>Ga0207756_100076_pt1 | contig 109233 bp, 120 predicted proteins | sample A23M1SouthBayCA_FD_187748 | JGI IMG/M metagenome (GOLD analysis project Ga0207756, IMG submission 187748) | Aerobic enrichment media microbial communities from Eden Landing Ponds, California, USA - A23 M1 (3) (SPAdes) | ecosystem: Environmental > Aquatic > Marine > Unclassified | place...
CGAACACGGAAGATAAGCCCGCCTGCGTTCCGGTGAGTACTGGAGTGCGCGAGCCTCTGGGAAACTCGGTTCGCCGCCTGCCATTCATATCAAGCGATTCCCCCCTGGAATCGCGTATACTCGAAGTGGGTCTACCACTTCGATATCTTATCAACCCACACACAGCCACAGCGCTGTGTGTGGGTTTTTATCATTTATGCAGCAGTGAGTGGCAACGCTAAATTGTGCTCCCTCTGGTCGGCCTCGGTTGAAGGGAAGCGATCGCCAGACTGCCTGGGGTCAACTTACAGCGTAGCGAGACCGCTACGCTTAAGCGCGAAAGCCGGATAGGTGAAGGTGCGCCAAGGTGGCAGAGTCCGGCCGAACGCAGCGGCCTGCAGAGCCGCCCATCGCCGGTTCAAATCCGGCCCTTGGCTTTTGCTGCTAGCACTTTACGAATAGCGGTGCAATCAGCGCTTCAATAACACCGGTCCAGTGTATTCGACGATCAGGGGGCGACGCCGACGGTCAGCAGCGTGCCGTATTCGCGGTAGTGTTCGACCATCGCCTCGCGGGAGTCCCAGTCGTCGGTGGGAAACTCACTTTGGGGTGGGATCTCGACTTCACGATCGGGGATGGCCTGTTGTTCGGCGACGTGGAAGCCTGCTTCGCGGAAGCGCTGACGATATTCGTCGCGCGACCAGCGGGCCATCTCGATATCGACGTAGTCAGCCCACTTGGCGGTGTGGGGGTTGTCGGCGTAGAAGTCGACTGCACAGTAGAACGTCCCGCCCGGCCGGAGGACGCGCAGGAGTTCTTCGAGGGCGGCTATCGGATCGCTAGCGTAGTAGAACGCTTCCATCGAGAAGACGTGGTCGATACTGTCTTGGGCGAACGGTAGGTGCTCGAAGTCGCCGACCAGGAATCCCACTGTGGGGTCGTCGGTGTAGTTGCGGGCGTTGCGGGCCATCTCGGGCGCGCCGTCGAGACCGTATGCGCGTGCTGCGCCGCCGGCCGCTCGCATTGCGCGCGCGGCGTAGCCGCTCCCACAGCCGAGATCCAACACCGTATCACCATCTTCGATGGGCATTCGGGCGAGTGCGTGCTTGGCGGTGTGCCAGTGGCGCTGCTCCATCCCTTTGTCCCGACCGTCGGCTGCCCATTGATCGAATTCCTCGCGGACGCTCATGTCACGGCAGAGGGCCGGGTGCGTGAAAACGGATTCGACTACTTACTCGCCGGCAGACCTGCCGGCTTGACTACTCACTCACCGGCTGACCTGCCGGCTCGACTACTGCCACATCCGGGGTGCGTACCCGAGCCATCGTACGGCCATGAAGTAGACAGTCGCGACGACAATCGCGATCACGGCCTCGATCGCGAATCCGACGTCACCGAGGGCGACGCGCGTGAGTCCGAGCACGCCGAACATCAATAGGATTGCGGCGGCGTAGTGTGGGAGTGCTTCCTTGTACTGGGATGGGTCAGCCATACTCGGGTGTGGCGCTCACGGGAGAAAAAACAGTTGTGTCTCGTCAGGTGCGCCGTTCGACAACTTACGCGCCCGCGCCGTAGGTCTCTTCGAGGTAGGCAACGATGTCGTCGCTCTCGGGCATCCCCTCGACTCCGTGTTCCTCGTCGACGAGGACGGGGACGCCGGTCTGTCCGGAGACCTCCTTTACCTCGGTACGTTCGCCATGGCTACGGGGCACCTCGTGGGACTCGTAGTCGAGTCCGAGCTCGTCGAGCTTTTTGATGACTTTCGCGCAGTACGGACAGCCTTCGAGTTCGTAGAGTTCGAGGTTCGGCATCGAATAGGTGTAGGAATTGAAGGCAAAAGAGGTCAGCGGTGTTGTGTGTGTGCCGGACCTCAGACAGCACCTTCCAGCACGCCGCCGGTTCGGACGACGAAGTAGACGACGAACGCGGCGGCAAGTACCCACTGGCCAATGTGGACATCTTTCCACTCGCCCTGTGCAGTCTTCAGCAGTGGGTAGGTGATGATTCCCGCGGCGATCCCGTAGGCGATCGAGTAGGTCATCGGCATGACGATGATAGTCAGGCCGCCCGAGGCTGCATGTGCGAAATTATCCCACTGAATCTCCGTAACGTTTCGAAGCATCAGCACAGCAACGACTACCAGTGCGATGTGGGATGCGTAAAGCGGGATCGCTGTGGCGAGCGGGACGACTGCGAGAGAAGCGAGGAACAGTGCGGCGATCACTAGGGCGGTCATGCCGGTTCGTCCACCTTCTTCGACACCACTAGCAGATTCGACGAACGTGGTGATCGTGGAGGTTCCGAGCATTCCGCCGATGGTTGTTCCGACCGCATCCGCCATCAGCGGTTTGTCGATGTCTTCCATATCTCCGTCATCGTCGAGCATGTCTCCGGCTTGACCGACACCGACGAGCGTTCCGGCGGTGTCGAAAAAGTCCACGAAGAAGAAGGTGAACACGATCAGCGCGAATGCGAACGCGTCGACGTTTTGGAATCCTTCAATAAACGCACCTGCCAGCGGCGTGATGTCGTACTGGGCACTGGTAAAGTTCTCCGGTGCGATCGATCCTTCCTGCACGAACTCGCCGATGACAGTGCCCGGCTCGACGAGGCCTGCGAACGTGACAGCAGCCCCAGCGAGTGTCGTCAGGATAATCCCGATAATGATCGAACCACGGATGCCGTTCGCATATAGCCCGAGCGTCAGAAAGAGGCCGAGCAGCGAGAGGATTGCGACTGGGTCTTCTGCGACGCTTCCGAGCGTTACTAGCGTTGCACCGTCGACGACGATATTCATCTCCTGCAGACCGATGATCGCTAAGAACAGTCCAATTCCTGTACCGACTGCGAACTTGACTGGCTCTGGAAACAGTCCAATGACGTACTCGCGTGCCCCGACTGCCGTCAGGATGATGAATATGACACCTTCAGTGACGACTGCTGCCAGTGCGGTCTGCCACGGGACACCCAAGATACCGACGACAGTGATTGCGAAGAATGCGTTCAGACCGAGTCCTGGAGCCAGCCCAAACGGGCGGTTCGCATAGAACGCCATTATCAACATCGCAATCACTGACGATATGATCGTCACGACGGCTAACATCTGGAATACTTCGCCGTTCGAGTACCCTTCTATGACGATGCCGTCGACGAACGGTGTGTCTTCACTTGGGGTAAGTATAGCTGGGTTCAGGACGACGATATAACTCATCGTCAGGAACGTCGTGATCCCAGCGATAATCTCCGTCCGGAGGTCGGTGTTGTGCTCCTCGAAGCCAAAGTAGTCCGCGAGTGCCTCGCGTACCATATATTTCATGCGGGGTATCGAACACCCGGGTCTTAACGGTTTAGGAATCTCTATTGGTGGATATTGCTGTCACAGTATATACCGATTGACAGCAAAATTCACGTTCCGTGGTGCTGAGAGAAGGCTTACCTCCAGCGTTTTGGGCACCACTCACACACGGGATATTAGTCTCGATCGGCCAGTAGTTGCGACGCGCTCACCAGCGACTCCAGTTCGAGGTCGTGTTCGGCGAGGTTCTCGGCCGCGCCCTCCTCGCGGTCGACGACGACGATGACGCGCTCGACGACGGCGCCCGCCTCGCGCAGGGCCTCGGCAGCGTCGATCGCACTCTGGCCAGTGGTCGCGATATCTTCGAGGATGATGACCTCCTCGCCTTCTTCGAGATCGCCCTCGATCAGGTTCGCGGTGCCGTACTCCTTCTGCTGTTTGCGCGCGATGACGTAGGGCCGGCCAGTCTCGACGCTGGTGACTGCCACTAGGGGGACCGCACCGAGGGCGACGCCCGCGAGTTTCGTCTCGCCACCGAGGTCGGCGAGTCGGTCGGCGAAGGCCTCGGCGATCAGTTCGAGACACTCGGGGTTGGTCTCGAAGACGTACTTGTCCACGTAGTAGTCGCTCAAACCGCCGTGGGAGAGCTCGAACTCGCCGAATTTGACGGCCTCGGCGTCCCGAAGCGCGTCGATGAGTCGCTGGGTGTCCATACGAGTGGCTGTGCCGGCGGCGCGGTAATACCCATCGGATTCGGATCGGATTCCCCGTGGACTTTTGGCCTCGAACCGCCCATCTCCAGTCGATGCCGAACGTCGCCGCCGCCGCAGATACCATCCGAAACGGCGAACTGGTTATCTATCCGACCGAGACGGTCTACGGGCTCGGCGCGGATGCGCTCGATCCCGACGCCGTCGAGCGCGTGTTCGATGCCAAGGGCCGGAGTCGGGACAAACCGATCTCGCTGGCGGTTCCTGATGTCGAGGCCGCGCTCGGGTATACTGATCCCACAGGCCTCGAACAGGAATTCATGCACGAATTTTTACCCGGTCCTGTCACCGTGCTGGTCGAGCGCCGGGAGATGGTTCCCGATATCCTGACTGCCGGCCGCGATCAGGTCGGCGTACGCGTGCCCGACCACGATCTGGCGCTGTCGCTGCTGGCCGACGTCGCGCCGATCACCGCGACGAGTGCGAACGTCAGCGGCCAGCCCAGCGCGCGCCGGGTGGCGGATCTCGATTCAATCACCGATTCTGCGGCCGTGGTTCTCGATGGTGGCGAGACTGGCGGGACGGGAAGTACGGTCGTCGACGTCGATGCGGGCGAGATCCACCGCCGCGGTGCCAACGCCGACGCGATCGAGGCGTGGCTCGACGGGCATCGGTGAGCCCGACAGTTCCAGAGGGAACTCGCGTCGAGGAGTGTGTTTTTTGTCGGCGCTCGCCGCATTGTGAGACGTGCATCGACGCACGCTAACCGCGATTGGGATCGGGACCGTGCTACTGACAGTCGGACTCGGCGCGGTCATCCTCGTGAGCGGAGCTATCGATCCCGTTCTCGTGCTCGTGCTAGCCGTGTGGGCGCTCGGTGGATTGGGTTGGATCGCCGCTGGCGAGGACTGGGCGGTTGCCGACCTGACGTGGTATCAGCTCGTCGGCGTCGGCGTCGGACTCGTCGCAGTGGGGATGGGTGTCCTCGCCGCCCAGACACTGGCCACCGGTGGCGATCAGGTGATCGCCGGAATGCAGGGGATGATCGCCGTCGTCCTCGCGATCCAGGCCATCAACCACTACCGCGGTGGCAACATCACCGACATCGTCGACGTGTAGTCACGTTGCGACCGGCTATCCGATCAGCGACCGCAACGACCGCGTCCGGACCCCACACCCCTCGCGGTACTCGCAGGGCTCACATTTTTGTCGGTTCTCGACTCGAGCCGGTGGCCCATCGATCGATTCTGCGGTCCTGAGCGCGGCCCGGTACTGTGCGCGTCGCCGTGCCGAAATTTCGATCTCGCGGATCACGCCGTAGGCGGGATACTCGACGAATGCCCGTTCGACCTCGGTTTCCCGTTCCCAGGCGAGCGCGAGCGCGGCCGCGACGACGTGGACCGACTGGGGTTCCCAGACGCCCTGTTCCGGTGGACGGCCGGCGAACACCAGCGACGGGGATAGCGGTTGCTCCAGCACCTTGTGGGCGATCCCGCGGGCGTCCTTGCCTTCCAGTCGAACGTCTCGCTCGGGTGGATCGGCCAGCTGGTTCCAGGCGGACAGGCCTGCCCGGCTGCAGTTGAGCCGCGAGCGGAAGGTGGTCGGTGTCACCTCGATCGGTGCGGCGAGCAGAGCGGCTTCGTCGGTCAGCAGGCGTTCGTACTCGAAGGCCAGCTGTCGGCGGTCGCCGACTTCCTCGGGGATCGACTCGCCGACATCGGGGTCGCGCCACCGGTAGTAGAGTTTGCGGGGACAGTACGCCGCGGTCGCCACGTCGCGGAAGGCGTGCATACCACGTCTGGTGCCGGAATGCCGTATAAACCTCAGGAGCAGTGTAACTCACACTGCCGGTAGTATTAGAAAGAAACGTTGGTTTCCATGTCCTCGGTCGCGTCCTCCAGACCGTCTTCCTGAACGCTCGCGGTCAGGCGGATCGAGAGGTTAGCGTCGGTCAGGACGTCCTCGAAGGCCGTCTGGAAGCGATGGCTCGCACGCCGGGCGCGATTCTGGGCGGCAGCGACGCGGCGATAGTGGGAGATCGTCTCGGCGTCGGCGTCGAGTTCGGCCGTGATGGTATTCTCGCCGGCGTCCTCGGCGAGCAGGTCTCGCAGTGTCGCCATCGACAGCGGGGCGTTGGTATCGTGCTCCCCGATCAGGTGGAGGTCCATCCGCGCGGTGAAGACTGCCCCGTGGTCGAGTTCGAGGTCGTTCGCGAGTGTCTCGTCGTCCTCGCCCTCGTAGAACCCGCGAACGATCGCTGCCAGTGTCTCGTCGTCCAGTTTCGTTTCGAAGTCGTAGCGCTCGCGCATGTCCGCGACGACTTCCTGTAAGCGCTGGACAATTTCGGCCTCGTCGACGTCGCTCAGCGAGCCGTGCCCCTCCTGTTGGCGCTCGGTGACCGTCCCTTCCTCGGCGACGTCCATGAAGATGTCCCGGAGTTCCTCGGTCTTCTCGTCCATAGACACCACACATGGGCGTCTGTGGATAAAAATCTGTCTGTCACATCAATATGATTCAATTTCTACTGGATCAGGGGAACGATTATACAGTCAGCCCGTCACCTCCCGGCAGTGACACACATCGACACTGAGCTGCCGGATGTGCTCGATGCCATCGCGGAGTTCCCGATCTTTCTCGCGCACAACGCCAACGTCGACGCGCTCTGTCACGTCGACGAAGATGTCGAGGCAGTTCTGGAGCCGCCGGGAGAGAGCTGGCCTGACAGCGTCGACTCGCCACAAGCCCTGGCGACGGCGATCGCGCAGACGATGGCCCGCGGCGACGGCGACCTGCTCACGACGACCGCGGCGTTCGACGCCTGGCTGGCCGAGCGACTCGAACCGGACGAACAGCGACTGGGTGGACAGGCCGCGATCATGGCCGATCTCGTCTCGCTGCTCGACGGCGACCCCGTCTTCTGGACCTACCTCCTCTCGGAGATTCAGCGTGCACAGTTCACCCACCCGGAGGCGATCCAGTTTCCCGTCGTCGACGGTGAAAATCTGGAATTCGTGCCGCTGACCGAGGCCCCGACGGCCGCACAGACCAAACGCAACTGGATCTTCGAGTTTTCGGAGGGCGATCACCTGTTCGAGACGACCGCGACTGCCGACACTCGGTTCATCGCGGCCACCCGGCCGGATCGGTTCAACCTCGACACTGGCCTCGACCAGATGGTCGAGCAACTGGGCGCGAACGTCGAATGTGCGCTGGTGTCGGGCTACCAGAGTCTCAAGCGCGTCTACGACGATGGGTCGACTTTCGACGAGCACGTCGAACACGGCGCGGCGTTCCTGCGGGGTCTCGCTGCGGCGGGCGTGACGATCCAGCTCGAATATGGAGTCACGCACAAAGACGACCTCCGGCGGGCGTTGATCGAGCACGTTCTGCCCGAGATCAACGCCGTCGGGATGGACTCGCGGGAACTCGACCTGCTCTGTGAGGACCTCCAGTATGCGGGTGGCGGGCCCGGCCCGGAGATCGTCTCCCAGTATCGGTCTCTCAGGGACCTACTGCCCCGTCTGGGTCTGGACTGTATCAAAGTCCACACTACGGACTACTTCCTGGCAGTCATGGATGACGGCGCGTATCTCGATCCCGAGTACGTTGCCGAGGGCTGGGAGATGGCCTCGATTGTCGCCGCGGGCAAGGCCACCGAGGGCGTCATCGACGAGCCCGAAGACCTGAAATCCGGCCTCGACGTCGACTTCTCGGCTTCCGGTGTCGCGTCGCTCGCACAACTGGGCTCGTACCTGGATATCGACGACCCCGGCCCAGACCTCGTGGCGACTCACGATGGCGTCGCGGTCGCCGCCCACGCCAATCGCGTCGTCGAGGACCCCGTGAGCACGGTCGGGCTGGGCGACTCGATCGCCGTCACGAACTTCCTCGTCGAAAACGCGCTCGCTGACGCTGGTTTCTGATCTTCTGGTGGGACTGGCGTTCCAGACATTGATGGTATATTGACATTATGGGTTGGCGCGCGCTGGCTCGCGTTGTATCGCGAGACAGCGTCGTGCGAGGTCTTCGTGAGTGAAACGAACGAAGGCTTGAGAGAGCGTATACTCTCAGTGGACGAACGAACCGGAGGTGAGTGAGTCGGCTGGGGAGGGCGTGGCCGGTTTCGGGTGGGACTGAAAGGGGCGACAGTTTCAGAGAGCGAGGCGAAGCAAGCACCGCAGTAAAACGAGGAGCGCAGCGAGCCGCAGCCTCTGAAACTGTCGGAGCTTTCTACGACTGCTGCACGGTGGCGACACCGCCCAGAAAGCCCCACCCACAGGTATCCACACCCTCCCCAGCCGATTCCCTCCTTCACTGCGTTCAATCGGTCATCCCTCGCACAGTGTCGACTCGACACGAGGTCGAGCCAGCGCGCGCCAGAACCAATTCTATATCGTCAGCAATCAGGCAGGGATCCGGCAGTCGAACCATCCGATCAAAGCAATCCGTACGTGTCTTGCAGATCACGGTAGAGCTGCAGGTACTGCTCCAGGACGGGCCGGTGGTCGAAGTTGGTCCACTCCTCGTCGACGGTCAGGTGCTCGAATTCACCGGCTTCTTCGATCGAATCGGCGATCTGCTGGGGCGTGGTCACCCGGAAACTGCGGTCGTAGTTCTCGATGAGTTCGTGCGCACTCGACTCGGCCTGATATTCGACGATCCCGACACAGCCACAGGCCAGCGCCCACAGGAGTTCGCTCGCGAAGTATTCCTGATAGGCGGTCTGGACGAACGCGTGCGCTCCTTTGTAGATCGACAGCCGCTCTTCACGCGAACATTCCCCCACGAACTCGACGCGGTCGTCGATACGTAGCTCTTCGACCTCGCTCTCGTACTCCTCGCGAGCGGGACCGTCGCCGATGATCCGGGCCGACCAGTCCCGGTCGCGCAACTCGGCGAGTCCGAGCAGGAAGCTCTTGAGGTTGGCCGTCTCGTCCAGCGGGTGGGCGAAGGCGACGTCGACGTTGTCGGCGGCCTCGACCTCGCGGACGAGGTCCATGTCGATACTTTCGGGGACGAGCTGGAGGCGCTCGGCCGCGACGCCACGCTCGCGAAGGTCGGTCCGCACCATCTCCGAGGGCGCGACGATCCGGGCGGGCTTGGCGAGCGCGCGGCCGGCCCAGCGCCCGCTGGGGGCGGCGTCGCCGAAGTATTCGAGGACGAGTGGCGCGCGAGCAAGCGAGCCGCCGACGCTGGCCGCGGCCACCTGTGAGGCGGGGGTCGGCGCGGCGTGGACGATATCGGGGTCGAACCGCCAGAGTGCCCACGGGAGTCGCAGCGCGAACGACGTCCCGTTTGGAGCGCCGGTGACGCCGTGATAGATCAGGTCAGAGTCGGTTACCGTCTCGCGGCCGTGCTCCCAGGACTGGGCGCAGAAGATCGTGACGTCGTGGCCGCGTTCGGAGAGCAGGCGAGCGATCCGCTCGATCCGCTGGATGCCCTCCCTGTCGTCGTGGTGGGTCGTCTCCATCGAGACGAACGCGACCCGCATGCTTGCCTGCAGGGTGGCGGTCGACAAAAAGGCGGGCGATTTCCGCCCGCCATCGACCTGAAACGAGGGGGTCAGCGCAGTTCGAGGCCTCGGATCTCGAATCGTGCCCCGCCCTCGGCTCCTTCAGTCACGTCGATCGTCCATCCGTGCGCATCGACGATCTCGGAGACGATCGCCAGCCCGAACCCGGTTCCGTAGGTGGTCGTGGTGTACCCACTCTCGAAAATCTCCTCGCGATCGGCTTCCGGAATCCCGACGCCGTCGTCTTCGACGTAGAACCCCTCGTCGTCGAGCGGTCCCACCCGGATCCGCAGGGGCTCGCCTTCCGAGCGGCCGTGCTCCAGTGCGTTCCGGTAGAGATTTTCGAGTAACTGCTGGAGGCGGTCGGAATCGGCGGCGAACGTGATCTCGCCGTCGATATCGAGCGTCCCGTCGGCGGCGTCGACCATCTCCCAGGCTGACTCGGACAGTGCTGACAGGCTCACCGTGGTCGGCTCGTCGATCGGCTGGCCCTGGCGGGCGAGCGCGAGGACATCGTCGACGAGCGTCTCCATCCGGAGGAGGGCGTCGGCGACCGTCTTGAGGTTCTCGTCGTCGTACTCCGAGCGGGTGAGTTCGAGGCGGGCCATCGCGACGTTGAGTGGGTTGCGAAGGTCGTGACTCACCATGCTGGCAAACGACTCCAGGCGCTCGTTCTGGCGTTCGAGTTCCCGGCGATACTGTTCGCGCTCGGTGACGTCGCTGAGGACGATCAGTCTGCCAAGTTGTGGTTGATCGGCAGCGAATGGGGTCTCCGAGACGCGGTAGTAGCGGGTGCCGTCGTCGCGTTCGATAGCGAATACTGGCCCGTCGCTGTCGGTCGCCGTGGCCACGTCCGGCAGTGTCGACCACAGGGGTTCGCCGAGACCGCTCCCGTCACGAAGCTGTGCGAACAGTGCGGTTGCGCTGTCGTTGTACTCGCGGATCCGGTCGTCGTCGTCGACGAGAATCGTCGGATCGTCGTGGCCGCCGGTCACCTGGATCGCCTGGAACTGGTAGACGTAGACCGACAGGACGCCGACGGCGAAGATGGTGACGCCGAGTGGTTCGTAGGTGATGTCGATGAGGTAGGGCGTCGCGAAGCCGACGACGTCGAGGACGATAGGGAGCGCGGTCACGCCGAGCAGCGCCAGCAGCGGCCGGGTGTCGTAGCTGACCTGGCGAAACCGCTCCAGTAGCATGAAATACCCGATGACCGAGAGGCTGTAGGCCAGCCCCATCGCCAGCCAGTGGAGCAACTGGTGGCTGATAGCCAGATGTGCGAACGGCACCGTCGCATAGCTCGCCTCGTAGTAGAGCCCGTGAATCGGATTCGTGAGCTTCACTGCGACGATCAGCAAGAAGACGCCCAACAGGACCCGTCGGTACGTCCGGTCGCGATGCAGCGTCCGGCCGGTGTAAGCAGAACAGAAGTACAGCCACGGGCCGACGGCCGCGATACCGACGATCAGCCCGACCGTGTAGAACCCGATCGCGAGCTCGACTGTCGGTGCGAGCAGAAAGCCCACGTGTGCACTCGCCCACCCACCAGTCAACAGTAACAGCGCGAGCAGCCCGCGTCGCGTGTCGGGATCCTCGATCCGGTCGACGAAGCGGACGCTGACGAAGCAGGCGACGGCTGCGAGCGCGAAGACTGCGACGTATCCGACGAACAACGGCGACACTGATGCGGGCAACGAGACTGCCACAGTGATCGATTAGCGACCCAGGCCTATAAAAGAGTCTCCCGACCGCGCACAACACCTATGGCGCTCTCGCCCCTCGGTCCGGACCATGCCCTTCGATCTCGAACGCTATCTCAACGTCCGGAGTGCGTACGGCGCGTCGCTCGGCCCCGACGGCACGCTCGCCTTTCTGCTGGACACGACCGGAACGTCGCAGGTCTGGACGATGGCCGAACCCCAAAGCTGGCCGACCCAGCGCACCTTCTTCGAGGAGTCGGTCGGGTTCGCCTCGTGGTCGCCCGAACGCTCCGAACTCGTCTTCAGCATGGACGAAGGCGGCAACGAACGCGCCCAACTGTTCCGGCTCGACGCTGACTCAGGGGAGATTCATCCCCTCACCGCTACTCCCGAGGCGAAACACCGCTGGGGCGGCTGGAGTCACGACGGCGACCGGATCGCCTTCACTTCGAACCGCCGCGACGAGAGCGTCTTCGACGTCTACGTCCAGGGCCGCGACGAGTCGGGCGAGAGCGCTGAACTGGTCTACGAGGGCGACGGCTGGCTCTCACTCGGCGGCTGGAGCCCCGACGACAGCCGACTGCTCGTCGTCGAATCCCACACGAGTTTCGATCAGGATCTCTACTCGCTGGATCTGGCCACTGGGGGATTGACCCATCTCACCCCGCACGAGGGCGAAGTCCGCTATCACAGCGCCAACTGGGGGCCCGACGGCGAGGCGCTCTATCTCGTCACCGATCTGGACGCCGACACGCTCTATTTGGCCCGACTCGATGTCGCGACCAGAGAACTGGAGACCGTCGTCGAGGGCGGTGAGTGGAACGTCGACGGCGTCTCGCTGGACGAGGACTCCGGCAGACTGGCCTACTCCCGGAACATCGAGGGCTACACCGAACTCACAGTTGGGGAACTCGACGGCCCGACCGACGTCGAACGGTTTCCGACGCCCGACCTTCCCGGGGGGCTAGCGGGCGGGGTTTCCTGGAGCGACGATGCCGACCGCTTTGCCGTCACGACGACTGGACGGGCCGAGAACACGAACGTCTACCTCGTCGACACCGAAACGGGCGAGAGCGAGCGCTGGACTCGCGCCTCGACTGCAGGAATCCCACGCGACTCCTTCATCGAACCCGAACTCATCCACTACGAGACGTTCGATCAACGATCGATCCCGGCCTACTTCTCGCTCCCGGCAGATCCCGAACCCGGCGAAACACCGGTGATCGTCGACGTTCACGGCGGCCCAGAGAGCCAGCGCCGCCCCTCCTTTTCGGGGCTCACCCAGTACTTCCTCTCGCGTGGCTACGCGGTCTTCGAGCCCAACGTCCGCGGGTCGACTGGCTACGGCAAGGACTACACCCATCTGGACGACGTCCGAAAGCGGATGGACTCGGTAAAAGATCTCAAAGCTGGCGCGGACTGGCTCGCGACTCACGATCTCGTCGATCCCGACCGGATCGTCGTCAAGGGTGGCTCCTACGGCGGGTTCATGGTCTTGGCGGCGCTCACCGAGTACCCCGAGCTGTGGGCGGCCGGCGTCGACACTGTCGGAATCGCGAACTTCGTGACGTTCCTGGAAAATACGGGCTCGTGGCGACGGGAACTCCGCGAGGCCGAATACGGATCGCTGGACGAGGATCGCGAGTTTCTGGAGTCGATCAGCCCGATCAACCGCGCCGACCGAATCGAGGCCCCGCTGTTCATCATCCACGGCGTGAACGACCCCCGCGTTCCCGTGGGCGAGGCCGAACAGATCGCCAGCGCGGCCCGTGAGAACGATGTTCCAGTCGAACTCCGGATCTACGACGACGAGGGTCACGGCCTGAGCAAGCGCGAAAACCGGATCGACGCCTACACTGATGTCGTCACCTTCCTCGACGAGCACGTCTAACAGCCGTCGCCTTCTTCGACGAGCGCATCTCGTCGGCACCTCTCTCGGCGAACCACTCGACCTACAGCTGTGCGTCGATGAGGCTGCTAATCTGGTCACTGATCTGGGCCACGTCGGTCGTCGTAATCGTGATCTGGTGGTGGCTCTCGTCGCTGTCGAGTAGCGAGAGCCCACTCTTGTCGACCTCGACCGTCACTTCGAGTGCGTTACGCTTGCGGACGGGGAACAGTTCGATCTCGTCGAGGTCGCCAGCGTAGCGACTCCTGGCGTTCGGGATGTACTCGAACTCCTGGGCAAATCCGCTCGATCCGACCCCGGAGGCGCTGACGTTCTCGGCCTCCGAGAGGCTGAACCCGAGCTGTTCGACAGCCTCCAGCAGGGCTGACAGGTACGGCCCCGGCTCGACTGTGAGCACGTCCTCGTCCGTCGGGTCGACCGACCAGTCGATGTCAAGTCCCGTCTGGACCCACACCTTCGTCTTCCCGATGGTCGGCGGCGTGTTCGGCGGGATCTGAATCTCACCGGCGTCGATCGTCCGTTCTTCGCCTGCCTTGACGGTAAATCCGTTCGTCAGCTCCGTTTCGGTGATCGAGACGTTCTTGTAGCTCGTCCCCTCGTCGGTCTCGATTTCGTAGCGCGTCATCACCGCGAGTTCGATGTCGTCGACTTCCTGGTCGTCAGAGCCACCCTCGATTTCGACGTGGGCAGGGACGCTGTCGCCGGGCTGTACCGTCTGTGTCTCGAGTATCGTGTCGACCTCGGCCGAACCGATGCCGATTCGATTGAGAAACCCCATATCAACCATTTCCTGTTCTTTTCATTTAAAATATTAGTTCACCCCCACCTCTCGCCGGATTCGTCGTCGCCCGTCGGTACCACGCGGTTTCCATCTCAGAAACTCTGGCTGGACGTCTTTTATACACTATTCCGTAGCGTCGGGTGCGATGGCGCTGAGCACTGCCGTCCTGAATGCACGGGGTGGCGCGTTGGTTCCGAGCGTGTTCTCCCCCGAATCGGATCGCCAGTCACCTACTGCCGACGACACGGCGGGGGTGGTCACCGGATGAGCCACCGCCGAGCCTTCCTCGTCGTCGCCACCGTCGCGATGGTCGCGCTCGCGGGCTGTACCGGCGGCGGAACGACCACTACACCCGAAACCACGTCGACACCCGACAGGACGACCACACCGACCGTCGAGGATTCGGCCAGCGAAATCAAGTCGTCGGCACTCGCTGCGACACAGCGCGTCTCGAAATACGAGGTGACGGTCAACGGGACGATCGCCGTCTCCGCGAACAACGTCGAACAGACGATCGACCTCCGGAACGAACTGGCCGTCGATCGGGCCGCGACCGAGTATCGCCGCTCGCTCGAACAGAGCGCTCGCGGCCGGACGCTCACTGTCGACGGGTATCTCGTCGACGAGACGAACTACGCCCGGAGCCAACAGTATGCCCGTCAGTATGGCTCCGAATGGATCGAGGCCGATGTCTCCGGGAACACGACGCAACTATTCGACCGATACGACATCCTCGCCCAGTATCGCAAGGCCCTGGCCAACGCCACTGTCACCGTCGATGGCGCGACCACGCGCGGTGACGCGACGCTCCGTCGTCTGCAGGCCGACCTGAACGTGACGACGCTCGACGCCACGTTCCAGACCGGCAACCGGACGACGTTCACCGACGCGACCGTGACCTACTGGATCGACCACAAGGGCACGATCTACCGGTTGAACGCGACGTTCGACCAGACCACCGAGACGTCACGGACGACGACCAACCGGACGATCGTCTCGGCGATCGAGTTCGAATACGGTGACGCACCGATCGATCTTCCCGAGGAAGCCCAGAGTGCCGTTAACGTCACTGAAAGTGGTGATTCGGGAACTGACGATGGCGACTCGGGTGACAGCGATTCTGATGCCGGCGGCGACTCCGGTGACGGGTCCGACGATTCGAGTGGCGACTCCTCCGACGATTCGACGGCAGACGCCGGGATCGAGGTCCGCGACGGGAGTCTGGCGGTCGACCCGGATCGGACGTTCGACCGCGTCGAGACGGTGCTGGAGACGAACGTCACCGACCCGGCGGCCGTCGTCGTTCAGGAGCCGGCGAATCTGACACGTGATGGCGGCTCGGAACGCACGACGCTGGCTGAGACGCTCGGCCTCGAATCCGCGTCGCTCGCGGGGACGAACGTCACCCTTGGGACACAGGACGTGCCGCTGTCCTGGCTCGCGGAGGGTCGTGTCGACGGCGCCGGGAACGTCTATCTCCACAGCGCGCCCGGGATGGGGTCCGGTGTCTCGCGACTGTTGACTGCCCACGAGTTCGTCCACTACGTCCAGTTGCAGAACGGGCGTTTCCGGAGCGTCAACGCTGGGACCGACGCGACGACCGACGGCGCGTACGCCGCGCGAGCGACGACCGAAGGCGCGGCCGTCTTCACGACCGACGCGCTGCTCGAACGCGACGCCCCCGACGGACCGCGTAACGTCGACCTCTACACCGGAATCGCTGGCGCCGCCCCGAACGGGAGCCTGACCGCCTACGGCAACAGCCAGTACGTCTACGGCCAGCGCTACGTCGAGAGCCGGATCGACGACCCCGCCGCGCTCGAATCGATCTATCGGAACCCGCCGACGACGAGCGAACAGGTCCTCCATCGCCTCGCACCCGGAACGGAGCCGTCGACTCCGCTGACAGTCCAGGTCGAGACCGGGAGCGAGTACGTTGGGGCCGGCAGCGATCGCAAGGGCGAAGCCTATCTGCGGTACGCTCTCGAAAACGGTGTCTCGACTGACCGAGCGGCGGCTGCTGCCGCGGGCTGGGGTAACGACACTGCCGTCTCGATCCGGCCTGCCGACGGCGATGGCAACACCAGCTACGTCTGGATCCACCGCTGGGACACGTCCGCTGAGGCCAGCGAGTTCGCCGACGCTGCCCGGGCGTATCTCGATAGCGGCACCGTCGAGAACAGGACGACGACCCTGGACGGCGTCCCTGCCAGGTTCGAGACGCTCGACGACCGGACGACTGCGTTCGTGATCGGCTCAGACCACTTTCAGAATGCCGTCACACTTATTTCAAATGGGGGAGGTGTCGTCGTCGAAATAGCCTGAAAGCCCCAACTTGCGAAACTCTTTTCGCATCTCGGGTTATTTTTCATTATGTATATGTGGGATAACGATACAGACGCGACCCTGTCGATCGACCGGCGGACAGCACTCGCGACGGGAGCGGGATTACTGGGGAGCGGCGTGCTCGCTGGGTGTATGGGTGACGACGGCGGTGATGGTGGCGAGACGAACATCGCGATCGTCTCCAGTCCAGCGGGCTTCGACGACAACGCGTTCAACGATCTGGCACTGGAAGGGCTCCAGACGGCCCGTGATGAGTACGATATTTCGATCAACCAGGTCGAAGAGACCGAACAGGCCCAGTACCAGTCGACACAGGCGGAACTCGCCGAGAGCGGTGACTACGACCTGATCGTGCTGGTGTCGTACAACCACACCGAGGCACTCACCCAGAACGCGCCGGAGTATTCCGATCAGAACTGGATGCTCATCAACGACTACGTCGACGAGCCAAACGTCACGGGCTATACGTGGGCGAACCACGAGATGTCCTATCTCGCTGGTGTCCTCGCGGGGACGATGACGACCCGCGACCTCTCTCACGAGGGGAACTCGAACAGCCCGGGCAACGCCCAGATCGGATTCGTCGGCGGCGAGGACGGCTCGCTCATCAACGCCTTCGAGCGGTCGTACGTCGCTGGTGCGGAGTGGGTCAACGAGGACGTCGACGTCAACGTCGGCTACATCGGCAACTACACCGACACGAGTACCGCGGCGAACATCGCCGGATCGCAGTACGACGACGGTGCGGACATCGTCTATCACGCCGCGGCCGCCGCAGGTCGTGGTGTCTTCGATGCCGCACAGACCCACAACCGGTTCGCGATCGGCGTCGACGCCGACCAGTCTCGGACCTTGCCTGACTACCAGGACGTCATCATCGGGTCGGCAGTCAAGTACATCAACGAGGGGACTCGCGAGGTTGCCGCGGCGGTCGCCGAGGACGACTTCGGCAGCGTCGCCGGCGCCAACACGCTGGGGCTCGACGAGGAGGCCGTCGACTGTGTCATCGGGCAGGCCTTCGAAGGACAGATGCCTGACGCTGTCGCCCAGAACCTCCAGGACGCTAAAGACGAGATCACCAGCGGGGAGATAACGGTTCCCTGCAGCGCCTCGGGCTGTTAACGATCGATCACGGTCTTTCGCGGAGGGAACTACTACATGGCTGCACGAGAAGACCGGCCGCCGGCTGTCGAACTGCGCGGTATCACCAAACGCTTCGGTGACGTCGTCGCCAACGACGGCGTCGACTTCACCCTCGAAGAGGGAACGATCCACGCGTTGCTCGGGGAGAACGGATCGGGAAAGACGACGCTGATGAGCGTCCTCTATGGGCTCTACGATCAGGACGAGGGCGAGATCGATGTCCACGGCGAGCCCCGGTATTTCGATACCCCGCGGGACGCGATGGACGCCGGGATCGGGATGATCCACCAGCACTTCCAGCTGGTCGAGCCGATGACCGTCCTCCAGAACATTGTCCTGGGCCACGAACCAACCGAGAACGGCCTCGTCGACGAAGACGCCGCTCGCGCGGATATCCAAGAGATATCCGACCGCTACGACTTCGACGTCGCCCAGTATCTCGACGTTCCAGTCCGAGAGCTAGACGTCGGCGTCCAGCAGCGCGTCGAGATCGTCAAGAGCCTCTACCGGGGTGCGGAGATTCTCATCCTCGACGAGCCGACGGCCGTGCTCACGCCCCAGGAGTCCCAGCGGCTGTTCGACGTGATGGAGGAACTCCGTGCGTCGGGCCACTCGCTCATCTTCATCACGCACAAACTCGAGGAAGCACTGACGACTGCCGACCGGATCGCCGTTCTCCGGGACGGCAAGGCCGTCGGGACCGTCGACCCCACGGAGACGACCGAGCAGGAACTGGCCCGGCTGATGGTCGGCCGGGAGGTCCTCTTCGAGACCGAAACTCGAGAGACAACTCCCGGTGCCCCCATCCTTGACGTTCAGGGACTGCACGTCCGGAGCGACCGCGACCTGTTGCAGGTCCGTGACGTCGATTTCACCGTCCGAGAAGGCGAGATACTGGGAATCGCTGGCGTTCAGGGCAACGGCCAGACCGAGCTAGTCGAAGCGATTACGGGGCTTCGAGACGTCGAATCCGGATCAATTTCTTTCGAGGGAAAGAATATTACCGACACGAGCCGCCGCGATCGGATCGAATCCGGGATCGCGTACATCCCCGAAGATCGCCAGACGGAGGGGCTCGTCCAGGACTATACGCTCGTCCGGAACGCGCTCCTGGGCAACCAGACGATCGCCCCGTTCGTCAACCGAGGTGTCATCGACTGGGGAGCCGTGCGTGAACACGCCGAATCGATCGTCGAATCCTACGACGTCCAGCCGCCGGACCCGGCGTCGAACGCGCAGTCGCTGTCGGGGGGCAACCAGCAGAAGTTCATCGTCGGTCGGGAGATCGAACACGAGCCCACCGTGATGGTCGCCTCGCATCCGACTAGAGGCGTCGACATCGGCGCGATCGAGTTCATCCACGACCGACTGTTCGAACTGCGAGACGCCGGGCTGGCGATCGTGTTCGTCTCCTCGAAACTCGACGAGATCCAGCGACTGTCCGACCGAATCGCCGTCATGTACGAAGGCGAGTTCGTCGCCACTGTCGACCCCGAGACTGTCACCGAAGAGGAACTCGGGCTGTTGATGGCCGGGAGTGAGATCGATGATACTGACGACACGGAGGACGCGGAGGTGAATCGATGAGCGGCGAGGACGATCGTGGACGCGCCAGAAGTGCCGTCGATCGGGCTGCCGACCGGATGCTGGACGCGTCGGTTCTCGAACGGCTAGCGATCGCAGTCGCCTCGACGACGCTGGCGCTGGTGATCGGGCTCGTCCTCGTCGCCGTAACGGGCTACGATCCGCTGTTGTTCCTTTCGAACGTGATCGAGGGTGCCTTCGGCGACAACAACGCGGTCGCCCGGACGCTCCGGTTCACGACGATGTTCGTCCTGACTGGCGTCGCAGTCGCGATCGCGTTCCGGGCCGGCGTGTTCAATATCGGCGTTCAGGGTCAGTTCGTCGTCGGTGGCCTGACGACTGTGATGACGATCCTCTGGCTCGCGCCCTTCCTGCCCCAGGGTGCCGTTGGCGGCGTGGCACTGATCGTCCTCGGGACGGCCGCGGCGGCGGTCGCTGGCGGGCTCTACGGTGCGCTGCCGGGCGTACTCAAGGCCTACGGCGACGCGAACGAGATCATCACGACTATCATGCTGAACTTCATCGCGGTGGGCGTCGTCGGGTATCTCGTCGAAGGACCCTTCCGCGGTGAGGGCAACCGCGCGCCCAACACCGAGCGCATCCCCGAGTACGTCGAGTTCCCTCGGATCGTCTTCGACAGTTCGGGATTCTCGATCGTCGGGCTGGCGATCGCGCTCGCGGTCGTCGCCGTCGTCACGCTCGTGATGGCCAGGACGCGCTTTGGCTACGATATGATCACCAGTGGCCACCAGCAGGATGCGGCGACCTTCGCCGGCGTCGACGCCCGAAAGACGATCGTCACGACGATGACCTTCTCGGGGGCAGTCGCCGGGATCGCCGGTGCTGTCTTCGCGATCATGATTCAGGGCTACTACAGCGATCCGAGCGGCGTCGCGACCTACGGCTTCGACGCCATCGCGGTGAGTCTGCTGGCGGCCAACAATCCACTTGGAGTCGTGCCCGCAGGACTGCTGTTCGGCGGACTCGACTCGGCTGGGACCCACATCGGCATCTACAGCGATGTCCCGGTCCAGCTCATCGACGGGATCATCGGACTGGTCGTGCTGTTCGTCGCCGCTCCGGAGCTGTTCCGGATGGCCGCCAAACGCACCGGGCTGGGTGGTGAAAGCCGATGACGTCAGCCGGATTCATCGATCGCAACCGGGTCTGTCTCGGCAGCCTTCTGGCGGTCCTGGTCCTGGGCGTCGGGATCGGCCTCGGGCTCGGATTCTGGTATGGCTACTCGCTCTCGGGGATGGCCGACATCGTTCAGGATATCATCACGGTCGGCTTCCTCGAACGGTCCGTCGAGGCTGCGACACCGATCGCGCTGGCGGCCATCGGCGGGCTCTACGCCGAGAAGAGCGGCGTATTCAACATCGGCCTCGAAGGGTTCATGATCTTCGGCGCGGCCAACACCGCTGCTGTCCTGTTCTTGCTGGGCGGGCGATCGCCCACGCAGGGAGAGCTGTGGCTCGCAATTGTGGCTGCCGTGGCGATCAGTTTCTTCTACACAATCGTCTTCGCCGTGCTCGTGATCCGGTACAAGGCCGACCAGATCGTGGCCGGGCTGGCGGTCTGGTTCGTCGGGCTCGGCTTCGGCCCGTTCACGGCAGTCCTGCTGTGGGGCAACCGTAACAGCCCCGGGCTGACGAGTATCGACGACGTGACGCTGCCGTTACTCTCGGAGATTCCCGTTCTCGGCCCAGTCCTGTTCGATACGTCGCCGCTGACGCTGCTGACGATCCTGCTCGCTGTCGTGGCCTGGGTCGTCCTCTATCGGACCCGGCACGGCTACTGGATCCAGGCCGCCGGCGAGAACCCCGAAGCGCTTGACACCGCGGGCGTCAGCGTCAACCGCGTCCGGTATGCCGCGGTGATCTTCTCCGGGTTGATGGCCGGCCTCGGCGGTGCGGTCCTGCTGGCTCACGCTGGCTCGTTCACTGGCACCGGTGACACGATGGTCAACGGACGCGGTTGGATCGCCATCGTCTCGTATCTCTTCGGCAATTACAACCCGCTCGGCGCGGCCGGCGCGGCCCTGCTGTTCGGCGGGCTGGACATGCTCCAGATCCAGTTCCAGACTGCCGGGATCGAACTGCCGAACAAGCTGGTCAACCTCTTCCCCTACGCCGCGGTGATCGTCGTCCTGACACTGTGGGGGTCGACCCGGATGCCCTCCTCCGTGGGCGAGTCCTACGAGAGCGAGGAGTAACGCCCTCCTACACCCGCTCGATCAGCGTCGCGATCCCCTGCCCGAACCCGATACACATCGTCGAGAGTCCGTAGCGCCCGTCACAGGCGTCGAGCTGATAGGGAAGCTTCCCCAGCAGTGCCGCGCCAGTCGCACCCAGGGGATGACCGTGAGCGATCGCCCCGCCCCAGACGTTCGTCCGGTCCCAGTCTGCCCCGGTCTCTTCAAGCCAGGCTGCCACGACCGAGGCGAAGGCCTCGTTGACCTCGAAGCGGTCGATATCCGCGACGGTGAGATCGTTCGCGTCGAGTAGCTCCTGTGTTGCTGGAATCGGCCCCGTCAACATCGTCGTCGGATCGACGCCGACGACGTGACTGTCGACGATTCGCGCGAGCGGCTCCCAGCCGTGCTCCTCACAGGCCGATCCGGAGGCGACTAGCGTTGCGGCCGCGCCATCGACGATTCCCGATGCATTGCCGGCGTGATGGACGCCCGCACCAGGGTCGCGGAACGCAAGTGGCAACTCGGCGAGGCCATCGACGGTCGTCTCCGGTCGCGGGTGTTCGTCTGCTTCGACGACGACCTGCTCGCCGTCGAGCGTCGTCTCGACAGGGACGACCTGATCGTCGTAGTCTCCTGCCTCGGCTGCTGCTCCCCACCGTTGCTGGGAGTCGACGGCGAGTTCGTCCAGTTCGTGCCGGGAGAGATTCCACTGCTCGGCAATTCGTTCGGCCCCTTCGCCCTGGGTCGTCAGCTCCTCGATGTGCTCGAAGTAGGTGTCCGTCACGACGGAGTCCTCGCCGTAACTGCCGCCGGGCGCGTCGCTGCCCATCGGGACGCGTGTCATGTGTTCGACGCCACCCGCGACGAGCACGTCGGCCATGCCGCCCCGGATCTGCCCCGCAGCGAAGTTCACGGCTTGCTGGCCCGAGCCACACATCCGGTTGAGCTGGACACCAGGTACTGACTCGCCCCACCCCGCGACCAGCGGCGCGATCCGGCCGACGTTCGAGCCCTGCTCGTCGACCGGCGTGACACAGCCGAGAATGACGTCCTCGACGTCCTGGGATCCGTCGAAATCGTTGCGACGTTCGAGTGCACGTAGCGGTTTGGCCGCGAGGTCCTGCGGATGTGTATCCCGTAAGGATCCCCCGCGTTTGCCGAACGGCGTCCGGACCGCGTCGACGATGTACGCGTCGTCCATGCCTGGTGTACGGCTCCCGAGACACATCACAGTTTGGTACCCGGTGACAGGGTCCCGTCCGGGCGTAAACATAAATCCGGGGCACTCTCATGACATCCCATGGATTCGAATGGAGACCGGAAACAGTCGTCCGTCCGCGACGCCGTCTTCGGCGCTGTCGACGTCGAGACGTTACTCGGCGCGGGGTACGACCAGTTCGCGTCTCTACTCGCCCGCGAGCAGTCCGGACCGATGGCAGTCGTCGGCCCGCCTTACAGCGGTCGCGAGCGTGTTCTCGACGTCGCGACCGACCGGCTCGATGCGCGGTCTGTCCGACTTGGACCCGGTGCCGATGGATCGGCCGTGCTGGACAACCTCGGCGATGGGCCCCTGATCGTCGGGGGGTGTCATCACCTCTACGAGCGACGAGTCGATGGGTTCGACCCACTCATGACAGTCCTCGATGCCCTCTCGGAGGTTGATACGACGGTCGTCACCGGCTGGAACAGCACCGCGTGGGCGTATCTCGACGCGATCTGGTCGGTCGAACGATCGTTCCCGATGACGGTCGAGATACAGCCACTCGACACCGAGACGATCACGATTGCGATCGAGGCTGCCGGGGACGTGCCGACCTATCGGCGGCCCGACCCTGGGGATCGACCACTGTTCCGGTCGTACCCGATCGGGTGGCGGGACTACGAAATCCCGATTCCGATTCCCGATCGACTCGTCCGCTCATTCGGTACCGAGACGGACGCGCAGGCGGCAGTCTTCCAGCAGGTGCAGAGTGTCGCAAACGGGAATCTCGGCGTCGCGGACGCACTCGTCCAACGGTTGTCTGGAGAGCAGGTCTACCCCGGTGACGTCACCCCGATCGGCGCCGATCTCGACATCGACGCCGACGAGCGCTTTGCCCTGCGGCTGCTCGTCGGTTCGGAACTCGCTGACAGGTCTACACTGGCCGAGATCGTCGGTTCGAGGCCCGAACCGCTTCTGGGTCGGCTTGCTCGTGAAGGCGTGGTGACGATCGACGGCGATCACGTCTCCCTGGAACCGGCCGCGGTGCCGACAGCGACTGCCACGGTTAACCGGGGGCGAATACTGTGATCCCGCCGCTACTATTCGAGCGAACCGGTCAGGTGACGGTGATTCTCCAGACGCCAGTCGAAGCGGTGCCACTCGATGTCTGGACGCTATTCAACGCCGTGCTGACACTCGTCGGTGCGTACCTGCTGGCCCAGCTGGTCCGGTTCGGTCTATCGGCACTCGCCGAGCGCAGCCCGACCCGCCGTGTAACAATCAAGCTGTTCATCCCGATCGTCAGCTTCATCTTCTACGCCACGGCGGTGTACATCGTCCTCGGACCGCTGTTACAGCTGTCGGCGACACAGTTGCTCGCAGTTTCGGGGCTGCTCGGCGCGGCGATCGGGTTCGGACTAAAGGATCTGTTCGCCGGCGTCATCGGCGGAGTCCTGCTCATCACCGAGCGAACCTACCGAGTTGGTGATAAGGTCGAACTGGGCACGGACTACGGCGAGGTGACGGGGATCGGGCTCCGTGCGACGACGCTGCAGACCGCCGATGATACCCAGATAACCGTCCCGAACGCGACGCTGTTCACCGATGCCGTCGCCAACGCCAACGACGGCAGCCCGGAGATGCTGGTAGTCGTCCCCGTCTCGGTTGCGCCAGACGCGGATCTGGAGCGGGCAAAACAGATAATGCGAGAGGCCCTCGTCACCTCGCAGTACGTCTACGTAGACGACGACCATCCGATCGCGATCCGGATCGACGACCAGACGTACTACCGGACGGTGCGCGGGAAAGCGTACGTCGCTGACCTCCGCGACGAGTTCGCGTTCAAGTCCGACGTGGCCGAACGCGTGCTCACGGCCTTCGAACGCGAAGGGATCGAGACGCCGTCCCTCCCGCCGCCGGACCTGGACCGGCGGTAAGCTGTCGCCAGCGAGTGACTGCCCCTGGCCGGCGTCCGCTGCACGTCGATACCGACCGATTCGCTGGAGCCGGGAACGATCGACAGGGTTTAACACGATACCCGGCTGAACGATTGCTATGCCGATCGAACCCGGTGACACAGTCACCATCGAGTACGTCGGACGCTTCGAGGACGGCACAATCTTCGACACTTCTCGCTACGCCGTCGCCGTCGAACACGGCCTCGACGACGCTCAGGACGCCGGCCCCGGTGATTACCCCGCGCTCTCGTTCACCGTCGGTGCCGGCGAGATTATCGAGGGGCTTGATAATGCCCTCGTAGGAATGTCTGCCGGTGCAGAGGAGACAGTCGAGGTCCCACCCGAGACGGCCTATGGCGAACACGAGCCGGAGAAAGTCCGCGAATACGAACCCGATACCTTCGAAGGAATGGTTGGCCAAGTACCGGAAGTCGGACTCCACGTTCACGCCGAGAACGGGCTTCACGGCGACGTAGTCGCCGTCCGTGAGGATGGCGTCGAGGTCGACTTCAATCACGAACTTGCGGGCAAGACGCTCGTCTTCGAGATCGAAGTGGTCAATGTCCGATGAGGATGTGAGCGCTGGCTATCTGTTGGACGGGTAGCTCAGTCGAGCGTGACTGCGGTCCCGTAGGCGATCACTTCCGAGGCGCCGCTCGTGACCTCGGAGGTCTCCAGGCGGACGTTGACGACCGCGTCGGCCCCCATCTCGACCGCGTCGGCTTCCATCCGGGCGATGGCATCGTCGCGGGCGGTCGACAGCAGCGTCGAGTACGCCTTCAGTTCGCCGCCGGCGAGGTTGCGCAGCCCCTGAGTGAGATCCCGGCCGACGTTTCGCGCCCGGACGGTGTTGCCACGGGCGATGCCGAGAACGTCGGTGATCTCTCGACCGGGGATCGTCTCGGTTGTGACGGTCGCGACGAGGGTCGGCTGGCTCTCTGGGGCCTGGGTCTGAATAGACATAGGATACCAAACGCGCCCAGAAGAGATAGCTTCGTAGTGACGTGTGGCGGCACGGAACAGCGCAGTCCGGTATCAGATCACGCCAGTCACCCGCGCGGCCTCCCGCGCGGCGTCTTCGCTCATGCCGTCGCCCAAAATCGTGTAGCGATCACGGATCTCGTGGGCGCTCGTGAGGGCCTCGATCACGGTATCGTCGTCGATGCCTAACCCCTCGGCGGTCGTGGGCGCGCCGATTTGATCGAGCGCGTTGCGGATGTCCCGCCACATCCCTTTCTCGCCCTCCTGAAGATAGGCGGCGATGATCGAGCCGACGCCGACCTGATGGCCGTGCAGGGCCGCGTCCGGGACTATGCGGTCGAGCTGGTGGCTAAAGAGGTGCTCGGCACCCGACGCGGGTCGGGAGGAGCCGGCGATCGACATCGCGACGCCCGAGGAGACGAGGGCCTTGACGACGACCCACGAGGACTCCTCCAAGCCGGGCTTGATCGAGTCGGCGTTGTCGACGAGCATCTCGGCGGTCATCCGCGCCAGCGCCGCGGAATATTCCGAATACTCGACGTTCTGGAGTCGTCGGGCGAGATCCCAGTCCCGAACAGCGGTGTAGTTCGAGATGATGTCGGCACAGCCAGCTGTCGTCAGTCGCCAGGGGGCGTCCGCAAGAATCTCGGTGTCGGCGACGACGGCCAGCGGCGGTTCGGCGGCGACGCTGTGGCGGGTGTCTTTCTCGGGGACCGATCCGCGTCCGGAGACGATGCCGTCGTGGCTCGCCGCGGTTGGCACGGAGACGAAACCCTGGTCGCGGTGGTCAGCGGCCATCTTCGCGATGTCGATGGCCTTGCCGCCGCCGACACCGACCAGAAAGCCCGCCTCGGCGTCGGCGGCGGCTTCGATGACGCGCTCGACTTCACCGAAACTGGCTTCCTGAACGACGACACTCGCCGGGTCGCGGCCGGCCGCGGCGAACAGTTCGGCCACTCGTTCGCCGGCAACCTCCTGTGGTGTGGGGCTGGTCACCACGAGTGGCCGCCCGGCCAGATGGAGCTCCTCGACGGCCTCGACAGTCTTCGCGAGCACACCGTGGCCGACGAGGACGTTCCGCGGCAGTCGAATCCATGTCGACTTCTGAGACATATCTCGGTATGCACCCGCGGACGGCATAACGGTTTGCTGTACGGGCGGGGGTGTGCCCGGCTGTGCTCAGCTCAACCGATCCAGAATATCCGCTTCGACGTCCCGACGCGGGCCGCGGTCGCTGCCGTCGCGGCCACTCTCGCGATGCTCCGAGACTGTGTGTTCGAGTGCCTCGCGATGGGGCGTCGAGTCCCAGCCCAGCGCGTGGAGTTTCTCGGTCGCCAGGAGATGTGGGCGATCACGATACAGTGGAAAGTCGTCGGATTCGAGGTCCGGACGGAGTTCGCGCTCGCTGGCGTAGACTTGCGTGATATCGGTTCCGCAGGCATCGGCCAACAGGTCTACGAGGTCCCTGAGCGGCTGTGCGTCGCGGTCGCCGACGTTGTAGGCCTCACCTGCCTCGCCGCGCTCGGCGACGATCCGCAGGGCGCTGGCGACGTCCTCGACGTAGACGAGCTGGTGGAGCGATCCGCCGTCGCCCGGGACCACGACTGCGTCGTGGTTCCCGACCCGGGCGAGCCAGTAGTCCAGCCGCTCGGTGTAGTCGTACGGGCCGTAGACGATGGTCGGCCGGACGCTCATCGCTCGGACGCCCGCCTCGGCCGCGGCGAAGACCGCGCGGTCGCCCTCGGCTTTGCGCTTGCCGTACGTTTCGTGGGAATCGTCGGTTGCCTCGCGCTCGCTGCAGGACTTCAGTGGCGTCTCGCCTTCGCGCTTCGGGATGTGCTCCGCGCCGTAGGCCGCGCCGCTGGAGACGAAGACGTACGCATCACAGTCGGCGAAGATATCGGTCGCGACCCGAACGTCTCGGGGGTGGTAGGCGACCAGATCGACGACGACGTCCGGGTCGACCTGCTCGGCGGCGGCCCGCAACTGGTCGTCTTCGCGACGATCGGCTTCGACGTGCTCGACTGCATCCTCGCCAGCGAAGGGGTTGGGATGGTTGCCGCGATTGCACAGCGTCACGCTGTAGCCGTGCTCGCGGAATTCGGCGACCGTCGCCCGTCCGATGAATCGCGTCCCGCCGACGACCAACACCGATTGCATGCCATCACGTGTGAACTGTGTGACTAAAAAACGGGTGGGGCGTCTAGGCGCTGCGATACTGCTCGATGGCGTCGCGATACCCCTCGCGGAAGGTCGGATAGCTGAAGTCGTAGCCTAGATTGCGCAGCTTCTCGTTGCTGACGCGCTTGCTCGTCTGAATGCGTCGCTTGCCAGCTTCTGAGAGGTCCGGATCGTCGAGCCGTTCTGCCTTGGTCTGTTTGGGCGGCTCGGGTTCGCCACACTCACTCGCCAGCCAGTCGGCAAAGTCCCACTTCGAAACTGGTTCGTCGTCGACGACGTTGACCACGTCGCGTCGAGCGTGGTTGTCTTCCAGCAGGAACCGCACCGACCCGGCGGCATCGGCCTGATGGACCATGTTCAGATACCCCTCCGTCACGGGGCCCTCGACGTAGCGCTCCAGGCGGTACCGATCGGGGCCGTACAGACCGGCAAAGCGTGCGACCGTTCCATCGGTATCGTCGATCGGGCGCTGTCGGGCGATCTCCTCGGCCTCGGCGAGCACCTCGGTCTTGTCGGTCGTCGGCTCGATCGGTGTTTGCTCGTCGACGACCTCGCCGTCGTGATCGCCGTAGACGCCAGTCGAAGAGGTGTAGACGATCCGGTCGGGAACCGAGCCCCGCGCACAGAAGTGATCGATCGTCTCTCGCAATCCGTCGACGTAGACCTCGCGGGCGGCTTCGGCGGCCCGACCACCGCTGGACGCAGTGAAGACCACCCAGTCGGAATCGGGGACGGCTTCGAGTGTCTCTGGTTCGGTCACGTCGGCCTTGACCGCCGTTGCGCCCGTGGATTCGACTGCTTCGAGTCCCGACTCCGAACGGCGGACCCCGACCACATCGTGGGCGGGCTGGAGTTGGCGGGCGAGTTCGAGGCCGATGTACCCACAGCCCAGGATGGCGACGCGGCTCATTTCGACTCCAGCAGGTAGTGAATCCGGGCGTACTCGTCCAGCGTAATCGGGTAGCGACCCTCGACTTTCTGCTGGATTTCCTTTGGTTCGAGATCGCCACCCAACTCGGCGGCGACGCTATCGACGTCCATCACTGCGGTGGTCATCCCCATCAGGAGGATGTCCCGGGCCTCGGCCACGATGGCCTCTTTGTCGGGATGGTCCTCTGAGAGCGCGAGGACAGCGGCGGCGTCTTCGAGGGTAACTTCGCCCGCGTTGCCGTTCGCGAGCGATTCGACGACAGCAGTATCGAGTTCTGTTTCGGCGACGACCGTCTCCGTCCCGTGGTCGTCGATCACCGCGAACAGTACGTCCTGGTAGGCAGCGAGGAGCGTCTCTGTGTCGCCCTCGCCGGCGTCGGGGAAGCGCCCAGTCAGCATATCCGACCTTGGAGGTCGGCACTTAAGTGGCTGGCAGTTTCCGCTGGATTTGCCGGCGGCTCCAGCGAATGAAATGTCCAAACGTTGATTACGCGGTGTGCCGACCCATTGCATATGAAAGTCGTCCTGATCGGGGTTGGTCAAGCCGGCGGCAAGATCACCCAGGCCCTCGCGGAGTACGACTACGAGATGGGGTTCGACGCAGTCCAGGGGGCGCTGGCGGTCAACACCGCCGAAGCCGACTTGCAGGCCCTCGATATCGACACACAACTGATCGGCCGCGACCGGGTCAAAGGCCACGGCGTCGGCGGCGACAACGAACTCGGCGCACAGATCATGGAAGAGGAAGCCACCGAGGTGATGAACGAACTCGACGGCCGGCTCACCTCCAAAGCCGAAGGAATCATGATTGTCGCTGGACTCGGCGGCGGCACTGGCTCGGGCGGCGCGCCCATGCTCGCGCGCGAGCTGAATCGTATCTACGACATCCCCGTCTATGTGCTCGGCGTCCTCCCCGGGCGCAACGAGGGGTCGATCTACCAGGCCAACGCCGGCCGGTCGCTCAAAACGGTCGTCCGTGAGGCCGACTCGACCATCCTCATCGACAACGACGCCTGGCACGCCACCGACGAGAGCGTCGAAGAGGGCTTCGACACGATCAATCAAAATATCGCACAACGTGTTGGTTTGTTACTCGCTTCCGGCGAGGTGATCGACGGCGTCGCCGAGAGCGTCGTCGATTCCAGTGAAGTCATCAACACGCTCCGGCCCGGCGGCATCGCGTCGATCGGCTACGCCTCCGTGGCCGCGGCCGAGGACAGTGCCGACAACGTCAACAACATCACTAGCGCGACGCGAAACGCCCTGCTGGCGGGGACGAGCCTCCCGAACGCCGTCCAGGCCGACACCGCGCTGCTCGTGATCGCTGGCGACCCCGAGCGCATCTCCCGGAAGGGTGTCGAACGCGCCCGGAGCTGGGTCGAAGACGAGACCGGCAGCCTCGAAGTCCGTGGCGGGGACTTCCCGCTGGACAGCGACCGGCTTGCGGCGCTGATCCTCCTGGGTGGCGTCGAACGATCACACCGGATCGACGAGTTCCTCGAACGCGCTCGCGAGGCTCACGAACAGGCCAACGAGCCCAGTCCGAACCCGAACGAAGCCTTCGACAACGAGCAACTCGACGACCTGTTCTGATAGTCGCTGCGGGAATTTTGTCGGCTCGCTGGGCTCCATGCCCGTTGCATGCTGCATATGTCGAAACGTCTTTATTCCACTATTCGTCTTCGTCTTCGAGCTCGATCTCTTCGAGTGCGGCGGCAACGTCGTCGTCGTCGGCACTGTTCTCTTCTTCGGGGAGGTCGGCGTCTTCGTCGCTCTCTTCGAGATTCGATTCGGGCTCTGGATCCAGGGAGGCGCCGCCGTCGCCGAGTTCGGGGTCGATCGCGGGGCCGGAGGATTGACTCAGATCGGCATCGGGGTCGGCGACACCGCCCGGCGGCGCGTTCCAGACGTCGTGTTCGTTCAGGACAGTGTCTCGATGCTGGAGCAGCCAGTCGACGTATCCGTCGAGATCGTCGAAGCCGTGCTCGTCGGCCTCGCGGCGCATGTTGTCGATCATCGCCGGGTCGAGATCCAGTGGAACGTCCGCCATTGTTCCCACTTCGTCGGTCAAAGCATAAATACACCCACCCCGACGGCGGTCGGTCACCTGCGCCGGGAGACGTGCCCCAATCGCACCCGGTCTAGACGAGACTGCGACCGTCGAAGTCGGCTCGATCGTACTCGATGTCCATCAGATCGAGGACCGTCGGTGCGATGTCGAACAGGTCGGCGTCCTCGATGCGAGCGTCGTCGTCGACGTACAGCGTCGCGTTGTCGAAGCTGTGCATCCCGTTTCGCGGGCCGACGCCGAAGACGTCGCTGCCACCTTTGAAACCAGCCTTGAGGTCGAAGCCGTGGTTCGGAATCACGACGAGGTCGGGTGCGATGTCGTCATGGTCGCCGCGGAAGGCCTCTTCTTTCGTGACCACACGGTCGGCCACCTTGTTGCCGTCCGGCCCTTCGAGGCGTTCGAGTGCGGCTTTGAGCTCGTCACGGGTCGCTTCGTACTCGTCCTGGGGGACGCTGCCGCGCGGCTCGCGCCCTTCGAGGTTGAGATAGAACCGCCCGGGGATCAGCGAGTAGGCCGTCGTCTCGTCGGCGATGTCGCCGAGTTCGCTGTGGTCGTCCTCGGCGTAGGAGAGCCAGCCCTCCTGGGCGAGCCACTCGTTGAAGTGGACTTCGTACTCCAGGGAGGTGAAGCCGTGGTCGGAGGCGACCATCATCGTCACGTCGTCGGGCAGCATCTCGCGAAGCTGGCCGAGGTAGTCGTCGACCTGGCGGTAGAACTCGAAGAACTCCTCTTTGTACTCGCCGTCCTGTTCGTAGTGTTTGAACAGGAAGTGGTTGACCCGGTCGGTCGTCATGAAGACGCCGAAAAAGAGGTCCCAGTCGTCTTCCTGGATGTAGTGTTTGAACGTCTCGAAGCGCTTCTCGAGGGTCTCGTGGGCGTCCTCGATGAACTCGGTCTTGTCGTCGTCGTGGCCCAGTTTGGCGTTGACGTCGATCCGGTAGTCGCTCGATTCGAGGTGCTCCCGGAGGTCGTCGGGATAGGCCGCTTTGTCGACGCCGGGCGAGAGAAAGCCCGAGACCATCCGCTGGACGTCACGCTGAGGCGGGAACGTCACAGGGACGTTCAGGACCGTCGCGCGGCGGTCGGCGTCTTCGACGCGATCCCAGAGTCGAGTCGCCTGGACGTCTCGGCCCATCGGCACGTAGGTATCGTACGACCCTACTTCTCGGTCCTGGAAGCCGTAGACGCCGGTTTCGCCGGGATTGACGCCGGTCGTCAGCGACGGCCAGCAGGCCGACGATTCGGGGGGCACGATGCTGTCGATCGCACCGGCGCTGCCCTCTTGGGCGAGAGCTGCGAGGTTCGGAAACTCGTCGGTGTGCTCGGCGAGCAGGCTGTACGGCACCCCGTCGATCCCGAAGAAGGCGACGCGGGGGCCGCCGTCGCCTCGGAGCCGATCGAATAGTCCCATACCATTCGGTACCAGCGTCGGGCACAAGAAGCTTCTTTTCGCGGCCGTCGTCGGTGTGCGTCCCAGAAAGCGGCAATTCTACCGGGTGGGACTGTGGCTACGCGTCGTCGTTAGTCGACGACTCGAAATTCTCCGGCACGACTGTGAGGTGGTTGATTCCCATCTCCTCACGCTGTTCGGGAACAACGGTCGGGTGATCCATGCCGGCACTCGGGCGTCTGGTAGCCATTGCACTCGAATTCAGGGCCCGAGCACCCATATAATTACCCATGCGCATAATTCATGCGAGTGAGGGTGGCCATGTTCACGAGACATACGGCCCGCCGATCCCGCGATCAGTTAACCGCCTTGGACAGCTCTGCTCCTGCCTTGAACTTCACGTCGTTGGAGGCCTCCGCGGCACCGGTGAGGTGGAGAATCGGTGCGTCCAGTGCCGTCGCGACCGCCCACGCGGGGGCGTCACCGTCTCTACCGGGACAGCCGCCGGTGTCGTGTCCGGCGAGCGCTTCCCGGGACTGGACGCCCCAGCACCAGACCTCCCCGTCGTCCCGGCACACCGAGGCGGCACCCGGCGGCAAGTAGTCGTCCCCGGAGTCGTATCCACGGCTGAGCGTGATGTTCGCGTATTTTGTTCGTCCGGGTCGCTTCCGCCCCTCGACGCGTGAGGAGAGGTCGACCTCGCCCTCGTCGATGTCCGAGCGCGTGACGCCGGCGACGACGTTCGGGCCGCCGGCGGTCAACAGCGTCGCGCTATTCTCGTAGAGCGCGCCGTCGTCGATCTGCCAGCCGCCGATGAACAGCAACTGGCCCTCGTGGCGGATCCGGCGCACGAACAACAGCGCGGGCAGCGAGAGTGGACTGTCCGGCGGCGTCGCCGCTACTGGAAGGACGAACACCTCCGAGACGGTCGCCTCCCCGGAGTCGGTCTCTCCACCCCAGGAAGTATTATAATCGAAGCAGCATTCATCTCCCCCATTCGATGTGCCTGAGACGCGCACCATCGGCTCGGCGACATCGGCCGCCAGCGTCGCGCCCGTGACGACGACACCGCCCGAGGTTCCGAAGGCGGCGACGCCGCGGCGGATGTCTGTCTTGTCGATGTCACTGGGCTGGTCGAGGTCGAAGCCGTCCTGGAGTTCGAGCGTCGACGTGAGGAGCCCTCGGCAGGCAAGATCCCGGTGGACTGACACGGTTCGATCCGTCCCTGCACAGCCCTCGGCGTCCCGCTCGCCGGTGAAGTACGCGATGACGCGTTCGGGCGTGAGTTCGTCGGCCAGTTCGGGGCCGCCGCCCCGGACGCGGGCGTCCGGGAGACTGACGGCGAAGTGCTCGCCGATCGTCGGCTCCCCGTCGAGGTAGTCATAGAGCGGCGCCGCGAGGTCCGGCAATCCGTCGCCGTCGCTGTCGAGGTCGTCGAAGATTTTCTCGATATCCCCCTGGACGATGCGGCGGGCCTGTTGCATGGACCGCCGCGCGCTGTCCCACTCGCCCGCCTCGACAGCGTCGCTCGCGTCTTCGGCGAGCCCCTTCCGGGAGTCGGCGTTCTCGGCGACACTACTGCAGGTCTCGGACGGACAGCCCATGGCCTTCTGTCGGGCTTTCGTCGTCGCGTTGATGAACACGTCGAGAGTCACTGTCGCGTCGTCGCTCGACTCGTCGTCGATGGCCGCGATGGCGGCGTCGGCATAGACCAGTAGCGACCGCTCGATATCGAGCAGGTCGACGAGGTCGTCGATACCGTCAGCGTCGGAATCCCCGTCGTGGGGATCCGGCACCCAGATCGTACTCGGTTTGTTCGAGCGCGAGGAGTTGTAGTCCTGAGCCTTCGTGGTCGTGGTGGTACTCCAGCCGTCGATGTCGATGCGTCGGTCCTCGGCCCGCAGACTCGGCGGGACGAACCGGATGTCGACTGGACCGCTCGTGTACGCTCCATCCTCGCTGCTCGTCTCTCCGGCGTAGAACCCGGCCGGCGAGGCGGTCCTGTTCTCGATGGCCGCCTCGCTGGCGCTGTCTAACAGCCCGTCGAGCGCACTACAGCCCGCCAGCCCTGCGAGTCCGACCGTCCCCGTTGCCGCGAGAAACGCCCGCCTCGTCGCGTCGTCCCCTCTGGCCCTCTCGCTCGTCGTGCCCTGCGTCGAAGTCATCTCCCATAGAGAGGACTTGTAAGTATATAAATATAAGTTTAAATAATAGGTCAGATACTCGACTCCTGTCGAACGCGGGAGCGGACTGTCGTCAGCCCGATTAGTTGAAGTGCTCGTCGTAGAGGTCCTGGGCGTGCTCGATGGCCTCGAACGCGGCCTGCTTGTCCTCCCAGCCCAGCGTCTCGACTTCCTTGCCTTCTTCGAGGTTCTTGTAGGTCGCGAAGAACTCGTCGATCTCGTCGAGTTGCTGCTGTGGAATGTCTTCCAGGTCCTCGATGTGGTCGTATCGTGGGTCTTCGCTCGGAACGGCGATGACCTTATGGTCCTGCTCGCCGTCGTCGTCCATCTTCATCAGTGCGACGGGACGGGCTTCGATGATACAGCCGGGGAACGTCTGGTCTTCGACCAGAACCAGGACGTCGAAGGGGTCCTCGTCGTCGTAGTAGGACTGTGGGATGAACCCGTAGTCACTGGGGTAGTGGACGTTGCTGTGCAGGACGCGGTCGAGTACGACGCCGGGGACGTCCTTGTCGTACTCGTACTTGTTGCGCTCGCCTTTCAGACACTCGACGACCGCGTAGATCTCTTCGGGCGGATTAGGTCCGGTTTCTAAGTCTTCCCAGAGGTTCGTCATCACCTGTGAGTGTGAGTAGCGGCCAAAAAGTCCTTTCGACAGCAGGTCCAACGACAACCGACGATCGGGCCGGCGACGAGGTGTAATGGAATCCGGTTACGATGGTTACCATAGCAGATATTAACAACAAATCCGATACGATGAATCGCCCTCAAATTGGCTTCAGTAGTGCGAATACTAAACGTAATTTCGCCAAAGTTAACAAGCGTTAAATAGCGTGATGACATTCAACTAACTATGTCAGAGGCACAAACCGTCACGGAGAATCCGGGTATTGCGCGTGAACTCACGGCGTTCCAACAGAATATCCTCGTCATTCTCGCCGAGGAACCTCGATACGGGCTCGCGATCAAGCGCGAACTCGAATCGTACTACGATTCGGAGGTCAACCACGGACGGCTGTACCCCAACCTCGACGACCTCGTCGAGATGGATCTGGTCGAGAAGAGCGAACTCGACAAGCGAACCAACCAGTACGCCCTGACCGACGAGGGCTACGAGGCTGTGCTCGACCAGCTCCACTGGGAGTTCTCGAAGATCGTCACCGACGACGACCGCTCCGGGGACCTCCGTGACCTGATCGACGGCGTCAACTGATCGATCTGCCCCCCACCGAAACTACCCCAGACGATCGCCGTCTGCTTTTTCCAGCGCGTATTCAATCGACAGCGACAGCGCCTGGAGTTGCTCGTCGCTGGGCCAGCCGTTCCGTGGGAGGTACTCCTCGCGAAATTCTGCGAGTTCGTCTTCGGTGAGGTCGCCGATCGGCTTGGCGTAGTGGTTGCCCGCGAAGTCCGCCAGCGCGTGGGCCGTCTCGTCGTGTGGGTTGCCGTACTCGTCGGCGACAGCCGCGGCGATTTCGCGGTTGTGGGTCTCGACCGCTTCCCAGTCGTCACCTTCACCCGGACCACTCAGCGATCGCTCGACGCCGCGGTCGACGTCGTCGATGTCGCTCGGATGCACGACACCCTCCTCGTCGACCCACTCTTCGGGATGGCAGACGAGCGTGTCGTCTTCGTCTCGAATTCGGGCCGTGTACCCGTATTCAGCGAGCAATTCGTCACGCTCATCGCGGTAGGCAGCCGCCTCTTTCTCGTCGACGGCCTGGCGGGCCAACCGGGTCAGTCGTTCGGCTTCGTCGGCGACGTTTGTCGGGAGCTCAGTCATTGTCGAGGGCTTCGTTGGCCAGTTCGTCGGCGCGCTCGTTTAGCTCTCTCGGGACGTGCTCGATCGACCACGAGTCGAACTGTCGGAGTAGCTCGTGGGCGGTCACTCGCCGCTCGCGCAACTCGGGATCGTTGGTGTCCCACTCCCCACGGACCTGTTTGACGAGCAACTCGGAGTCGCTGCGAATTTGAACCTCCTCGAAGCCGTAGTCAGCGGCCACCTCCAGGGCCTGGAGCAGCCCCTCGTACTCGGCGCGGTTGTTCGTCATCTTCCCGATAGTCTTGCCGCCTTCGCTGACGATGCCCTCGCCCGTGAGAATAACCCAGCCGACGGCTGCCGGGCCGGGGTTGCCCCGCGATGCCCCGTCGAAATAGACGTGCGCCCGGCCGCCGCCCTCGCGCAGGATCGCCGCGAGCCGTTCGGCGTCCTCGCCCTGAACGACGACCTTCCCGTCGTAGGCCACGGCGGTCGCGCCAGCGTGGTGCGCGCGCCAGCGTTCGTGGTCGGTATTCCCCGGTTCGATGGGCACTCCAGCGGCTTCCAGTCGCTCACGCGCGACCGATTCGTCACATTCGATGACCGGCATTCGAGCGGGAATCACGCTTCAGGGGGCTTACACCTTCCGATATCGGGGATTCATGTATTTTGTCCCTGGACTGAGGTCACAACTCGAAAACGCCGAAGGATTTAATACAAACAAATCTACTACTATATAAGTGCGATGACACGGTCCACCCGCCAGCGGGAGCGCGAGCGCGAGTCTCAGACGGAAACCGATCAGGAGGAGGACGAAATACACGATTGCCCAGAGTGTGGTTCCGACAATCTCGTAAAGGACGCCGACCGTGGCGAACTCATCTGCGACGACTGCGGGCTCGTCGTCGAGGAGGGCAATATCGATCCCGGACCGGAGTGGCGTGCGTTCAACCATCAGGAACGCCAGCAGAAGTCCCGTGTGGGCGCCCCGACCACCCAGACGATGCACGACAAGGGGCTGACGACGACCATCGACTGGAAGGACAAGGACGCCTACGGCCGCTCGATCTCTTCGAAAAAGCGCAGCCAGATGCACCGTCTGCGCAAGTGGCAAGAACGCATTCGAACCAAGGACGCGGGCGAACGCAATCTCCAGTTTGCCCTTTCGGAGATCGACCGGATGGCGTCGGCGCTGGGTGTCCCCCGCTCGGTCCGGGAAGTCGCTTCAGTGATCTACCGCCGGGCACTCGACGACGATCTCATCCGCGGGCGCTCCATCGAGGGCGTCGCGACCTCGGCGCTGTACGCCGCCTGTCGCAAGGAGGGCATCCCCCGCAGTCTCGAAGAAATCTCGGACGTCTCCCGGGTCGAACGTAAGGAGATCGGCCGCACCTACCGCTACATCTCACAGGAACTCGGCCTGGAGATGGAGCCGGTCGACCCCAAGAAGTACGTCCCCCGGTTCTGTTCTGAACTCCAGCTCTCCGAGGAGGTCCAGACCAAGGCCAACGAGATTATCGAAGAGACGGCCGAGCAGGGTCTGCTCTCTGGCAAATCGCCGACTGGCTACGCCGCCGCCGCGATCTACGCCGCGTCGCTGCTCTGTAACGAGAAGAAGACCCAGCGGGAAGTCGCCGATGTCGCGCAAGTGACCGAAGTCACGATTCGGAACCGGTATCAAGAGCAGATCGAAGCGATGGGCATCCACAGCTAGGACTCGGTTTTTCTTCTTCGTCTTCTGACGCTGACTCTCTAGTGGCTTCTGGAGTTACTGTGGGTGTTTTCGGTGGTAGAACGGCTGGCAGTGACAGCACTTCGAACAGCCAGAAAGCCCCTGGGTCGCCCGCGCTCGCGCTTGCTCGCGACACGGCGGTCGCTCCACGGCTCGCTGCGCTCACGGCTGCGCCGTTCGCATTCGAGGCCCTCACTCCGTTCGCGCCTCGCTCTCGCCGTTCCACTTCGAGGGCTCCTGTTGGTCGCCCTCGCGTCGCTCGGCGCAACAACGCCGACAGAATACGAAGAACGAGTTAGATTCATCACTGTCAGACTCCTACTCCCGACGAATGCAACTGGACGACTTCATCGAGGACTTCCAGCGCGACGAGGCCGCAGAGAAGCGCCGCCTCGCTGAGGAGAAGTCTTACGAGATCACGAACTACCTCGATGAAGTGGAACAACAATTCGAGCAGGCCGTCTCGGGCGACTCCATGTTCGGCGCGACTGCACCCGAAATCTTCGTCGGCCGATCCTCCTATCCCAACGTCTCGACGGGTGTCCTCTCACCAGTGACAGATGGGGACGCCGCCGACTTCGCCACGTCGGGGCAGTGGTACCAGCAGGGTCTCGGGGTCGGTGACGTCCTCCAGCGCCGCACAGGACTATTGAACTCCACCCGATCTGCGAACGTCGACGTCCGGGACGTCTGGGACGGCTTCGTCGGCGTCCAGCGCGAAGTGGCGATCGCGGACCACCCGGTCGACGTCGAGGTCGGCCTGAATAGCAAACCCGATCTCGACCTCTCGCTCGACGATGTCGGCGCGCCAACGGGGCCGCGAGCCAGCGCCCGGAGCGCCGATCTGGCGGAGAACCCCCACGTCCCGCGCCCCGTCAAGAAAACCCTCGAAGACGACGACTGGCAGGCCGAGGGGGCGATGAGCTACCTCTATGGGCGCGGGTTCGACGTCTACGACATCAACACGATTCTCTCGGCGGGGGCGCTCGGCCGGGGGCAGGACCGCCGCCTCGTCCCGACGCGCTGGTCGATCACCGCGGTGGACGATACCGTCGGGCAGTTCGTCCGTGGCGGGATCACGAACGCGCCCGCGATCAACGAGACGGAGGTCCACTACAACGAGTACATGGGCAATCGCTACTGGGTCATCCTCACTCCTGGGCAGTGGGAGTTCGAACTGGTCGAGATGAAAGCCCCCGAGAGCGTCTGGAACCCCGCTGGCGAGGCCTATTACCTCGCCAGCGCCCACGAGGGCTACGAGGGTCGGACGGGCTATGTCGAGGAGACCGCCGGCGCGTACTACGCCTCTCGTCTGGGAGTCCTCGAACATCTCAAAGATCGGGGCCGGCAGGCGAAGTGTCTCGTCCTGCGGGAAGTCACCGACGACTACTGGGCACCTGTAGGGGTGTGGCAGGTCCGCGAAGGCGTTCGTAATGCTTTCGAGGGCGAGCACGGCGTGAGCGAGACGTTCCGTGAGGCTGTGACGCAGGTCACGCAGCAACTCCCTCTCTCGATGGGCGCGCTACGCCGAAAGTCCGAGATGGTGGCGGGGCTGCAGGCGAAGTTGAGTGACTTCTGACATTCACCGTGATCCGAATTCGGGCACGGCTTTTTGATAATCTCCGACGGAAATATCAAAGATAGAATAAACCTACCTCTCGGTCATGTTACATTCAGTTAACATCCCAGAACTCGGCAGCGTGGATGTAGTCGCCAGCCTCAGTGGCGAGGCCGTGAGCACGTTCCTGACGACGCGATTGGGCATAGCTACCCCAACGTCTTCACAAAGCCAGTCTTTTGGTCGCCGTCGAACCCGCAGGATTCGTAGAAGTCGTGTTTCCACTGCTCGTCGGTGCCCGTCAACAGCATGATCTTGTAGCAGTCACGCGCTCTGGCGATGGCGGTTGCTTCCTCGAGACACTGCGAGGCGAACCCCTGATTGCGGTAGTCTTCGTGGGTGACGACGTTCTCGATGACGGCCCAGGGGCGCCCCCTCGCGTGAGATTGGGCGTGATCGACAGCACGCACGAGGCGACCAGCTGGTCGTCGTGCTTGACCACGACGATATCGAGGTTCTCGTCGGTCTGAACGGCCACCCACTGGTCACGAACGTCCCGGGGCGCGAGTTCGGGATCGGCCGGGTTGAGCATCCGGTACAGCGCCAGGAGTTCGCCTAGCTCCTCCTCTCGGATCGATCTCACAGCCGCCATCGAGAGCTAGAGGTTCTCGTAGGCTTCTTCGACCAGTTCGCCCGTGTCAGCGATAATCGACTCCATCGTCTCGTCGTCGGGTACTATCCCCGCCAGGCGAGCGATCTTCATGATCGAGACGTGGTACACGGTCTGGACGCCCGGTTCTTCTTGCCAGATCACGACGTTACAGGGGAACAGGCCGCCCATCCTGTTGTCAGAGGCGTCCAGTGCGCGATTGGCCACCGTGGGGTTGCATGCCCCGAGCACGTAGTAGGGATCGCGGTCCGCACCGACCTTCTCGTTGAGCATCGCCGAGGGGGAGAATTCGGTGGCGATGCCGAAGCCAGCGTCGGTGAAGACCTCGCGGACGTGTTCGATCGCGTCCTCGTGGTCCATCTCCAGGGTGGCGCGTTTCTCGCCGATGTCCTCGGGATCGAGCGTCGCGGGATCGAATGGGAGCGTCATGACTGACGTGAGGGGCGCCACCGAGAAAAGGGTATCCAGACCTCGTTCGAACCGCCTTCATAGTGATTGCGCTACGTCTGTTCCGGATCGACCGCACGAACGCGTGGGGTCTCGCCGGTAAATCGTTACACGATCACTCGTCGGCGGTCGGGACCGGCCCGTGGCCGATCACGTCACGGACTGCCGATTCGAAGCTCTGGCGGCGGTCGAAGTACGTCTCGTCTATTTCGTCGAGGATCCCGCCCAGTTCCTGAGGGCCATCCGGCGTCCGGATCACGGTGTCGCCTTCGCGACGCCGGATATCGCTCTTCTCGATGCCCCACATCAGTCGCGCGGAAACCTGGGCGATCGGGACACCCTCGACCTCGCTGCCTTCGCCGAGTTCGACCGCTGGTCCGTCTTCTTCCTCGTCGTCGCTCATACCTGCCGATTCTGGGCGCTCGCGATTAGTGCTTTCGGAGTCCTGTCGATCGAGGGTTGTCTGCCGTCTGTCTGACGGGTAGTTTTGACGGAGGTCGACGTACAGCCCCGCATGACAAGCTTGACCGACGTCTACGAGGGGCAGACTGCAGCGAGCCCTCGACGACGCTCGCTGGGGTCGGGGTTGTTCGCCCTCGGGGCAGGGCTCGTCGTGGTTGGGATCGTCGTGGCGACGACCAGCCTCGCCGAGTCGCTCGGCCTCGGGATGTTCGGCTCCCGGAAAGTCGCCGGGACGCTCGCTGGCCTGGGGATCCCCGCGGCCCTGCTCGGCGCGTTCGCAGTCATGCCCGCCGGGCGGGCGACGCGGGCAGCGGCGGTTGTCGGCTCGAGCGTCGCGGTCTTCGGCGTCGCGCTGTTCTGGCACGCCTATCCCTACGAGTGGATCGGTGCAGCCGGCGCAGGCCCCGGGCTGACGCTGGCGACGACGATCGTCTACTTCCTCGGGACGACGACCACCGCGTGGTGTCTGTTCGTCGGCGTCGCGACGTTCCAGACGCGCAAAGACCCCGGCGGGAGCGCCCGGATGGAAGTCACCGAAGAAGGCACGATCCGCCTCGTCGAGGAGGCCGCCTCGACGCGTGGACTCGGCGGTATCGGCTTTTTCGGATCGGATCCCGACGGTGAGATCGAAACGCAGACCAACCGCACCCGTGACACCGCTGCCAGCGATACTGTGACGCGCTCGCAGCCGGCCAGTGACGGCGGCGCAGCGGCCGCGCCGGCCGGTAGCGGCGCTCCAGAGTCGGACGGCGCCTTTCTCGACGCCGTGACCGTTCGCGGCCAGCCTGACGAATACTGTGGGAACTGCGAGCACTTCAGTTACGTCCGAACCGACGACGGAATCGCCCCGTACTGTGGCCTCGACCAGGAGTACATGGATGACATGGACGCCTGCGAGGACTGGCGTTCGAACGTCTAGACCGGATGCTCACCGGGACCGATGGCCGAGGTCCCGACCAGTAGTGTTCCGGCTGATAGCACTAATACAGCCAGTGACAACACGATCAATGGCACCCCGATTCCGAGCAGCGGTACCAGCATCGCGACGCTTCCGAGGACCATCAGGCCCGCCCCGAGCTGAACTCTCGTCGATTGATCCATGCTGGTTGGTATCACGCGACGGGTTATAAACCCGGCCGCTCGAAACGCGTTGCTTAAGTAACTCAGTATCTAGACACAGGGATATGGAGTTTTGCGACGATTGCGGTTCGATGATGAAGACCGAGGGTGACGTGTGGGTCTGTAGCTGTGGGGCCGAGAAAGAACGGAGCGAATCGGCCGATGAGCAGGCCATTACGACACAGGGCCAAGAAGAGAGCGAGATCGTCGACACCTCGGAGGTCGACGCCGCCGACATGGGGCCGACCACCCGCGAGCGCTGTCCGGAGTGTGGCAACGAACGCGCGTTCTACGAGATGAAACAGATCCGCTCGGCCGACGAGTCCGAGACGCGCTTTTTCACCTGTACCGAGTGCGAGCACAAGTGGCGCGAAGACGACCACTAAGAGTTCGCTCTTTTCATACGGAACAGACGTACAGCGGTCCGTATCACGGTCGCCGGGCGAAGGTTAGGTAGCCAGTGTGGCCGACGCCCGCCGTCGAGGGACGCGAACCGCGGTCGTCGAAATCCATCTCGCGCTGGATGGTCTCGAAGGTCTCGATATCGGTTAGTCCGACCTCGCGAGCAGCCGCGACTACGTCACGCGTCGACTCGACGAACGGCGAGTAAACGGCCAGAAAGCCGCCCCGAACCAGCAGCGTCGGCGCACGCTCGACCACGGCCGCGGCGTCCTCGGTGTCGAGCGTGAGCACGTCGAAGTTCTCACCAGCGAGGGCGTCCAGCTGCTCGGTCAGGTCGCCCGTCCGGATGTCGACGTGCTCGCCGACATCGGCTATCCGCATGTTCTCGCGAGCCACCTCGGCGAACTCGGGATCGCGCTCGTAGGTCGTCACCTCGGCACCGACCCGGCCGAGATAGGCTGCGAGCACGCCCGTCCCGGTCCCGGCGTCGAGGACGCGATCGCCGGCTGACGCGCCAGTGTGGCCGATCACGAGGCCGATATCGCGGGGCATCATCGGCGCGCCGGTCCGCTCGAAGTGCTCGAACAGATCCGGACCGCGTAGTGCCTGCACCCGGAAGGCCTCGCCGAGATGTGACTCGACAACGTCGCCCGCGCTCGGCTCCTCGGGCACCTCGATGATTCCCAGGTCGGTCTCTAAGGTTTCGCCCGGCTCGACGAGGTATTCTCGATTCTCGCGGACCAGCAGGACTGTCATAGTGCCCGTTGTACGTCCGTTCGGTATCGACCGCACGAGTGCGTGCGGTCGTCGCCGTCATTCGGTACAGCGGTCACTATCACTCTAGATCGGCGACCGCCGCCGCCAGGTCACCGCTGTTCGCTTCCAGCGCCTCGCGGGCCGCGTCCTCGCTGACGCCGGCGCGCTGGGCGACGATCTCGACGTCCTGCTCGTCGACGCCGCCTGACGAGCCCCCGCTGTCCCCGCTCGTTTCGGACTCGCTGCCCGAGTCACCACTGCCGAGTGCTCGAGATTCGGGGTCACCGACGACCTGGTAGGTCTTCTGGCCCTGGGCTTCCATGAGCTGGACTTCGGCGTCCGTGAACACCAGCTCTTCCTCGCCGGTCCGGATGATCACTTCTTCGGCATCGATGTCCTCCATGTCGATACCCATCTGTTCCATCATCTGCTTCATCTTGCGCGGATTCAGTCCGCCGCCGCCTCCTCCAAACATACCCCCAGATCCGCGTTCCGGGGCCAAAAGCCTACTGTCCTACGCCTCGCCAGCGCCGTGGCGGACGAACACGGCCATGCCCGTCTCGAACTCCAGCATGTCGCTGGCTGGCAATTCTACCCGACCGACCCCGAGGACGTCTCCATCCTCGTGGACCACGACGGCCTCGTCGCCGGGTCGAACGTCGGGATCAACAGTTTGTACGAACTTCGCGAAGACGTTGCGCCCCTCGCGGACGAACGGCTCGCTGTCGTCGCCGACAACCACGCGGTAGGCGGGCGCAGCCAGCGCGTCTGCGAGTCGTCGCCCACCCTCGACACCGAGGGTGAACCGACCGTCGGTGTTGTAGGTCACCAGCCGGCCCGCGGGTGTGTGGACCTGGCGGGGCCGCCCGGATGTCGAGCGCGTAATCTCCAGGTCGGACTCGCCGAACAGCGCTTGGCCTGCACCCGCACCGAACTGGTAGTCCGCGATCCGGGTGAGCATCCGGTGGTCGTCCTCGACCGGCGACGCCGCTTCTGTCATACCCTCGTGTGAGCCGTCACGAGGCAAACCCCTTCCGGTCGTCGGCCGGGGCGTTTGACGCAGTTTAAGTAGTGGCTCGCCTAACCCGCGAGTATGGTATCTCGATCGACGAAAATTGGCGTCGGCGCGGTCCTGCTGGTGGTCTGCAGCGTCGCACTCCTCGCACTGGGTATGACGGACTTGCCGGTCATCGTCGGTGGCATCGGCGTGCTCGGACTCGCGGCCGGTGCACTGCTTGTCGGCACCTCCGAAGGCGGTCGCCCCGTCTGATTCTGGACGCTGTTCTAGAGCAAGAATCGATCCGTATCTTCGCTGAGATCGATGAAGCCGTCGGCTGCGTCGACGAGCGACTCGGCCGTCGACTCCCGGAAAGAGAGTGCGTCGACGCGGACGCCCTCGTGCTGGAGGTGGGTACAGAGCCGTGCGAAGTCGCCGTCGCCGGTACAGAGTGCGATCGCGTCGACGTGTTCGGCCAGCGAGACGGCGTCGAGACTCATCCCGACGTCCCAGTCGGCCTTCTTCGAACCGTCCCCGAACGTCCGGATCTCCTTGATGCGCGTCTCGAAGCCGATGTCGACCAGCGCGTCGAAAAAGGACTCCTCTTCGGGTGCGTTGGCCTTGATGACGTATGCGATTGCGCGTGTGAGCGACCGGCCATCGACCGCCGCGTCGAGTAACTCAGCGTAGTCGATATTCTGTTCGTGGAGACTGCGAGCCGTATGATAGAGATTCTGCGAGTCGGCGAGGACCGCGACCCGCTGGGTACCGTGGGTCTCACTTCTGGTCATTTGTTTGTCTGTGTCAGACCACGGGCATAGCACTTGCGGCTACGGGCTCGACGGACGAAACGGACGGAACGGCGACAGTCGATCGCAGTCACGGCGTCGGCAGTGGCACTGTCTCGCCGTCGGCCTCAACTGTGGGATCGCGGACGATTCCGTCCAGGTGCAGCGGGGCGTCGACGTCGCCGCCGATCGAGGCGTCGTCGCCGATGGCGAAATGAACTGTGCCGCCGGCTTTCTCGTCGAGCAGAACCGATCCGACCAGTCGCTCGACGGCGACGTTCGTCCCGATGCCCAACTCGGCAAGATTGTACGCGTCCTCGCCGACTTCGTCGGCTGCGGCTTCGACCTGCTCGCGAACGGCGTCGTCCTCGATGTCTGTGACCTGGCCGTCCTCGACCTCGAACGCCACCGTTTGAGACTTGTCGAGTAGGCCGTGGGGCATCATCGTCCCGTTGACGACGACGCGCCCGTCGGCCGTTTCGGGGCTGACGAACACCTCTCCTGCAGGTAAATTCGAGAACGCGCCCGCCTCGTGGACGATCCCGGTGTCTTCGAGCCACTCTCGATCGCCGGGTTCGAGCGTAATGTCCGTCCCCGAGGGAGAGGTCACGCGGATCTGTTCGGCCTCACCGACGTATTCGAGCACCTCGCGGCAGTGCTCGCGGATCGACTCGTAGTCGGCGTCCAGGCCCGAGACGAACACCTCCTCGGTGATTTCCGGCAGGGTCGCCGCGCGGACGCCCGCCGCCGTGGCGTTCGAGCGAGCGCGGGTGTGGCTGAGGCTCTTGGTTGTCGGTGCGAGCAGCACGTCCGGTTCGGCCATCGCGACTTCGACCGTCTTCGGCGGCTCCTCGCCGTGTTGGTCGCCCGGGGGATAACACAGGATCGTTGCATCGTCGGTGATCTCACAGGCGGCGTCGTACAGCGCTTTGCCGATCGGCCAGCGCTCGTCGTCGGTCACGATACAGCACGACTCGTCGGGCTGCAAACCCATACACTGCTTCAGCGCTGTCTCGGCGGGCGCGCGAAGGTCGTGGTTCATGCCTGTCTCTCGGGGTGGGAGTGGGTTAGGCGTTACTGCCGAGGACCGACTCGGTACTGTTTTGTTTCACGGTCGTATTGGGAGATTTGATGAATATCTACGGGGTTCCTGTCGTCGTTTTCGGCTGGGTGTGGATCGCGACGTTCTTCGGGTCGGTGCTCGCGCTCGTCTACACGATTTCGGCCGACGCGCGAGCGCGCGGACTCGGTGGCTCTACGTCGTGGGTGATCGCGAGCCTGTTGTTGCTGCCGGCGATCTGGTACTGGGTGCGCCGAGAGGCCTACGGATCGCGCGAGTACGAGCCGACTGCGCGCGAGCGACAGGCACGGGCCGTCGCGCTCGGGATCGGCGGTGGGTACGTCCTCGGTGCGACGGTCGGCCCGCCGGATGTGATTACACAGGTCGTCTACGGCGCACCCTTGGGAATCGTCGGGACCGTCGTCGTGTACGCGTACCTCTCCCGTCGGACGGACGCGACGACCTGACGAACGGAACTCATCCGATGTCGTGAAACTCGACCCCGCCAGTATCGGTGTCCAGCACGACCGCGGCGGGTTCGCCTGGCGCGGGCGGGATCGAGATCCCACCCGGATTCAGGTGGACAGTCCCCTCGCTCTCTTCGTGGACGCGCTGGTGGGTGTGCCCGCGGCAGACGTAGTCGTAGCTGCCGCAGTCGAGCAGCGCGTCGACGATCGGTTCGCTCGTGCCGTGATAGATCGCGAACGACGCGCCGCCGAGCGTGAGTTCGCCCATCTCGCCCAGATAGGTGCCAAAGTCGTCGACGACGTTCTGGAGGTTCCACTCGCCGTCGTTGTTGCCCCGGACGGCGTAGAAGTCGAACGACGAGTCGAACGGCGTCGCCGAGAAGGGAGCGACGATGTCCCCGCAGTGAATCACCGCGTTGACGCCTTCTCCTTCGAGGACACTGACTGCGCGTTCGACCACCTCGCCGTTGTCGTGCGTATCAGAGACGATACCGATCTGCATGGACGGTTGTTCGACCACCGGGAACAAAAATCAGACTGTCGGGAGTTCGACCACGACCGCGGCACCGGGGTCGCCGTCTTCAATCCGGACCGTACCGTCGTAGAGATCGACGAGCGTCGCGACGAGATACAGCCCCATTCCGGTGCCGCCGCTGGCGAAGCCGCGTTCGCCCTTCCCGAAGACCGTCTCTCTGCGTTTCGAGGGAATCCCCGGCCCGTCGTCGACAACTTCGATGATGACCTGGTCGTCTGTCTCGGTGATGATGACCTCGACCCGCGGGGCGTCGCTCTCGTTGTGCTGAACGGCGTTGTTCAGGACGTTTCGGAACACCGAGGCCAACATCTCGTTCGCCAGGACGGTCGGCCCGTCGGTGTGGTCGGTCAGCGTGAACGTGGCGTCGTCGTACGCTTCGGCCGCCTTCTCGACTTCGGATTCGAGCAGGATGTCGACCTTCGTCCTCTCCAGCAGCGTGTCGCCATTGGCGGCGACCGCCTCGACGATCTCGCGGGCGGTGTCGGTCAACCCGGCGATGTGACGGCTGGTCGTTTCGATCTTTTCGACGTAGGCTTGCTGGTCTTCTTCGATCCCTTCTGCGAGCAGGGCACACCACCCGAGGACGATCTGGATGTCGTTGCGGATATCGTGCCTGAGTACGCGCGAGAGCAGTTCGAGCTCGGTCGCGCGGTGTTCGAGTTGCTCCCGGAGCGAGATTGCGTGGACGGCAAAGCCGATGTCTCCCGCGACTTCTTCGAGAAGATCACACTCGGCCGCGTCGAACGCCTCGGCGTCGCGGCCGAAGACGACGAGGGCACCGACCACGTCGCCGTCTGCCAACAGCGGTGCGGCGGACACCGACCGGTAGTCGGCCCCCGGCACGAACCCTGCATCGGCGTCGATTGCGTCGGGCCTGATCCGCTGGCGGACACACAGTCGTTCGGTGTCGATGGCTTCCCTGGCGAGCGCTCCCACCGACGACGACTCGGACTCGAAACAGCGGCACTCGGTGGGCCCGGCCGACGCAGCCGTCGTCAGTTGCCCGTCGGCGACGCGTGCGATCCAGGCACCGGTGTAGGGTTCGGCCGCTGCGAGCGTTTCTGTGGCCTCGGTGAACAACGACTCGTGGCTGTCCGCACGGAGCAACGCCTGGTTGATCTCTCTGATGACACCCGCGACGTGTTCGCGTTCGTCGGCCCGTTGCTCGGTGCGGTGGGCCGCCACGGCGTTCCGGATGCGCCGGAGCAGCAGGTCGTAGTGACTGGATCCGCCACCTTTCTGCACGTACTCGGTGACGCCCGTGGCGATCGCGTCGCTGGCTACCTCCTCGCTCCCGCGACCAGTGTAGAGGACGAACGGCACTTCGGGCCACGTCCCCCGGACCGTCTCCAGCAACGCCAACCCGTCCATCCCGGGCATGGAGTAGTCACTGACGACACAGTCTACACTGCCGGTTTCGAGGCGGTCGAGCACGGCGTACGGATCGGTCAGCGACTCGACCTCGACGTCGTCGGCGCGGGCCGTGAGGAACGCGTCGGTCGCCGAGAGAAACTCACTGTCGTCGTCGACGTGCACGACGGAGATAGGATCTGTCGACCCGCCCCCGTCCCGACCACCACTGTCTCGGGCGGTTGCCATACAGCGGAGTCACGAGTGGGTGTTAGTCTCAAAGACGTAAATATCTATCTGAATTGTCAATTCTAATACTCGACTTTATTGGCAGATATCCGGATATTCGTCCCTTTATGCCGCTCCCCCTCTCAGGTGGATGACACTAGAGGCTGTGTGATATTAAAAATAAATCCTTGTAGAAATATATGTAACGGGATGAATAATCCGGCTCGAAAGCATAGAACGCAAAACAAATACGCCCCATCCCATCAGTCACTATAGATGCCCCTCAGAGCATGAATCGTCGTGATTTCACTCGAACAGCTAGTGGGTCGGTACTCGGTATCCTTCTGTGCGGTTGCACTTCGTCTTCGTCAGCGCAATCTGGTACGGTCATCGGCCGAATCGAGGTACTCAACGTTCGAGAGAATGCAACTGAACTCACGGTTGTCCTTCGGAATGCCGATGGCAATACTGTCTACGAGGGATCGATCCCCGTCGACGGAACCCCGGGGAACCAGTACGTCCGAAACGAGATTGCGGATCTTCCACGGACCCCTGTCACCGAGGCTGAAGCCCGAGTCGACGCCGACAGCGTCCGGACGTCCGTTCCGGAGAGTGACGAAGCCGTCGAGATGACCGTTATCTGTAATCCCGACGGTGAGGTCGGCATTGCCTGGTTTGGTCGCCAAACGGAAACGCAGAACTGACCGAACGCCTCAGGCGTTCTGTTTCAGAACTTCGACGGCGACCAGTTCCTTGCCAGTGAGTGCGTTGAGGTACGCGCCGCCGGCGATGGAGACGTGGTCGAAGTTGTCCTCGTCGATGTCGTAGAGATCGAGTGTTCGGGCGGTGTCGCCGCCGCCGATTACCGAGAAGCAGTCGCTCTCGGCGATCGCGGAGACGAGCTCGACCGTCCCGTCGGCGAAGCGTTCGTCCTCGAAGACGCCGACCGCACCCTTGACGAAGACGGCGTCGGCCTCCTCGATGTACGGCAGATAGTCCTCGATCGTGTCGTGGCCGATGTCGAGGTAGGCGTCTTCTTTCTCTTCGATGTCCTCCAGGGCGAGTTCGGCACGGTCGCCGTCGTCGCCCTCGTAGGCAAAGTCCACCGGCAGACCGAACTCGTCGAGTCGGTTCTCGACGAGGTCTTCGAGGGTGTCCTTCGTTTCCTCGTACTGCCCGTCGAGCATATCCATCCCTTCGAGATCGTGGCCAACGGGATAGCCCTGGGCACGGCGGAACAGTTCGCCGGGGAGGCCACCGAGCAGGAAGTTGTCGACCTTCCCGCCGAGGTTGTTGACGACGCTGATGACGTCCTCGGACTTGTTGCCGCCACAGACCATCGTGACGGGACCGTCGAACTCCTTGTTGGCGACGGAGGTGTTGTACTCGTACTCCCGTTCCATGACGAGGCCGGCGTAGGCGGGCAGGACGAGCGGGAAGCCCACAGTGGAAGCGTGGGCGCGGTGGGCCGCCGAGTAGGCGTCGTTGACGTAGGCGTCGAAGTACTGCGAAAGCGTCTGGACGAACTCGCTTTCGGCGTGTTCTTCGGCGGGCTTTTCGGGCAGTTCGTCGTCGGTCATCCGGGTGTTCTCCAGCAGGAGAATCTCACCCGATTCGAGGCTCTCGATGGCGTCGATGGCGTCCTCGCCGAACGTGTCGGCGACGAAGCTGATCGGTTTGCCGACGTGCTCTGCGAGGATGTCGGCGTGCTGTTGCAGCGAGACGAAGTCGTCGCGACCGGGTCGGCCCTGGTGGGCCATCAGCACAACCTTGTGGTCGGCGTCGGCGAGTGCAGCGACTGTCTCGGAGTAGCGGTCGAATCGGTTGTTGTCCTGTACTTCTCCGTCTTCGACTGGCGAGTTCAGGTCGAGACGGACGAGGACGCGCTGTCCGGGTTCGAGATCGTCGAGTGTGTTGTATTCGGGCATGGTGTCGTATCTAGGTCGGCGGCACTAGCTCAAAAAACGGTACTGTTTGGGTCGTGTCTACGCGATGTACTCGGCCAGACGCATCATCTGGCCCGTGTAGCCCATCTCGTTGTCGTACCAGGCGAAGATCTTCGCGAGCTGGCCGTCTTCGAGCGTACTCGTCTGCTTGAGGTCGACACAGGAGCCGTACTCCCAGCCGACGATGTCGCGCGAGACGATCTCGTCGTCGGTCGCGCCCATCGAACCTTCGAGCTCACCGTTGGCGTACTCCTCGAACGCCGCGTTGATCTCCTCGGTGGTCGGGTTGCCCTCGAGGTCGACGACGACTTCCGTGATCGAGCCAGTCGAGGTCGGGACACGAACGGCCATCCCGTCGAACTTCCCTTTCAGTTCCGGCAGGATGTGCGTCGTCGCCGTCGACGCACCGGTCGTCGTCGGGACGATGTTCTCTGCGGCTGCGCGACCTCGGCGCGTCTTGCTCTGGGGCCCGTCGACGATGTTCTGGGACCCAGTGTACGCGTGGATCGTCGTCATCTCGGCGCTGTTGACGCCGAACTCCTCGATGAGGACGTGCATCGGCAGCGAGACACTGTTTGTCGTACAGGAGGCCCCGGAGACGATGTCCTCACCGTCGTACTCGTCTTCGTTGACGCCGAAGACGAACTGCGGCACAGGCTTGTCGCCCTTCGGCGGCGCGGAGATCAGCGTCTTGTCCGCACCGGCCTCGAGGTGGGCGGAGGCGTCGTCTTTCGTCCGGAAGATGCCGGTCGATTCGATGGCGACATCGACGTCCAGGTCGTCCCATGGGAGCTCCTCGGGACTCTGGATGTTGTGCAGCGAAATCTCGCTGTCGTTGACGTGCAGGGTGTCGCCGTCGAGGCTGACGTCGTACGGCAGGTTACCGAGGTTGCTGTCGTACTTCGCCAGGTACTCCATCTGCTCGAAGTCCATGACGTCGTTGATCCCGACGAGCTGAACGTCGTCATTGTTCAGCGCCGAGCGGAAGGCACAGCGTCCAATACGCCCAAAACCGTTGATCCCGATCCGGACCGGGTCGCTTGCACTCATAGGTAAGTCTCCGTTTTAAATTGCTACGCTAGCGAGTAAACGCTTTTCGGTATTGTGCAGTGGTTGGGAATACTGAACCTTCGATACGGCCCCAGAATCGACGAAATCCGTCACGAGCCGAAGGCTTTTGGGCGGGACGGCCGTATCGGGTGGTATGAGACGAGACGACCGTGACGACCCCTTCGACGACTTCTTTCGGGAACTCGAACGGATGATGAACGAGATGACAAACGGCGACTTCGACATGCACGTCGAGCGCCAGGCAGCCGACGGCGGGCGAGCGCCGGGCCGTGACATCCATCTGGATATCTACGAGGAAGACGAGTCCGTCCGGGTCGTCGCGGACATCCCAGGCGTCGAGAAAGAGGCCATCGACCTCAAGTGTGACGGCGAGGAACTGACCATCGACGCCTCCGGACCCGAGCGCGAATACTTCGAGCGCGTCCGGCTCCCGGTCGCCGTCGACGAGCATTCGGCGAGTGCGACCTACAACAACGGCATCCTCGAAGTCTCGTTCGGTCGGCGGGACAGTTCGGCCGACATCGACCTCTCCTGATCGACTCTCGCGACGCTCTCACTCCTCAGCTTGTGTGCGTTCGACTTTCTCGGCGTACTTGTCCAGTTCCGCAGCCAGTTCGCGAGCCTGCCCTGCCGACAGCGTGACCTTCTCGGCGTGGGCAGGGACTTCCGAGAGCTGGGTGTTGTCCAGTTCGAGCTGAAGTTCGACGTGATCCGGATCCGTCCGCGGGGCCGTGACGTTCAACACGGCGAACGCTTCCTCCTCGAAGCCGTGCCCCTCCACGACGGCGTCGAGCAGATCGAAGGTCGTGTAGGCATTGACCCGCAGGATACGATCGGCCATGCCCCTCTTTTCGGGTCGAGGGACTTAACCCACTCCACTCGGCATGATTCACACTCTCACAGCACCGCCGGGTTTCAAGCAACGACCACGCCAACGCTCGATCGATGGTCGACAAGCGGACGGTTCGAGACGGGTACGACGCGCTGGTCGAAGACTACGCTGCCCAGCGAACTGACGACAGCGACGATGTCGAGGCGCTCGCGTCGTTTCTCGCTAATCTCCCGGCAGACGCACGGCTGCTGGATGCCGGCTGTGGACAGGGCGTGCCCGTTCTCTCCAGTCTCGAAGCCGTCGACGGCGTCGGTATCGATATCTCCCGTGGTCAACTCGCTCGGGCCAGCGAGAACGCACCGGCCGCCTCGCTCGCACAAGGCGACATGACTCGAATTCCTGTTTCTGACGAGGCCTTCGACGCCGTGACGGCGCTGTGGTCGGTGATCCATATTCCCGAAGGCGATCATCAGGCCGTCTTCGAGGAGTTCGCGCGCATCCTGGATTCTGGCGGTCGGCTGCTACTTGTCGAGGGGACCAGCGAGTGGCGCGGGGCGAATCCGGACTGGCTCGGCGGCGGTGCCGAGATGCAGTGGCACATTGCCGGACCTGACAGAACTCGCGAACAGCTACGAGCGGCCGGCTTCGAGATCGTCACCGAGCGGGTAATCGGCGACTCGCTGGACGAGGAGGCGACCTGGACGTTGTTCGAGGGACGGCTCCCGTAGACATACAACTAAACCCCTGGGTCGTGATGTGTGCGCTATGGCAGATCTGGTCACTGTTGGGGACACGTCACTCAGGCTGTCGCCGGAGGGGAACGAACGACTCGAAACTGCGACCGATGTGCGAATGCGGACGACCGGAACCGCGAGCAACGTCGCCGTCGCGGCCGGGCGGATGGGAACCGACGCGCTCTGGCTGTCGAAACTCCAGGATTCGCCGCTGGGCCGACGCGTCCTCGCCGAGTTGCACGAACACGGAATCGAAACCGACGTCGCTCGAAGCGCCGACGGGCGACAGGGACTGACGTTCTACGAGTCAGCGCCCCAGCCACGCGAGACGCTGCAGATCGACGATCGCTCCGAGTCGGCGGCTGCGACGATGACACCCGGCGAACTCGCGATGGACGAGGTCCAGTCGGCTGCGAGCGTCTTCGCTGCCGGGAGCACGATGGCGTTGTCCTCGACGGCCGCCGAGACCGTCCAGGCGATTCTGCGCGCAGGCGGCAGCGGGAGTGATTTCGCGGCGTTCGACCTCGATTATCGGCCGTCGATGTGGTCGCCTGAGAAAGCACGCGCCACCGTGACGAACATCTTCGACGCCGTCGATGTCCTGTTTGCCTCCGAAGAAGATGTCCGAGCGGTGCTCGATCGAAACGGTCAGCCCCGGGAGATGGCGCATACGATTGCCGCCGAGTGGGACTTCCACATGGTCGTCATCACCCGCAGCGAGTACGGCGCGCTGGCCTATCACGACGGTGTGATCCACGATAGCGACGCTATCGAGACCGACGCGGTCGATGAGGCGGGCCAGCACGAGGCATTCATCGGGGCCTTCCTCGCTGGGCTACTGGAAGGGGCCGACACCGACGACGCGCTCGACGCCGGGGTCGCGATGGCTGCGCTTACCCGGACGATCCCGGGGCCGTTGACGACCGTAGAGCGTGCAGAAGTCGATGCCCTGCTCGCCGACAGCGACGAGACGACGTTCTGATCCGGCCGGGTGGATTTCAAGTGCCGATAGAGATTTATGATTCCCTTGCGGAGTGGTAACCATGGATCCAAAGCCAGCGCGTGCGTCGGTTCTGGCGCTATTACTCATCGCGAGTGTCGCTGTCGGGGGTATCGGAATTGGTACTGCGACAGCCGATACAGCGGTCACGATCACTATCGTCACCCAGAACGGCAACCCTGTCGGCGGGGCGACGTTGAACGCAACCTGGGACGGTGGTTCGACGACCGCGACGACCGTGAGTAACGGTCAGGCGCTCATCGACGTCCCCGACGACAAGCGCGTCGAGATCGACGTCCAGTCCGACAGTTACGTTCGAAACGAACCGTACGTGATCGAAAACCCGGGAGATGTCGGTGACGATGGTGTCGAGATTGGCGTCTACGAGGACGCCCTGGCGACGATCACCGTCGAAAACACGCAGGGGGACCCAGTGGAGAACGTCCAGGTGAACCTCAGCAAAAACGGCTACGCTGTGATCAACGGCCAAACCGACCAGAACGGCCAGATCGAGTCCGACTATATCGAGGTCGGGACGGAGACACCCTACAAACTCACTGTGAGCAAGCGCGGGTATCTCCGCAATACGACCACCCTCGAAGTCCAGGGCCACGTTCGTCCGACCGTGACACTGCAGCGAGGGCAGGTCCAGGCCTCGATCACTGTTGTCGATCCGTATTTCGACCCGCCACAACCGATCGAGAACGTGACCGTTCAGGTCGGCTCGATCACGACAAGTCAGACGCTCTCGAACGGTGCGCAGACGTTCCAGGTCCCAGTCAACTCTGACCCGACGGTGACGCTCTCGAAACCCGGCTACGAATCCTCTCAAGCGACGCTTTTCGTCGAAGAATCTTCAATCACCGAGACCCTCCAGATCTCACGCACGCCCGACTTGACGGTGAACACGTCCGCAGACAGAGTCGTCGTCGGTGAGAACGTCGAGGTCTCTGTCACCGACGAGTACAACGACTTCGTGGCAAACGCCACTGTGACGGTCGGCGGGCAAGAAGTCGGCACTACGGACGCACAGGGCAGGCTCACGGTCCCGATTGAGTCGTCCGGCGAACAGACAATCTCTGTCTCGGCCAACGGCGTCTCGGAGTCGGTCACAGTCACGGGATTCGATCCGGACGCGACCGATACACCGTCTCCGACGACCGAGACACCGACCACCACCAGTTCCACCACCAGTCCCACCACCAGTGACGACGACACGGGGTCGGCCTTCGGCCCCGGGTTCGGTCCGCTACTCGCGCTCGTTGGGCTCCTCGCGCTCGCGGCGCTCGTGGGCCGTCGTCGCCAGTAACGACACGCTGTTTTTCTCAGGGAGATTCGGTGCGACACTCGACGCGCCAGGACACGTCGCTCTCGTCGACGAGTTGGTCGTAGAAGCGCCGCAGCCCCGCTGATTCGGTCGCCGGGAGGACGTGTAACTCGACGGTCCTATCCCGGACTGCGACACGGAAGACGTCGCCCGTCTCGCCGTCGTGAACGAGCAGGAGCGGCATTGGCAGATCGAACCAGTCACCGTAGGTGTACGGTTCTTCGATGACGACACGTTCGAGAAGGTCCGTCAGACTCCCGTCAGGCTCGCTCTCGGGGATTAGCTCGAACACCGTCTCACCCTCGTACTCGACGCCGCCGCTGTAGGGATAGCGACGCCGTGGCCACGTGGGGATGTCGAAGGACGGACCCGCCATCACTCGCTGGCTACGGCGTGACCGTATTTAAAAACGCGTCCGGACTACGCGGTAGTGTTCAGATTAGCTGATTCCATGCGAAGGCGAACGCTTCGATCCAGTCGTCGGCTGTTTCTGCTTGGGCGTTGCTAAAACAGTTTGAGAACGATAAGGTTCGTCGTTTTACCTCGCGAAAGACACGTTCGACGCTATTGCGATTTCCGTGGCGTTCGTATCTGAAATCGAGGCCGTGGCGTGAGCAGGCGTCTTTCAGCGAGAGCGATCCATCGATGAGAAACACGGCGTCATCGACGTCGTGTTTCTCGCGAAGTTCCGCGAAAAACGCGTGAGCGATCACCTTGTTTGTCGTCGGCTCGAGCTTTGTATGGAGCAATTCGTTGGTTTCGGGATCGACCGCGGCGTACAGCCAATAGTTCTCATCATTGAGTCGGATCACAGTCTCATCAACCGCGACGTGATCCGGAGATCGGCCAGACTCTGGCTGTAGATCAGCTTTGTGAACCCAATTATGGACGGTAGATCGTGCTCGCTCGACACCAAATATCTCAAGAATAGAAACGGTATTCGAAAGCGACAATCCAGCCAGATGCAGCTGAATACCGAGCTTCATCAGCAGTCGCGGTGTCGCTTCGCGTTCAACAAACTCTAAGTTGATCTGGTCGATACTTCCGCTGAGGCGTGTGTGTTTTCGGGCATAGAGCACTCAGAAAACACACCGCCTCACTATTCATCCTTATCTGAACACCACCGACTACGCCTCGTCGGCTGCTTTCTTTTCTTTGCGGTCGCGGACGTTGCCGACGAACTCGTCGACGTCGACGCGTTTCTCGCCGACGGTCGCGCCGACGAGCGCACCGAGGCCGGCCCCGGTGCTGGCCGCGTTGCGGCTGATGAGCGCGCCAACGAATGCGCCGACCGACGCGCCGATTGCTGCGTACTTTGCACGACTGAGTGCTCGCTTGATTCGGGAACCCATGTCTTCGAGTTCGTGACGAGTGGATAAAAACTTCCTGTACGGGCCCGCTCGCTCGCTCCGTGCCAACGCGATTTGGTATAGCTATATGGGGTTTACTATTCTGTGAACGTGCGAACGGACTCGAACGATTCTTCTCGGATAGCTCGGCCCAGTGATTCGATATCGACCGTTTCGGGGATCTTCTGGGGGTGTTTGCGCCGGAAGTAGCCGACGATGTTCTCGACGTCGCGTTCGAGGAGTTCGTCGCTGTTCTCGTGGTCGGTCGGCACGGCCTGGGGCCAGTCGAAGATCGTGATTCCGTCGCTGTCGACGAAGACGTTGTACTCGCTGATGTCGGCGTGGACGTACCCCTCGTGGTAGGCGGTCTGGATCTCTTCGAGGATCAGATTCAAGATCCCGACCGCTTGCCCGGGGTCTAGACCGGCCTTCGAGAGTTCGACGCCGTCCATCCGCTCCATGACGATAGCGTGGCGGTTGTGGTCGATCGGCTGGGGGACACGCACGTCCGGGTAGAGCGTTTCGAGGGCGTCGTATTCGCGTTCGGCGGCCTTGCGAGCGGTGTACTGCCAGGAGACGTGCTCACGGTCGGCGGTGTACTCGCGCTCTTTCATCACTTCCCGGAAGTTGGTGTAGCCTTCACGGTGGTACTTCAGCGCCAGCGGCCGGTAGGACTGGACCTCGTAGACGTCGCTCTCCTTGCCGACGCCCAGGGGTGCGCCCACGCCGCTGATCGTCTCGCGTTCGGCGAAGGTGTGCAGCGCCAGCGCGTCGTACCCCTCGAAGGTGAGAGTGTAGCCCTCGTACTGGATCGTCTTCCGTTCGATCAGCTCACGATCCATACACCGATCGAGCCGGTACTCGACGTTTTCATCTGTGAGGCCCGAGAATTCGGGTACCTTCTCGCGATTCACCCACTCCGAGAAACGCATCCCCTGCTCGATCCCCGAGAGGAGATGGAAATCCTCGGGCTCGAGCTCTGCGATCACTGGAGCGACGTTCTGGACCATGTCTCCCCTGTTCTCGCTTGAAGGCCAAAAGACCCGCGTGTGCTGCAATAAACCTTATACAGCGATATAGAATCGTGGGACTGCAGTTCAACGCTATCTTCTCTCCATATCTGGAATTTCGGCCGTCTCGGAGCTGTTACGCCGGATATAGTCGCGAAAAATCAGGAGATTGGTGGTAGTCGCTCTTCCAGCGTCCCGCTGGTTTCGAGGTCCGCAAGCGCACGCTCGACCAGTTCACGGAAGACGTACGCGCCCTCGTTCCCGTTCTCGTAGCAGTCACGGGAAGCGAGGCTGTCAGCAGCAGCGGCAAAATCCTCGCGGTGAGTTGCACCGAGGCGCGAGCACAGCGAGAGCAGTTCCGCTCGAACCAGCCCTTGCATGGCGTGCAGGCGCGTCTCGGCGTCGTCAGTGTCGAAGGCGTACGCTCGCACTGTCGCCCGGTAGAACTTCCGCGTCCCGCCGTTGACGTCTTCCCGGCGGGCGACCTCGAGCATGCCAGCGTCTTCGAGGACGCCGACGTGGTGGCGCACGGACGTTTCGGCCAGGTCGAACCCGCGCTCGTCCAGTAGTTCGTTCAACTGTGTAATCGAGCGCTCGCCCTCGGCCAGTTCGTCGAGGATTACTGCGCGAATCTCGTTGCCCAGTAACTGGGCGGTCTCGGGATCGACGGTGTAGACCGCGGTTCGATCGCTCATCGTTCGATTCGGACCGGGATCCACCACACGCGGCTGCGACCCCCGACTTTCTTGCTCGTCACGTCGGTCTTCTCGGCCAACTCGGTCAGCTTGTTCAGCGCCGTTCGACGCGAGCAGCCGACCTCCTCGGCGATCTCGCTGGCGGTCAGCGGTTCGGCGTAGTCGTCTCGATTCTCGAAGACTTTCGTGACGTCTGCCATCGTGTACTCGACGTCTCTTCCTGGTGCTCCCATAGTTAACAGTTGACACAGCCGGCCGTATTATTTCTTACGTAGGAAGAGGCGGATCCGTGACCGAGGAGATTTAGCCGATGGCCCCGGACAGTGCAGCAATGATATCGGTTTGGCTCGGGGTCGACGTCGGCGGCACGTTCACCGACGTCGCGCTGGTCGTCGACGGGGCGTTGACGACTGCCAAGGTCCCCACGACCGACGACCAGAGCGAGGGGGTGCTCGACGGTATCCGGGTCGCTTGCGAGCGTGCCGGGATCGAGCCTGGTGACGTCGACCGCTTCCGTCACGGCACGACCGTTGCAGTCAACGCGTTACTGGAGGGCGACGGTGCGGAGACGGCACTGGTGACGACCGCAGGATTCGCGGACGTGATCGAAATCGCTCGCCAAGCCCGGCCCGCACTCTACGATCTCTCGGCCGAGAAGCCTGACCCGCTCGTCCCACGCGGGCGACGATACACTGTCGAGGAACGGGCGACGCCAGACGGAATCGAGACGGCTGTCGAGCCTGCGGCTGTCCGTAATCTCGCAACCGAGATCGACGCCGAGAGCGTCGCAGTCAGCCTCTTGCACGCCTACGCCCATCCCGACAACGAGCAGCAGGTCGCCGAGCTATTGCGTGCGGAACTCGACTGCCCGGTCTCGGCGTCTCACGAGGTCCTGGCCACGGTACGCGAGTACGAGCGGACCGCCACGACGGTCGCGGAGGCGTTCGTCACACCCGTCGTCGACGCCTACCTGGATCGGCTGGTGAGTCGGGCGCGCACGGCCGGATTGCCCGAACCGCGCGTGATGCAGGGCAACGGCGGGATCGCGGACGTCGACGTCGTCCGTTCCCACGCCGCGACGACGGTCATGTCCGGCCCCGCAGCGGGCGTCGTCGGCGCGTCGATCCTCGACGGCGACGGCACGGGATTGGTGACCTTCGATATGGGCGGCACGTCGAGTGACGTGAGCCTCGTCCGTGACGGCGAGGCCGTCCAGACGACCGAGGCCGACGTCGGCGGCCACCCCGTGCGCGTCCCGATGGTCGACGTCCACACCGTCGGTGCGGGCGGCGGGTCGATCGCCTGGGTCGACGAGGGTGGGGCATTGCGAGTCGGGCCGCGATCGGCGGGCGCGACGCCCGGCCCTGCCTGCTACGGGCACGGCGGAACCGATCCCACGGTGACCGACGCGAACCTCCTCCTGGGCTATCTCGGGCCCGATACCGTCCTCGGGGAAGACCTGGAGATCGCCGTCGACCCGGCACGGGACGCGCTCGAACGACTGGCCGAGGCGGCCGGACTGGCTGGCGCTCGTGAGGCTGCAGCAGGCGTCTATCGGGTCGCCAACGCTGCGATGACCCGCGCGATCAGGGCGGTGACGGTCGAGCGCGGCCACGACCCCCGCGAGTTCGCGCTGGTCGCGTTCGGCGGGGCCGGCCCGATGCACGCCGCCGCACTGGCAGACCGGCTGGGGATCGAACAGGTGCTCGTCCCGCGAGCCAGCGGCGTCCGCTCGGCCGTCGGCTTGCTCGCGGCCGACGAGGTGCACGACGCGGTCCGGACCCACCGCACGACGCTCGCCGATGCAGACGTCGATCGGATCGAGGCGATCTACGACGACCTCGCCGGGCAGGTCCTCGAGGAGAGCGCAGACCCCGAGGCGGCGACGGTGGAACGCTCGGCGGCCTGCCGGTATGCCGGCCAGCGCTTCGAACTCGACGTGGCCGTTCCCGACCCGTTCGATGCCGACGCCGTGGTCGATCGCTTCGAAACTGTGCACGAGCGCGAGCACGGCTACCGGCTCGACGCCGAGCCGGTCGAACTCGTGACGCTGCGAGCCACGGCGACGACACCGGGCGATCCACCACCAGTCAGCCACGACGGCGGTGGTGAGTCGCGACTTGGGACCCGAGAGGCAGCCTTCGACGGAGAACTGCGAGAGACTACGATCCACGACCCCACTCGTCTCGGGGCCGACCAGCAAATCGAGGGACCGGCAATCTTCGAGGGCGGCGAGAGCACGGTCGTCCTCCCGCCGGAGTGGTCGGCCGCCATCGGCGACCGGGGGACGTTGCGTCTGCAGGCCGACGACGCTACGGGGGGCGAGCCGTGACCGACCTCGACGCAGTCGAACTGGAGATCATGCGCAACCAGCTGGAGAGCGTCGCCGAGGAGATGGGCGAGGTGCTGGTCCGTGGCGCGTACTCCCCGAACATCACCGAGCGCCGGGACTGCTCGACGGCGCTGTTCGACGCCGATGGCCGCCTCGTGGCCCAGGCCGAACATATTCCCGTGCACCTCGGCGCGATGCCGGACGCCGTCGCTGTCGTGCTGGAACGCGACCCACAACCGGGCGACGTTTTCGTGCTCAACGACCCCTTTCAGGGTGGAACACATCTCCCAGATATCACGCTGGTGTCTCCGATCAGCGAGGCGCAAAGCGCCTCGGACCATGCGAACGGCGCGGAGAGCCGTGAGCAGACGGCGGAGCCGCGAGACGACGACGGGACGCCGCGAGACGGCGACATTCTGGGCTACGCCGTCTCTCGTGCCCACCACGCCGATGTCGGTGGCATGACGCCCGGAAGCATGCCCGCCGGGGCGCGTGAGATCCACCAGGAGGGGCTCCGTCTCCCGCCGGTACGACTCGTTTCGGAAGGGGAGATCGTCGAGGACGCGCTGTCGATCTTGCTCGCGAACGTCCGTGCGCCGGCCGAGCGACGGGCGGATATCCAGGCCCAGTTGGCCGCAAACGAGCGTGGAGCCCAGCGCGTCGGCGAGTTGCTTGCCGATCATGGTGATCGCTTGCTGGCGGCGTTCGACGCCGTGATCGACTACTCCCGTGAGCGCGTCGAGCGTGAACTCGCTGGGCTTCCGGACGGCACGTACCGTGCCAGCGACGTGCTGGAGGGAGACGGCGTGACGGACGCGGACATCCCGATCGAGGTCACGATCGAGATCGACGGCTCCGAACTCGTGGTGGACTTTTCGGGGACGGCTCCGCAGGTCGACGGTAACGTCAACGCCCCGCTGGCGGTCGCAAAGAGCGCGGTCTACTACGTGCTCAGGTGTGTGACCGACCCCGACGTGCCCCCGAACCACGGCTGTTACGAGCCGGTAACAGTGCGCGCGCCAGCGGGATCGTTGCTGAACCCCGAGCCGCCTGCGGCAGTGGTTGGCGGGAACGTCGAGACGAGCCAGCGGGTCACCGATGTCGTCTTCGCGGCGCTCGCGTCGGCCGCGCCCGATCGGGTCCCGGCGGGTGGCCAGGGGACGATGAACAACCTCGTGATCGGCACGGACGCGTTCGCCTACTACGAGACGATCGGCGGCGGTGCCGGCGGGCGGCCGGACGGCGACGGCCTCTCGGGTGTACAGGTCGGGATGACGAACACGCTGAATACGCCTGTCGAGACGCTCGAAGGTGCGTATCCACTGCGTGTCCAGACGTACGCCATCCGCGAGGGCAGCGGCGGTGCGGGTCGCCATCGCGGTGGGAACGGACTCGTCAGGGAGATCAGGACCGAAACGGACGCGACCGTCTCGCTGGTGACCGAGCGCCGTCGCCACGCGCCACGGGGACTGGCCGGTGGCGAGGACGGCGAGCCAGGCCGCAATCTGATCGACGGCGAGGTCGTCGACGCGAAGACGACCCGCGAGGTCCCTGCGGGGACGGTCGTCAGGGTCGAGACGCCCGGCGGTGGTGGGCACGGGCAGCCCGCCGATGAAAACCCTAAGGATTGATCCCGATGGAAAACGCTCAAATCGGGGGCCACCGAAGCCCCGGCAGTGAATAGCAATCGCATCGTCGTCCTGGTGGTCGCGGCGGTCTGTGTCGCTGGCCTCGCGCTGGCTGCGGCGACGGTTTCGACCCCGTCTTCGGAGGACCGGCCCGGCGACGGGGCCGGGCCTGGGTCGGGGGTCCCAACTGAGACCGATGCGAACGATCAGCCCACGGGTGAGACGGGTAGTGGCACCCTCCCTGACGCCTTCCTGTACGCGGGGGTAGTGATCTTCACTATCACGGCGTTGACTGCCCTGTACTTCCTCGCGAAGGCGCTCAACGTCCGGACGGCCGTCGTCGCTATCGTCGCGTTCGCTCTCGTCCTCGTCGTCAGCATGCTCCTGTTGTCGGCGATTATGGATCTGTCGGCGTTCGTCGGTGATGGCAGCCCCGTCGGGACACCCACGCCCACGCCGACGGATAGTGGTGGTGGTGGGGGCGACGGTAACGGGCGGGTGCCGACCGAGTCGCCCACCCAGAACACCGATGTTCCGATCGTCCTGCTCGGGGCGTTCGGAATCGTCGCGCTGGTGCTGGTCGCGGCGATCTATCGCTTCTCGGGGACGGACACCGAGGTCGCTGTCTCGTCGCCCGCTGAGGAAGAGGAGGCTGAGACTGACGCCGTCCAGGCCGTCGGCGAGGCCGCGGGGCGTGCGGCCGACCAGCTCGAAGCCGACACTGAGACGGTCGAAAACGCGATTTATCGGGCCTGGCGTGAGATGACGGACGCACTCGATGTCGAGAACCCGCGGACGACCACACCCGAGGAGTTCGCGGATGTCGCCATCGACGCCGGGATGGATGCAGACGACGTCCGGGAACTCACCTGGCTGTTCGAGGAAGTCCGCTACGGCGACGCGAGCGTCACCGACGAGCGCGAACAGCGTGCTCGCGAGGCACTGCGCCGCATCCAGGAGACCTACGCCGGGGGTGACCGTGATGTCTGACGCACGGGTCCCGATTCCGGGCGAGCAGCGTGATCGGTCGTTGTCGAGTGCCGCGCTCGTCACGCTCGCTATCGCGGTCGTGCTCGTGTTGGTCGCGGCCGTCTTTATCGCCGTTCCAGGCCTCTCTCCGACGCTCGATCTCACGTTCGTGATCGAACTGCTGATGGCGCTGTTCGCGCTCGCTGCGGCGCTGACGTTCACGGTCAGGTATCTCCGTGGCGATCACGAGCAACTCGATCCGCCCCTGATCGAGTATCGATCGACAACCTCCGTTCCAGGGGAGTCCCTCGACGCGAGCCTCGTCGGTGCCCGGGCCGACAGCTCGGCCGGGCTGTACAGACAGATCAAGGACATCCGCGAGCGCCTCGAAACACTCCTCGAAGGGGCGCTCGAACAGTCCGGAATCGCGGCCGACGCGGTCGAGGAGACGATCCAGTCGGGGGAGTGGACGGACGATCGGATCGCCGCCAGTTTCTTCACGCCGGGACAGCCGTTCTCGACCATCGAACGGGCGCGCCTCCGTGCCACCCAGATTCGGCCGCGTGAGGTCCAGGCCAGGCACGCGATCGACGCGATCGCCAACCGTCTCTCCATCACCGATCGAGAGTGGGTCGACCCCGACGATCGCGGTGACATCTCGGCCATCGAAGAGGGCTGGGTCGGCCGCTTCGAGGACGTCGAGTTCCGGGATCGCGAGACCAATCGATGGCGACTCGTCGGTGCGCTGACGCTGACCGTGGTCGGCCTGGGTGTGCTCTTGCGAGCGCCGTCGCTCGTCCTGGCTGCCGTCCCCGGAACGGGCCTGCTGGCCTATCGATACCTCGGATCGACGCCCGCGCCGACACTCGTCGTCGAGCGGACCGTCGACGAGGACGACCCCCGTCCCGGCGAGGAAGTCCGGGTGACCGTGACCGTGACGAACGCCGGTGACGGGATGGCTTTCGACCTGCGATTGCTCGACGGCGTGCCGCCCGGCCTGGGGGTCGTCGAGGGGTCGCCACGTCACGGGACGACCCTCCAGCCCGGCGCGAAGACGCGCTTTGCGTACGTCGTCGAGGCCGACCGTGGCGAGCACCGCTTCGAGTCCCCGCTAGTCGTGGCCCGCGATCCCAGCGGCGGGATCGAGCGGACCGCGACCGTCGACGCCGAGGGTGCGCAGTTCCTCCGGTGTGAGCCCCGCCCGACCCAGGAGCTGTCGGTCCCCGTCCGGACCCAGACATCCCGAGATGTCGGGCGCGTCGTCACCGACAGCGGTGGCAGCGGCCTGGAGTTTCACTCCGTTCGGGAGTATCGAAGCGGCGATCCGATGAAGCGGATCGACTGGAACCGGGCGGCCCGCGGCGGCGGGATGGCGACCCTGCAGTTCCGCGAGGAGCACGCCGCGACGGTCGTGTTGCTGATCGACGCCCGGGACGAGGCGTTCGTCGCTCCCGACCGTGTCTCTTCGAGCGCACTCGAACGCAGTCTCGGGGCCGCCGCGGAGGTTTTCGTGAGCCGGCTCGACAGCGACGACCGAGTCGGCCTGGCGGCGCTGGCGGCCGACGACTGCTGGCTCGCACCCGGCGCTGGCCACGGGCACTGGCCGCTGGCCCGCCGGCTGTTGACGACCGACAGCGCGTTCACCGAAACCGGCGGTACCAAGCGCTTCTATCCGATCGTCGCCATGCGCCGGCTCCGGAAGAAACTCCCGAAGAACGCCCAGTTGGTCCTGTTTTCGCCGCTGTGTGACGACACGGCCGTCTGGATGGCACGTCGTCTCCACGCCTACGGCTACCCCATGACAGTCGTCAGTCCCGACCCGACGACGACCGTCTCGCCGGGTCGGACGGCGACTCATCTGGAACGGCAACTCCGGCTGTCACGCCTCCGGAGGGCTGACGTCCGCGTGATCGACTGGGAGTTCGACGAGCCCCTGGCTGCTGCCACGGCCCGCGCTACCCGGCGGTGGTCACGATGAGCGTCGACCGAACGCCGTCACGGCAGGGGCTCGCCTTGACCGGCGGGACGGCGCTTCTGGCGGCGATCGCTGCGAGTCTCGGCGGTGGGTTCGTCGCCCTGCTCGGCGTTCCGCTGGCGCTGCTCGGGGTTCGTCGCACCTCGCGACGCGTCCTCGCCGGCGGGGTGTTCGCGCTGTTCGCTGGTGTCGTCCTCGCCGGCGTTGCCGAGGCTGATCCTGGCATTGTCCTGCTCGCGATGGTCGGAACGGTTCTGTGCTGGGACGTCGGCGAGAACGCGATCTCGCTGGCCGAGCAGCTACGCACGAGTGCTGGCGGACGCGTCGAGACTGTCCATGCCGCGGCGAGTGCGCTGCTGGCGGGTGGCGTCGCAGTGAGTGGCTACGTCGTCTTCCTCCTTTCGAGCGGTGGCCAGCCCGGCGTCGCGCTGTCGCTGCTGGTGCTGGGGACCGTGCTGGTGTTGCTCGTACTCGGTGAGTAAACGGTCGCAGACGGATCGCGACTAGACCGTCGGGACTTCGACGCTGCCGAGGACGTCGCTGATAACGGAGGCTTTCTGGATGTCTTCGACGCGGGCGTCGGGCGTGAGGACGAGTCGGTGGGCCATCCCGGGCTGGGCGACGCGCTTGACGTCGTCGGGCGTGACGAACTCCCGGCCGACGATCGCCGCACGAGCACGAGCCATCTCGAACAGGCGCTGGGTCCCGCGTGGCGAGACGCCGACTTCGACGTGGCGGTGCTGGCGGGTCTGTCGACAGAGCCGGGCGATGTACTCCAGCACGTCCTCCTCGACGGTGATCGACTCGGGCGTCTGTCGGAGGTCACGCACTGCGTTGGGATCGAGCACTTTCTCGACGGAGGGGCTCTGCTCGGTTCGGCCGGCCCGGCGTCGCAGGAGTTCGAACTCACCCTCCTCTTCGGGATAGCCCATCGCGGTCTTGATCGCGAAGCGGTCGACCTGGGCTTCGGGGAGTTCGAAGGTCCCCTCCATCTCGACGGGGTTCTGGGTCGCGATGACGAAGAAGGGGTCCGGCAGTTCGTGGGTTTCGCCGTCGACGGTGACCTGTTCTTCTTCCATCGCCTCCAGCAGGGCGGACTGCGTTTTGGGCGGTGCGCGATTGATCTCGTCGGCGAGGACGACGTTGGCGAAGATCGGTCCTTTCGAGAACTCGAAGGTCCGGTCTTTCTCGTTGAAGATGTGGGTCCCGGTCACGTCCGCCGGAAGGAGGTCGGGCGTGAACTGGATCCGGGAAAAGGAGAGTCCGAGCGATTTGGCGAACATTCGTGCAGTCAGGGTCTTCCCCGTGCCGGGCACGTCTTCGAGCAGGACGTGGCCCCGACCGACCACCCCAAGGAGGACGGTTTCGAGGAATTCACGGTCGGTGATGACTGCGCCTTCGATCTCACTCAGCAGGGATTCACAGGCAGAACTCGCGTCGTCGACGTCCATATTCCGGGCTGTTTCAGTGCCGTGACTTAGGTGTACCGGGATCGAATGAGAGTGAATGCCAGCCCCGGTCCGGATCGAAACGGATAAAGTCGGCTCGCAGGTAGGATAGGGTGAGCCGAGGTAGCCTAGCCTGGCCAAGGCGGTTGCTTCGAGAGCAACTGTCCTCACGGACTCAGGAGTTCAAATCTCCTCCTCGGCGTTTTCCACGAACCAACATGGTGAGTGGAAACGCCGCCGAACATTCAGCGTGGTCGTAGCTCACGTCACGAAAAAAAGCAACACGCTGAGCGCGAACACGGCGGCAATGAACGCGCCGGCGAGCGCACCGCCCATCGAGACGACGGCGTTGGCCGTACTCGCGAGGGTCTCCGTGCGATCGTTGCCGAAGACGGTCACCTCGGCTCGCTCGGTGGCCATGCCAGCTTCGACGGGTTCGAGATCGGTGCGAGCCTCCTCGACGAGTTCGTCGATCAGTTCGACGAGGTCGTCGGCGGGAATCTCGTCGCCGACCTGATTCTCGGCTTCCATGGTGTTGACGACGTGGGTGTCCGAGGTCAGCACCTCGACGAGGTCGGCACTCTCGACCGCTTCGACGATCCGGTCGCGGAGGCCGGGCTCCATGTTGTTGCCGTCGATCAATACGTAGGCGGTGGTGTGTTCGTCCGCCCGGAGGAGGGCGACGCGAATCCCGAGCGGACCGATACCCTCCTCACGGCTCCAGGGGGTCGTGTCGTGGGACGTTCCGAGTTCGAGGTCGGTTCGGGGTGCGTCGGCGAGGGTCTCGCTGAGTTTGTGTGCCCCTTCGATCAGGTCGAACGAGCGCTCGCTTCCGGGGACGACGTGGCCCAGGTCGGGCCCGCTGAGGCCGTTGTTGCAGTTGTGCGCATCTGCGAGCAGGACGTCTTCGATGTGGCTGTTGCGAGCCTCGGCGATGGCCGAGAGGCCGACGCCGTATTCGACGTCGTCGGCGAACCCGGGCGAGAAGGTGGCGACCGCGAGCGCGTTGCAGTCGAAGGCGTGGCCGGTCAGCGTCGCTTCGCCGGACTCGACGCGGTGGCCACGAGTCGCGGTCCCGGTGTAGTCGATCCGATCGTGGGCGCGGTCGGCGGCCTCGACGATTCGGTCGACCTCGCGCTCGGTGACGAGATTGAAGTCGTGGCCGGCGGTGGCGTGTGGCGGGAAGGCGAGCCCGTCCGAGTGGCGGGCGATGCGTTCGGGGAGGTTGCCGCCGCCGATGTCGCCCATCGGACCGGGGTGGATCATCGGGAGGACGAATCTGGCCTTTTCGGTTTCGGTGTCGGCGTCCCGGAACGCGAGGACGGTAACGGGGACGACGGCGTCCTCGCCGATCTCTTCGAAGAAATCTTCCAGTTCGTGCGTGCCTTCGGCGACGTGGCCGATGAATCCTCTGATGAAGTCGAGGACACTGACGCCGAGACTACGCTGCCAGGGGCGATCGATGACGACCAGAAAGAGCCAGACTGCGCCGGCGTAGAGGACACACATTCCGCCGAGCAACAGGAAGTCTTCGGGGGAGAACACCACTGGGAGGTCGGCGTGGCCGGCCCGCGAAAAGAGCCGGTCGACGAGCGCGCCACCGACCTGAAAGTACCGGAGTGTCCCAGTGTAGACGAACAGGAGGCCTGCGCCGACGACGGTCTGGATGCTCGCGGGGATGGCGGCGATGGCAAGCCGGTGTCGGGAGACCGCCATCACGATTAGGAGTCGAAAGGCGAAGATCGAGGCAAGTGCGACCAGCAGCGCGTCGAAGACGAACGGCTGGCCCAGTGACGTCAGAACGGCGACACTCGCTGCGCCGGTCAGGATCCCGATCACGATCAGCTCGCAAGTCAGCGCGAGCAGCGACGAGCGGTTGTAGGTGAGCTGCCCGCCGAGTCGCTGGTCGAAAAACGGTGTCAGGAGACTCGCCGCTACCGTGGGGATGCCGACGAAGAACAGGCCCTGCCAGGCGTCGTCCAGTACGAACGCCGAGTCGAAGGCTGCGACACCGCTGACGGCTGCGATCACCAGCGCAAACGCCAGCGTCGTGTACCACCGCGGCGCTCGGAAGACGAACCGCGACAGCGCTGCCAGGTCACCCTGCGTGGCTGTCATCAGTATATCAACCCCTGCGAGGTGGGATAAAACTACAGCTTCTCACTCACAGATCGCGCGGAAGTTCTCGAACACTTCCTCGCCGCGTTCGGTGTGGGCGACCTCGGGGTGCCACTGGACACCGTAGAGGTTCTCCTCGGCGTTGGACATCGCCTCGACGCCACAGACGTCTGAGTGGGCCGTTCGCTCGAAGCCCTCGGGGACGTCCTTGACTTCGTCGGCGTGGCTGGCCCACACCCGCGTTTCGGGTGCGAGCGAGCCCACGAGCGGGTCCGTGTCGGCGTCGATCTGGACGGTGACGTCGGCGTAGCCGCCGTACTCGCCGCCGCCGACCGTGCCGCCGCGAACGTCGGCGATGATCTGCATGCCGAGACAGATCCCGAAGATCGGGATGTCCAGATCGAGGTAGTCGGGACAGTTGCCGATGCGGTCGATGTCCGGGCCGCCAGAGAGGACGAGGCCGTCGGCGTCGATTTCCTCGGGTGGGGTGTCGTTGTCGATCAGTTCGACGTCCACGCCCATGTCACGGAGCGCGCGTTGCTCCAGGTGGGTGAACTGGCCGTGGTTGTCGACGACGTCGATGTGGGTCATTGGGCAGGGGTAGACGGCTTAGAGATAAATATTCGTGGAAACAGGCTGGTGGTAGCTGGCGAGCGCAACAGGAAAAGACAAAGTGTGAGAGACGTGCAGGACTACGTAATGGACGAAGGAACGAGGGTCTTCGACCGCGAGGACGACGACCCCGACGAGGCGGTGGTGGTCTGGCGGCCCGAGGGGACGACGATCGCTGACTGGGAGTACGAGGCCGACGGCGAGACCTACACGACGGCCGAATCGAACCCCGACTACGACGCCGACGAACAACTGGTCCTGATCAGTTTCGTCGACGAACTGGACACCAACTGGGGCGCGTGGTCGGCCCACGACGCCGACGAGCTGTACGATGGCGTTCAGGAGCACGATGTCCCACACTACGGCTTCCCCGAGGCCCGACTCGTCGAGGCCGACAGCGAGGACGATGCCGACGAGGACGACGCGGTCGAGGTGCCCGCCGAGTTTGAGACCATTCGTGAACGCCTCGAAGAGAACGGCTTTGCTGTCGAGCTGGATGAAGAGGCGGCCGAACTCCACGTCGAAAAGTACGGCACGGAGTACGTCGTCGCCGCCGACGGCACAGTCGAGGGCGACGAGGGCCTCAGGAATCGCGTGACGAGTATCGTCAATCGCTTTCTGTAGCTCTCACAGCGCTGTCGGGTCGAACGGCTCGTTTCGGCCCTGCCACTCCTGCTGGGCCCGTTCCATACGAGTATCGAGATAGATCTCCAGCCCGTTACCGGCCGGATCGTCGAAGTAGAGCGCCTTGCTGATGCCGTGATCGACGGGACTGACCCGCACGCCCCGGTCCTGCAACCGTTTGAAAATATTTCGTAACGCTTCGCCGGACTCGACTTCAAAGGCGGCGTGGTACATGCCGACACCCGGACTCGGGCCGGGTGCGTCCTCGGCTATGCCCTGGAGTGCGACGTCGTGGTGATGCTCGCCCCACGAGCAGAACGCGTAGCGGCCGTGGCGCTCGGTGACGTCGAGGCCCAGCACATCGGTGTAGAACTCGAGTGCGCGGTCGACGTCGCGGACCTTGAGGTGGACGTGACCGACGTGGGTTGGCTGATCGGGCATGGCGCTGGATAGGGGCGCTGCCGCGAAAAATTCCGGGTAACCCGGGTGTCACCCGTCGGTGTCGAAGCGCTCGGCGGCGGATTCGAAGGAGAGTTCGTCGAGTTCCTGGCCCTTGCGAGTCTCGGCCTCGGCGAGTGCTTCGGGGTCTGGGCTGGCGTCGTCGTCGATGCGCGCCCAGGAGTTGTGGACCTTGGCGTGGCACCAGCGACAGAGCGAGACGGTGATCTCGTGGCTCGGACGGCCTTCGCCCCGCCCGGAACTGTCGGCGTAGGAGAGGTGATGTTCTTCCAGTAGCGGGCGGGTGTCCTCGTGGGCCTGCCGGCGCTCGTCGAGACCGCAGCGGATGCACGACTTCCCGTCGGTCCTCGAGCGGAAGTGGGGACAGTCGCTCCACGCCCACTCCCCGTCTGATGCTCGCGGGTCGCTCCGCTCCCCGTCGTCTCGCGGCAAAGCCGCTCGACTGTCCGCGGAACTCCGTTCCGCGCTACTCGCAGTGTCCGAGGCGCGTCGCGCCTCGCTCTCAGCGGCGGGGCAGCGAAAATCGTCGGCGCTGCGGGCGTCTGCGAACTCGGGGTCGTGGTGTCCCTGTTCGCGTGCCCAGCGGCACTTGCCCTCGTCGGTGATGTGATCGCAGCGCTCGACGTGAGCGTAGGGGTCGTCGACGCCGACCGAGGAGCCCCCGGGCGCTTTCTCCATACAGAAGTGGTTGGCCTACGATACCGTGAATGTGCTGACTGAGAACGCGGCTCTGTACTGACCAGAACAGGAAGGCGGCGCGTGCGGTCACGACCTCGTGCCGTGACAAACTCATGCGAGGGATGAGCGAGGGAGTATCACGACCGAGCGAATCGGCTGGGGAGGGTGTGGATAACTTTGGGTGGGACTGAAAGGGGCCGCCCTCTCGGCGAAGGCGGGCGACGCAAGCAGGGGGGACCGGAGGTCCCTCTCTGGCTGCGACTCGCTGTCGTTCGAGAGAGCTCCGCTCTCTCGTGATGACGAAAGACCTCCGGTCTTTCGAACGCTCTCGCTCTCCGAGTGGGGAGGCCGGTTTCACCGGCCTCTTGTAACGTGGCGGCGAAGCCGCCACGCTTGCCGCCCCTTTCAGTCTCACCCACAGACAACCACACCCTCCCCAACCGACTGCGTTACTCGGTCGCGTCGCTCCCTGCGTTACTTATCCCTCGCACGGCTCCATCTCGAGACGAGACTCGCGACTGCGCGCGCCACGTCGAAAATCCAATCGACAGAAACACACCCTAGGTCGGATCGGTCCGCCCCTCGACCCACGTCTCGCTGTCGAACTTCTCGCGGGCACGCTCGCGAGCAGTCGCCAGCTCTTTGTCCGTCCACTCGCCCGGTTTCGCCTCGAACCACTCGCTGAGGGCGTCCTCGATCGCGCTCACGGCTTCGGCCCGCGAACAGTCGGCGTAGTCCGTAATCGCACCCACTCGCTCACGAAATGCAGCCTCGGAGACGTCACGGTCGGCAAAGATCCTCAGGTGGGTCTCTGTCGCACGCTCGAAGGTGATCGACCCGTGCTGGACGATGGCCTCGCGCTGGCGATACTGGGCGTTGCCGCTCAGCTTGCGTTCGTCCAGGCCGACCACGTCGTGGGCAGGATGGAGTTCTCGGAGGTAGCAGGCGGGCTCGAAGACTGCCGCCCGCTCTTCGTCGACGAACCGAGCGTCGATTCCCAACTGTTCGAGGGCCGAAAAGAGCGGCTCACACAGTAGATGATAACTCTCCATGAGATCACCCGGCAGTTCGTCGGCGGGGGCGGCGATCGAGTAGGAGATGTCCCCCCAGTCGTCGTGGTAGATCGTCCCGCCTCCAGTCTGGCGGCGTGTCACGTCGATCCCGGCCCGCTCGCAGAAATCGACATTCAGGATGCCCCGCGGCTGACTGTAGCCGAGCGAAACCGTCCCTGGATCCCAACGATAGACTCGTACTGTCGCTGGCCCACCTGCGGCGGCGGTCTCGGCGGCGATCTCGTCTAGTGCCATCTGCATAGTGCCGGGACGGGCCTCCTCGGCGACGAATCGCCACTCCAGATCCGACAGCGTCATATCTCCAGTCCGGGCCCCCGCGGTCAAAGCGATTGCGCCCACGAGGGTCAGATCCTGACCGCCGACATCCCTAAACGCGCGCCGATCACAGTCACAGACAATGAGTTTCGAGTTCGAGACAGAAGTCGACGTCCGCTACACGGACCTTGATACGTATGGCCACGTCAACAATGCCGTCTACGCGACGTTTCTCGAAGAGGCTCGCGTGGATTATCTGGCGGATGTCATTGGTGGGGAGCACGCCGATATCACAGGCTCGGGTGAGGGACTGGGGATCGTTCTGGCGACGCTGGAGCTGGACTTCCAGGCGTCGCTCGGTCCGAGCGACAGCGTCACTGTCGCGGTTCGGGTGCCACGACTTGGCGACTCGAGTTTCCCGATCGAGTACGAGGTTCGCGAGGACGGCGAGGTGCTCGCGACTGGTGAAACGACCGTCGTCGTCTTCGACAGAGCCAGTCGAGAGTCACAGCCCATTCCGGAGTCCTGGCGCGAGCAGATACAGCAGTTCGAGGGGCTGTAACTCGGATCGATTCCTGTCCCACTGTGCCAGTCGGGCCGCACTCTGTCGTGCGGTGGATCCGGAACTGATCGAAGAATTCGTTCTCAGATCTCGGTGAGCGCCGCGATGAGTTGATCGTTCTCGTCAGGGAGCCTGATCGAGACTCGGATGTGCGAGTCCAGTCCGCGGAAGTCCCGTGCGTCTCTGACGACGATCCCTTCCTCGCGAGCGTGTGCGATGACGTCGTCGACCCGTTCGCTCGAACCGGCATCGAGTAGTAGGAAGGGCGCGGCCGAGGGGAGGATGTCGAAGTGTGCGCTCAGGTGCTCTTCGAGTCGTGTGCGCTCTTGTTCGACCCGGTCGCGCGTCTCCTCGATGAACGCCGGCTGGTCGAGGCAGTAGGTCGCCAGCGAGACGGCCGGTTCACCTACACCCCAGGGAAGCCGCGTGACGTCGAGACGATCGCGGTAGGTTCCTGTCGCGACGGCGAACCCGATTCGGAGGCCCGGGAATCCGAAGATGTTGGCCAGCGACCGCGTGACGATGACGCCATCTCTTCCTGCGAGTGACGGAATGTCCGTAAAATCCAGAAACGCCTCGTCGACGAGCAGCGGCGTCCCGGCATGCTGACAGCGGTCGGCGAACGCCGAGAGCTCGCGCGGATCGTAGGCCTGCCCAGTCGGGTTGTTTGGCGTATCGACGACAATAAGGTCGTGCTGTGCTGGATCGACATTCAGCATCTCCGAGTGAGATACGAACGTCGGCTCGCCACCTTGCAGTGCGACCTCTCGTTCGTATCCCTCGAAACTCGGCTCCGGGAGGACGACGGAGTCACCTGAGTCGATCGTCGTCGCGATTGCCAGTCTGAGCGCCGCCATCCGACCGGCTGTCGGGATCACCTGCTCTGGCTCACAACCGACGTATTCGGCGGCCGCGATCCGGAAGTCACAGTACGAATCGGAGGGGTACGAACGGGAGGCAGCAAAGGCGCTCTGGTACGCCTGGACTGCACCCGTGGGAATCGCCGGATTCGTCGTCGAACTGAAGTCGAGCAGGAGCCGATCGTCGGGTCCTTCCTGTGCGATCCGAAGGTTCGAGGTTCCGCGTTGGTCGTCCGACGCAGTTGAGGCCTGGTCGTGATAGGGGTGGCCAACCAGGGCGTCCACTGCGTCAGGGTCCATAGCGGCTATTAGAGCGGGAGGCGTTTAAATAATTCTTTCGCCGTCACATTTCTCGACGAACGACGCCGAGGCTCTACCCACTTTCGTGTGTCACACCTCTGTCTGACACCTATCAGAAAACACGCAATAATATGCGCAGAAATCACCAGTTTGCGTATGTGTATTGCGGGTATTTCTATCAAATTCCGTATCTAAACACGATCACGGGAGGCGAATGACAGAGCTAAAACCTACCGTCGTAACACAGAGGGTTCGACGCGGACTGGGGAGAGAGAGGGTCGATCGTCGCATCATCACGTACCGGTGTTACACAGCAGAATTGCGAGCTACTCGTCGATCCATTTCGCTGCCCGGATGTCGTAGCTCTCACACTCCGGGCAGGAGTGGTATTGCACTGGCAGGGCCGCCTGGCAGGACATGCATCGATAGGGATAGGACTCGGTGTCACTGCCCCTGGCGAACCACTTTGACCGATCGAGGACACCCATCTGTGACCACACCAATTGTCACGCTCTCTCAGACTAAAAAAGGGGCAGACCGTTCACAACTGTTCCGTTTGCGGATTAGCTCTCTCCACGCACGGCCTCTGCCTCGCGGGCGCACTCACGAGACGAACGTGCACTTCAGCTCGGTTGGGTGACGCGCCCTGGGTGCGTATCTCAGTTCGCCCGACCCGATTTGAACAGATGAGTGACGTTCCGGGCGTGCGGCGCTTCGCGCCGTTCCGGGGCTGCGACTCTCGTGTTCAAATCGGGTCGTGGTGACCGAATAGCTGCCGCTGGCTCACTTCGTTCGCAGTCGGCAGCAATGTAGGTCCGCCCTCCCCGATTTGAACGGGGGACAAGTCGATCTACAGTCGACTGCTCTACCAGTCTGAGCTAAGGGCGGTTGCACTCGAACGTAGCCCGCCTGGCAGACTTAAGGATTGTTATTCGCTCCGCTCCCCTCTTTCGTTTCCCGCTCCCCGCGAATCTATTATGGACAATCGTTATGGTTGTTTAGAGGGTATCTCAGCGTGATGCAGCAGGCACTCAGAGAGTGTCGGTACTGTGGAAACAAGCTCGCAACTGGTGGTCGCTCCGTCTCGTGTGGTGCCTGTGACACGGGATTTCACACCGCGTGCGCCGATCGGGCCGACGAACTGCACGTCGAGGTACACTCGCGCCTGTTGCGGTCTGATACCTACGAGATCGAGTGTCCCAACTGCGGCTTCCAGTGGGAGATCGGCTTCGATCCGTCTGACTAGTGTCGTCACACTGGCTGACGATCGTCAGACACTCGGGAAGATTGAAATACCAGGGCTGACAAGGTGTACGACAAGTCGGATGAGCAAGATCACGTTTCGCGCAGACGACGACCTCATCGCTCAATTAGAGGAGTTTGACGCCTCTAAGAGCGAAATCATGCGTGAGGCTCTGCGTGAATATCTCGGGGAAGCCGACGCTGGCACTCCGTCCAGGTCGGACACGGTGTCGACGAGCGACGACGCCGAGAGCCTCGACGATTTGGTCACGGATCGTGTCGACGCGATCATTGCCGACCGTCTCGATGGGATGATACAGCCCCGTCAACCCCAGGATATCAACGTAAACATCGCTCTCGACGGCGAATCCGAGGCAGACGCCGAAGTCGAACGTGAAGCGTCTCACACCGCGTCTCCCGATCCGTCGAACACTTCCTCGGAGCGTAAGACAGACCGGGGGCTGGACGAAAACGACGAGCAGGACACGCGTAACACGTGTACACAGTGTGGAGAAACCCTGTCGGGATCGCACGTTTACTGCCCGAACTGCGGCGAAAAGGCGTCACACAGGGTGTTCTGTGAATGCGGCGACGAACTCCGTTCGGATTGGGGCTTTTGCCCCAGCTGTGGCAGACGAACGCCCGCGGCTGACGTCCTCGATCAGGCCTAATATGCCGAAAACACACGTTACGGGCTGTATACTGCCGTAAACGACGATTTGTCATACACTATCCCTAACCTTTATTATCCCATGGTCTGTGGTACTTGTTGCGTAAGACGGTCGTCTTACACAGCGGCCTTGGTGATGATGATGATGTCGTCGTCGTGCGATTCCGCTGTGTAAACAGCAGGCGGACGAGAGTTCGTCGCCGTCTTACCCAAAGGGGAACGAACAAACATGGAGCGTGTGACACTACGGATTCCGAAACAGCAGATCGAAGAGGTCGAACGAATGGTCGAAACGGGGGAGTACCCCAATCGCAGCGAGGCGATTCGCTCGGCCGTTCGTGAGATGATCAACGAAGAGGGCACCGGCAAGGAGCGCCCCTCCGAAAAACGAAAGCGCCGGACCTGGGCGAAGGTGTAGACCAATGCAAGATATCGTCAAAGAAGCCCTCGAGCACGAGGAAGCCGAACAGCGGTCGATGGACGACGTCGACGGCGACGACTTCGGCGACCCTCGGATCGTCATCGTCGGCGCAGGCGGCGCCGGCAACAATACCGTCAACAGACTCTACAACATCGGCGTCGACGGCGCCGACACGGTCGCGATCAACACTGACAAGCAGCACCTCAAGATGATCGAAGCCGACACGAAGATCCTCGTCGGCAAGTCCCTGACCAACGGCCTCGGTGCCGGTGGCGACCCCAGCATGGGCGAGCGCGCCACCGAGATGGCTCAGGGGACGATCAAAGAGGTACTGGGCGACGCAGACCTCGTCTTCGTGACCGCCGGGATGGGCGGCGGCACGGGGACAGGCGCGGCTCCCGTCGTTTCGAAGATCGCCAAAGAACAGGGCGCAATCGTTGTCGGCATGGTGTCGACGCCGTTCAACGTCGAGCGCGCTCGAACCGTCAAGGCCGAGGAGGGGCTTGAGAACCTCCGCAACGAGGCCGACTCGATCATCGTCCTCGACAACAATCGACTGCTGGACTACGTGCCGAACCTTCCCATCGGGAAGGCGTTCTCGGTGATGGACCAGATCATCGCCGAAACGGTCAAAGGGATCTCCGAGACCATCACGCAGCCGAGCCTCATCAACCTGGACTACGCGGACATGACCGCGATCATGAACCAGGGCGGCGTGGCTGTAATGTTGGTTGGAGAGACCCAGGACAAGAACAAGTCCGACGAAGTGGTCAAAGACGCGATGAACCACCCGCTGTTGGACGTCGACTATCGCGGTGCTTCGGGCGGACTGGTCCACATCACCGGTGGTCCGGACCTCACGCTCAAGGAGGCAGAGGGCATCGCCGAAAAGATCACGGATCGACTCGAAGCGAGCGCCAACGTCATCTGGGGCGCACGGATTCAAGAAGAGTACAAGGGTAAGGTGCGGGTCATGGCGATCATGACTGGCGTCCAGAGCGCCCAGGTGCTCGGTCCGACGACCCAGAAGCAGGCCGACAAGTCCCGTCAGGCCATCGAAGGTGTCGAGGATGCGGACTTCGACGCCAGCCAGAACGTCGAGAGCGACATCGGTGGCTCGGCCAGCTCGAGTCAGCGCAACTTCGGCGAGACCGACGGCGGTCGCAGCGACCTCGAACGCAACAACGGTCTGGACGTCGTCCGAACCGACCACTGATAGTGGCTGCTGTACGTCTGTTCCGGATCGACCGCGCCTTCGTGCGGTCGTCCCGGTAAATCGGTACAGCAACCACTATGCGAGTAGCGGCCATTGGGCGTGCCGACGCGCCTTCGGCCATCACACGCCGTCCACAGAACAGGGGTGGTACGGCGTGCCATTTTCACCGTTTTTCCCGTCCGACAGCGATGGGGATCCCGGCACGATCGCCTCGTTTCGACGGTCCCAGACCGATACGCACATCCTCACACGCGTCCAACCGTCGATATGCGACGGTTGGAAACTCTCGCGCTGCTACTGTTCGCGGTTCAGCCAGCCCTTGGGCACCCGTCCGAACAGCCGCACACAGAGCCTTCACCGCTGCCGCCGGTGGTCTTCGCGGCCGGCTTGTTCGTCTTCGGAACGACGCTCGTGCTGGAACATCGCGACCTACTCTCGCGTCGGCTCACGATAGTCGGTCTCGCGGTTGGGGTGCTCCTCTCTGGAGTCGGCGCTGGGCTGTTTCTGACCTAGGTTGTCCCGGTGTCGGTCGTGGCGTCGATCCTGTCACCCGAGCTATCGTGCAGATACTCGATCTCCAGGGTCCCACCGAACCCATCGAGGAACTTCGCTTTCCCGTTGTCACTTCCGACGTAGACAAGCTCGTTCGCGCCGTCACCGTCGACGTCGGCGAGCGCCGTCGGGGCTTTGGCGGCCTGTGGTGCCTCTGATCCGGCCACGTCGCTGCTGGTGATCTTGTCGGTGCCAGCGTCGCTGACGACGACGAGGTAGTTGCCGCCGTCGACAGCCGTGGCGACGTCGCCGGGATAACCGTCAAGCGTGCCGATCGAGCCGGTACCGATCCCGTTGTTCGAACCCAGCGAGAGCGACGTTGAGACGACCGACCCGTCGGGCTGGACGTACCGAAGGGTCTGGCTCGCGTCGGCGTAGACCAGTTCGTCGGTGCCGTCGGCGTCCAGATCGCCGAACCCGGAAATCGCCTGAACGCCGTTCTGACTCCCACCACTGAGATCGACGGCCACCTGCGGGCTGCCCGAGGGTGTCGCCCGATAGATCTTCCCGTGATTCTGATCGGCGAAGAAGACTGACGTGGGGCTGCCGTCCCAGCGACCGACGGCGACGCTGGTTTTGCTGGCTTCGATCGATCCGGAGATGTCGCTGCTCGTCGCGACCGTCTGGACGTCTCCGTCTGCCGTCAGAATCTTGACTGTCTCGCTGTCGGTGACGAAGGGGAGATCGGCGCTGCCGTCTCCAGTGACGTCGGCCGTCGGCGACCCGAGAATCTCGACGCTTGCGCTGTCGTGGATTCTCGTCACACTGCCGCCGTCGCCACTGATCTGGACGATGTCGTCACTCGGGGCCGTGAAGACGCCGCCAGTGGAGAACGTCGCGAGCGAGCCGCCGTTGCCGGAACCGCCCCCATCGTCGGAGTCGGCCAGGTCGACGTCGAACGTCCGGAGGGTGTAGCTCGCGCCGTCGGCTGCGTCTTCGAGCCAGACAACCCTGATGCTCTCACGCGCCGGGGAGACGGTGACCGACTCGCCGGCAGTGAGGGTACTGCCGTCGAGGGTGTCGGGGTCGTCGATTCCCTGAATCTTGACCTGATCGCCGTCGAGGGTCTCGCCCGAGTGGAAGTGGAGGCGATAGTCGTCGCTGCCGTCGATCGGTTCGAGACTGAGACTGGCTTCGGGGGCTGGTGGCTGCGTTTCGGCTGCGCCGAAGATGACCACCGAAGTGACACCGACCAATAGGACGACGATCGCGACCAGCAGTGTCGTACCCACCACCGGCGAGAGGCCACGACTGGTGTGCTGGCGAGAACGCTCGCTCATCGTCTGTATGTGTCTCTGCAGTCCTTTGAACGCCCACCCTAACACTCGCTAGTCCGGATGTACCGCCGGCCTAATTCACTCGCTATGGTGCGGAACCCAATCAGACTGCGTCGACAGCCTCGACCAGCGCGCACTTCCGGCAGATGTCCCGGGCGGTGCGTGCGCCACAGGAATCACACTTTCCGAATTTCTCGTCGTTGCCGCCGTAGGCCTCCGCAGCGAGTGCAGCCATCTCCTCATAGCCGGCCATGATCGAGTGTCGCGTCCCGGGGTGGTCGTCTTCGAGGCCGAGCATGAGTTCCTGAATCTCACCGCGGAAGGCCTCTTCTGCGTGGGGGCACTCGGTGATGTGCGCCGGCAGGTCTTCGAGGTGAGCGTAGAGGGCGACCTCCTTCTCGGGGACGTCCCGGAGGGGCTTGGCCCGTGGGACGTGGTGGTCCTGCTCGGTTCGCTCGTCGAGTGAGCCGAGGCTGGCGTCGAAATGCTTGGCCATCTGCTCGACGTTTCCTTCCAGGAAATTCATCAGGGCTGTCTCGGCCTCGTCGTCGAGGTTGTGGCCCGTCAGCATCAGGTCGGCATCGTAGTCGGTGGCGTAGCGCGAGAGGACATCCCGGCGGAAGACCCCGCAGTAGGCGCAGGCGGCCATGTTCTCTGGGTCGTCCTCGACGACGTTGTCCATCTGCAGGCCGAATTCGTCCTCGTAGGTGACGACCTCGTGTCGGAGGTCGAGGTCTGCTGTGAGTTTCTCGCAAGCCTCCAGACTCTCGTCGCGGTAGCCCTCGATGCCTTCGTGGATTGACAGGGCGATCATCTCGATCCGGGGGTCTTTCGCGAAGGTGTCGTCGAGAATCTTCGTGAGAACGACGCTGTCCTTGCCGCCCGAGAGCCCGATCACCCACGTCACCGGGTCGTCGGGTGTGGCGTCGTCGGGGACGAGACCGTCCTCGCGGATGCGCCGGCGAACGCGCTTGTCGACGCTGCGGACGAGGTGCTCGTGACAGAGATGGAGCCCGGAGTAGGCGGCGTGCATGACCGCCTCCTCGCCGCACTTGTCGCAGTTCATTACGCCTGTCTATCGGGTCGCCAGGGGTGAGCGTTTCGTTTGTGACCGGCGTTTGGAGAACACGTCCGGCACGACTACGCAAGCGCCGGCGGGCCGTCTACGATCGCCGCCAGTAGGGTATCGAGCTGCGCTTCCCGCGAGCGCGAGGAGAACAGCTCGTGGCCGCCGTCGTACAGGCGGATCTGGTCACTGTCGAGTCGGTCGCCGATGGCGCGTGTCGAAACCACGCGATCCGAGAGCGAGCAGAAACAGGCCGCGTCCGCGTTGGCCGATGGGAGCGTGTGGTGGGCCTGCCGGACCGCGCGGATGAACCGCGGCGAGACGCGTTCGGGGGCGTCGGCGATCTGCTGGGCAGTCGCGTGTTCGCCCAGCAACTGAGCGTCGTCGATGCTGCTCGGCAAGAATCGGCGGTCGGTCGGGAGTTTCGCGAGGAGATCCAAAAGAGGGCTCTCGGTCGCTGGCGGGAACCCCCACCAGGGACTGAGGTAGGTCGTGGTACGGGCGTCGATGTCGGCGTGAGCGACGGTGAGGCCGCCAGCGCTGTGGGCGAGGACTCGGGGCTCGTCGAGGTCGGTGGCGTAATTTTCGACGGGCTGGACCCACTCCCGAGCGACGTCGGTGACGTGGACCGGGAGCGTCGCGGTGTGGACGTGGTAGTCGTCGGTGAGGTGGTCGAGCAGCCAGCGAACCGGGGCGTGGCTGGGGCGGTTGCCCCAGCCAAGGACGAACAGCAGGTCTTGATCGGCGTCGTCGCCGAAGCGATCGAACTCCATAGCCCGTGTTGGGCTGGTCACGTGAAAAAGCTCCTCGGAAATCGCGCTCGAAAGTTCTCGCCACGCTCGCTAGGAATTGGAAATGGAATCACAGCCATTGCCTTGAAAGCCCTCACCGCACTCGCGGTCGCTACGACGGCCTCTATCCGAGAGAGTGAAACGACCGAGGATATGCCGCGTAGCGACTCCACTCACACCGTTCGACGCGATCGCGGCTCGCCCTTTCATTCCACCAGGAGAGCAAGCTCTCCTGAGTGGTGGCGAACGCTTCGCGTTCGCTGCATCCCGGAAATCGAAGATTTCCGACGACCCTCGTTCGCTTCTCTCACGAGGACTCCAGGTCATCGCAACCGCATTATTGTGGCCCCACACTCGCGGGTCGTGCCTCCCCGCTCGTTCATCCGGAGGCGTTCCCTCCGGTCACGCCTCCCACTCCTCCCCGGTCGCTCGCCGTCCGACGAGCGACACGCGTCCTGACCGCCCCGCGGTGGCCGGGAGCGAGTGCCACTGCAACGCAGTGGCCGAGCGACCCGGGGAAGGGCAGGCCCGCTGTGCGGTCCCTGGTGGATCGAAAGGGCGAGACTCGCTCGGGCAGAAGGGGAGTCGCTAAGCGGGCACTATTCGAGCGGCGCGAGACTCGAACGTAGTGAGAGTCTCGGCCCAAGGAACGGCGAAGCCGTGAGCAGCGAGAATATCTGGCTTAGCGGCCCCGAGCGAGGCGAGGGCGTTCCCGAGTTGTCGTCTGCCGTTGAGTCGTTGATTCCTAGCCAGCGAGTTGAGGGTTTTCCCTGCGTGTTCTTCGCAGTAGCGACTGGTCCTAGGAAATCGTTTTCCCCATCGGTGACCCACACCAATCAAATGAGTGACCTCGCACGCGCAGACGCCATCGACCGCGCCGAGGCGATCGTCGAGACGGTCGAAACCGAGCCGATGCCCGTCCCGGTCCGGGAGGTGTGGGTCTACGGCGATGTCGCCCTCGGAATGGACCCCATCGATCGGCTGGACGTCTACGTGACCAAGGACATACTGTTCGGCCGGGACGGCGACGCGGCCGAACGCTTCCGCGAGAGCCACGGCGTCCAGGGCGTCGGCGAAACTGTCAGCGTCGAGTGGGCCGAGCAGTACCCCGAGCATATCCGCACGAACCCGAGCGGCCACGTCGCACCCGAAAAGTGCCTGGCGGCCCACCTGCTCGACGACGACGAACCGATCCACCTCGAAGTCTGCAACGCGAGTTTCGAGGACAACGTCACCCAGCGCCTCCGCGGCGCCCAGACCCGAGACAACTGGGAGCAGCTCCTCGACCCTCGTGGGGTCTGTCTCTGGCTGAGCGACGGCGAGTCCAGCCAGCGGAGCGACGATGCCTTCGAAAAACTTCGTAGTGGTGAACTGGTCTTTCCGACCCTCTCGGAGTCGCTGGCGATGCTCGGTCTCGACGACGAGCAGGCGAGCGACGCGGCTGCGGCGGTCGAGGCGTTCAGACAGCGCCAGGACGGCCGCTCCGTCCGGGGCGACGTAGTGTAGAACCGGGGTCAAACGTATCTACGGCCTCACACTCGGCCGACAGTGACGTAGAACGGGACGACTTCGCGGCGGCGATATGCGTCGTCCTGCATCTGCTCGACGACCGATCGCCCCATCGATCGCCACTCTTCGCGGAGTCGTTCGTAGGTCTCCTCACCATCGCTAGCGACGATTTCCGCGCGATTGTTCGCCAACCCCGTCCCCGTGACCTTCCGGCGAGCGGCTTCCAGTTCCTGTTCGGAGTAGGGCGGTTCGACGACTCGATCGTGGTCGTAGCGACGCGTGCGAACGTTGCCGAGGCCGGCGTCCTCGAACAACTCTCGGGTGTCGGCCCCGAGCGTGACGTCGGTTTCGACGCCGTGGAGGTAGTGCTCGCGCGCACGCTGGGCCAGCGCCGACTCACTCTCGACTGTCGAGTCGACGGTGACGGCGCTGTTGTCCGGTTCGACCGCGGCCACCAGATCGGTCGAGGACCGGGCCAACTCCGAGACGGCGGCCGCCGGGTCGGGAAGGTTGATCAGGAGCGCTTGACAGATGGCGAGATCGAACCTGTCGTCGGCGAAGGGCAGTCGCGTGGCGTCACCGAGCACTCGCGGCGGAGCGAGGTGGGCGAGCAGATCGGGGTCGGCGTCACAGCCGACCACGATTCCGTCCGCCTCGGCGCGGAGCACGCGGGTGAGTTCGCCCGTGCCACAGCCGACGTCGAGCACGCGCTCACGGTTGTCGAGGTCAAGATCGGCCAGGGCCGCACGGCTGTCGGCCCACATACCCTCGCGCGTAGATTCGAGGTACTCGGCGCTGAACTGGCGCACGGATCGGGGTTGGCGGCCGCGACGAAAAAATCGCCCGCTCCTGTCACGCTACTCCCGGAGTTCGCGGACCCGCTCGACGTTCCAGGCGAAGCTCTTGCCGTCCTCGGTCGGTGTTTCGAGGACGTACGGACACTCGCGCAACCCCTCGTGGTTGATCACGGCTTGCATGCCTTCTTCGCCGATGAGGCCCTCGCCGACGTGGGCGTGTTCGTCCTTGTTGGTCCCACACTCGTGTTTGGAGTCGTTGAGGTGGATACACGCGAGATTTTCGAGGCCGACGATCTCGTCGAATGCTTCGACTGTGTCCTCGACACCTTCGGCAGTCGAGATGTCGTAGCCCGCCGCGAACATGTGGGCGGTGTCCAGACAGATCTCCAGGTCCTGCTCGCTCCGGTCGAGAACACCTGCGAGGTGCTCGAAGTCGCCACCCAGTTTCGTGCCGCTGCCGGCGTCGGATTCGATCAGGACCGTGACGCTCTCGGGGATGTCGAGTTCGTCGAGTGCGCTGGCGGCGTTGTCCAGCCCACCTTCGACGCCAGCGCCCGTGTGCGCGCCGAGGTGAACGTTGACGTACTCGATCCCTAACGTTGCGGCGGCGTCGACCTCCTTCTGCATGGAGTCGATCGACTTCTCGCGGAGGTCGTCTTTGGGCGTACAGAGATTGACGAGATATGAGGAGTGGATGACCCACGGGCCGACGCCTTCCTCGTCGCTGCGCTCGCGAAATTTCTCGGCTTCGTCGTCGCCGATGTTGGGGTCCTGCCAGACCTGCGGGGAGTGGCTGAAGATCTGGCCGCAGTTGCCGTCGTATTCGACCTGCTCGTCGACGGCGTTGTACACGCCGCCGGCAATGGAGGTGTGGGCTCCGATCAGCATACTCGTCCGTCAGAGTGGCTCCAGTATCAGGGCTTCGAAGCCGGCGGTCGCACTCCCGCTGCCGACAGTGTTTTGCCCACCCTCTGTGATAGCCCGGCCATGCGTGTCGTCCACGAGACTGCCGACGGCGAGGCCGTCCTCGCCAGTGACGTCGACATCGCCGAAGGATTCGTCCAGACCTCGAAGGGCCTGATGTTTCGCTCGTCGATCCCCGACGACTACGCACTGGTCTTCGAGTTCGACCCGCCCTCGGGGCTGGAGGCGAAACTCCCCTTCAGCCGGGACGACGCCATTGCACGGCGGTTCATCCACATGCTGTTCGTCCGTATGCCGATCGACGTCCTCTGGCTGCAGGATGAGGAAGTCGCTCACGTCAAGACACTCCGTCCGTGGATCGGCGTCGGGATGGGGAAGGCCGACCGGATCGTCGAGCTCCCGAAGGGCGCGACCGACGATGTCGCGGTCGGAGATGTGGTCCGTGTTACCGAGTGAAACGAAACCCGTCAGTTTAATCAACGAGAACAGCCTTACTGACGTGCACGATGTCGGATTTCCACGACACGGAGGATAGAGGAAGTCGCCACTCGGCGGCTGGCCGCGAAATTCTACCCCATGACTGACGGCTCCGGTGACCGAGCGAGGCTGTTTGGCAGCAGTCTCGGAACGTCGCCGGACGACGTCGACGTACAGTTTCTCGATACCACGCTACGTGACGGCGAGCAAGCCCCGGGTGTCTCACTCACACCCGAGGAGAAAGCGCGGATTGCACGGGCACTCGACCGCGCCGCAATCGACGTGATCGAGGCCGGCAGCGCCTGCACCGGCCCCGGCGAGCGCGAGACCATCTCCCGCGTCGCCGAACTCGATCTGGACGCGACGGTCACCAGCTTCGCCCGCGGCGTCCAGAACGATATCGACCTCGCGCTGGAGTGTGACGTCGACGGGATCAACCTCGTCGTCCCCGCCAGCGACCAGCACATCGAGGACAAGATTGGCACGTCTCACGAGGACAACGTCGCCTCGACGGTCGAACTAGTCGAGTACGCCACAGACCACGGTCTGTGGGTCGAGGTCATCGGCGAAGACGGCTCTCGGGCCGATCTGGACTACCTCGAACAGCTGATGGGCGCGTCCCTCGACGCCGGCGCGGACCGAGTCTGCTACGCCGATACTGTCGGCCACGCCACGCCCGACCGCACCTTCGAAGCTGTCTCGCGACTCGCAGAACTGGGGCCGACGAGCACGCACACCCACGACGATCTCGGGCTGGCCGTGACGAACGTGATGGCCTCGCTGTCGGCGGGCGCGGACCTGGTCCACGGAACGATCAACGGCATCGGCGAGCGCGCAGGTAACGTCGCGCTCGAAGAGGTCGCCATCGCGCTCGATCACGGTTACGGCATCGAGACGCTGGATCTCGAACAGGTGTACGATCTCGCGCAACTGATCGCAAGTGCGACTGGCATCCCACTGGCCCCGAACAAGGCCGTCGTCGGCGAGAACGCCTTCACCCACGAGTCGGGGATCCACACCGACGGCACGCTCAAAGACGAGTCGATGTACGAGCCCTACCCGCCGGAGAAGGTGGGTCGCGAGCGTCGGCTCGCACTGGGCAAACACGCTGGCCGGGCCGGCGTCCGGGCTGCGCTAGACGAACACGATATCGAGGTCGACGAGGACGATCTGGCCGAAATCGTCGCCCGCGTGAAGGAACTGGGCGAGCGCGGCAAGCGCGTCACCGACGCAGACCTGCTGACCATCGCCGAGGAGGTCCAGGGCCGCGAGCGCGAGCGTCGCGTCGAACTGCTCGAATTGACTGCTGTTTCGGGGTCGTCTGTCCCGACTGCCAGCATCCGGCTGGAAGTCGACGGCGAAGAACGCGAGGAGGCCGCTACCGGAACTGGACCTGTGGACGCAGCCATGCAGGCCGCCGAGGACGCCCTCTCACACACTGCGGACGCCCAACTTGAATCCTATCACGTCGACGCGATCACCGGCGGCCACGACGCAATCGTCACCGTCGAAGTCGAGATGTCCCGTGGCGACGACTACGTCACCGTCTCTGCCAGCGAGGCTGACATCACGCGCGCGTCGGTCGAAGCCATGGTCGACGCGATGGACCGCCTCGTCGCGAACGACCCTGAGGCCGTGATCGCCGACGACTAACAACCAACTACCACTTTTTGCTTCGTCGGATCTCGCACTCGCGCCTGTCGGCGCGAAGCGGACCGCTCTCTGCTCACGGCGGCGAAGCCACCGTTCGCACGGTTAGCGGGACCGACGGTCCCGCTCTACTCCCAAAAACTTGGGGAAAAAGGCCGCTCGCGCTCGGTAGGGCGCTCGCGGTGAAACGGCGACTTGGTCGCCGTATGCTGGGGATAACCGCCCGTCGCGTGATCGGTGAGTGTTCGCATTCTACTAAACCAATCCATCCACTACGAAAAATATCGTACTGGAATCAGAACCCCTCGAAAACCCCTCTGTTTCCGGTCGAAACCCTACTCGTCGTCTCGTCGTCGCGCCGCCGCGAGACCCGCACCGGCCAGCCCGGTGAGTGCCGTGACGGCCGTGAATCCGGGACCGTCGCCACTCCCCGAGGGGGTCGTCTCCTGCTCGTCCTCGATCGTCTCCGAGTCCGATTCGGTTGTCGTCGAATCCGACCCCGCCGCCGTGGTCGTCGTTTCGGGGTCTGCTGTCGTCATGGTCGCCGAAGGGGACGTGGTCGTCTCCGGTGGCGATTCGACGTCGACTGCGATTGTCTCCGTCGCTTGGTTCCCGGCGTTGTCGGTGACAGTCAGGGTGACAACGTAGGGCCCCGGCTCGGCGTAGGTGTGGCTCGGGGTCGGGCCGGTCGCGCTCGTCCCGTCGCCGAAGTCCCACTCGTAGCCCGCGATGGCTTCGTTGTCGGTCGATGCTGTCCCGTCGAACTCGACTGTCTCGCTCGTCGTGACCGTTCGTCCGTCTCCGGCCTCAGCGGTCGGTGCGACTGAGTCGACGTCCGTTACTCCGACGGTTGCGGAGGTCCTCGCCGTGGTTCCGGCACTGTTCTCGATTACGGCGTCGAGTGTGTACTCCCCAGTTTGGGCATCCGATGGGACACGGAGTGTGACCGAGACCGATTTCGAGGACTGATCGCTCTCCCAGACCCAGCCAGCGTAAGTGTCGTCTCTGGTGGCAAATGCGCCAGCTCGTTCACGCGATTCGATAGTCCAGTTGCGGGGAATCTCGGCGAGTTTCAGTGTCTGTGCATTCTGAATGTCGACCGCGATGGTCACTGTCCCGCTCTGACCGACCGAACCGCCGCTCGCAGTCAGACTCGGTGTCGCCGCCACGTGGACGGTGAGTGAATCCGTGTCCGTGTTCCCATCGCTGTCGGTGACGGTGACTGTCGCGTTGTAGGTCCCGGGGTCCTCGTAGGTGTAGATCGGGCTCGGACCGGTCGCATTTGTGCCGTCGCCGAAGTCCCACTCGTAGCTCGTGATCTGGTCGTTGTCGGTGGATGCCGACGCATCGAATGTGACGGCGGTTCCGCTCTGGACCGACTTGTCGGCCCCGGCGTTGGCGGTGGGCGCAGTCGTGTCCGAAACCTCGACAGTGAGCGAGTCGGTGTCCGTGTTTCCGCTCCCGTCAGTGACCGTCAGGCGGGCGGTGTAGGACCCTGGCTCGTCGTAGGTGTGGCTCGGGGTCGGGCCGCTCGCGCTCGTGCCGTCGCCGAAACTCCACCCGTAGCTCGCGATCTGGTTGTTGTCGGACGAGGACGTTCCGTCGAAGGAGACGGCCGTTCCTTCCGCGACTGATTTGTCACTGCCGGCGTCGGCGGTCGGCGCGCTGGTGTCGGCGGTCTCGACGGTGACAGTCGTAGTCGTCGATGCCGTATTCCCGTCGCTATCTTCGGTTGTCACGTCCAGCGTGTAATCGCGGGCGCTCGCGTCGTTCGGAACGCCGAGCGTGACCGAGACGGATTTCGAGGACTGGTCACCGTCCCAGACCCAACCGGCGTACGTGTCACCCGTGTTGGTGAACGCGCCGCTGCTATCCATCGATTCGACGGTCCAGCTACTGGAGAATCCGGAGACCTTTACAGTCTGTGCGTTGTCGATGTCGACCGTGACTGTCACCGTATCGCCCGGGACAGTCGTGCCACCGCTGGCTATGACGGCCGGTGTGCCCGCACTGACGGGTGCGGCCATGACCGAGAGCGCGATCACGACGATACAGGCCGATACGAGCCGGTTTGTAGCGAGTTTCATAGGCATTTAAAGTATGAATTGAGGAGCGTGTTTAGCTGTGAGATCGAGACATCACCCGTGAAGTAGTCGCTGATTCCGTTGTTGAGTTCCGAGATGCCGATGCAGCCGTCGCCGTCGGCATCGTACTGGTCGACGATTCCGGTCGACGACGTAACGTCGACCGTCTGGGTGGTCGAGTCGTCCGCAGTCGAATCGGCGCTGTCGGTAACGGTTAGCGTCACGGTGTGCGCCCCCGCTGAATTGAAGGTATGTGTCACTTGCTGGCCGGTCGCGTCGGTCGTTCCGTCGCCGGTGAAGTCCCATTGGTAGGACTGGATGTTGTCGTCCGGATCAGTCGAGTCGCTCGCGTCGAAGGTGATCTGTTCGCCAACGCTCGGCGCCGTCGGGGAGTAACTGAACGCCGCGGTCGGTGCACTCTCGCTCCCGCCGGTGAACCCGTCCTCCCACCCATTGTGGGTCGGGTTGAGCGTCGTGTGGTTGTCACCGCTCTCCCAGACGTCGCCGGACGCCCCGGCCGGTCCGCGGCGAGTCTTCCACTCGAAGCTGCCTGGATCGTCGATCGTGACTTCCCAGACACCGTTGGTCTCAGTACCTTCAATCCCACCACCCCAGTCCGTGAGAGAAGTGGTGTTGCCCGTGAAGAACACTGATTCGCCATCGGCTGTCGGGGCTTCGATCTGTAGGGTCACCGTGGTACTGCTCCCGCCATCGTCAGAGCCAGTTCCGGGTGGCGTGCCCTGGCCTGTCGGTGCGTAGAACGTCCAGCCGCCAGCCGGGACGGTGATCTCGACGCTCCCGGTCGAGTCCGTCGTGACGTTGCCTGCGTTGCCGGCGTAGTCGTTGAGTTCCGTGTCCGTCCAGGACGTCTGGACTGTCACGGTCCTGCTTGATCCGCTGTTGTTCAGGCCGACCAGCAGGTTCCCTTCGCGTTCGTACACCGCGATGTCCGAGTCGGTGTATCGCCAGAGCGTCTGGCCGCCGGCGAGGTTGCTCTTGACCCACACTGCGTTCGTGATGTTCCCGTTCCCCAGAACGTAGTCCGGGTCGAGATTGTAGATGACTGGATAGCCCTCGATGGTGAGGACGAACGCATGGGCGAGTTCGTACTGGTCTGGTCCAGGGATGTCGTGGTTGTGGACGAACGGCATGGCGCTGAACGGGTCCTGGGAGACTAGGCCCGCTCCTTGGAGCTGTCTCATATCGCCGCCACTGAAGACACCTTGCATGGTGTAATACAGCGGGAAATCGAACGCGTGCATCCCGGGACCCTGGTCGACGTAGGTCTGGACGTACTCTTTGGACCCGCTGTACACCTCGCCGACCCGGAACATATTCCAGTTTTCGGCCCACTGGTTCGCGTAGTTGGCGAAGAAGGATTCGGGAATGTGCTTGGCGGCGTCGAATCGATAGCCGTCAGCTCCCATGTCGGCCATCTTCTTCATGTACCGCTTCAGTTGATCCCGGACGTAGCTAGAACTGTGATCGAGGTCTTTCAGCCCCAGGAGGTCGCCGTTCTCGACCCACCACGGGTCACATTCGATCTTTTTCGGATCTTTCGGTGAACCGTTTTCATAACACCTGTCGTCGCTCGAGTCGAAGGAGTACGACCAGCTCGGAATGCCGCCTTCGTTGTGGAAGTCCTGCGAGGAAAAGTACGGGAACGCACTGAAATCCTCGGCAGCCATGTGATTGAGCACCGTATCGAGATACACCTCGATCCCGTGCTGGTGGGCGGTGTCGATGAGCGTCTGGAGTTCGGCTTCCGTCCCGAGCTCGCTGTCGAAATCTCGATAATTGAGTGGCTGATAGCCCAGTGGCGGATCGTTCGGTCCGTTCTGTTCTTCTGTGGTCACTGCGCCGACTGCAGGTTGCTGGATCCAGATCGCGTCGTACCCTCTGTCCGCGACGCGATCGAGATCGTTCGTAATTGTTTGCCAGTCCTCGTGGAAGTACTGCAAGGTGACCGATTCGCCCGCTGATGCGGACGTTTGTGCGTGGCCGACACCCGCCGTCGCCGCGGCGACCGTCCCACCGATCCCCTTCAGCACATCCCGGCGTGACACACTCATATGCTGCTCGGAATCTGCCATGTGCCTAGTGTTTCTGAAATTCTATGGTATTAAGCTGTGGTTCTCACTTCAATTCTGGAAATAAACTCTGGATCAATATAACATATGAAAAACAATAGTGAACTGGGCCGGGACATCGACAGCGGGCCGGTTTCAGAGCCGGTTAGCCAGCTCACGAAGTCGGGTGTATCCGCGCTCGCGGAACGGGACGCCGTGGCCCATCGCGGCCACCTCGAAGTCGGGGGCATCGTCGGCGATCCGGCGGATACTCGCTCGGACCTGGTCGGTGTCTTCGCTCATGATCCAGGGTGAGGCTTCGAGGCGACCGTCGGATTCACGGACGAGGTCGCCGAGGAACCCGACCGAGAGGGACTCGCTGACGTAGCAGACGTGACCCGACGTGTGGCCGGGCGTGTGGTAGGCGGTAAAACTCCCGATTGTGTCACCGTCTTCGACGGGTTCGACGGGGTCGGCAGGCGCAGAGAGCAGGGGCGCAGTGAGACGCTGGACCAACCCCTTGTGGTTGCGCCAGTCGGGTGCACGGTCGCCGGCGACCAGCGGCGCGTCGGGCGCGCCGGCGTAGATCTGCCCGTCGAAACGGGGAAGTCGCCCGATGCCACCGACGTGATCGAAGTCGTAGTGGGTGAGGAGGACGCGGTCGAGATCACGCGGGGAGTACCCGAGTCGATCGAGGCCGCCGACCAGTTTCCGGTGATCGTACGGGATTCCCGAGTCGATCAGTGTCACCGCCCCGTCGTCCTCGACGAGGTAGGCGTTCACCCCGCGGAGGTCGAACCACCAGACGTCGTCGGCCAGTTCGGTCACCATAGAAAGTAGTAGGCCGCCCAGGGCTGAAAAACTAGCTTCCGTTCTCGGGACGAAAGAAGGGGGCACGAGGTGAGAGCGGTGTCGGATTCGATCACCTTTCGAGGATCGTCTCACCAGCTCCGACGGCGATGTCGGGGTCGCCCCGGATCAGGGCCTTCAGATTCTGGCCGCTCGTCTCGTTCTGCCGCGATAACGATCGCACTCACTCGGTTCCGGCTGCTGTTTACCCTGGAGCGATCATTCCCGCGTCGCTAGACCTGCCAGATGCCCGACTTCACCGACGAGTATCTCCTCGGTACCGAGCCGTGCGGCGTTCTCGCTACCAGGCAGACAGAAGACCGGCACCCCGTCGGCGATACCAGCGGTCGCGCGCGTCCCGACGACTTTCGTGCCGATCTCCTCGTAGGAGAGTCGTCGGAAGAGTTCGCCAAAGCCCGGTAGTTCCTTCTCGAACAGTGGCCGGGCGGCTTCGATCGTCACGTCGTCGGGCGTGACCCCCGTCCCGCCGGTCGTGACGACGGTGTCGACGTCTCCGCGGCCGACGACGGCGTCGACGGCGGCCTGCACGTTGTCGTAGTTGTCGCGGATCACTTCTCGAGTGGCGATCTCGTGACCCGCCGTTTCGAGTGCAGCCGCGATCACGTCGCCCGCTGGGTCGTCTTTCAGCGTTCGTGTCGAGGAGATCGTCAATACGGCGACACCGAGCGTTTCGACGTCGTGTGCGTGGTGATCGTGGTCGGTGTGGTCGTGTTCCGCGTGGTCGTGATCGGTCTGTTCGCCCCCCTTGTCGGTGTGTTCGTGACTCTCGTCGTGGCCGGACTGCTCGTCCTGTTCGTCGCCATCGGTATCGTCCGATCCCAGCCCCCGCTTGCGGTCGCGTTCCTGGAAGTCGATCATACCTGCGGTAGGTGTGCCGCCGGGAAAACAGTCCGGCTCTCATACGGACCGCTGTACGTCTGTTCCGCATCGACCGCCTTGGTGTGGTCGTAGCGATAAACCGTTACAGCGGTCCGTCTCACTCGATTTCGTCGGAGATCCAGCTCTGGGCGGCCATCGCCTGCGGGAAGCCCAGCGTCGGGATCGACAGCAGGGCCACGTGTTCGAGCGCGTCGGGGTCGACACCTTCTTCGAGGCCGCGCCGAACGTGCGAGTGGACTGCACCCTCCGATTCGGCTCCGATCGCCAGCGCCAGTTTGACCAGGCGTCTGGTCTCGTCGTCGATCGGCCCTGCCTCTGCACAGGCCTCACCGAGGTCGGTGTAGGCGTCCCACACGTCGGGGTGCTCGTGGGCGAGATCACGCGGCTGTTCCGGGAGGTCGTCGACGGTTGGCTCGTCTGCCATACCTGGCGGTTCGACTGCCTGGCTCTTGTACGTTGTCACCACGCCCCTATCGCCACCGTTTTGCGCGCACCGCCCCCAGAGTCGCGCATGCAGGCCGTCCAACTGACCGATCATGGGGGGCGAGAGGTCCTCACCTACGGCGAGGTTCCTGACCCCGACCCCGCCGCCGACGAGGTGCTCGTCGACGTGAAAGCGGGGGCGCTGAACCACCTCGACGTCTGGACTCGGCGCGGGATCCCGGGCCTCGATCTCGAATTTCCACACGTTCCCGGGAGTGACGCCGCTGGCGTCGTCGTCGATGTCGGAAGCGACGTGACGCGATTCGAGCCCGGCGATCACGTCACTGTTTGGGCTGGTGTCTCCTGTGGCTCCTGTGAGTGCTGTCGCCGGGGCGAGCCCACGCTGTGTGTCGACTATCACGTCCTCGGGGAACACGTCCCCGGCGTCCACGCCGAACGGATCGCAGTGCCCGAGGACAACCTTCTCCTCGTTCCTGAGGGGGTCGACTGGGCGACGGCGGCGGCTGCACCACTCGTCTTCGGGACCGCCTGGCGAATGTTGATCGAGCGCGGGGAGCTGGAAGCCGGCGAGTCGGTCCTCGTGCTGGGTGCCAGCGGCGGCGTCGGTCACGCGGCAGTCCAGATCGCCGCCCACGCCGGCTGTGAGGTGTTCGCGACCGCCGGGACGGCCGAGAAACGCGCCCACGCCGCCGAGATCGGAGCCGATCACACGATCGACTACACCGAGACGAACTTCGCCGACGAGATTCGTGCCCGGACGGGCAAGCGAGGCGTCGACGTCGTGGTCGATCACGTCGGTGCGGACACGTGGAACGACTCGTTACGCGCCCTCGCGCGTGGCGGCCGCGTGCTCACCTGTGGGGCAACCACGGGCGGGCGGCCACAGACGAACCTCGATCGGATCTTCTGGGACCAGCTGTCGGTCCTTGGCTCGACGATGGCCGCGCCGGGGACCGCAGAACGCGCCTGCCAGCTCGTCTGGGACGGGACATTCGAGGTCAGGATTCGCGAGACACTCCCGATGAGCCGCGTCGCTCGCGGCCACGAACTGCTCGAAGGTCGCGAAGGATTCGGTAAAGTGGTCGTCGTTCCGGATGGTGAATACGATGGGTGAGCGCGGAGCGTCCGAGACTGGTGGCGAGACGGACGGCGACGGCACTTCGGCTGACGACGTCGCTTCGACCGACGACGCGTACGTCCACCGTCCATCCGGGGAACCGCCACGCAAAGCCGAGGCGACCGACGACGAGTTCGGCTGGCGCGGCTGGATTCTGGTCGGCGTCCTCGTCTTCTCGTTCCTGCTCGTCCCGTGGGCGCTGATCCTCTTGCCGACTGCCCAGTCCGGCGTGAGTGCGCTGGGGCTGTCCTGGCGGGACACGTATCTGGCTGTGCCGATGCTTCCGGCGCTGCTGCTCGGCGCTGTCGGCGTCTGGACGGCGTTGCACGCACGCCGCGGGTGACTACCTGCGTGTGCGTGACCTCGGCAGATCCCCAATCGTCAGAACTGAAAATTGGAGGTAACGCTTTTTGATGTCGACTGGCGAAGGTACGAGCCAGCGATGCAATCGTCGTTCTATCTCCCGCTGGTCCTCCTCGTCTCTCTCTCGGGGGTCGGGCTCTCGTTGTTTGCGTGGGTCAACCGCGAGACACCCGGTGCTGGCCCCATCGCGCTGTTGCTGTTCGCCGCGAGCCTCTGGACGCTGACCGACGCGTTGAGCGTGTTCTCCCTGGAGACGGTCTTCTGGACGCAGATGAAGCTCTCGGTTGCTGCGGTCCTCCCGCTGGCCTGGCTGCTGGTCGTCTTCGAGTACACTGGCCGCGAACGCTGGCTCGCCGGCCCTCGGCTGCTCGCGTTACTCGTCGAACCGCTGGTCTTCTCGGCGCTCGTCTGGACGAACGGCGATCACCACCTCGTCTGGAAGGCGACCCGGACTGTCAGAGACGGCGATCAGCTGGTCTTCGCCGGCGTCGAGGGACTGGCGTTCTGGGGCCATCTCGTCTACGCGTACGCGCTGATTGCGATCGGGGCCGGGATTCTCCTCCGGCTGTTGTTGCGAACCGACGGAATCTTCCGGGCGCAGAGTACGGCACTGCTGGCGTCGATCACACTCCCGATGACGGTCAACGCGCTGTACGTCTTCGGATATATCCGTCCCGGGGTCGACCCGACCGGTATCGCGTTCGTGCTCACCGGAACTGTCCTCGCGGGGTCGATGCTCCGTCAGCACCTTCTGGACGTCAGCCCTGCGACCCGCGAACTCGGCCGCGAGCAGGTGATCGAGCAACTGGACGACCCGGTGTTCATCATCGACACCGGCCGGACGGTCGTCGACCTCAACCCAGCTGGCGAGTCACTGCTGGAGACCTCCCCGACAGACGCAATCGGTCGTGATATCACGGGCCTACTCCCGGCGCTCGAAGGGGCACTCGACACCGACCCGGTCGACGAGATCACGCTCGATTCGCACGGTGTTCGACGGCACTACGACGTCAGCGTCTCGGAACTGGACCGCGCCCACGGAACGGTCACTGGACGGATCGTCAGCCTCCGGGACGTGACCGAACGCACCCAGCGCGAGCAACGTCTGGACGTGATGAATCGCCTCTTCCGCCACAACCTCCGCAACGAGATGAACGTCGTCCGTGGCAATGCCGAATTGCTGGGGACACACACTGATGACGCCGATCAGCGCGAGCGCGCCGACCGTATCATCGCGACCGTCGACGAGGTCATCGCTCGCAGCGACAAAGTGGGTACACTCTCACGTTCGCTCGACGACGACCCCAACCGAACACTCGATCTCGGCTCGATTCTCGATCCGGTCGTCGAGTCGACGCGACGCGACGATCCCGAGGCGACGATCTCGCTCGACGCCCCCGACTCGTGTCGGGTCGCCGGTGACCCGTCGGTCGAGATCGCGATCCGGGAACTGCTGGAGAACGCGATCGAACATGCCGATGGCGTGACGGTGTCGGTGACGCTGACAGCCATCGACGAACAGCGAGTCGAACTCCGGATCCGCGACGACGGGCCCGGGATCCCTGAGCAGGAACTGCAGGTCCTCGATTCGCGGACCGAGACGCCGATGGAACATGCCAGCGGGTTCGGGCTGTGGCTGGTGACCTGGATCGTCGAACGCGCCGGCGGGGCCATCGAGTTCGACGTCGACGAGACCGGGACGACGGCCATCGTCCGGCTTCCCCGGCCCGAATAGCTCACTCACCCGCCCTTCAGCACTTCGTCGGGTCGAATCCGCAAGAGTACGCGCTCAGTCTCGATCGGATTCGGGTACTCGGATTCACCCATGTATCGTTCCGCCAGCGCGTCGATGTGTTCGCGCGCCCCCTCTGTCGTGACATCGGTCACTTCTCCCGTTACCGAGAGGAACCGATAGGGGTTGTCGGGATCGGTCATGCTCACCGACACTGTCGGATCGTTCGCGACGTTTCGCTCCTTGCGGCGACCCCGCTCGGTGTTGACCAACAATCGATGGTCGTCGGAATCGTAGTCGATCCAGACTGGCGTCGTATGCGGTTTCCCGTCCGGGGTCATCGTCGTCACGTGCGCGAACATCTGTTTCTCGAAGAGGTCGTGGTACGCTGTGGGTATCGATGGCACACGTAGTCGTAGTGACGCCTGCGGGATATAGGTACGCGGAGGATTCAAGCGTCGCCGGCCAGTATCACCCGACGATGGTCTCACAGGCCGAGATCGACCGTCTCCGCCTGGAAGCGGACACGATTATGACGCGCTACGAGACCGTCGAGTCGGCGCTCGAACGCGCCCGCTCGGAGTCGGGTGACCACTGGGAGACGGGCGAACTGACCCTCTCACTGGAGACGCCCCACGGCGAGTCGATCGATGTCACCCTCGACCTCGAATCCACCCCTGCGGACAACGCCCAGTCTCGATACGATCGAGCGACAGACCTCGAAGCCGAACTCGAACGCAAAGAGCGAATCGTCGGCCAGTTGGCCCCACTTCCGTCGGATCCTGTCGCCTACCTGATCTGCTATCATCTCGATGCCGTTGAGGGCAACTATCCGCGATCGATGGCCGGCCATCTCGACGCCGAACGTGGAGCGGTCGAAGACCTCTGTGGAGAGATGGAGACGGCGGGCGTGCTCGAACGCGTCGAATCAGGAACAGTGAAACAGCGCCGCGTCAAGGCAAAGCAGGCCGACGAGGTCCGCCAGCACCACACCTACTACCGACTTTCACGACAGGGCGATCATCTCCTGCGCTTCCTCGAGGACCCGGCGGGCCGACGGAACGTCCTGCGACACCTCCCTGATGGGCAGACGATCGCCCAGCGATTGGCCCGTGGTGGGCCCGACTACCCGCGGATGACCGCCGAGGAACTGGATATGGACTTCGAGTACGTCCGTCACCTCTATCGGGCGCTCCGACAGGTCGGACTCCTCACGGAGTACGAAGGGAGCACGATCAAAGCGAGCGAGCGAAAACTGAAGCCCAAAGACGAGACGCACCGCAAGCACACCTACTACGTCGCGACCGATCAGGCCGAGACGGCGCTCCGAGAACTGAGCGAGTAAGGGCGAGTACTCCGCCAGCACACCGTTCCGAGTCAGGCGCTGGCGTCGTAGCCCGCATCGACGACTGCTTGCACGAGTGTCTCGCTATCGGCGTCGCCTTCGACGGTCGCGCTGTTCGTCTCGCGATCGGCTTCGGCGTGGGTGACTCCCGATACGGATTCGAGTGCCTCAACGACGGTCTGTTCACAGCCGCCACAGCTCATCCCTTCGACGGTGAGTGTCGTGGACACACTCGAACGTAGGGGCCGCGTCTTTTTCCCGATTTCCCCTTCGATTTCCAAGCGGAACCGACTCCCGAGTTTGGAAGCTAGCCGTCGAGCTCTTCGGCGACCGTCTCGGCGTCGATGAGATCGGGATCGACGACCAGATCGGCCTGTCTGCGGGCGAAGTCCGGCAGCGACTGGCTGGCGTAGACGACGACCTTCAGATCGGGGGTGAGGTCTTTCGCGACCGAAATCGAGGTAGCCTGTTCGACTTCGGCGAGGACGAAGACGGCGGCCTCGTGGATCCCGGCCTCTTCGAGTGCCGGGCGGTTGGCGACGTCGACGTACGAGACGTCGTGACCCTCTGACTCGATGGCCTGGCCGATCTCCTGGCGGTCCACCCCCGCGACGATAACGTGCATACTCCGAGGTGGGCGAGCGCGGATTAATGGGTTTCGTCACCGAATCGTGATCCCAACCCGGCCCCGAGCCGCGATAGAAGGGTCTTTTTCGCTCGCCCGCCTCGCGATGATATGGTCGATCTACTCGCGCTCGTCGGGATCCCGTTCCTGCTGGTCGGCGCGGCCGTCCTGCAGTACGGAGCCCGCCTCAGTATCGGTCTCTACCGCCGGTCTCGCGAGGCTCGGGAGGTCGACGCCGAAATCGTCGAAACGAGAATCGACGAACGAGAGGATGGCGACTTCGAACCCACCGTCAGATTCCGATACGACTTCGACGGCGAAACCTACGAGTCGACGTTCGTTCGCGAGGGACAGGACCCGCCTGCGGGCAGTCGCGAGGTCGTCGAGTCGTATCTCTCGAACTACACCGAGGGTGACCGGGTGCGGGCGACCCTGCTGACGAGCATGGCTGACCAGGCGGTCCTCGAACGCTCGACGAACACCTGGCCGTACGTCGTCGCCGTCGTGGCCACCCTTCTGGGGGGCGTGTTCACGATCCTCGGTGCTGGGATCCTCCTGGGTGGACTGGTCGGCTAACCGTCGAAAAACTGTACTACTATTGTAGCGTTCTTTTTTCGAAGGGCGTTTCGGTGGTGGACTGATAGCACGGCTGATGCCAGAGACAAATCGTGTGTTCACGCTCGCGAAGCGCCCGAACGGCAAACCGGACCACGACACGTTCGAACTGGTCGAACAGGACGTTCCAGATCCGGAGCCTGGTGAGGCGCTCGTCCGGACGCTGTATCTCTCGGTCGATCCGTACATGCGTGACCGCATGAATGCAGGCGAATCATACGCCGAACCGTGGGATGTCGGCGATCCGCTGCAGGGTGGTGTCGTCGGCGAAGTCGTCGCGGACAACGGCTCGGGATTCGAATCTGGCGACGTCGTCGCGGGGAATCTCCAGTGGGCTGAATTCTCGACGACAGCCGGTTCGGATCTCCAGCGGATCGACCCCGATCTCGGCCCAATCTCGACGGCACTCGGCGTCCTCGGGATGCCCGGCCGAACGGCCTACTTCGGCACGCGCGAGGTCGCACAACCAGACGCCGGTGACACCTTCGTCGTAACTGGCGCGGCGGGCGCGGTCGGCTCGGTCGCCGGCCAGATCGCGAAGTTACAGGGTGCACGCGTGATCGGCTTCGCCGGCTCCGATGAGAAAGTCCAATTCCTCGAAGACGATCTCGGCTTCGACGTCGGGATCAACTACAAGGAGACCGACGACTACCGCCAGGCACTGAAGGAGGCAGCCCCCGAGGGTGTCGACGCCTACTTCGACAACGTGGGCGGGCCGATCACCGACGCCGTCTTCACCCAGCTCAACGTCGACGCCCGGGTGGCAGTCTGTGGGCAGATCTCCCAGTACAACGCCGAGGAACTACCAACTGGGCCACGTAAACTCGCCCAACTCATTCAGACGCGCGCGACCGTCGAGGGCTTCCTCGTTCAGGATTTTGCCCCACGATTCGAACAGGCAACCCGTCAGCTCGGTCAGTGGGTCCAGAACGGCGAGATTACCTACCGCGAGACTGTCACCGAGGGCCTGGAGAATGCACCGGATGCGTTCCTCGGGCTGTTCGAGGGTGAGAATATCGGCAAACAGCTCGTGAAAGTCGCCGACCGCGAAGAATAGTTATTCGTACTCGATGGTCGCTGGTGGCTTGTGGGTCACGTCGTAGACGACCCGGGCGACGTTCTCGTGTGAGCCTGTGATTCGCGACTGAATGCGCTGGAGCGTCTCCCAGTCAATCTCTTGAGCGCGGGCGGTCATGCCGTCCCGACTTTCCACGGAGCGCACGGAGACGACCCAGCCGTGGACGCGGTTGTCGCCTTTGACGCCCGTGGCCTTGCCGATGACTGCGGCGAGGGCCTGCCAGGGTTCGTACTCCTCGAGTTCTTCCTCGACGACGTGGTTGGCCTCGCGGGCCACTTCCAGTTTCTCCTCGGTGACGGGACCGATGATCCGCACTGCGAGCCCGGGCCCGGGGAAGGGCATCCGCTCGGAGATGACTTCTTCGAGATCGAGTTCGCGGGCGACCTCCCGTACCTCGTCCTTGTAGAGGTCCCGCATCGGCTCGACGATCCCCTCGAAGTCGATCCGTTCGGGGAGCCCGCCGACGTTGTGGTGGGACTTGATCGTCCCCTCTGATTCGATGCGGTCGGGGTAGATCGTCCCCTGGACGAGGTAGTCCGCGTCCACTTCGCGGGCCACAGTCTCAAACTCCCTGATGAACTGCTCGCCAATGATGTGGCGCTTCTCCTCGGGATCGGTGACGCCGTCGAGTTCCTCGAGGAAGCGATCTTTGGCGTCGACGATCTGCAGGCTCTCCATGTAGTCGAAGGTCTCGCGAATCTCCTCGGTCTCGCCCTTGCGCATCAGGCCGGTGTCGACGTAGACTGCGGTGAGTTGGGTCCCGATTGCCTCGTATGCCAGCGCGGCGGCCGTCGAGGAGTCCACACCGCCAGAGAGGCCGATGACGGCGTTCGCGTCGCCGACTGCCTCGCTGATCTCCTCGATCTTCTCGTCGATGAAACTGTCGACGTCGACCATCAGGCCTCTACCTCCTGGGCACTCCAGTCACGCTCACCGAGGACGGCTTCGAGCAGGCCGACGAACGGCGGCGACGCGCGCGTCGGTCGCGAGCGGAACTCGGGGTGGAACTGCGTCCCGATGAAGTACGGATGCTCTTCGAGTTCGAGAATCTCCATCCGCCGACCCGCGCGGCCCGAAAAGACCATCGAGGTGTCGGCGAAGTCCTCGAAGTACTCGGGGTTGACCTCGTAACGGTGACGGTGGCGTTCGGTACACACGGTCGAGTCGTAGAGGTCTTCGGCCAGCGTCCCGGGCGTGATGTCGGTCTGGTGGGCACCGAGTCGCATCGTCCCGCCCATGTCGTCGGTGTGTTCTTGCTCGGGCAGGATGTCGATGACAGGATCAGGTGTCTCTTCGTCCATCTCCGCTGAGTGGGCCTCTTCGTAGCCCAGGACGTTCCGGGCGACGTCGACGACGGCCATCTGGAAACCCAGACAGAGTCCGAGGAACGGAACGTCGTTTTCGCGGGCGTAGCGGATCGCTTCGATCTTGCCTTCGGTCCCGCGCGAACCGAATCCGCCGGGGACGACGACGCCGTCGGCCTCGGTGAGGTTCTCGCTTTCGGTGACGTCCTCGTCGTCCGAATCGACCCAGCGGATGTTGACGTCGACGCCTTTCTCCAGGCCGGCGTGTTTCAGCGCCTCGTTGACGCTCATGTAGGCGTCTTCCAGATCATATTTTCCGACGAGGGCAATATCAACTTCGCCGGTCGTCTCCTGGGTCACGAGTTCGCGCCAGCGGTTGTCCCGTTCTTCGGCGGGCAGGGCGCGCTCGGCGAGGCCGAGTTCTTCCATGACGTACTGGTCGAGGCCTTCCTCTTCGACCATCAGCGGGACGTGATAGATGTCCTCGACGTCGGAGTTCGAGAAGACTGCGCCCGTGGGCACGTCACAGAACAGCGCGATCTTCTCCTTGACGTCGGGCGCGAGCTTGTCCTCGCAGCGACCAACCAGAATGTCGGGCTGGAGGCCGATCGATCGGAGTTCCTTGACCGAGTGCTGGGTCGGCTTGGTCTTTTGCTCGCCGTTTTTCGAGTAGGGGACGAGCGTGACGTGGGTAAAGAGAATGTCGTTGTCGTCCTGCTCGTGGGCGAACTGTCGAAGCGCTTCCAGATAGGGCATTCCCTCGATGTCTCCCACTGTGCCGCCGACTTCGACGATGCACACGTCGGTGCCTTCGGCCGCTTCCCGAATCCGGCGCTTGATGTCGTCGGTGATGTGCGGGATGATCTGTACTGTCTTCCCGAGGTAGTCGCCGGCGCGCTCCTTCTCGATGACGTGTTTGTAGGTCTTGCCGGTCGTGACGTTGTGATCGAAGGTCATGTCCTCGTCGAGGAATCGCTCGTAGTTCCCCAGGTCGAGGTCGACCTCGCCGCCGTCCTTGAGGACGTAGACTTCCCCGTGCTGGAAGGGGTTCATCGTGCCGGCGTCGACGTTCAGATACGGGTCGATCTTGACGGCGGTGACGTCGAATCCGGCGTTCTTGAGGAGTCGGCCAGTGCTGGCGGCCGTGATTCCCTTCCCGAGGCCGGACATCACCCCGCCGGTGACGAAAACGAACTTGTTCCCAAGTGTGGGGTCGTACCCCGTGTGGGATTCCGTGGGCATACTGACGGTGCGCGAGGAGGCGTCAAAACGGTTTCGGGACTGCTCGCGTTCGTGACCGTCTGTCAAATCTTGCGTGGCCTCACCTCTCGGCCAGCGCGTCGAAGTCGATCTGGAACGTCGGTCGCCCGGCCGCGACCTCCCGCTGGACCGGAATCTCTTTGCCTTTCAGTTTCGAGACCTCGTCCGGACCGAGGTCATAGGCGTCGAGCAATCGCTTCAGGTCGCAGTTCGGCCCCCAGATCGGCGGTCGTTTCAGCTCGCGCCGGAAGACGTTGTTCGCGGGTGTCTTCAATTCGATCGTAACGGTCTGCCCGTCGTCCTGCACGGACGTGACGGGGAGTCGTGAGAGGTCTCCACCCGCTCTGACCGCCCCCAGGGCGTCGGCGATGTCGTCGATGTCGTCGGGCATATACTCGGCTGTTCGACCGGGACGTATACAAAACAGCCGGGTACGGCTTCCGGTCGCTCTGAGCACCGAGCCGGCCCTCGACGTGCCGTTACTTGCCGACTTTCGTCGTCACACGGAAGTTTTCCGGTGGGCTGAGGATGCCTGCGACGGTCCCCATCGAGTGGACGACGGTCACCAGCGGGGCCAGCGGCAGCGCCAGTGCCCAGCCGAGATGGCGGTCACCGTAGTAGACGACCCCGCGCAGGAACCAGAACGCCGTGAACAGCGCCAGCCCCATCGAGGCGGCCAGGAACAGGCCACCGTAGGCCACCGAGACGCCGACCAGCGATAGGGGCATGACCAGCAAGGTCACGATCGGCGATAGCGCCCAGGCGTAGTTGCGGACGCGGGTCAGCAGCTGGTACCGGAACGGCAGCATCTTCGAGGCCCGGAGGTTCCCCGCGGCCCAGCGGCGACGCTGTTGCATGATCTCGTACAGCGACGGCGGGGCCTCGTTACGACAGACTGACTCGGCCAGCGCGAAGTCGATGTCGTACTCTTTGAAGGCTGCCCAGACGAAGGCGGTGTCCTCGACGAGCGTCTCCCGGTCCCAGGTGACCTGGTCTTCGAGATCCGACCGAACGGCGATGCCACCGCCCCAGGCAAAGAGCGGGATCGACAGCCGCGCGAACGCCCGCTGCTCGATCTGGACGCCCATCCGGTAGACGTCGGCCAGGTAGCTCAGGCTCGACCCGGTTCGGCGGGGTTTCTCCCGCAGCTGGACGATGTCGGCGTCGGGCAGCCCGTCGAAAGACTCGACGATGCTGTCCTCGTCCAGATAGAGCACGTACTCTTTCTCACAGTCCAGTGCCTGTCGCGCCCACTCCTGGGCACGGCCCTTGCGGACGGCTCGTGCCTCGAACTCCTCGGGGACGACGTGGACGGTCGCGCCCGCCACGTCGATTGCATCCTCGGCGATCACGTGGACGTCCTCGAGGCCGTCGGGCAGAGACTCGACCGTCTCCTGGACGACCGCCGCGGCGTCGACGGTCATGATCCGGACCTGAACGTCCTCGAGGCCGTACTCGTTCGGCGGCGTCTCGTACCCCCGGCCGATCACGTAGGTCAGGACAACCCACAACAGGGCGGTCGCCCCGAAGAGGATCGTCACGCCCCACAGTGCGAAACCGAACAGCGACGCGAGGCCGCCGTCGGCGGTCGTTGTCGTACTCGCGGCTGCATGGTCCGGGGCCGATCCCGGACTTGTCATCACGGTCGGTGCGAACAGCACGGCGGCCCCGCCGACCACCAGCGCCAGCGCCACCGCGACCAACGCGATTCGTTCCGTGTTCATCGTATCCGGCCCCTGGCTCTACGCCCCCTTCAACCGGACAGACGCCACGGTCGATTCGCCCCGCTTTGACGCCGTTTTCCAGCCTCAAACTCGGTTTAATCGGATTTAACCGACAGACTGCGATGGTGTGTGTAGAAATACCATGTGGTAAAGTAACGCCTGTCACAATACGTTAGTCAGCCACGACGTGACCGTCTCGGCGGCGCGAGCGCGCTGGCCGACGAAGAAGTGGTCGGCCGCCATCGCTTCGACGCTGGCCCCATGCTCGCGACCCGCTTCGACGATGGCCTCCCACTCGGCGGTGTCGTCGCGCTCCCCGTAGACGACCTGGAACGGGAAGTCGATCTCGCTGACTGCGTCGGTGGCGTCTCGGTCGCCGACAGCCACGTGAGGAGCCAGCACCGACACCGCGGCGGGGTCTGTTTCGAGTGCAGCGAGCAACGCGACTCCACCGCCGAAACTGTAGCCGAACAGACCCAGACGGTCGTAGCGCTCGCGACCCCACTCACAGGCAGCGACCGCGTCGCGCACCTCGCCGTGGCCGTCGTCCCAGCGGCCGTAGTCGAACCGGAGGGTTGCGATGTCGTGGTCGGCCAGGGCGTCGCCAACGGCGGTCAGTCGCGAGTCCGTTCGCGAGCCTCCCATCTGGGGATGGGGTGGGCAGGCGACGACGAGTCTGTCGGTGTCCTCGGGCCCGTCGCGGGTCGCGCGAACGTCCCGTGGTCCGGGAATTGGGATCCGGTCGGCCATACCGATGTTCGATCCGCGGCGGGCCTAACGATTGCGGTGGCTTCAGTTTGGGTGAGGGCTTTTGAGGAATCGTCAGTTCACTCCCGGTAATGACCACGCATCCCGTTCCGAAAGGCGTCAGCCTCGAGACGCTCCAGGAGATTGTCGCTGGCTGGTATGCAGCCGGTGCCGCATCGGATCCACAGTACACGACCGACGTCGAGGCGCACACGAGCGTCTCGGATGTGGTCGGCCGCCAGACGCGATTCCTCGAAGCGATCGGGATACTCGACCCCCACAAACAGAAACACCGTCTCACTGATGCCGGGACGACGCTTGCGACCGCGCTCGCCGAGGACGACCACGAGCAGGCCAGGGCACAGGCCCGCGACCTCCTCGCTGACTGGGAACTGACCGACGACGTTCGCGGTGTCCTCGACCAAAATCCGATGACTGAGTCCGCGTTGCTCCCGGTCGTCGCCGCCCTCGCCGGGCAGGACCTCGACACCTCGCGTGTCGAGACTGGCATCGAGACGCTTCTGGCACTTTACGCGTGGGCCGGGATTCTCGAACCCGATTCGGAGGGTCGATATCATTCTCCAGTTTCGGGGAAGACTGTCACCGAGAACGCGCCAGCCGAAGAGAGAGCTCCAGCAGAAGACGCCGTCGATACGGCTACTGACGTCGAATCGCTGCAGACGCTGGTGTCCGATCTCGAAGCGGCGACCGCAGACGCCAGAGACGCGGCGGCGGACGCGCGAGCCGCTGCTGAAACAGCACGGGAGGCCACAGCCGGTGGTGTTGCCCAGGGAGGCGGTGGTGTCGCTCAGGGAGACGGTGGTGCAGTGTCGAACCCACACGCGCTTTCGATCGATCTCGATCTCGACCCGGCGGAACTCGAAGCGATCGTCAGTGCCGTCAGAAACGGTCTCACGAGCGAGCAGGACGGCCCCACGCACTCACGGTCTCGGGCAGATCAGTAGCACCAACTGACGTCTTGGCCCAGAGTAAACGACTCTGAAACTCTGACGCTCTTTTTATAATCAGCCCGTTCGATCCTCGTCGTATGACCGCTATTCAAACAGACGGATTGACAAAGCGCTTCGGTTCGGGTGAGTCTGGAGTGCTGGCATTGAACGACCTCGACCTCACTGTCGAGGAGGGAGAGGTGTTCGGCTTCCTGGGCCCCAACGGTGCGGGCAAGTCGACGACGATCAACATCCTGTTGAACTTCATCGATCCGACTGACGGGAACGCGACAGTGCTGGGCCACGATGTCCGGTCCGAGTCGAAACAGATCCGCCAGCGGACGGGTGTCCTCCCGGAAGGCGCGGAGGTATTCGAGCGACTCACGCCCCGCGAGCACATCGCGTGGGTCGAGGACGCCAAAGGAATCCAGGCTGACACCGACGCAATCCTCGAAACTGTGGGCATCGCCGACGCCGCTGATCGGAAGGCTGGTGGCTTCTCGAAGGGGATGCAACAGCGACTCGGCCTCGGAATGGCCCTCGCTGGCGATCCCGACCTGTTGATCCTCGACGAGCCCTCCTCGGGTCTGGACCCGACGGGGATGAAAGAGATGCGCCAGATCATCCGCGAGCAGGCGGAATCGGGGACGTCGGTCTTTTTCTCCAGCCACATTCTCAGCGAGGTCGAGGCCGTCTGTGATCGCGTCGCCATCCTCAGCGGCGGCGAGCTCGCGATTCAGGACACGATCGAGAACCTCCGGGATCAGAACGAGGGCGTCTGTACGATCGACCTCGAGGTCGAATCGGTGCCTGACTCACTGGGGCTCGGTGACGTTGCAGGCGTGAAGAATATCGCCGTGAACGACGACGAGATCACCGTGACCTGCGAGAGCCCGACGGTGAAAGTCGACGTGGTCCGAACGGTCGACGAGCGGACGGCTGTCACGGACATCGTCTCGGAGGACACCTCTCTGGAGACGCTGTTCGAGCGCTACACTGGCGCGAGTGCCGAGACCGCCGACGGTGGGTCGAGTGCCGACGGTGACGGTGGCGAGGCCGTCGAAGCGGAGGTGCCGGCATGAGTACGCTCGCGGTCGCCAAACGGGACTTCCTGAACGTCCGGCGGTCGAAGCTCGTGTGGGCACCAGTCGCGCTGTACTCGCTGTTCATGGTGTTGTTTTTCTACGGGCAGAGTAGCAGTTCCGATCCCGATTTCCACATGGTCCTGTTCTCGCTCCTCGGCATCGGGAGCGTGTTGGTCATCCCGTTGATCGCACTCGTCGCCGCCTACCTCTCGATCGCTGGCGAGCGTGAGTCGGGGACGATCAAGTTCACGCTCGGGGCTCCAATCGATCGGTCTTCGGTCGTGTACGGCAAGCTCCTCGCGAGATCAGTCGTCGTCATCGCCGGACTGCTGATCTCGTTCGTCGTCGGCACGGTCGCCGCGATAGTGTTCGTTCCGGATATGTCGATCGCCTACGGCGACTATCTGCGATTCATCGCCATCACCCTGCTGTACGCGATGGGTTACGTCGCTATTGCCGTGGGAATCTCGGCCGCGACGTCGGCACGCTCACGAGCGATCGCTGCCTCGATCTCCTTCTTCTTCGTGTTCAATATCGGCTGGTTCTCCCTGCCCATCAGCCCGACGGAAGTCGTCTCGTTCGTCCTCGAACAACTCGGCGAGAACCCGGATAACTACCAGAACCTCACAGAACTAGTGTTCAGCCTCAGCCCGACTGGTGCGTACCTGAACACGATGGACTTCTACATGCCAGCACGGATCGCCAGCCAGGAGGCGCCAGTGTCGACGCCCAGCGATCCGTTCTACATACAGCCGTGGTTCATGCTCGTGATCCTCGCAGCCTGGATTGTCGTGCCGCTGGCGTTCGGTACCTGGCGGTTCGGGAAGGCTCAACTGGGGTAGGCCGCTCCCTGTCATCCGGACCGCTGTACGTCCGTTCCGCACCGACCACCCGGAGTCGGGGGGTCGGAGCGGTAAATCGTTACAGTGGTCCGTATCACTGAATGTGTAAGTGATTTAAGGGTGGCCATACCCAAAGCACGACCATGGGAATCCTCTCACGCACGTCCTACATCATCCGCTCGAAGCTCAACGCGATCCTCAACCGGGCGGAAGACCCCTCACAGACGCTCGACTACTCGTACGAACAGCTCCGTGATCAGCTGCAGGATGTCAAGCAGGGAATTGCCGACCTGACGACCCAGAAGAAGCGTCTGGAGATCCAGAAGCGCCGGCTCGAACAGAATGTCGAGAAGCACAACGAGCAGGCTCGTGAGGCCGTTCGGCAGGATCGGGAGGATCTCGCCCGGAAGGCTCTGGAGAAGAAAAAGCAGAAGATGAACGAAATCGAGCAACTGGAAACCCAGATCTCGAATCTCCAACAACAACAGGATCGACTGGTCCAGCAGAAAGACAAACTTCAGAGTCGGATCGAGGAGTTCCGGACGAAAAAGGAGTCGATGAAAGCCCGCTACGAGGCCGCCGAGGCGTCGACGAAAGTCAGCGAGGCGATGACCGGAGCCGGCGAGGAGTTCGAGGACGTCGGCCGGGCGATCGAACGTGCCGAGGACCGTACCGAGGACATGGAAGCCCGCGCCCAGGCCATGGACGAACTACAGGAGTCGGGTGCCTTCGAGGACGTTCTCTCGGACAAAGACCAGGTCGACCGCGAACTGGAGGCGCTCAGCAACGACAGCGAGGTCGACGCCGAACTGGAGACGCTCAAATCCGAGATGGGCAAAGGAAAGAGCGAGGCCGACACCAGCGAGGCGACCGCCGAGGAGAGCGAGACGACAGCCGACACCGCTGACACTGCTGATGTCGCCCCCGCCGACGTCGCGGACGTGGATGTCGACGCCGAGGTCGAACAGTCGGACGTCGACGCCGAACTCGAAGAGCTCAAAGAAGAAGAGACGAACTGACGGACGATTCGAGGGGTAATCCCTGGCTATTCCTGTGGTGTGATACGGTCGGTTGTACGTCTGTTCCAGATCGATCGCACAGGTCATGCGATCGTCCCGGTACATCGGTGCAATCGACCGTATGGGTAGTGTTCAGATAAGCTGATTCCATGCGAAGGCGAACGCTTCGATCCAGTCGTCGGCTGTTTCTGCTTGAGCGTTGCTAAAACAGTTTGAGAACGATGAGGTTCGTCGTTTTACCTCGAGAAAGA
>Ga0207756_100077_pt1 | contig 108939 bp, 126 predicted proteins | sample A23M1SouthBayCA_FD_187748 | JGI IMG/M metagenome (GOLD analysis project Ga0207756, IMG submission 187748) | Aerobic enrichment media microbial communities from Eden Landing Ponds, California, USA - A23 M1 (3) (SPAdes) | ecosystem: Environmental > Aquatic > Marine > Unclassified | place...
TGGGAAATCAAGGGGGCGCTGGGCGGGTGGATTTCCGGGCAGGGGGACCGGGGGAACTGCAACGATTCCCCCGAAGCCGGAGCTCGAGGCCGGCGCATGCAGCACTCGGGGATCCCCTCGCTGTCACTGCTGGACTGTCCATCGCTGCTTCTGCCGGGGGATTCCTCGCTGTCTCGGTGCCTTCCTTCCCGTCGCTTCCGGGCTGTTCTTCCTTCCCTCGGTGACGATGCCGCTTCCACTGTCGCTGTTCCTCCGCTGCTCGGTGCCGTTGCTCTGCGGTTCCTGCTGTGCTGCCCCGCGAGGCCCCTGGCCTCGCAGACCAGCCGATCTCGCTGTGACGATGCCACGGACCACCGGCCACCGCCGGTGGGACAGGCGGGCCCTGCTATAGTAGGGCCCAACTCCTGCGGTAGCTACCGCACTCCAGTGCGCTCTTGCTTCCCGGCTCGCGGTCACGCTGCCGCGGACCACCGCCTTCCGCTGGGTTGCCTCCCGGGCCTGCTATAGCAGGCCCGAATTCCTGCGGTAGTGAGCGCACTCCAGTGCGCCACCCCTTCCGCGAAGCGGTGACGCTGCCGCGGTCCACCGCCGCTGTGCCGCTGGCCCTCCTCGAGGAGCTCACTCCTCGAGGTCTCTGCCGACGAGATCCCGGGCCCGCAGGGCCCGGTACACCGCACCGCGGTCTCTGCCGCGCTCCCGCTCGCTGCCGCGGACCACTGTGACGGCGCTAGCCGCCACAGCACAGCCCCGCCGGGGCTGACTCCCGGCTTCGCGACACTCCTCGCGGCCTTCCACCGCTGCTGGAACGCTGCCTGCTGCTCCGGTCAAGGCTGTGCCTCCTGGCGCTCACCATCACCGGGCCCGCAGGGCCCGGACCAATCGCAACGCCGATTCCTGGCGCAGTACCGCGCGCTGCCGCGGACCACCGTGGGACAGACCACCGAGCTCTCCGAGCTCCTTTCCTCCCTGGCTCCTGCCAGGGACAGTCCCTCTCACTGGACTCGCTGGGATCCCCTCGCGGTCTCCTTGCTGCTCCTCTTCGCTGCCTGTCCTCCGAAGGCCAGGGCTCCCGGTCCTGACCGGGAGTCACCACTCTCTGTCACACCTCTCTGTAACGCATTTCTGTCTCTCCTCTCTGCCTGGTCTCACTGTCACGTTGGCCTGTCTTCTCTGTCACTGACTCCTGTCTCACTTCGCTGATATACCTGGGTCTGTCTCCCTGGTCTCACCACCTGGGTGCTCCTCGAGGCCGTTGGCCTCCGATCTGCTCTCAGGCTCCGCTTGTATCACGCTCTTGAGTATGCCTACTCGGTATGCTCTCTAACACCGTTTAACGATCTCCACTCTCGTGGAGTGTGTGGCGCGCACAGCGCGCTGAAACCCATTGACCCGCTTTGCGGGGTTTGATCTCTCTATTACGCCCGACGAGGCGGTACACAGGGGGGTGCTCAACACCCCTGTAACCAGGCTGTGTTAGCCCACAGGTGGGTATATAAACCCCTTTGTGCAGTAGAGATTTATCTATGGGTCGAATTACTGGGGAGCATGAAATCGGCGCTAAAGGTGTGGAACCAGGGTGTATCAATATGGTGCCTGTAATCACAGGCTGGTTATACAGGTAGCCGTATTGAAGAATATGCACTGGAGTAACCCCCACCTTTTTGCACCTATGTGCTAATTCAGGGGATGAGATACTGACCTATGAGGAAGCGAACTGAGGACCTCACCCACGTAGATATCAAGTTTCTGAGAGTCGTTCAGGAGATCAATGCCCACCCCGAGGACTACGAGCAGACCGACCTCGGCATGACACCTGCTAACACACGCGCTATAATTCAGAATTCTGAGTTATCGCCACAGCAGGTCCGCTATCGGATCCGGCCATACCAGGGTGGGAAGAACCGCGGGTTCGATCACCTCGGGTTGGTTGAACTACACGATCACGAGGATTCTGAGGAGGGGCTGTCAGCCCGATCTGTCGAGGTCACCGATGCGGGAATCCGGAAGATCCAGGACTGGCAGCAACGCCACGGAGAGATCGAGCTGGATGAGTCGGACCGCCCCACTCTCGAGGGGCTCGAAGCCGACCTCATGCAACTCCGGAGCCGACTCGAAGAGAAGGAAGAGCGGATCGAATCTCTCGAGTCCGAGCTCTCGTCGCTGCGGGAGTCCCAGTTCGGCGCCGTCGACGACGACCAAGCCGAGAAGATCGATGGGTCGATCAAGTACGTCGCGAGATCCCGGAAGTTCTTCCAGGACGTCCTCGGCGTCGATCCCATGGCGCTGGAGAACGACCTTTCCGCCGAAGAGGCTCGGCAGGAAATGGCTCAGCAACTCTCGACGAGCGACGACTAACGGTCGGCACGGCTATCCTCACGCGGCGGGCAGAGACTGGTTCGAACCGCATCCGATCAGGGTGCGACACCTGGCTCGAGTCGAGGTGATGGCCTCTCCAGTCTCCAGTAGAGCACTCTTATCTCTTAGACCGTTGTGAACGTTGTGCGATCTTAGCGGAGTTCAATGTCGCGACCGGTGCCGGCCGATCGAGGCCCCGGCTACCCCGCCAACCGATCGATCGACTCCTCTCGATCGACGCGGCCGAACGCCGGGTCGGTCAAGTAAAACTCTCAAAATTCGTTGTGAGAAAACCGCCGCAGCCCCTCGGAGCTGTCGCTGGAGCGGTCCATACCGGCGCCGGTCACGCCGGCCTCTCGGCTCAAAGGGCGCTGCTCGCGACCGCAAGGAGAGGGGGAGTGAGCTACTCCTCAGCCGTGTGGTCGAAGTTATCGATGTCGCTGAACATCTCCTCGACGATATCGTCGTCGTCGCTGTCGGCCTCCTCCTCGCCGCTGTTCGCTCCGCCAGCAGCCTCGAGGTCCTCGCCCTCCCCAGCGGCATCGCCGAGGACCGCTTCGCTTTGCTCGGGGGCGGACTCCTCCCCGTCGCTGCTGAGGGCTTCCTGCTCGCTCGTGGCGGCCGTGGCTCCATCGTCGATGTCTGGGGCAGCCATTGGACCATCTCCTCCAGCGCCGGCTGTGCGGTCTCTCTCGTCGCTCTCAGCGCCCGGACTCTCCTCGGCCTCCTCGGTCGGGAAGTAGAGTGTCGCCACCATCGAACACTCCGAGCAGTTCGCGAGCGTCGCTTCGATCAAGCCGGTGACCATCGGCGGGTCCGATCCGAGGTTCAGGTGGTCGGTGTCGGCTAAGGCCGAGCACGCGACGGGGAAGTTCTCGAGTGTCGTCGCTGGCCCGGAGAATGGCGTCTCGGCGATCGAGAGCTCTCCGCCACACTTCGGACAGGCATCTGGCAGCCCGTCGCGATCGCGGACCTCCGGGAACAGGTACTTCGGGCCGGTGTCCCCGGGGGATGGGCCCTCCTCAGGGTGATCCTCGCCGCTGGATGCCCCCTGTTCCGGCGCCGCGTCGACGTCGACGTCGGGGTCGGCGCCGCTGTCTCCCTCTTCCTCGAGTGACTCGTCGACCACCTCCTGGCCGTCGTCGCCCTCGTCGACGAGACCGTGCTCGGCGTCTTCGCGAATCAGCGCGTGGTCCGGGACGTCGGCCCCGAGGGCGTCGTAGAGCGGCGTCGTCTCGCCGCGTTCGTAGAGGAGCGGCTGGTCGTGGTGTGGGTTGTCCGGGTTGGGGACGACGATGATCGCGAAATCGCCCTCGCCCGGGAGCTCTTCGTACTCTGTCGCCGGGAGGAAGGGCTCGCGGAAGGTCTCCCACTGGTCCAGCAGCTCGTCCTTCGAGCCGTAGGTCCGCTCTTCCTCGCCGGTCCGCACGATATAGTCCTCCTCGCTGCGGTCGTAGAAGTAGTAGGCCGGGACACCGCTGGGATCGCCATCTGCGACCTCCTGGGCGTTGTCGAACTCGGTGAAGACGCCGTTGTCGGTGTCCTCGGCGACGATCCCGTCGTCGGTCTCACGCCAGGTCGTGCGGCCGCCTCCGGAGGTCGCCGGCCTGAGAGCCTTGTAGTCCTCGCTGCCGACGGTGTAGTGGTCTTTCCCGTTGTAGAAGATCCGGTTGCCGTTCTGATCGCGCTCTCGAGCGAGGATGATGTTCTCGTCGCCGTAGAGGGTCTCCTTCTCCCCCGACGACGGATCGTGCTCGCGATCGTAGATCCCCCGCTCGATATACCGGCCCCACCAGGCCGTCGTATCCTCGACGTCCTCGGGGACGCGGCTGTCGTCGGAGTCGTAGGCGTCCTTGGTGACGAACGCGGTGAATGCCCCCCCGTTGATCGATTTCCGGAGATTCGTCAGCATCTGGGCGGGCTTGAATTGCGTCGACGTCTCCGCCTCGATCCGGACCTCCCGGCCACCGCTGAGCTCTGCGACGTGGGGGTACCTCTCCTCGAGGGTGGCCATGCGATCGGCCAGCGCCTCCTGGATTTCCTGAGCGGATTTGTTGCCAGGGTCGATGTCTGCGGGGTCGAACGGCGTCTGGCCGATGCCGTCGGACTTCTCCTCGCCGGTCTGGTCGGGCAGCGTTACCTGATAGCCCAGTCGGGTGAAAATCTCGAAGGCCTCCCTCAACACCCGCCGATGGGCGTAGAACCCGCCGGTCGGATTGTCGCCGGTCGACCCGAAGACCTCAGCTCGCCCATCGGGGGTCAGCTGGAGGGTTTCGGTGCCCTCGCTGGTGCTCATCTGGACGTAGTTCGATAGCGCCTCGATCGTGTTCGCGACGCCCGATCCGTAGTTCTCCCCCAGCCGGGCCTCGACCTCCGCGTCTACTGCGTCGGCGCTCACTTTCGCCCCCGGTGGCTCGCCGGCACGGACCCGTGCTGCATAGACGCTTTCGAGGATGATCCGCTCGGTCTCCTTCAGGCCGCCCTCCCGCTCTTCGGGCGGGGTGATCTCCTCGTCCTCTTCCTCTCCATCTTCGGGAGCGGCGCCACGGCGTTCCTCCCGGCGCTTCGCGATCGCTCGCTCGATGAGCTCGTCGACGTGGCTGGGTGGGATGTCGGGATCGTCCCTCGCGAGGACGATTTCCTCGCCGACGCCGATCTCCATCTGTCCGTGGCCCTTGTAGAACTGGAGCCGCTGTTTGCGCCCCTCGGGAGTTAGCTTCTCTCGGCCGTAGGTATCGAGGCTTCGTTGGATGATCTCGTTCGCTTCATCGGTGGTCCGCATCGGCGGGAACGGCGGATGAATGTAGACCTTGAACGGATCGGCGAGCTCGCCGGTCGCCTGGTCGGTCGTTCGCGTCCAGATATGGAACCGCCCCTCGTTCAGGAGGGTCTGTGGCTCCACATCGAGCTGCGGGGAAATCTTCCGGGCTTCGTCTTGCGACCCTGGATTGAACGCCATGTGGGTGTCGCAGTTGACGCGGATCCCCCGGACGACGTTCTCCGGGAGTTGCGAGAGGTACTGCGTCGCGAGGTTGATCGACAGTCGATACGAGCGGGCCGCAGCGAGCATCTTCGGGAACGTGTCGTCGGCCAGGGCCACGTGGTGAGCCTCGTCGACGATCAGGTAGAACGGATCCCGGGCATACTCTGCCTCGGCGGTTCGGGCCCGGACAGTCGCCCAGATCCGCCGGACGACGGCCATCCCGAGCATCTTCTTGAGGTCGTCGGGCTGGCCGCCCATCCGGACGATGATGATCTTGCCCTCCTCGACGGCTTCCGGGATGTTGATCTCGCTCTTCCGGAAGCAGATCATCCGCCGAGCGATCGGGGACTCGATCCACTGTTGGATCCGGCCGAGGATCGGCTCGAGGTTGTCCTCGTCCATCTCAGCGATCTTCTCGGTGTAATCCTCGATGAAGTCGATCCCCTCCGCTTTGATCAGCGTGAGAAACTCGACGCGAGACTCCGGACTCTGGAGCACGTAGTAGAAATCGGCGAGGTTGAGGTCCGGCTCGTCGGGATTCCGGCGGTTGTAGGCGTTCATAGCCCGGATGATGTTCCTCGTGATCCGGTCCATCCGAGGGCCCCAGTAGTCCCCGGCGCCGAGCATCTTCACGAGGTCCTGGACGAGTGCGGACACGGCGGTCTCGATGTTGGGGTCGTCTGGATCCAGGCCGACGTTGATGAAGTTGAACCCAGAGACCTTCCCCGAGCTACTCCCCGGTTCGATCCAGATGACGTCGTCAAGGCGATCGTCGGGGATCTTCTCGATGAGTTTCTCGGAGTCGTCGCCCTTCGGATCGATGAAGCAGAGGCCATGGCCGCCCTCGATCAGCTGCTTCATGTTGTTCGTCAGCAGCGTCGATTTGCCGTACCCGGTCACCCCGAGGGTAGCGGTGTGGCGGTAGAGGGTTTTCTTCGGGATCGTCGCGTCCTTGCCGTTCCTCACGCCGGTCCCCAGAAACAGCGGGACGTCGACGTCCTTGACCGCTGCTCTGCGGGGGATTTGCTGAAGGTGCTCTCGTGCCCTCGGGCCAGCGTAGATTTCCGTCGGATCGCCGCTGACCGCATCGGGGTCGATGTCGTCCCTGATCCCGACCGATTGGACGTACCTGCCATGCTGCTTCTGGACGTCGATTTCCTTGATCGCGTAGTTGAATTCGTGGGCCTTCTCGAGGGTGTCTGCCATCTCGACCATCGCGTTCCGGATCCCCTTGACCGCCCCGTCGCTCACTCGCTGCTCGACGGCTTGCTCGACGATCGCTGCCCGGAGGTTGTCGATGCTCTGGGCCATCTCGTCGGAGCTGGGATCCTCGGAGGGAGGGACCCACTTGAGATCGGTTAGCTCCGCCAGCTCGTACCCCGTCTGCATGAGATCGACGTAGGTGTCCTGAAGCGAGTTCCGGGTTTCCACGGGGAAGGACTCCTGCTCGAGCTGCTCGACGATCGTCCCAAGATCCTCGTTGAGCGCGTCGACGAGATCGTCGGTGACCTCGAGCGTTGAATCCTCCTCAGACGAGCCAAAGACGCTGATATCTCGGAGTCCCATGGTTCAGTGGTTTAGATCCGGACCGTCAGTCCTCGCCGCCATCGATGTCGTCTAAGACCGCCTCGGGGAGGTCGTCCTGCGTCATAACGGCCCCCTCGTCTTCCTGGTCCTCGTCGTCGTGATCGGACTGCTCCTCATCGACCGCCTCTCCTTCCTTCTGCTGGTCACCCTCTTCGGCAGAGGAGTCTCCTTCCGAGGCCTCAGACTTCTCGGACTCGTTGGAGCCCGCTGAGTCCTCCCCCGAGAGAACGCCCGCCTCGTCCGGTTCTTCCCACCACTGCTCAGTAGCGTTCTCGTCGATCGCCGAGGGGCTCTCCGGATCCTCGTCGGCGGGTCCTGTACTCGGATCTGTGAATGGCTCGACGCCGTCGTCGTCGACGTCTTCCTCACGCGGCGATTCCACCGAATCAGGACCGCCATCGTTGGAAGAGCCTTCCTGGGCATCTGGCCCTGGATCCATGGGTTCTGTCTCCTCGGTTTGTCCGTCGTCTTTGGCGTCACTCAGTGCCTGGTCAGTCGCCATCCCCCGGCCATCGGTGGTCGTCTCCGGCCCACTGGTCTCTTCGTATCCCTCGGTGTCGATCTCGAGGTTGAACGTATCGTCTTCCTCCGCTTCGACGTCTTTGATGTCGAAATTCTGCATCCGATCTTGCTCTTCCTGCTCCTCGGTTTCCTGCTCGGCTCCAGCGGGTGAGGCAGCCTCGATCTCCTCTGACACGTCTTGCAGGTCGGGAGAGCTCGAAGGGACTCCTGCCCCCTTCTGCATCTGCGTCCAGTCGATGTTCGGCGTCTTGACATTCTCATTCGGTAGGTGGACGACGCCGGCGAGCTCTGGAACCGTGAGGACGTCCTTCGCGGCTCCGAGTTTCTCCAGCCTCGAGACGGACAGCTCTCGGCCAGCCAGTCTCCCGAGCATCGACCGGAGGCTGTCCCCGGATAGCGGTCGGCTCTCGAATCCCTGCTCGGTGATCGGATTGTAGTAGGTCTCGAAGACCTCACACACGCCGCCGACGTGTTGGCGAGCAACCTCTTCGTGGGGGGAAATGCAGACCACACGAAGCCGGCAAATGAAGGCCGGCTGGCCGCGCTGCTCCGTGACGATATCGGCCGCCTTCTTCTCCTTCCTCGAGATATCCCGTTCCTTGGGCTCTTCGCCCACGAATTCCTGGGCGATCTGCTGCCATGTCGACCCCTTCAACTCCGACTGCTTCATGTCGTCGGCGTAGTCGTAGACGTCGGTCCCGAAGAGACCGCCCTCGCTCCAGTTCCGGGAGACAGGTTTGAACAGCACCTGCACGACCATCCGGACGTCCTCGGGACGGACGCGTTCGCCTCCAGGAACCCGTTCCCCCTCGACGACCATCTCTGAGGTTAGCGGGCCGAAGGGATCTCGCTTGAACGACTCCTGGCCTGTCGGCCGCTTCATGGGCAGCGCGAAATGGTTGGTGAGCGTCATTTGCCCACCAGCGACGTAGTCGCCCTGGTCCATCTGGGGGATCGGGCTCTCCTCCTCCTCTCGGATCTGCGTGCCCGGGTAGGAGTCCTCGAATTGCTTCTTCGCACTCGTTCGCTGCTCGTGCGTGTCGGGATGGAAGTAGAACCGCACCTCCCCGTTCTCGTACCATATCTCGAAGGAGTTCACGGGGGAGACGTTGGACCCGACCTTGTTCGTTCGGTAGTGGTAGAGGTTCCTGACGAGACCCGGGCCGTGATCCAGCCCCGGAGAGTCCTTCCGGGGCCGGAGCCGCACCATGGGCTCGCTCGGAAGCTGATCTTTGAGCTGCTCGAACAGCTCACGGTCGGCCTCGACCGTGTCGAACTTCGTCGATTCCGTCCACCCGCTGAGTTTGTCCCGGAGTCCCATGGAACGGAGTTAGTCTGGGGTCTCGCCCCAGACGAAATCCTCGTCCTCTTCGGCGGGCTCGGGGGACTCGCCGCCGTCCTCGACCATCACGGCGCCTTCGGCAGCCCCCTCGTCCCCATCAGATACAGCGACCTCCTCGGCCGCCGGTTCGTCCTCTTCGGGCGGAACGGTTTCGTCCTCCTCGAGGCGCTCCTCGGGTTCCATGTCGGTGTAATCCTCTGCGTACCGCTCCTGGATCGCGTTGGTGAGTCGGTCGGTGACCTTCCCCGCCACCGGATCGCCGCCGGACTTCTCGATCACCCACTCCACCTGATCGAGGGCCTCCGTGTAGATGGCGTCCCGTGGGTGGGCGCCCCGGTCGATGGCCTGCATGGCTGCGACCGCTCGATCCTCGGTCAGCATCTCCCACAGCGGCTTCTCCCAATCGGCCAGCAGCTCGTCGATTTCATCCTCGTGGGAGTGTGCCTTCGCCCGGATACGGGCATGGAGCTCGCGAACGATCGGCGAGCGCTCCATGACGTCTGGCCCCCGGCCTGGTAGCTCTTCGTAGCGATCGGCTTGGTTGTCGAAATCCGCGATCGCGAGCATTCGTTCGCCGAGAGTAATCGTCAGCGGGTACCACTGGTCTTCCTCGGGGAACCGAACGAGCGCCTGAGAGTAGTTCCTGTCCGACCCGGTAGCCGCCTTCTTGACGAACTTCTTGTGGGGATCCTTGAGGTCGAAGCGGTCGCCCCAGGTATCGACGTCAGGCGCTTGGTGGATCACCTCGAACGACGAGTTGTTGACGATCCCTTCGGCCTGCGGGAATTCGAAGAAGTCGTCCATCTCCTGCGTGATGAACCGGATCGACGTGTCGTAGTGTCGGGAGTGCCGTACTCGCTGGCCGAGGAATTCCAGCGTGTCGGCCTCGCGGAACAGGAAGCGCGCCTCGTCGATGATGTAAATCGCGGGGCCGGGGTACTGCTTGCACTTCTCGTAGGCCAGAGAGAACATCAGCTGGCCCATGATCCCCGTCCCGCTGCCGCCGCTGGACTCCTCCTGGGAGAGATCGAGGTAGATGACGTCGTTGTCCCCGAAGACATCCTGTTCGGGGGACTTCGTGAGGTGGCTGTACTGCCCGCCCTCGGAGAATTCGCGGAGGATGTTCCCGATCGAGGACGCCTGCTCGACGATGTCGTCGGGCTGCTGGGGCCCTTTTGCCCATTTCTCGGGATTCTCCTTGGCGTGGGAAGCGAGATCGAGCACGTCCGAGAGCGTCGGGCTCTCGTTGTCGTGTGTCTCGACGTCGTGCGTGATCCCCTTCTCCTTGTAGGACGCCAGGATGAGCGAGCGGAGGAGCTGTGACTCGTCGCTGAATTCAAGCCCCGGCTGGGTGTTGACGTAGTTCGTGATGAACGCCATCACGTCGTCGATCTTCGCAGAGAGCGGGTCCTTGTCCTCGTCCCAGGCCTCGGAATCGAGGTGCTCCTGAGAGGGCTTGCGGATCTCCATCGGGTTGAGGTTCTGCTTCCCGCCGATGGTGACCTTCTCGGCGTCCAGGGCCTCCGCCATGCCGGTAAAGCCCTGGAGCGGATCCAGCATGATGATCAACGTATCCTCTCTCGAGGCCTTCGTCGCCAGCGCCATCCGCTTCATGTTGAGCGACTTCCCCGACCCGGACTCGCCGACGACGACCATGTTGTAGTTTCGCGGCGACTCGAAGGGGTCCTTCACGATCGGGTGGCCCTGCCGGGAGGGGAGCCCCCACTCGTGGCCGGTCGGCTCGAATTTCCGGCTCTGGGTAAGACTCGACATGATCGCGCCGAAGGACCCGCCGAGCATCTTGTGGGTCGGATCGATATCGGGATCGTCGTTGTGGACGGCGTCGATCCCGATCGGCGAAGCTGAAAGCAGGGCCTTCTCCTGCTTTCGCTCGAGAGTCTTCATCCGGATATCGGCAGTTTCCCGGAACTCGTCACGAATCTCGTCGACGTCCTGGAGGAGCTTCTCCTCGTCCTCGTCGCGAACGCTGACGTACAGCGATACCGAACACGGCCGCTCGCTGTCGTTCTTGATCCGATCGCGGTAGTCTCGGACCTTCTTCCGCCGGAGTGCCTTGTCGCTCGCTCGGAGTTCGTCTCCCTCCTCGGCCTCGATTCCCATGCTCGCCTCGAGGTTGTTGTAGAGGTTCTTCGCGGCTCGAAGCGTTCGATCGCGGTCGTTCGCGTGGAAGTGGACGGTCAGGTCGAAGTGGAGGGTGGGGTCTTCGACGATCGAGGTCAGGCCCGCGATCGGCGTCTGATCGGGGAATTGGTGGGCGAACAAGACCCGGCGGTACTGGTCACCGACCCGATAGTGGGTGGGGTGTTTCTCGACCGAGGACGGGGCGATCTGGCGTCGGTGTAGGTCCGATACCTGGCACAGCCACTCTTCGGGATCGATGTCCTCGTCCTCCAGATGTGGCGGGAGGGAGGATGCCGCAGCGGTCGCCACGCCGTCCGGATCGCTGAGTGCGCTTGCATCCTCAGACCGGATGTGCTCGCGAGCCTCGTCCTCAAGGATGTCGTCGAACTCTGGCGTGATCTTGAGGCCGTCGACGTCCTCGTATTCGTCTGCGGTTTCGGTTGCCCCGCCGTCGGTTGCTGCTGCTCCACCCCCGTCACTCGAGGTCCCGTCTGCATCCGCTGGCTCGTCGTCCGACGACCCATTCTCCGAGTCGCCGGAACCGCCGAACCGGAGGTAGGCTTCACGGACCCCGAACAGCATGAGGACGCCGACGAACACGTAGAAGGCGGCGCCGGTCGGTGGGATCTGGCAGGATGACGCGGTACACTCCCCGGCCTGGGGCATCCACCCGAAGAGTACCTCCCAGAGCCCCTCGGGGAGATACGGCATGATCTTGAGCGGGAGGATCATCCCGCGCTCACCTCGGGCTCCTCGATATCTTCAGGCCTGTCGGGCCCGTGGCTCACCTTCGCGACTGGGACGGGATCGAGGTCGCCCTCCTCCTCGAGGGGGACCGATTCCCCGGTCCAGTAACTCTCGAGGACGGCCGCTGCCTCGGTGGTGGAGACGCGATCGACCGATGCGTCCTCAAGGATGTCGTTGTTCCCCTCGATGAGCCCTTTGAGCTTCCGAGCTCGGTTGTCGAGCTTCTTCTTGATCCGCCGCTCCTTCACCCGCTCGGACTGCATGTCCTCGTCCTCGTCTCCTCGTCGGAGGAAGCTGAAGAGCCGCGAGCGCTCCGCGGCGTCATCGTCACCGCCCACGATCTCTTCGACCTCGCTCTCGTCAACGGTGATGATGAGGTAGAAGTGGACAATCTCGGTGTCCGATCGCTCGAGCATCTGCCGACGGTCCTCGAGCATTTCCTCAAGGAGTGCGGCGAAGATGTCGTTGTTCTTGACGTCGGGATCGTCGACGCGCTGGGCGAGCTGCTCGAAGTAGGCCTCCATGTCTACCGGCCGCGTCGTGGCGTGGAGGGTGACGTCGAAGTCGATCGATTTGTTGTATCCCTCAGCGAGGAGCTGCGAGAGCTCGAGATACTCTTCCTGGGTGGAGAAGTCCATGTTCGGCGGCGTGTACCGAAGCATCATCGCGTAGGTCCCGAACCGCTGCTCGATGATGCCGTGAGGCGGATAGAATCGCTTCACGCCGGTCAGGTCGCGCGTGGTCTTCGGCGTCTCGATCGCCGCGCGGATTGTGTTGTCGACCTCGATGTGCGCCTCCGCAGTGTTGGCATACACTGAGGGCTCCCGGTAGTACCGAGCGACCGTTCGAAGCCATTGCATGACGCTGCAATACGGCGGGGAGCTCCGCACGACGTCATACCCGACGTACAAGCCGATCAGCGCCAGCGGGATCGAGGGAGCCAGCCCCAGCCCCAATCGGAGGCCGATAAATCCACAGAGGAGCCCGACGCCCAACACGAACCACGTATCAGTCGAGTTCCATCCGAGGACGGGGATGGTCCGCTGTTCGTTCAGGCTCTCGAGCGTGATCTGGGGTGAATCGATATTCTGGGTTGACATCGGTATTCAGTCACTCCGTTGATGAGCTGCGACCGACCGCGAATTGCCCTCCTGGGATACCCCCAGGCCGTAGATCCTGGCAATCATTTTGAGTTCTTGACCAATTCTGAGTTGAGGGTCCCGTACTCCTCGTCTTCCAGATCGACGACGTGGTCAGTCGATTGGCCCGTATCTCCGGTATCACTGGGCTGGAACGGGTTTTCATCGAGATCCTGGAAATCATAGCCCACCGAAACGCGGTGATTTTCGACAGGTGAATTGGACCCCCCGGCGCCGGTGTCGGTCGATTTCCCCTGAGCCCCTTGCGCGGCTTGTGCGGGGTCGAAGTCCTTTGTTGGAGTGCGGCTAGCGGGCAGTGGTGGTTTTCCAGATCCCGCAGCCGAGGCGGCCGATCCCGTGGATTTCCGCCCCATGAGGTTGACCATGTTTAGCTGGGTGTTTCGAGTAGCGGCGCCGCCGGCTGCTGCACCTGCTGCGCCGGCTCCACCTGTGGCCGCGGCCTTCCCAGCCCGAACTCCCGTCCGCTTCACTTTCCGGACTCCCCGGTTAATCTGGCTCGGGAGCTGAGCTGTGACGATCACCCAGGTGCCCCAGATCCCCAAAATCGGTAGCAGAAGTGCAAGCGGGACGTACAACATCGCATTGGCGGCCGCACTCTGGCCGCCGCCTATCCCGAGTTGCCCGAATGGAGCGTATTCGACTTGATACCCACCGGCTCCGTCCGGCCTCGTGAACATCAGCGTCGTGATGCGATAGATGAATGCTACGAACAGCGGTGCGATTCCGAATTTCACCCAGGTGCCGAGGAGCTTCTCGGCAATGGATCGGCCCATCGGGATATTGAGGGAGTACGCCATCACCAGCAGCGGGGCAATTGCGAAGATTGAGACTAGATACACTGCCCTGAGCAGGAAGATCATGATCGCCCCAATGTAGAGCAGGAGGATCCATACAGCAAGGAAGACGCTCACCATCGCCAGCGCGCCACCGGACTGGACGATCATGCCGGAAATCACTCCGGTCACGAAAACTTCGAACCTGGCCAGGTCAGGCGCGACGATCTGAATCATGCCGCCCATCAAATACAGACTGGTTGTGAGGATTGGCCACGCCAACGGGAGTGCGACGAGCATTTTCAGATATCCGCCACGGAACCGCTCACGGAACTCTGGGCTCACAAACGGGATCGTCCCCACGAAATTCCCCATCGCGTACAATACGAGACCGACGATCAGGGCGACACCGATGAATTCCCCCCAGTAGATATCCCACACCTCTGGCCACATTCCGTTGGTCGGTTCCCGGACGAGTGCTGGTTCGTGTTGCGCGCAATTGCCCCCCGCCCCCCGAGTACATCGTTTCGGCTTGGGGGTGGCGACCATGGTCTCGTATAACGGATCGGCAAGACTGTCTGCGATTGGGCTCGCAATTGCCTCAGCGATATCTGTGGCAACACCGAATATCGCGTCCGTGACTCCCTCGACAACGTCGCTGACGATCCCGCCGAGCAGTAGTGGGAGGAGCGGGAGCGACATATTACTCCCCCTCTGCGAGATGAGCCTCGTGTTCGCACGTGAGGTCGTCCCACTGCGTTCGCCTGGGGTTGGCCCCGGTCTCTAATTCCGAAGCGACGACAATATCCGTGGAAATCGGGTCTCTTACTGCGAATTCAATCTCTGCGGTCGTTGTAACAGCTTCACCACAATTGAATTCTGTAACAACGCCTGTCCAGATGTTCCCCGCCGTCCGGAACGTCCCTGTGCTGCCCGCCGTGAGTCGCTCGGAACCGGCGACTGAGCCCGGTTCATAGTCGACGCCCACGTCGACGAATTCGGGGAGTGTGATCGAACGCACTGCATCCGGGCCAGTGCCACCGTTCTGCGCTTCGAACACCACGCTGGCATACGGCAGGTACCCCTCCTCGTCTCTCCGATCTCCTTCTCGCACCTCAACGCCGAGATTGGCTTCCAGCAGCTCGATCTCGGGTTCCATCGTGACCGCTGCCGATCCCACAAGATTCCCGTCGCTATCTCGAGCTTCGAGCTGTTGCGTGCCGGCCGTATAGGCCCGATTCGAGGTGATGATGTCCACCGAATGGCTGGCTGTTCCCGGGACGGCCTGGTCGACCCAGGCCTCGCCATCGGGTCCGTAGATAAGTAACCGAGCCACTGGCTCCGACGGATCGAGGGTGAGATCGAGGGATTGACCGGCGATCTCGACGTTCTGAATCGCGCCGAGATTACCGCTCCCCCCGTCGGATCCTGAGCTGTTGCCGCCACTGGACCCGCTACCACCGCCACCGTCTGAGGAACAGCCAGCGAGCGCAGTCACTCCCAGCGCAGCTACACCCTTCAGAACCGATCGTCGCGTCGGGGGTGTTCCTTTCATAGGCCTTGATTGCCACAGGACATGGCGGCCGAGTTCTTATAATTTCCTTCCGAAACGTATAATCTATTTATTACAACCATCTGAATTAAAGTAGCTGTCTTAGTGTCGGGTCTCTGTTCCAGATCGCGTAGCCCGCGTAGAGGATCGCGACCGGGAAGCTCAGCACTCGAATTGCGAAGAAGAAGAACCGCGCTCGGCCATATTCTCCGGCGTAAAATCGGGTCGACTCGCCTGCGACGTACGCGGTCTGGTTCTCGTTGAGCTCCCACCAGTCGGCAGGCTCAAACCGGCCTTCCACCGTCGTTACGTTCCTCGTTGAGAATTCCCGTTCTGCATGGAGCCCCCGTAGTTGAACCCGCTCCCCCGCCAGATAGAACTCTCCTCTGTTGGGCTCGATCGTGTGCACCCGCTCCCCTGATCCGTTTGTGACATGAGCGGTAGCCCGGAACATCGTCCCGCTCCCCGGGATAATGTTCACATGCACAGCTGTGGGCTCGATCTCCCGCTGGGACGTTTCCTCGATGCTTACAGTCGCTTCGTCGCTATTGCTTATGTCGAGCCGGGGGGTGCGGGTGATCGTGATATCGGAGAAGTTCACCTGGGAGGTGTCGTACGGTTCCCGGAAGGGGCCGGTGTGGCGGACGATGACGTTGTTCGTCACATTATAGGTCCCGTTGCCGCCTCCAGCGACGTTGATCGAGACGTTTTCAGGGATATTCGGGCTCTCCCTGGTACTATTTCGGTAGAGGTGGACGACTTCGTTCAGTTGGCCCCCATTCGCGCCGTGGGGAGCTGAAACCGGGACGGCGTGCATGGCCAAGGGGGTCGCAAATGGCTGAATCTCCCTGTTCTGACCTGCCACTTCGAGTGTATCCCAACTGGGATCGCGCCAGGGGACGAATTGCCACCCCGAGTTGACCGTCGTGCCGTTGATATCGATCGTGGTCCAGGGGAGGACCGGTAGTGATCCCCCGCCGACCGGGGAGAAATTGAACCGAAAGTCTACCTGCCCGTTTGGATAGACCGCTCGGGTGACGTTGGCCTGTACCGGCCGTGTTTCAACCGCTCGCGAGTCGGTTACATTGACCCGCTCGATGTCGATCGTGGTCGTGGTATTCCAACACTCTGAGGGACTGACGGAGCTGTCATTCTGGGCGACCGACATGCAAACGTCGTCCCGAACCCGTTCGACAGTGATCAACTCGGCTGCGATCACCCCGCGGATACTCATCGATTCGGGATGCTCGCTCAGCCCATACTCGAACGTCCTCGTCTGTGGGTGCACCGTCCTACCCCCATACAGTGGGTGATCTGTCCCCGACAGCCCGTCACAGGTAACAGGGTCCCCGTCTGCTCGGAGGCAGAGCTCTTCGAACCCGATATCGTTGAAAGAGTGATTTATTATCCGATCGGTATAGTTCGTGGAGGGACGGTCGATTGAGGTATTCTCCGGGAGCTCGGCCCGGAAATCCCCGTAACCCGCGACCTCCCCCGAAACAGGAACTCGATAGACGGTCTCGTTCCCTCGAGTATGGACCGGAATTGCGCTGGAAATCCGAAAGATGTCGACGAAGGCATCCTCAATATAGTTGCCGTCTGTGGTGTTGGTCTCCTGGGGATGAATGGATACCGAGGTGTTCGTCTCGAACCGCCAGCGGAACAGCGGCCAGGTATTCCCATTCCAGTCCGAGACGTACCGTTGGGGTTCATCGAAGCTCAAGTCAGACGTGAAAGCGACATAGACCGTCCGGTTCCGCAGCTCGGCGAAGGGGTGCCCTGAATATGTGAAATCGGCTGCTCCATCGCGAACGGTCAGGACGTTCTCTTCTTCACTCAATCCCCACGTAGTCATCGCAAGGGTCGAATTCAGTCCGAAATGGTTCCCCTCATACCCCGCGGCTGCTGCTTCGGTCGCGGCTGGGATCTGGTCCGGATCCGGCCGCTCCCAGGGGAGAAACGGGCTAAACATCTCGTTCTCATCATAGAGGGTCGGCGGGTACGGATCCCCTCGCGTAAATCGCCCCGGAGGAGTGGCCTCTTCTGGCTCCGGATAGTTACCTACCGTTGGTCCTCGGGTCCTGACGTTGGTTTGGATGATGCTCTCGTTCCCGTAGAATCTGACATAGTATTGGCCAGGTTCCCTCACACCCCATGAGTCGGAACCTGGGTTCCCTGCCTTCGTCTCAAGGGTGGTCGAGAATACCCGTTCACGGTCGTCGACGGTGTCGATCGTTACTGAGGCATTCATGTAATGCGAGGTATTCGCGTGGGCTCGAACCCAGATCGAGACGTCGCCTACCTGCTCTGGGGAAATCGTGACTGTGACGGTTCGAAGGGTGCGATTACCCGGCGTATCGCCGCTCTGGCCGTCCTGCATCGCGACAACCGGTCTTCCGCGGTTCTCGTCTGAGACCGATGGGGAAGCCGCAGCGACACCAGCGGTCGCAAGTATCAGGATGAATACGGCTCCTGCGAGGGCAACGCCAGCCGTTTTCACCCCTGAATTGACCATGAAAGCGGCCAGGTTAGCTTAGAGGAACGGGATGATGTCGATGCAATCGGGGATGCCGATGGCGAGCCCGTCGACGAGGGCAATCACCACGATTGGAACAATGAGCAGCCTGCCGTAGGCGGCGATCGAGCTGTTGCGCTGCCGCCGGATCTCCTCCTTCCGTTTCGAAGAGATCGGGAGCGTCTCTGTGAAGCTCGTCGCCACCCAGGTCAGGAGCGTGACGACCAGCCCCGCGGTCAAGAGCAGCTGAAACACCATCTCGATTAGCCCCGGGAGCAGTTGGATGTCACAGAACCCAACGTTCGATCCCGACCCACCACCGCCGCCGCCCTGTGCAGCCACAGGGCCTGCGAACGCCGTGATTAGCGCCCCCACGACGTGGTTAACGACGAGGAATCGGAAGCCGGTTCGTGCTGTACTCTGACTCGTTGATGTATCCGTCATTGCTGGAGTTGCTGAGATTCTTCGATGAATTCCTCGACAGTATCGACCTGCTCGAGAAATTGGTCGAACTCGACGCTACTGTTCCTGACCGCCTCGGCAGCGACCTCGAGTTCGTCGACATCGACGGCGCTCTCCTGGTCGATGTAGAAATCGAGGCCTTTCCTCGTCGCCCCGGACTTCGTGATCTCCTCCCGAAGTTCGAGAAACGCGATTTGGTGCGAGGCGGGGTAGACTGTTGTTCCCTGGTTTCCGTCCATCGCTTGTCTCCTCATCGGTGTGCACGCGCCCGAATGGCGGATATCCCGGCTGGCGGCCCTCGATGCCGATTGCATCTGGGATGCGGGCACCTGCATTCAGTAGCAGTCACTAGGCCCCCCTTTTTATAAATTCCTCTAATGGTCAAGATAAAAGTACAGATTCCTGAATTAAATCTGGACCAAGCCTAGAAGAGGGCCAGGGAAGCCGCCTGTTTCGATATCAGCCCGAATAGCGCCGGACGGAGTACGTCAAGAAGAGATACGAGAGAAGAACGGCAACCAGAAGCGCCACCATCCCGCCAGCGACGGCGGACATCAGCCCTAGGAAGACGCCACCGAAAATCGCCACCAGAGGGAGGGAATAGAACCCTACGCGTGCCTTCCAGGTCAGCTGCGGTCCCGAGGAGAGCCCGATTCCGACGCGGTTCCGTTCACACAACTCCTCGATCGACGCGGCGAGCTCCTGCTTGGCGCCACTCGAGCTGATCAGTCGCTTCCCAGGGTACTGTTCGCCCTTCCACGTGACCAGGCCTTCCTCCTCGGCGCGACGGCGCCACCTGTAGAGGGTGTTGCTCCCCTGGGGAATCTTGCTCCCGAGAGTCCCACGGACGCCGTCCTCTGCCTGCCTGGATTTTGGGAGATTCGGCGGGAGATCCAGCATCCACGCCTGTTTCGACGTCGCGTCCGGGACGGGACGGATCGGGACGTCCTTCTTGAACAGTCGCTCGAGATTGCGATCGATATCGTCGGCGGAGGGGTCGATACCACAAAACGCGAAGATATCTCTGAGGAATTCCTTGGGCTCTGGCACCGGATAGAGCACAACCATGTACCCATACGATTGGTTGGGAAGAATCAGGTTGAACACCAGGAGCTCGTGAGGCTCGCCGGATTCGTCCTTCTCGACGTGCTTGTAGCAGGCAAGGAGCCTCGCGTGGGGGCCCGGCAGGTCGCCGTCGGGCTCATCATCCGCGAGACCGGGCGCTCGTCCGTCGCGGTGGCGATCATGAGCGATCTCCTGCTTGGTCTTCTCGAGCGTGTCGATCTGTTCGCCCAGACCGCGGCGACCGGGGTCGTCCTGGGCACCGGGGAAATGGTTACCTGATTCGCTCATTCTGGGTGTCTGCCCTTGTCTGCGGTTCTTCGGCCTCTAATAAAAATGTGGACTCACTCCCGCCCCGTTACTTTCCGGATGCACGTCGACCCGTACGGCCCGTGTTCGGCATCCCCGATCTTGAGGAAGTAACCCTCGGTGATCCCCTTGTCACAGCGGTCGCAGGTGAACTCTCCCTCTTTCCGCACAACACTCGACTCGAATCCCTCGGAACCACTCCGGCTCAGAGCATACGTATCTCCCTCCCGCTCGATGATCCCCCGATCGGTGGCGACCTCGAGGATCCGGTTCTGGAGGTGGGCGTCCTTCGTAACCACTTCGAGGCGATCGAACACCTCCTTCACCGTCAGCTCGTCATAGTCGATGTACTCGAGGAGATTGAGCGCCTGTTCGATCTGTTCGTCTTCGTCGACCATTCCCTGTCACCGATCACTCCGCATTCCGAACGGCCTCTCGGATGGCTTCCTCGCTGTTCCCGTCCAGCAACTCGCCGTCGACGACGACGCTCGGGGTGCCGTTGACGCCGTCCTCCTCGCCGAGCTCTCGATCAAGCTCGACGTAGGGCAAGTACCACTGTTCTCTGGTGACCTCCCAGGTGAGGTCTGGATCGAGATCGAGCTCCGCCGCGAGGTCGCGGACGTACTCCTCGCTGAATGACCCGCCGTTCCAGTTCTCGATGATGTAGTTCCTGGCCTCCCAGTAGGCGTCGACGCTGCCGCGTTGGGCCTGCGCGCTTCGCGGAACGTTCGGCATCCGCCAGGACCACGTCTCGTCGACAGGGATCGGCCAATCCCGAGGGAGGAGACGCATCTCGCCGGCGGAGACCATGTCCTCGAGGTTCGGGAGCACTTCCGCCTCGAAATCGTGGCAGTGTGGGCACGAGAAATCCGTATAGAACGCGACGATCGGGCCGTCAGTGCCGCGAATCTGGGTATCGAGCTCAGGGGGAGCGTGCCCGAAATCCCGGTTCGGAGAGTTCTCGCTCGAGTAATACTGGATCATCCCGTAGGCGCCGGTTAGACCGCCGAGGATGGCGCCGCCTCCGAACAGCCCCGCGCTCTTCAGCGTCCGCCGACGGCTTGGGTCGATGTCCATCTTGGTTCCGCCTTCTGCGCTGGTATTTTTATATGTTCGTCGCCGCTACCGGCCGGAATCAGCGGTAGTTTATAACGGATGCCGCGGAACCGCCGACTGGATCATGTCCGATCTGATCGTCAAAGCGGCTGTCAAGGACGCGCTGAGTGATCACAACGTCTCGGCGGACTTCTATGACGCCCTGGACGCGGAGGTCCAGGAAATCCTCGAGGATGCTGCCGCCCGGGCCGAAGCCAACGACCGAAAGACCGTCCAGCCGCGGGATCTGTAGCGGCCGAAGACGGCGACGCGGTCAGAGCATTTCCTCGGCGTCAATCCATCCCAGGAACAGCACCAGGCCGACGAACACAAGCGGCGCGGCGCCGGCGATTCCAACCCACCAGGGAATGATCGCGTCCTCGAAGATGTGCGTCCAGCCTTCGAGAGTGCGATTCGGGTTCAGGGTCCAGAGGGTCAATCTGAACGCGATGGGTAGGACCACTACCACAAGAAACACCGCTAACGCGAGCTCTCGAAGAGTTTCTTTGACGTCGGAACTCATTGGGCATCACCCTCTATCGGCCGATTCCCTCGCAGGTTCTTGTCGGCGCCGCGCTTGAGGTCGGCCCCGTCGCCGGCGCCGATCGCTGACCGATAGCAGCTGTCGACACAGCTTCGGAGCTCCGTCGATCGATCGGCAAGCTCCCAGTCCATCGTGAGCGATCGGAGGCGTACCGATGCCGCCTTGACACCGACCTCGGGGGATGTCCCCTGGACGAGATGGATCAGCCGAAGGGCGACGATGCCCTCCGTGAGCAGATTGAACGGCATTGCAGAGGGGTCGCGAGCGTCGTCCTCGTCGTCGACGTCGCCGTCGTCGCCGTACCCCTCGCGCATTCCTTTGCCCTCTCGGGCACGCTGGTACTGGCTGTCTGTCCACTGGTCTGCGCACTTGAGACAGGGATGGCCTGGACCTGCGACTGCCGTCCGGGACTTCGCCTTGTCCGTCAGTTTCCCGCCGTCCGAATCAAGGAGCGTCCCACCGTCGACGACAGGGATCATGTGGGCGTAGGCGAGTTGGTCCATGGTGCATCGGACCGTCGCCGGGTCGGCGGCGTTCACGAGGATGTCGCAGTCGAGGACGTCCTCGAGGGCGTCGTACTCCGACCAGTCCTCGCCGTTCTCGAAGACGCTCCCGTCGACGGCACGGACTTCGAAGTGCGGGCAGGTTGCCGCCCGCTCGGCGACTCGCTTGCTGACCTCGACCTTCAGTCGTCCGGCCTCGACGTCCTCGTCGGTCGCGCCGAGATGACGGTTCGCGTTGGCGGGCTTGAGCCGGTCGAAATCGACGAGCACGAGCTCGCCGATCCCCAACCGAGGGAGGACCTCAGCGAGGATCGACCCGCCCCCGCCGCAGCCGACGACTCCGACCCGGAGCCCTGCGAACCGCTGCTGGCCCTCCTTGCCCCACAGTCGGATGCTGGAGTCCTGGAGCGCCGCCTCGATCTCGCCGCGTCCGGACACGGGCCCGCTGCGCCCGCGACCGTCGACGGTTGGTCGCTTCTCGAGGCCCGGCCCCACGATCCGGATCGAGGTGATGGGCGTCCGCTCAACTGACTCGGGGCCGAAAGCATCGCTCTCCCGCTGGCTGGGCGTCCGGGCCTGCTCGTAGGAGTACCGGTAAGCCTGCCAGCGCCCTTCGCCGTCGTCCCGGACGGCGGCCGCAAGAGGGATGCTCTCGTCCTCGAGGTGCTGGAGGTCGTCGTAGAGTTGTGCGCGATCGTGCTCCAGATCACCATCTGAGAACCGCGGACCCGCGGGCTCCGGGTGCGAATGCACGTAGAGGAGCCCGGCAGGGCCGTGGGTGTCCGCTGCGGCCTCCCTTGCCCGGCGCTTGTACTGGGGCTGAAACTCGAGCTCGTGGCCGAACCCCATCTCCTTGAGTTCGAGATCGTCGTCGCTGGGCTCGATCACCTTCTTGACCAGCAGCGTCGACCGATTCGCTCCGGTCGACTCGGTGATCACACAGATCGCTCCCCGTTCGCCCCAGTCCGCAAAGGGACCGGAGGTCGGTGAGAGGATCTGCTCGAGCGTCTCCATATCACGGCCGGCGATCGCGAGATGATGTTCGCGACCTTCGTCGACGTCGGCCCGCTGCTCGTAGGCACCGAGCGCCTCGTCGGGTCGGTGGTCGGTTAGCCCCATGAGTGCTACCCCCGACTGAGGAATTCGCGGGCGACTCCGAGGAACTCCGTCATGTCCTCGGGCGTCTGCATGGTCGCGTGCTCCCAGTTGTAGGAGTACGACTCTGCCTCGTCGACGCCGGCCTCCTGCTCGACGGTCCGAGCGAGCCCGTCGCCCCAGCCAGGGTTGTTCTCCAGGTCCGGTCGATCATCGCGATCGAGCGGCGGAACCGTGGCGAATCCCTTTCCCCCACTACCGCCTGTGGGGAAGGCCTCGGGGATCCGGACGAACACGACGTACTCGTCGTGGGAGTACTCCGGCCGGAAGCTGTCGGTCGGCCACACACCGAGGCGAACGACGACGTTCCCGCCGTGTTTGCCCACGGCGCGGACGTCGGTGTCCATCGGCGGCTTGCGCTCCGCTGCGGCTGCCTCGAGGGCCTCGAGCCCCTCCTGAAAGTCGCGGGAGAGCTCGATAGCTGCCATCGTTACACCACTCCGCCGCGCGCCTTCTCGGTCACGAAGTGGGTGTACCGATCTTCCTCGAGGTCGACGGGGTCGTTGTCGTCGCTCGGGATGGTCTCCTCTGCGTCTTCGATCCCATCGGTGGGCGTCGCGAGCGCGTGGAGCTTGTGCTCGTTCGGATTGCCGTCGACGTCGCCCTGCTTCTTCAGCGCCGCGGGGGAGACCTCCTGTTCGTCGTGGAGGCCGGGGATGTCGTTGACGCTGGCGTACCACAGCGTCTGCGTGATCGCCCCGTCGACGACGAGTTCCTCGATCCGCTCGAGATCCTCGTCCAGTGCCGCGATGGCCTCGGAGCCCGTCTGGTCCTCCAGGTTCTCGACGACGTGCTGGAGGTAGTTCACCTTCGCAGGCACCGGACCGAGCGGGTTCGTTCCCTCTCCGTCCTGGTGGTCGTCGACGGCGTCCTCGACGTCCTCGATGTTGTCCTCGATGTCCTCGAGGTCGGCCTCGAAGGAGTCCGGGAGCTCGTCCTCGGCCTCTTCTGCGTGGTCCTGGGCCGTGTCGATCGCGTTCTCGGCGAGGTCGTGGTTGATCGTGTACGATCCTTCGGTCGAAACGTTGGTATCGGGCGTCATGGTTCTGGGCCGGTGTACCAGCCGGTCTGGGAGCGCCCTCAAGCCCGAACTCGACAGGGCAATCGCTGTCCGATCGCCCTGTCAGGGGACCGGCTCGGCGGCGCTCAGAGTTTTCCTAACCGGCCAGGATGCCCCTCGAAGAGGTACCACGTGGGTTGCGTGTGGTGGATGGCCGGTGGAGCGGTCTGCTCCTATTTCGCATATGAACGGGGGTCGTAAAAAGCGCTGTGGTGCGCGCGACCGCGCGCGTGAGGGCATTCCCAATTTTCTAGAAATTGCCGCCCATTGGCGGTGTTGCTCATAGGATCGAAATTACATCCGGTGCTGAAACCTCGCCGAGACCCCAACCGTTATATCATATCTACATTGGCGGTCACATTTCCAAGGTAAATATCTCGAAAACCGGTAGCTGAGGCTCTGATGGACGTAAACAGCGTGGGTAGGACAAGCAATCGGCCATCCTACCACACGCAACCCATCATCCACATATGGACCTTCGAGACAAAAGAATGCCGATCTGGCTGCTCTACCGTACGATTTTGGTGGAATTGAGTCCAAGCAAATTTGCCCAGATTCTGTATAGCGACATACGGTATACTACAATATATTACTTTGGCACATAATACACTGTTGAACGAACAGACTCATTCAGTCTGCACAGTCAACAGAACTATACGGAATCAGAGTGATACGCTGAACATGCCGAAATCGGGCGATTCAGAAGCTATCTCAGGTCCGCAATGGACTTTGCTCGATCTCGATGGGCTCGAGGACGCCTACTGGGAACACGTCGCGCCCGTACTGCGAGCTGAGGGCCGGGACCCAGAATCGGATCGGCCCTCCTACCAATGGCTCTCGGACCATGGCTTTCGAGGCCTGACCTACACGCTGGCCGAGCACCATGATCGGTCGTTAGGGGAGTTCTGGAAGGACGATCTGGGCCTCCATACCCAGGGGTTCGACTGGGGAATCGGCCATGAACCGACGACCGATGCTCTCGAGCGATATCTTGATCGCCAGCAACAGCGCCTTTCCTGGAGTGAGAGCACCGTCGACACCCACCGATACCGACTCGCCCGCTACGTGCGTGCCTACGAGGGCGTGAACGGCTCTGCCGACCTTCTCTCTCCGGTTGCACGTGACAGTGACGTCCCGGCCTCCGAGGCTGTAGACGCTTGCTGGGACACGTTCGACGCCCTTGACCGATCCGTTGACCGGACCACACTCCGTCGGATTTACCGGTCGACGTCCAAGTTCTACTCTACCCTCGTCTCTCGCCGAGAGGCCGCCATCAATCCGACCGATGGGCTGGAATATGACTGGAGTGATGGTTCTGAATCATCGGCAACCAACGTCCCTCTCGAGCCTCAGCACGTCCGTGCCCTGTTCGAGGCGGCCGAGTCTATTCGAGACCGGCTCCTCGTCGTTGCTCTCTGTGCTTGGGGACTCCGTTCGGGCGAGGTTGCGTCACTCCATCGAGATCAGCTGGTCCTGGATGGTGATCCCCCCTACGTCCGGTTCGACGAACGAAAGAACGGTCCGGGCACTGTCGCCATGATCTACGGCGAATCCGTCGCCCGTGAGCGATTGTCTGAGCTGGTCGACGATTCGTCGTGGTCTGGATTCATGTTCCCATCCGAGCGTTCCTCGAACGGACACAGAGCTCGCGGGACGATTTCTAATTGGTTCACCTCTCTGGCAGACGATGCAGGTCTCCCTGATCGAATACAGGGCCGTAATCCCGTCCCTCAGATGGCCCGACGGTTCTGGTATGACCGGTATTCTGAGACTGTCGAAGAGCTCGTTGAGCACCAGATTTCGGAGATCGCCGAGGAGCAGGGCAGTGCTTCAGGGGAGGTGGTGTGGCAGGATTACCTCTCAGAGGATCGTCGACGGGACCTTCGCCGGAGGTTCATGCGACAGAAATTGGGCGACGCTTTCCCCGATATCTAATCTCTGTTATTGCCCTCTGCCCCGGCTATCTGTTGGGCCCATCTGGTATAGACATCTATTACTCCACTCTGTTGTATACGTCTGTAATGAGAGTATGTAACAGAAGTCTGTAATAGACGTCTGTTATAGGGTCCCGGTCGCAATCCGAAAGGGCGTCCGAATTCCATGGTATGAAGGCTATTCTCGGCAGAACCTATGATCTGTAACAGACGTCTGTAACGGCAGTCTGTGGCTATTGTCTGACACAGGTTTATGTTACAGGCCGGAGAAATGACTGCATATGATCGCGTCTGTCGTGTACTCAGAATCAGGCGGGACCTACAAGACGACGATGACGGCCAATCTCGCGGTTGCACTCCAGCGGATGGGTCAGGACGTCCTCGTGCTCGATCTCGATCCACAGGAAGGTAACCTGACGACCCTATTCGATCTCGGGGAACACCGTAGCGATCCTGAAGCAGACAATCTCGTTCGACACGTCCTGAAGGACCCCAAGGGGCCGTTCGAGGACCTGATCGAAACCACGTCAGAGGGCGTCGACGTACTGCCGAGCCACGATATGCTCGGGGACTTCACGTCGAACCTCGAGCAGCGAATCAACTACGAGACGTCGATGAACGACATTACTCGAGAGGAGTATCCCCGGTTCGAGCTGCTATACGACCTTCTGTGGACGCGGGAAGAGCTGCAAGAGGAGTACGATGCGATCTTGATCGACCCGAATGCCCGGGCTGAGGACCTCCTCTATAACGCTATCTACGCCATGCGGACGCTCGTTGCGCCGGTCAAGCCGGCTGGGAAGGGGAACCTGAGTCTGGAGGGACTCGACGAGCTCGTGGCGAACATGAGCGAAGAACTCGACATCGAGGTCGGACTTTCCTGTGTCGTCCCGTCCGGTGTCGGGCAAACGAACGCTCACAAGCAGTACCAACAGCAATTCGAGGATACTGAGGAATTCTCCACGCCCGTCGCAATCGGTGATAGGGAGAGCCTGATGGATGAGATGTGGGAGGCGAGAGGATCCGCGTTCAAGGTTGTCGAAGAGCGCTGGAAGACTACCCAGGAAGACGGTGAGATGAAGAGTTCCGCTGGAAAGCGCCGGGTCCGGGAGCGTGAGATCGAGACGCTCGAGCGGCTCTGGGAACTCGCAGGATTCGTCGCAACCGACACGTTCGATGCCGAGGTCGATCCTAAGCTGGTTCTGGATATCGAAGGCGAGGAGCCCATCGAGTACACTCTCGAGGACGTCCCTGAAACGGAGGTGACGGCCTGATGGGGTTCCAAAGCGGCTCGGGCGATCTCGACTTCGGCGACGACGACCATGACCAGGAAGAGGCGGTTGCCGATGAACGGCCGGCTTCTGAGGAAGATCCGCTCGTAGAATCACCGCCGGAATCTGCCGATTCTGCCGCCGATACCCCCGGTTCAACGACGGAGGAGTACCCCTACTTCGTCCGTCGTAGCGGAGTTATGGACGGTCGTGACAAGCGGATCGAGGTCCACCTACGGTCGGAAGTGGCGAGCCAGGAGGCAGCGTATCGACAGGCACTTGCAGAGGAGCTCGACGTCGACGAGGTTTCGAAAACTGACGCCCGGGAATTCGCGTTGCTGGCTGCATTTGAGAACCCTGAGGCCGTTGCGGCTCTAATGGAAGAGGAAGGATTCGGAGTGCTCTAAGAGCAAGGGGCGACGTAGCCTACTCCTCTGCAAGCTTGATCTCACTTTTCGGGACCTTTGACCGGCCCCTCGACTCGACCTGGATGTGGGTCAACTCCCCGGTATGATCGAGGTAGTCGGGGATATCATCGCGTAGCTCGACGTCCTCGAGGGCTGCGGGCTCATCGAATTCTGCCCCACAGCTCGCACACCGGTAGGCTGGCGCCTTCGTCTTGCGGTAGTCAACCCTCCGACCGCCACACTCCGGGCAGGCATCGTCGTGGACCCAGGTGTAGCAATCGTAGACGTAGAGGGTCCGAGTGCCGATTTCCCGGAGGTAGATCCGGAGGGAGTTATTCTCGGCCGCCGTCTGAGGATCGGTGTAGCCGTTCGGGTCGATCATAGCCCGTGCCGCTTTCCGGGCAGCAGCCCCTGGATGAGAGGCGTGGAAGAGGTGCTCCTCCTCCCCATCGTCGAATCTAACGGTGAATTTGCGCTTTTCAGCTCCGCCATCGGCGGCGTCCGCACTGGCTCCCTCGGGCATTGGTCCCACTACGGCGACACCCGTTTAGAATCCTCTGCCGACTCGGGAAGAGCTGGTGGCGCCGGCGCGTCGGAAACCTGGCACCGATCAACCGTATGTGGGGATATCGTCACTCGTCGGATTTGACGTCTCGAGAACGGCCTTCCCACCTACGCCACAACTCTGTACTTGAATGCTGGTCCCCGAATCTGGAGTTATCGCCTCCCTCCAGCGCTGAACCAGAGATTTATGCTCCCGATGCATTCCAACGTTGTGAGAATACAGAGGTCCAATACAGCTGTGACAGTTGGGATTGTTTATATCACATTACTATCAATGAGATATAAGATGGTGGGGTGAGATTACGGAATATGTCCGAGTCGAACGCTGAACCGCCGGATCCCGGCGATGCTGTGGAGACAGACGGAGGCGAGGCCGAGGCTGACCTTGAGGACCTCCCGCCTGTCAAAGAGCGGGAGTCGAAGATGGTCTACCTCCCAAAGTCGATGGAGGACAACGAATTCGGTCTCGCGGTGACCCAGATCCAACTCACCTGGCAGCAGGCCGGGAAGGAGAAGGATCTCAAGAAGCTGCGGCACATCTACCCTCTGTTGATCAAGGTCGGTATCGAGGGCGCTCAGGACCTGACTGCCGACGAGATCGAGGAGTACGTCAACCAGTTCGAACAGGACGACCGCGAGCATCTATGACGAGCGTACGTAGAAACTATACCTCATCCAATCTACCCTGATATTCCCAAGGCTTGCGTGATAGATACAGGGCGCGTATCTCGCAGTGCGTTAGGCCTAACTCGGTTACGAGACAGTCCTACTCTCCGGGCGAATCATGTTTATTACCGTATGTTCACTGGCCTGATTAATCCGGGTGCGATTAGTCGAAGAGATTGTACTTCGTTTTCTTCCACCAGATTATGAAACGGTTCTTCTTCGACGTAGGAGGATGGGTTTCCCACCGCTTGACAACTCGTTCTATATCTGAGTACCGTTCATCATCCATATCGTCCCTGTACCGCTCGTAGAACTCCTCAATATCTTCACCGCCTAGATCGTACACTTCTTTCTCCCTTGCCTTCTTCCGATTCAAGAGATAGCAAAGATAGTCGAATTCCTTGAGCTTCTCCTTCTTGATTATCTCTAAGTCATCCTTGATTTGCTCGTCATCTCTCTCCTTTTGATTGTAGTTGGCTATCTCGATATTGAGCTGGCCAATATCCTGAAATACGTTATGTAGATTCTCCATCTGTCGGGAGCGTTTATCGCGTAAGAGTGAGAGAGTGGAGATTAGCAACGCCGAGGTAGCTACGATAGCTTCCCAGTATTCCGCAAGGAGAGACGAGACATCGAGTGGCATCAGTTCCCGTCCGAGGCATCTGAGATGAGCTGGTCGAGTTTGTCGTTCGCTTCCGACGAGTCCAATGCCTTCTCAAATGGAACCTGATCTCTCGTGATCCTGTTCCCGTTTCCGTTGACAAAATAATACTCGTCTCCCTGCAGCTTTACATACAGCCAGTCGTTCTCTTCAGAGTATCCTGCGTATTCCACATCGTCTATTGATATCTTCTTTATCTCGATGTCCTCACTGATTGTTGCCATGTGATCTGATTCTTCACTTTCCCACATAAGCGTTCGTACCGTGGGGACCACTCAGAAATCATCAGTTCATGTTCTGGGTAATCAGGACATGTTGATTCGGAGATATCGGTCTGGTCGAGAAATGCTCTCATCCGGCCACATCGCTTCTGACCGCAATCGGGAAGTTCGTATGATGTCTGTTGATTTCAGGGCGCGAATCTTGCTTGAGCCAAATTCGATCAGGGTGACTAAGCACCCTTGATAGAGAGCCTGTTTCTGAGCCAGATTCGACCAGAACTAACCTTACTTTTCAAATTCTCATAGAAATCGCCCACATATCTTTTTAATATTACTCGTTTTACACGCTTTGTACCTGAAGCATCTAGACTCCGCGGGCGGAGCTTCACCTTTGGAATTACCTTATTCAAGATTTGAATTGAGAATACGTACAACTTCACTGCCCATTTCCAAAAAAATGAGGTCCGAAAGTATCTATAGAACGTGTTATCTAGTCCATGTTTGGTCTTCCCGGGAAGATTACCTAAAGAGTGTTCTCGATCAAAATCTTGTGGATTCACACTCTGAGTCATCGGATCGATTCGATCCCAACAGGAATTACCAGAGAGTTCTGCACCTTGGATTACATGCGCATACTTAACCTCCGTAGAATCGTTGTCACGTGCCCCCCGAATGAAGTTGCTAAATTTGATCGAATTCCAATCCCCTGGCCAATTTCGAGGAGCTAATTTTCCAACCTTCGATGTTCCTTGGAAAGGTACTTCCTCTTCACCTGGCTGAATTAGATTCGTCCATTCTCCTTCTTTATCAATTCGTTTCAGAGAGTTTGATCGGACAATATGTTCACGGTGTTCACCTGCATCTGATTTTACTAGGGTTGCGAGGTTCAAACTCTTCGCCACACCATTACCGAAGTTTGATACCCAAATGATGGCCCTGTCTCCGTACCACTCTACGTTTGTCACCTCCAGAACAGCCTCGTGTTGTGCCTCAAGCTGTCTCGCTTGCCGTTTGTAGAGTAATACGAGAAATACAGTGAGAACGACAGTCCCCAAACCTGCGATAATCTCGCTCCATTGCTGGAGCCACGATGGTGGATACGGGAACATATACCGATTGAACATCGATTCCCCTACAAATGTTCCGGCGCAGTATACCATCAAATATGTTCTCTGCTGTATCGATGCTCTGTATCTTGCAACGCCTATTGAGTCATCATTCATATCAAGATAACAATTAATACACCACTGATAAATCGCCTGTTGCCGTCTATAGACGCTCAAAATGGCAATCAGTGGGATCGCTCCTCGACGAGCTCATTCAGAACCGCCATCTGTTCCCCGATCCCTTCGGTCTCTTCGAACGGGTAGGCAATCTCGACCGGGAGATCCTCGAGGACGTCTTCGATGGGCTCGATATACCGCTGGCCCAGCAGGACGTCGATCACCGCTTCGGTGTCCTCGTAGGGGCTCGCGAAGCGCCTGAGGGCGGGCTCGACATCGTTGGCCCATGCCTCGATCTCCTCGTCGGTCATATCCGTGATCGTCCGATCGTACGTTCCGGTCATTTCCCGGTCCGGGAACGCGAGCCCCAGCTTCGCCGAGAGGATACGCCATTCCGCCGCAACCTCCCGGGCGTATCTACGCTTGACCGTCCAGTAGGAACCCTTGTAAAGGTGCTCGAGGGGCAGTTCCTCGACATCCTCGTCTGGGCCATGATCGGGGTGGGCCTTTCCCCACTCCGATGGATGGTGTTTCGACGACGAACAGCCCACGATAGCCAGGCGGATCAATGCGCGCCCTCCACGTCCAGGTGCTCGAGCTCGATCGTTTCCAGTCGGTCGGGGTCCTCAGAGACGGCCTCGAGGAGTACCTCGGTCACCTCGATGAGCTTGGGGGCCGGATCACCACCACGTTCTCGTTGCTCAGTGAGCGTCCGCAGCGAAATGTAGCTGGGGTCCTTGAACGAACTCCAGCGATAGACTGTGATCCAAGCCTCGTCGACGACTCGGTTGAGTCCAACAGCCCAGCCCGACGGAGAACCATTCTCGTGGGCGGGGCCGTATACCCAGAGGGCGACCCGAGATTTCTGTGCCTCTTCGAACTTCTCCGCCCGTTGGAAAGCGCCGATCTCGTCGGGGCACATCTCACTCAATTCCTGATCCGAGCGTGGAGTTGCGTAGTCTGCCATCGTTGGGAACCTCCGTACTACCCTATTCTACCCCCGTTTACTTATATCTTATGCAGTATAGTAGTATAGTGTTGAGCTGAGTGGGGAAACTATAATCTAGCGTCAGATTGTATCGCAAAGAAATGTCGGACCGGAATACGAGAGCGCCAATCACGGGGGCAGTCTGCCGGGTTCAACCTCAGTGGGCCCACGCTCAATTTCTCGAAGCGGCTGAACCGGCTTACGCCATGGTTAACCTCGAGGACGCCCGCCGTATCGTCCGCCGCGGCGAGGACGCCAGCAGTTACTTTCCAGAGGCAACGACGACGATCGCGACGTCGACAACGCACGACGACTACCTCGATCTAATCCCGTGGGAATCCAACGAGTACCGGCAGGGCGAGCTTGAGATCGTCGACGAGTTTGCCCCCGATTACTACGTGCCGATGGATCATTCTGACTACGAGGATCTCCCTCACGAAGAGCGCCTCGAGCGGATCCAAAGCTGCTGTCACGGAACCCTCTGGCTTGAGGAGCGGCTCGAAGCCGAGACGGAGCTCATCCCGCTGCTGAAAGGCTGCACGCTGGAGGAGCGGATGTACTCTTACGAGCTGTTCGACGAACTCGACTCCCGTCAGGCAGCCTACTACGTCGCCTCATATTTCGGGGAGGGAGGGAACCATATCGGCCGGCTCGTGGACGACCTCGAGACGATCTCCGAGGAAACCGATGTCCCCCTCCTACTGATCGGGCTACTCTCCCCCAACTACCTCGCCCGACTCCCCGGTCCGATCGACGCCGCATCGGGGCTCAATGCGTGGCGTGAGGACGTCACCCCTCGAAAGGAAAATGCGCTGTCGATCCGCCGGACCTACGAGCAACTCGAGACAGCTGTTGCGGGGGCCCTGGGACTTCCAGAAACGACGGCAGGGAAGCCTCCCGTTTCCGTCAGGGAGCCTTCGAGAGAGTCGGAAGCCGGCCCATCGTCGTAGGTTCCGGTCGACGACACGCGATCATACCCTGGCCCGCTGTTATACTGTTATACCGCATAATACTTTTATGATTGAGGGTAGAATCCTTCAGTATGACACCAGCCACAGCCGACGACGGCCTCATTGAAACACCGTTGAAGGAGAACAAGAGCGGTCAATTCGAGTATACCGTCCCCAGAGACTTCGCTGCCGAGCACGGTATCGAGGACACTGTCCTGTACGAGCTCACAACGCGCTGGACGGACGCCGGTCGTCCCACGACGATCGCGCTCAATGTTCGGGCGTTCGAGGACAAAGAGACGAACACTAGGAGCGCGATCCAGCATCCCAACGGCACCACGATTCGGCTCCCCAACTACTTCGCTGCTGAACGGGGACTCGACGATCGCCTCGAGGCCCACGATGAGTCACAAGGAGAGGACGAGGAGCCTCCGGTGACCCTCTACCTCTTCGGCAACTCCAACAGTGACAGCGGGGCCGAAGGCTTCCAGCTCGTCTTCGACGAGCCGTTCGAGGAGATTAGCACGCTCGATCCGGTGCAAAATGTGCTGTCCATGGACGGGTTTTCGACGAAGAAAGACGGGCCCAACCACGAGTATACCGGGTATCGGCTGGTGATGCCGATGGAATACTCCCGGGAGTACGGTCTCGAAACCGAGGGCCACGCCCGGTGGTCACTGGCGATCTACCAAGGCCGGATCGCTGTTGTCCTCGAGTTCGTCGACGGAGATCGCGACGAATTCCGGTCCGACCCAACCGTGACGCTCTGGAAGGCATACGAGGCCGGGGACGTCGACGAGGAGAAGAGCTACGTCGTCCCCCAGGTCCAACTGATGGTCCCTCGTGTGCTTGCGACATCGCTGGGGTGGCAAGAGACGGGGATGCAGGTATTCCCCGAGGAAGACCGGATCGTGTTCGTCCCGGACCAGGGAGGCACGAGCCGAGACGCCGTGAACTCGTAGGACACCCAAGCCGTCCGCATTCTCGCCGATCAGCCTGGAGCAATCATCTGAACTCCATTAGAGAGAGCCCTGGTAATCCGCTGTTGTTCTATCCGAAAGTATAAGATAAATTTACTATTCCTCCCGGAATATTGCCAGTCGCTATGTCCGATAGCAACTCACGGCTGAAAGCGTACCTGGCGAACAATCCCCGAAAGATCGGCGTCCTGTTCACGCTGCTCCTCGCGCTCACGCAGGTAGGCGGGGCGGCAGCTGCTCGAGGCACCACGGTCGTCTAAAAGTCCGACGCGCTCAGATCCTTACTCCAGTAGAGGAACCCATTCCGCCGGACTGGGCCATCCTCGCGATGCAGAAACTCGTCGAAATTCTCGGCAGGGACAGTAAACTCGGGGACTGAGCCGGTGGCAAGGAAATACTGGATCGAATCTTCGGTGTCGCCCATGTGGGGGCAGAAGAGCCCGCCCATCCCTGCGTAAGCACCATAGAGGCCGATATCAACCTTGAATTCGGAACCGGACTTGCTGACCTCGAGTAGGTGCGGAGTTCCACATTCGGGTTGAACGATCGATAGGCCACCGTCCCCCACGACGATGTAATGACAGCCGATGATGCTTTCTTCTCTGGCGAGGTTCAGCGCCGCTCGTAGGGAAAACCCGCTGTTCAGTAGCCGGGCCACAGCCCGGCCGATCTGGTGAGCTCCATAGTTCGCTACATCACGTAGCGTCACGATCCCGCCAATCGCGCCGGCCTCGATGAGGTCAATCCCCTGCTCGTAGGACTGGCAGGCATTCAGGAAGAACGCGTCTACCCCCACCTCCTCGATCGACGCGGTATCAAGCTTGCCGTCGCTGCACCGGAACCCATCCTCGTCGATGTGGCCGATATAATGGAGGAAATCGCGGTCCTCTGCGAGCGTGTCGGCGAGCTCGTCGGTCGTCGTGTTCCGTCTAACGGTGACGTCGAAGGGCAACTCGGATCGGTTCCCATAGACCTCGGCGATGATGTCCTCCTCCAGGTCCATCCGGTCGTCATTACAAACGGCAACGATCTCGATACTCTCCGTCGACAAGGAGCGGCCGATCCGATTTTCGAACGCTGCGGGGACAGCCTTCGAGGCTCCGATTGGTGCTCCTTCGCCGACCCATGCCTCGTCGATCGCGTTCGTCGACCCTTTTGGCGTCACAAAGGTCGTATTTGAAGCGACTTCCCCGCGGACCAGTCCCCGGGTACTCCCTTCCAGGACATCCTCTGCCGGGACAGCCTGGGCTTCCCCAGTCGTGATCAAGGAGAGGTCGTCGACGAGATAGGGCAGCATCGACGCGTGCTCAACCCTGGGCTCGACGTGAGCTGCGTGTTTCCAGTCCGGGATCAGGTCCTCGATATGGCTATACTCGATCTCGAGATACCGCTCGACACGGGTCGGGTGGGATGCGTTGTATAACTCGGCGAGATCGATATCGAACCGCTCGTCGAACTTCTGGCGTTCATGCAGATCAAGTTGGTAGATGCCCTCGGTCCGGGTGACGCAATCGAGTAGATAGAGCTGCTCCAACGTCCGACGAACCCCGTCCTCTAGGCTGCCCTCATGGAGAAGCGAATGCTCGAATCCAGGTCCAACTATCCGTGGGGCGATGCCCGACTGGACCTCGGCGCCGAGATAGTACGCAAGCGGAGCCACGACGAACGCATCTGCGATCTTCGGAGGGGCCTCAATGCGGAGGTCCTCAGCTGGGGGATCGATTCCTGCTGGAACATCGAATTCATCCCCAATCTCGAGTCGCGGGGGGTGGCCTCGATGGCTGGGGAAGGCCCGTTCCGGTGACGTCGTCTTGATCGCCGATCCGAAGGTGGACACGCCCTCAAGAATGGCTTCAGGGTCGGAGGGGACGGTGACCGTCGTCGCTGGTCGTTCATGCGTTGAACAGCTACCGATTCGAACGGTCGTCGACTCGCCAAAGTCGATCTTGGTGGCGCCATCGTCCTGGATGACGTCGACGCTGCTCTCGACTCTGATGTAGAGTTTGATGATCCACGGTGGCTCGATGCAGTAGGACCCGTCCGGATAGGTGTGCTGCTCGCCGAGTTGAACCTCGTCGACCATCTGTCCCGAAGCGTCGCGAAGATAGATTTGTGACTCGATTGGAAGGGTGACACCGGAGGTTTCGACTTCAACTGCGGACTCGACGGGCAGTGGAAACTCCGACGGGTCGGCCTCACTCGGGGTTACAGGCTCCTCCGTCCGAATCGTTCTGCGGAGTCGCTCTATCGGGTCGACGATCTCGAGCCCGGACTGGGGCTCCGTCGACGGGAGGATCACCGTCCCCACAGGCTCAGAATGGTGATCTCCCATGGCCATATTCATTTATGCACATCCGCTCCACTGGCAAAAGTATGCTGGTAGGGCAGATTCTCTGGGGAAATCCGGGCTTCGTCACGGGAATTTCTTCGAGTCGAAGCGAGTAGTTTTAAGTGTCAAAGGCAATAACCGACGGCAAGGCCCCATGAAACTCCGCCGACCCACCGACTTCCTGATCCTCGAAGCGCTGCATACTCACGGGCGGAATATCGCCCCGAATATCGCAGAGCGGACAGGGAAAAGTCGGAAGAACGTCAACAATCGTCTCCCGGTCCTCGACGACTACGGTCTCGTTCGGAAGGTTGGTCCCGCTGAACGCTCAGGCCTCTACGAGGTCACTGACCGCGGAGTCGCCGCACTGGAACTCCGCAACCAGTACGAGACGGTTGAAGACTTCTCGGTGTTGATCGATCGCCGGATGGACGCAACGGCCTCGGGCCCTGCGAAGGTCCCAGCTCGTGGCGACGCCGAGGAAGACGAGACGGCCGAATAACACCGGATATTCTTAGTCAGTGAGGTTGGAACCAGGAATCGTGGGGCCGTTGGCCCTACTGGAGGGGCGCGCTGTGCCACCATCGCCCCCTCTGACACAGCCCGCCTATGACGCGCAGCGTCGGTCTGAGTGGGATTTCCTGGAGACGTAGGTTTCCCCGGTCTATCGCGACGCGCTCCCACGTCGCCCCGAGAGGAGAGGCTGTGGCTCTGGAACGTCGCACTCGCGTCAGTGCGTGCGGACATGAGGGGGTATCGCCGCAGGTGTCGGATTTTATATACGGGGCAGAAACTACTAGATAGTAGACCGGATTTCCACGCGGGTTCCCGGTAGGAGGACCGACATGGCGAATTTCGGAGCGCACTCTCGAGCGGGATTCGTGGCAGCGACAGCGGCAGGGATCGCGGTATGGTGGGGAACAGACAAAGCGATGGGTGAGCTCGGGATTGCTATCGCCGCCCTTCCGCCTGTGCTCGCTGGCATCGGATTCCTGATGGCCTACGCCGGTGCTGTGTTCCCCGATATCGATAGTCCGCAGACGATCCCACACCGCACGGTCGTCAGAACGGTCCAGACGTTGCTGCTTGCCGCGCTGATGGCCGGAGCGATCGGGCGCGTTTAGACGCCCAAATCCGGGCTGCTTAGCGGCTAGCGGACTAGTATCGTATTCCTAGTAGCTGTCGCTAAATGTCTAACTTACTAGGAAGTGAAGCGGGTAGGCTTAGTTGTGTTGACGAAGCTAGCCCGCTTCACGAAGAAAGTCGTCGCGCTCGCTCAAAAAGCCGTCGTCGGAAACCCGAGACCTGCGATACAGCGCGGCGAAGACGGCTACGCCGACTGGGTAATCGTCTCGATTCACGGCCTCAAAACGTACCTCGATCTTCCGTATCGGCGGTTGCTGGACGTACTGTACGAGATGCCGCGGGTCGATCGAATTCTCGGCCTAGAACCGACTGAACTGCCCGATTTTACCACCGTCTGTGCGCGGATGCAGGAGTTGAAAATGTCGATCTGGCGGCGGCTGCTCCAGCTCTCTGCGGAGCTTCACGACACCGGCGAGATCCAGGCGATCGACGCAACCGGCTTTGACCGGCGTGGAGCGAGTCGTCGCTACGTTAAACGGACGAATTACACCTTCAGCGCGGTCAAAACGACGGTTCTCGTCGATTGTAAAACCAGTACGATCCTAGATATACACTGTTCGATGAAACGACCACACGACACGCAGATCGGCGAACAGGTTCTCACACGAAATCTCGACCGGGTCGAAACAATCACCGCCGACAAAGGCTACGACTGGGACGAATTACGTGGAAAACTGCGGGAAGCGGGCGTGAGACCGGTGATCAAACATCGCGAATTTTCGTCGCTGGACGCAGCTCACAACGCCAGACTCGACGACGAAACCTATCACCGCAGATCGGTCGTCGAGTCAGTTATTCGCACGTTGAAACGTCGATTCGGTGATACGCTGCGAGCGCGAACCTGGTTCGGCCAGTTCCGCGAACTCGCGCTCAAAGCTGCTGTCAAAAATATTGGAGCCGCGCTCAGCCGCTAAACCGCACGATTTCGAGCGTCTAAACACGCCCGAGCGATCTATTTCTACGGTCGGATCGGAGAGTTCCATTCACGCGCTGTGGAAGCCGCTCCACCAGCCACGCCGGCGCCGGAAGTGACGGTCGTCGCCCTCGGTCTCGTCGCGATAGCCCTCGTGCTCGGCTCGATCTCGCCGCTACTGGATTTCGTGACAGGAAACCACCGGACCTGGACACACGATCTCAGGTACGTCGGGGCCCTTGCACTTGTTCTGGGGGTTGCCCTGTTCGTCGCAGTGCTCGGGTCACCGTTGCCGGTAGAACCTACTGTCGCAGGAATGGCGTCAGCTGTGACGGGTAGCTCGTTCTACTTCGGGGCCATCGTGCACGTCGGGATCCTCGATCAGTGAGCGGCACTTCAAGATAGAAACGGGCGAGCTGCTACGTCTGAACCCAGGTTCGCTGATCCCCGCTATCCCGCATCGCCTCGAGGATCGCCGCGAGCTCGTCACGTCGGAACCGGCGGCCCTCACCTTCAGCCGTCGGATAACCGGACACGTCTGCGGCCACAGCGACATCGCGACGGTAGTCCTGGAGGGACTTCCCCGGGGGTTTGCCGACGAACTTCGGGTTCTCCGCGAACTCGCCCGTGAGATACGCGTGAATGCTGTTCAGCAGCCCGACCTCGAGGTAGCCGTTCTTCGGAGAGGAATACCCCGCCCGACGGGCGATGGCGACAGAGATCCTCCCGGCGGTTGCCCCCTCCAGGTCCTCCTCGACGTCAACGATCGGCTCGCCAGAGGCCTCCGAAAGAGAGCAGCTCATGGTCTGCCTCGGATGGTTAGCCATTCTATCTAGAGTTACTTATAATCTATGTTTTCCGACAGTATCAGTCGCTTTGATCGGAACGGTTGGCCACCCACTTGACCGCAGCCTCGACGGCATCTTCGATATCCTCTGCCGTCGCGACGTGTTCCGATTCCTCGGTATTCTCAATCTCCTCCGGAGACCCGATCTCAGCATAGCGGATGCTGCAATTGCCCATCCCCAAGGGGTCCTCGAGGATCCACACTGTTTGGGCGGGGGCGTCCGACGAAGCGAGGAGATCCTGCCACACGTAGGGGCGATCCTCCGTCTCGAGGTCCTCCCGGCGCCTGAAGTGGAGGTGTGGGGTGTCGGTCTCCTGTTCTTCGGGCGTCATAGCAGGTTACCCCTCCCTGTGGCCGGCGTCGGGCTGGCTCCCTCTCGGGAAGCATGGACCCCGCCCTCCGGGCAGGCGGGAAGGCCGTCTCCGGTTGGACGATCGAACCGCTGCCCGCACCTGCGGCAGACCCGACGTCCGCGGGTGTCCCAGCTGGCAAACGCGGCCACGGTGCCATCGAATTGGGCGGGTTCGGGCTTAAACCTCGGTAGGCTGTCCCCCTCTGAAGGGATGATTAACAACTCAGCGTCGCTATTTCCACTTTCACCGAGCCTTCCACTCGTTTATGCCCAGCCCTCCGCTACAGGCAGGTCCATGCAATCGAGCGCACTGAATTACGAAGAAGTCGAACGGCGGCTCCCCACGCTCCGGTTCATCGAGGACGAACAGCTCCGATCGGATACGGCATACGCCTCAGCCCACGCTCCCGAGTATTTCTGGACGGCGCCGGCGACGAAATCGGCGTCCTATCATCACCCTGCCGGACGGGAGAAACACGGCCTCTGGGCCCACACGCTGATGCTCTCGACGGTTATCGATCGACTCTCTGACTCATACGTCCAGCAAGGCCGCCTCGAGAGTCAGGAAATCGATCACGCCCACGCTGCCGCAATCCTCCACGATCAGCGCAAGCTGGGCGATAGAGAGAACCCCTCCTCAAGCGCGGCAAGAGACCATGATATCCGGATGGCTGGCTTCGTGCGAGAGTCCACCTCGATCGACGAACAGGTCGCCGACGCGATCGCGAGCCACATGGGCCCCTGGTACAACGGGCCTGACCCGGAGGAACCGCTTGAACAGCTGATCCATCATGCGGATATGATGGCCTCGGCGCCGGCCATCTCTCCGGGGATCCAGGGCCCGCTCCCGGCGGAGCTCGAGGATCTGCCCGTCGAAGAAGTTGATCTGCTCTGAACCTCAGGCGGGGGACTCGCCAGGAAGCGGGACGTCGCGACCGATGTACTTCTCGGGATCGAGCTCGTCGACGTAGCGGCGCTTGGACCAGACCTTGCCTTCGCCGTCGACGTACTCCTCGGTAACTTCCTCTGCCTCGAAACCCGCCGCCTGATAGCAGGTGCCGCGGTTACCATCGACGCCGGCGAGCGCCGAGATTCGGTGGTACCCCGACCGCTCCGCCCAGGCCCGGGCTCGGCCGATCAGCCACGTCGACGTGTTGGGTGGCCGGACCGGGTGACACGCGATCCTGGAGATCACGATCTCCTCGCCCTCCGCCGCGAGCACGCCGTTCTGGGGTGGTGCGAGGACGATCGCCCCGATGATGTGGCCCTCGTAGCGAGCAACGAACGCAGCCTTCCAGTGGTGTACCCCGCCGCAGGCATGATCGACGCAGCCGTCCTCGTGCCCCTCCAGAAACGCGTTGACCGTCCGTCGCGATCCGCGACCGGCGATCTTCTCGAAGGTGAGGTCGTCGACGTCGCCCGGCTCAGGAAGGTCGGTCCGCTCGGTCACATCGACCCACTTCGTGAGCTCGCGATCACCGCGATCCATGTGTTCCGGTGGCTCGACTGACCAAGTCTGCCCGCCCGTGGCGACGTCGACGACGATCGTCCTGGCGTCGACGCGAGCGAGGTCGGCGCCAAAATCGACGAGTGCGAGGTACTCGCCGTCCCGGCACTCGCGAAGCTCGTCGACGCGGCCTCGGCGAATCTCCACCTCGCGCATCCCAGATTTCGAAGTGATCGTCCGGCGGCGCCACACGAAATTCCCTACGGACAGCCGCCTGTTCCGACCGTCGACGTGCTCGCCGAGGAGCGTCCGCGTGGAGGCCGACCGCCCGCCGAGACGGAAGGACCAGCTCTCCGTCTGCGGGTCGGGGTGATCGCCGAGGTAGTCCTTGCCGTCGGTGTAGCGCAGCATAGAGACGCTCACCCTGTTAGATCGCAGCTTCCAGCTGCTCGATAGCGTTCTCCCGGATCTCGGCGCCGAGCTCCTCACCTAAGACGTCGGTGTGTTCCCTCGCGAAAGCGACCGCCGCCTCGACGGCGCGGGAATCGATCGAGACGCGAGGCGTCCCGAAATCGGCGAGCCGGAGATCGATCTCCCTGAACGCGCCTTCGACAGTCGAGGACGGATCAGTCTCCGGCGCGGCACACGCCTCCCTCCCCCACTCTGACAGCGCCTCCAGGGGCTTTCGATCGAGAGCAACAGTCTCGTCGTAGACCCTGGTCTCGACGTCGACGATTGCCTCACCGAGGCCACCGACCCATCCCGTGCTGTTCTTCGGATGGTTGGCCCAGGCGAATTCCAAGAAGGCCTCGGCGTGGTCGTGATCCATCCCGATCGATTCTGGTGAGTCCTCCTCGCTCTCGTCCGCTTCGGTGTGTGCCATCGTTGGGAACCTCCGTACTACCCTATTCTTCCCCCGTTTACTTAAAACTTATGCAGTATAGTAGTATACCGGGAAAGTGGCCACTATGGAAGCCGCCGCAAGAGTGCTCGGCAATCAGAACATCCACACGATGCCGCTGCTGATCGAAGTTTGCGGCCCCCTCGGTTACTGCCCCTGAGTCTCACATCTCGGCTACATCCGCCGTCCCCGTCTTCTGCCTCTATTCTCGAACAAACATCGCACAATTCAGCCTCGGCTCTCGGATCGAGCCGAGCGTCGCAGACCTCGCAGTGACTAGCCACGGAACGTACCAGAATAACCCGACCAGCGGTTCTTGAACCCTACCCCGACCGACTACACCGCACGGGCTTGCGAGAGCTCGCGAACCGCTTCACGCTCGCCCTCCCAGAGTTCCTCACCATCGTCGCTGGTGAGAGCATCCGTTCGGTTCTCGATCGCCGCAACGCTGAGTTCCTCGGCCTCGGGAACGCCGTTCCCGTACTGGTCCAGGAGGTTCCCAGCCGTGGCGAGACCGGTGTCGGTCACGTGACCGGGCTGCTTGTCCGGCGTCATGTGCGTGAGGGCGTGGGTCGCCGCGTTGTAGGCGTCCCAGAGAGTGGGCTCGCCCTCGTGATCGATCTCGCGATCGAGCGCCTCGCGCAGCGTCTCGACGGGATCGTCCGTCCAGAGGTACCCATCGATCCCTGCGTCCATCAGCACCAGAATGGCCTCGTCGCGATTCTTGAATCGCGTCTGGCGAGCTCGGCGGAGGCGATCCTCGAGTTCGGCGGTGCGCTCGAGAATCCCGTCGACGGCGGTCTGCGCGAGCGAGGCCTTGAACCGGTCCTGGTGGCTCTGCTGGAAGGTCAGGTCCTTCGCGAAAGCGACCATGCCGTTCGAACAGACCTGGCGGACCGCGCCGATCTGGTACTTGACGCCCTGGTGACCGGTGTGGGCGGTACTGACCCGGATCCCGCGCCGGATCACATCGCCCTCCGCAACCTCGACGTCGACGTCGTCACCCTCGAACGCGAGGAACGCGCTCATCTTCGAGCCGTCCTTCGAGACGGTCACGTCGCCGCTCACGCCGGAAACCGCCTCTCGGCGCTCGAGATCGTTCGCCAGCGCCTCGAGGGGCTCGGAGAATTGAATGACGTTGTAGTATCGGTCGCTCTCGGAGACGACGCCAACGGCGCCGTATCCGTCGACGACTACGCCGGAACGGGGGTGGATCTTGTCCCACTCGTCGCCGTCGTCGTGGTTGACCAGGACGTCGCCCTCCTTGCGGGCCTCCGGAAGCTCCGCGGCTACGTCGCGGAGTGCGTCAACGGAGCTGAACTGTCGCTGAATCGTATTTCGTGCCATCGTGGATGACCTCCACATAACCCTATTCTACCCCCGTTTACTTATATCTTATGCAGTAGATTAGTATATACTACATCCTGGAAGATCAACTCTGCCCCCAATGTCCCACTACGAAACCTCGATCAGGCGGACGTCAGCGGCCTCAGCCGCCTCTTTGTGGAAATCGTAGAACCCAGGAGCGGCGATTGCGAGTTGAATGTCTTGTCTCGACAGACCAGGACGGGTCGAATCAGCAAGATACTGAGCCCGATAGCGGAGCACCTGTCCGAAAGCCCGGTCGATCTTTCTCCGGTCTCGGTCGGGTTTGACTTCGATCAATAGATATCGGTCTCCACTCCGGTGACGACAGAAGAGGTCAATCTGCCCAGCAACCTCGCTGGCGACTGGATACTCGTCGTCGACGTCGGTCCACTCCTCGCCAACGATTTCCTGAAGGTTCGCCTTGAGATAGGCCTTCAGCGAGCCATGGGGGCCGGGATCCCCCGCCGTCAGCGTATCACCAGAATCGATGAACTCCCAATCGGTCCCAGACTCAAGACGTTGGAGGAAGTCCTCAGGAGATACCACGGCTCCGTCTTCGGTGTGGGGAAATGCCCCGACGACATCGATACCTTTCCGGGCGATGAGGAAACAATCCGGGAAGTGTACCCGCTCCGTACCTCCTGAGGAGCGGGGTTCTTCACGAAAGGTCGGGAGTTCGTATCCGTGCTCCTCAGCCCACTCCACGCAGTCATCAAAAAGCTGGATATCGTATCCGGATCCCGCCCCCCCGCGGTAGTCGGAGGCGATTGATTTGTCCCCGGAGAACATTTTGTAATCGGCGATCAGTTCGTTCCGCTCGAGGTCGGTAAGCCGCTGTCTGATCGAGTCCAACGTCGACTGAAACTCATCTCTATCACCCTGTGCGACTTCGGGGCGGACATGCCTGACCACGACATCAAGCCCTGAGTCCTCGGCAGTCATGGACCTGAATCAACGATCAGGTCCTAAAGGAATGTGGGGCCAGCTTCTACAGTGCTCCCGGAGGGATTTGAACCCTCGTCCCGGTCTCGAGAGGCCCGGATGATTGTCCACTACACCACGGAAGCGTCAACGGGCGTGGACGGATTCAAACCGTCGGCACCCGGCTTCGAAGGCCGGTGCTCTGTCCGGGCTGAGCTACACGCCCACACGATGACGAGGGGCGGATTCGAACCGCCGGGGGCCGGGTTATGGGCCCATCGTCCTGGACCGGGCTAGACCACCTCGCCTCGAGTGCGGACGACCGGATTTGAACCGGCGTTGCGGCCGTGGCATGGCCGCGTGTTTGACCAGCCTCCACTACGTCCGCGACAAGACTCTAGGCCGAGCTCTCGCTCGATCGACGGAAAACAGATCCGCGTTACAGACGCCCGTTACAGACTCAGGGCGATGGCCGCGATCGCCACGATCGATAATAGACAGAGAACCCCAGCGAGGACCAACTTGAGGCGGGAGAGCTCTGATCTGAGTTGCTCATCGGCGAGGATCCGCTGGACTGTCTGATAGCCCAGAGGCTCGCGTTCTGGAGGGGACTCTGACCCGGACATTGCTCGGGGCAACTCCCTACGGATCCATCAAACCACGGGCCGGATTCGAACCGGCGTTGGCCTGCTCTGCGGGCAGGCGCGTCACCAGACTCTGCCACCGTGGTTCGAATGGACGCCCCCGGGACTCGAACCCGGAGCCTCCCCCGTGCAAAGGGGGCGCTCTGCCGAATTGAGCTAGGGGCCCGCGACGCCGGGACGAGGACTCGAACCTCGCACGGCTCGGGTAACAGCCGAGTTCCCGCTCCAGGCGGGACCTCCCGGCAGAAAAGGGCCGGGCGGGATTCGAACCCGCGTCGAACATTCGATTAAAAGTCGACCACTTGACCTGACTAAGTTACCGGCCCAGGTGGGCGGGGCAGTACTCGCTTCCCGCCCCCGAGAGGCAGGACTCAAACCACCCAGAGTGCCCCCGAGTCGTTCGGGCTCTCCAGCCTCTCTCGCTGGCCCTTCTTCCGGCAGGGAACCATTGCCGGCCCTCCTCGCAGCGTATTGATTTTGCCACGCTATCGGGCGATGCGTCGGCGCGGAGTCGAACCGCGGCCTCCGGCTTGGAAGGCCGGCGTCCTGGCCGACTGGACCACCGACGCGGAGTGGACCCGAAGGGATTCGAACCCCTGGCCGCCCCGCCGCCAGCGGGGGACTCTGCCAGACTGAGCTACGGGCCCGCAACCCTCACCCAACACATAGTTGGGTCGTCGAAGGATATTAGTTCATACCCAACACATAGTTTGCCATGGGCCAGTCAGTGATCTCCGACTCAATCGTTACAGAGGTGGCGGCCGAATCAGAATACCCGATAGAAGACCTGGAACGTGCGATAATGGATGTTAACGATGCCCTCCAGAGCAGGTTTACATATCATTACAAGGAGGCTAAACTTCGTAGGGGGACTGACCATCTGGCGATGCGGTTGGGGGATTCAGATTTCTGGTTCGCTCTTACATTCCGAGATGTGATTGGCGAGGTACGGCGGGCCGATCTCGATATTGAGAGGAAATTGCTGTTCCATGTCGCTGATGCACATCTCGCGGACTTTCAGGACTCAGGTTTCACGCTATCCATTCCATTGAAACTGGCGAGACGGAGGAAGGACCCGATGTATTACCCCATCCATGTCGACCCTCCCCAGGAATGGAGTGAAGTGAGATACCATACATTCCAGCAACTCAGAGAGTTTACTTCCCGGCACGAAATGACCGCCGCAGAGGCGCTCGATTTTTGGATCTCAGAGGAAGCAAACGTCTCCAATAACGAGTGGGCAGCTTACCGGGGAGTTGACCCTGAGGCGGTAAGGAAGAATATCAGACAGGCGAAGGAGAAATACGGCGATCCCAATCTCGGGGCCTCACTACCTGAACAGCGGATTTTAACGGAGCGTTTAGAGGAGATTCCGGAGGGAGACCGCATCCCTCAAGACGACGATAGGATGTATATCCCACACCGAGATGTCCTCGAGAAGATGGAGCTAGATGAGGGTGCCGGGTCGGATTCTCCTGAAGAGGATTGATCCGCCGGCCCCGCTCGACAAATCCACTATTAATCGACCTGTGGTTACTTGTCAGGTAATCTCCCGAGTCCGCCCGCCTCGATTCGAACGAGGGACACGCCGGTCTACAGTCGGCTGCTCTGACCGGACTGAGCTACGGGCGGGCAGGGCCGAGCGCCAGGACTCGGATTTGAACCGAGGGAACGCGCCTTGCGGCGACGTCTCCTGCTCTCAAGGCAGGCGCCCTACCGGACTGAGCTATCCTGGCGGGAGTGCGCCGGGCAGGATTTGAACCTGCGAAGGTCTACCCACGGGCTCCTAAGGCCCGTACCGTTGCCCAGGCTTGGTTATACCGGCGCGTGATGCCACGGGGCGGATTTGAACCGCCGAGGACGCTGCCGTAACGGGTCTTAAGCCCGTCGCGATCGGCCGAGCTCTGCCACCGTGGCCCAGGTGGGCGAGGACCGATTCGAACAGCCATCTCGCGCTCTGGAGGCGCGCATCCTGCCGTTGGACCACTCGCCCTCGAGGACGCCGGGGGAGCGATTCGAACGCTCGAGTCACGGGGACTCCGACGTTCCAGGTCGGTCCGATACCAGGCTACGGGTACCCCGGCGCGCACGCCAGGGGCAGGATTCGAACCTGCGGGGGAGAGACCTCCCCTCGCCGATAGCAACGGCGTGCCTTCGGCCACTCGGCCACCCTGGCGGAAGCCGGGAGGGTGGACTCGAACCCCCAACCTCGCCCTTACTAGGGGCGTGCTCTCCCGAGTTGAGCTATCCCGGCGCGATAGGCGCGGAAGGAGTTGAACCTCCGACTGTCGGCGGTTATCGGCCGCCCGCTCTGGCCATCCTGAGCTACGCGCCCTCGAGCTCGTCGACGTCTTCGACGAACGGATGGGCCGGCCACGGATCGAACGTGGGTCCCGTCGTCCCAAACGGCGGAGGATCGCCGACTACCCTACCGGCCCGCATACACCTGGGAGGAATCGAACCTCCGTGCTCTCCCACGTCAGGGGAGCGTCACAACCCCTAGACCACAGGTGCTCGTCGACTGATTTCGGCGAGAGTAAGCCGCGTTCTGTTCCCCACCGTCGCTCACACGACAGCGGTTCTCGGTATCTATCTCAGCGCCGTTTCGGCTCGCAGCGGGCAAGCGTGCTCGTTCCACTCCCGATCGAACGGGCTCGTCTCTATGGCAGAGGCATTCGGTTCGTCCCGATCCGGCGTCGCGCCGGTGCCCTGGGCCCCGCGCTTGCGGGGGCTGCGCGGACTTTCCTCCCCGGGCTCTCGCCCGGAGTGGCCGATCTTCGCCGATCAGTCTCCGCAACCGCGACCATGCCCGGTCGCGGCGATCAACGATCGATTCAATGGACGTCGTGCTTTGCAGGTGGCGTCAGTGGGCAGGCTATCACCTCCTGACGCGTGCTGGAGACGTCTCTCGGATCATGCGAGCTTCCCACCCTTCCGGGTGCGTCGCCGTCGCGATCGCGACGGACGAGCTCGCCTCGAGAGACATCCCCTCGAGGGAGCTCCGCCCGAAGACGGAGCACCCCAGACGCCGAAGCCGGGATTTGAACCCGGGTCTCCGCCGCGACAGGGCGGTATCTTGGTCCGGACTGGACAACCTCGGCTCGATAGCCCTGGGAGGCTTCGAACCTCCGTCGCGGGCTCCAAAGGCCCGCATGATTGGCCAAACTACACCACAGGGCTTCGAGGGGATGGGGCGTACCGACGTCGTCGACCGTTCGGCACGATCGACGAGCGACGTTCACCTGAGGTGAACGGGAGGGCCGAAGCGCCACGAACCGCTGGTGGGCGGCAGGCGGCAGCGACCGCGTTTCCCCGCGTCCGGACGGGTAGTCCGTGTGGGACGCAGGTTATGCGGCCAAGAAGAGCCGGTCCTGGGAGACCAGGCCGGATTGGCTGGAACCAGGTTCGTTCTGGCACCGACCGGCACCCGTCCCGGCTGAGAGCAGACGCTGGCCGAGGCGATACGTGCTCGCCTGCCAGCGGTGGGTGGGTGCCGTCATGGTCGGAACCTCGCGGTATTAATCGAAAACGCCGGGGTGGGTAAAGTAAGTTCCGTGGGTGTGGGGAGACCTATCACCGGCCACGTGTCCCCCGATTCCGGTATTTCTGCCAGGCGCGACCCGTTAGTGCCGCGTAGTAGCTACCCCAGACAATCGAGGCGAAAATCGGGACAGCGACCAGCCACCAAGGCAGGAGCCCGATCAAATCCCATGCCGGCTCCCCTGGACCCCTGATCGCTATGAATGACCATGGAGCTGCCCAGCCGATGGCTGCCCCTGCCTCAAATCGCGATGGCAATGATTGTGATCGTGCCATAGCGAAAGTCGAATTTGTCCTGACTTTTAAAGAATTGCCTCAGACGAAATCGTTGAGCCGCCCTCTTACCGACTCCTCTGATCTTTGCAGAACGCCGGAATCGGCCTGAAGAACGGCAGCAGGGGCACTCGCGTCGATCGCCTCGAACGATGGGACCAACTGGTCGCGACGCTCGTAGCGCTCGGTGGCAAGCCGGCGCCGCGCCTCGGCGACGTACTCCGGACGGATCTCGGTGCCGACGGCGACCCGTCCGAGCCGATCGGCGACCTTGAGCGTCGTCCCACTGCCCGCCATCGGGTCGGCGACGACGTCGCCCTCGCAAGAGTACAACAGCGTCAGCCGATGCACGATCTCCTCGGGGAACGGGCAGGGGTGGTCGACGTCGGCGTTCATCGGCACCGGTGCGACGTGCCAGACGTTGTTCGCGATCTCCTGCTTGGCGAGCTCGGACATCGCGAGCTTGCTGGCCTCGTCGCGGCGGTTCACGATATCGCCCTTTCGCCAGACTTGGATCTCCTCGTGCTGCTGATTGGGGTAGTAGTACGTCGGGTAGGGGTTCTGGACGGTCGTCCCGAAGCGGGGAGCGCCGCCGGTGACCTTGTCCCAGATGATCCGCTCGTGGAACGTCCATCCGACCTCCTGCATGACCTCAGCGAAGTGGTGGGGTAGCGGTGACCACCGATCCTGATCGCGCTTGACCGTCCCGATCACGACGGCACAGTACCCGCCCTCCTGCGTTGCGTCGAACACCGACTCGAAGATCGACCGCTGGACCTGCATCCAGGCCGCTACCTCACCGTCGGTCGACCGGCCGCCCCAATCCGCCGCATCGCCGGCGTCGGCATGAGCGTCGTAGTCGATCGCATCGAGATATGGCGGGCTGGTAACGGTTAGTTGAATCCCGCTGGGATCGGGACAGGCCTCGAGGGCGTTATCCAGATCCTGCCCCTCGGCTCGGTAGACACGACTCCGTGCATCGGCGAGCTCTTCGCGAGCGGCGAATCCCAGCGAGAACAGAGCATCCGGCCCATCGGGGGTCTCGACCCGCTCAGCGGTTCGTGTGACGCCCACGATGTACGCCGAGGGATTCTCTGCGACCGTCGACGCGCGGAGTGCTCGGGTAATCGACTCGAGAGCGGCGTCGCCAGCGGACGGCGCTAGCTCGATCGAGACGTCCAGATTCGCAACCTCGGCCCATCGAACGGCGCCGGGATGGATCCCGAGACGATCGAACGACGGCGACCACTCGAGGTCGTAGTCAGAGACAGCATCCTCGGCCTCGAGGGCGGCGATCGCCTCCCTCGCGTAGGGGTGGCGCCACAGTCTCACCGTCGCCCCGATGGTCGCCTCCGGGGGGATGGCTTCAGGATTGAACCGACAGCCATCGGCGCCGGGGGTAACCTCAGGGGCACTCCCGGGCGGGCCGATCGCCTCGGCCGCGTCGCGGATCGCATCCGTGAAACTCGCAACCCCCTGGGCAGGCTCCAGGACGACGACCGGCGGGCCCCGGACGCGGCGACCCGATTGTGCGATCCACGCCCGGCGGACCTCAGGCAGCGCTTCGAACGACCCCGAAACGTCTGTGTGAACAGGGGCCCGCTGTGGCCCGGGATAGCGGGCCGTGGGGCCATCATTCGTCGGTCGAATGCTCATGTTCGGCCCCCTCCGAGTCGCCCTCAAGGGTGTCGTTCATCCGCTCCAACTCGTCGGCAAGGCGGCCGACCTCGGCCGTCAACCGCTCGAGGATCCGGTAGTCGTTCCGATCCAGACTGCTGCCGGCGCCCGGCATCAGTCGGACACCTCCGTTACGTCTACCTCGAGGAGATCCTTCCCGTCCATGTCATTCCGGAATCGCTTGTAGACGGCTTTCTCGATACGCTCTGGCATCTCCTCGAGTCTCTCGCTGGGGACGTTCTCGATGGAGACCCGGAAGGTTGCCCCGCCCTCGGCGCCGAGACGGACGAGTAGTCCCAGGCCGTTCGTCCGCCACGTGCTCCCGCCGCCAGGGGTGTCGACCAGGCCGCGGGTGTAGACCTGGGCCGGCGCACAGCCCTCGGTGTCTACGTCGGAGGCACTGTAGTTCCCGCCACCCCAGACCCTGAGGTTGCGATCGCGGCCGCTAACCTCGATCTCGATCTCGAGGTAGCTCGGCGGTGTGGTACCGGACCCATGGAGGGCCTCGTCCCGGATATCGACGATCTCGCCGGTCTGCTCGATCAGGTCACCGGTGCGCTTGCTGCGGTAGACGACCGTCGCCTCGTCCCCCTCCTGCGGGTAGCCCTCGAAGGACGGGGTGAGGTAGTGGTCGACCTGGCGGGGGTGGAGGTCGCGGTGATCGTAGGCCGCGACCGTCATGGGTCGACCCTCCAGTCGTGAACCGTCACGCTGTCGCTCTCATACGGCGTTCCGTCGACCGTTTCGGACTCCCAGCCCTCGGTCAATTGGCCAGACACGTCGACGGGGGCGCTGTCAGCGTGGTCCGGCGGGAAGACCCGATAGGTCCCCCGGCCCGCTCCGTTTGGCTCGCCGAAGTGGACGGCGCCGAAGAACAGCGTCTGGCCATCCTCGGAGTCGAACTTCAGCATCATGGGGCATACACCCCTGCCCCCAGCCGTGCACGGAAATCCTCGGTGCGCCAGTCGTTGACAACGTCAGCGGATCCGTCCGGGACTTCATCGTGGGGGACCATCGCGGCGTCGATGGCGCCCTGAAGGTCTCCGGCGACGACCTTCTCGCGGGGCTCGTTCCCCTTGGGTGCATACAGGCGGAGATCGCCGTCCTCGGAGTCAGGGAGCATCTCGAAATCCGTGACGCCATAGAAGACCTCCTCGCCGCGCCCGGTGGCGATTGTGACCTTCATTCGTTCTCACCGCCGTTCTCGGCGCCCGCCAGCAGGTCGTTGGCAGCCTGGACGGCCTCATCGAGAGAGGCCACGAACCGTTCCTCGACGAGGTCGCCGTCCTGGTGCCGCTCGATGACGAACGACGAGCCATCCGGAACGTCGTTTCCCAGGTGCGATCGAACGTCGGCGCCCTGGATCGTTGAACTCGCCCAGACGAGGACCTCATCGCCCTCGGCGCGTGCGGCGCCGCCCACGAACGACGAGATTGTCGAACTCCGTTCGTCGTGGCCGAGTCGCGTCCAACCGTCGGGCGTCTCGAGATCGGTGCGTGCGCATTCTACGGTTCGGACCATCGTTGGGAACCTCCGTACTACCCTATTCTACCCCCGCTTACTTATATCTTATGCAGTAGAATAGTATAAGCGGAGAAGGGTGAGGGCCTTCCATACTGTGCTACTGCATAAGGTTTTAGTATACGGGGGTAGAATGGGAGTATACGGAGGAAGCAAGCATGACCGACCTACTCGAGACGCGGGGTGACTAACGATGGGCCGTACTCCCAGTATGCCCGACAGTATCCCCCGTGAAATCGGAGGGTGGACGCACGATCCCGACCCCTACAACGGGCGGGCATGGTTCGGGGACCGCGGGCGGGTATCCGTCCTGGTCAGCTCGGGCGTCGGTGGCAGCGCCTACGCCAAGGTGCGCGACGAGCGAGTGAGCGGGAGCTACGTCTTCATTACCGGCGAGGGCGAGGAGCTGAGCTTCGAAGAAGCCCTCGAGATCGCGGTCGACTGGATGGAAACCCACCGCCCTGAAGAGTGGACCCATCCCCGCATCGAGCCCGCGGTGTTCGACGTTCCCGAGGGATTCGAACTTGACCACTACGGGCTGGGCCGCCAACAGGTCACCGTCCGATACAGCGCTATGGCGGTGCCCGAACATCTCTACCAGCTCAATATCAAGATCACCGGCTACGATTCGACCGACAACTGGACGCTCAGTATCGAGCGCCACCCGAAGACGCACGGTCACGAGGAGGACCTGTGGGATCCCGAGAAAGGCACGACCTTCCTCGAGGTCCTGACCCGGACCCGTCGCCTCTGTGGTGCGGTCCGCCAGCATCCGACTGCGGTCACTCAGCAGGAGAACGGTGAGCTCGATCTCGAAGGGCTGCTTTCGGCCTCGCCGGTTCCAGACCCGCCGGAGGCCGGCCAACACGAGATATTCCACTACGTAGGGGATCAGCCATGAGCGGCGACCCGCTCCCACCGACGGCAGCCAGCCTCTACTGCGGCGCCGGCGGAGATATGTACGGCCTTCAGCGGGTGGGCTTCGACGTCCAGGTCGGCGTCGACGTCTCGATGGCCGCCTACTACGCCGTCAAGGTCCAGATTTTCGGCGCCGCTGCGATCGAGCACGATTGCTCCGACGTCGACGCCTCGATCATCCCGAAAAGCGCTGGCGGCGAGGGCGACTGGGAGCCGTGGGAGAGTTACTACGACCGGCCAGAGGAACGCGACGAGCTCGGGCTTCTGTTCATGGGCCCGCCCTGCCAGGGCGTCTCGCAAGCTGGCGGGGAGATCGACCTCTACGATCCCCGGAACGAACACATCCTCGCCAGCCCCGAGTGGGTCAGGGTACTCGAGCCCCAGGTCGCGATCATCGAGAACGTCGACGCGCTCGTCCGGGACCACGAGGCACTGGAGACGATCGTCACCGAACGCCTCGAGGATATCGGCTACACCGCCAAGACGATCTGCCTCAACGCGGCCGCTTACGGCGTCCCCCAGCACCGCTCGCGAGCGTTCATCGTCGCTGTCCGTAACGACCGTCCAAAGCCCTCTGCGTGGAAGCCACCCAAGTGGTGTGCTGATGACGCCGGCGGGATTGAACCCGGCCAAGAGGTCCGGGGCTACAAATCTGCCTACGACGCCCTCGAGGACCTCCCGCCAGCGATGCCCCCACACTCGCCGGTCCAGGACGAAGTTCACTCCGGGACTGTATACGACGACGGCGACCGCAGGGTGACACCCCACGCCTGCGGTAAGGAGATCGATCTCAACGGCGAGACCGTGTTCATGCCGCCGAACCATATCGCCCACAACCACACCGATAGCCACCGCAAGAAGATCGCGGCCTACCCCCGCGGGCACTCGGGGTCGTCGGTGACGCGGCGCCGGCTCCACCCCGAAGAACCGGCGCCCACGATCACGAGCTCTAACGCGACGCCCCCGGTCCACTATCAAGGCGCCACGCCGCCCTTCGACGGCGAACCGCCCGTCGACAAACGGGTGCGACGACTCACTGTCCGGGAGTGTGCGCGACTTCAGACCTTCCCTGACCACTTCTGCTTCCCCGGCCTCAAAGAGGATCGCTACCGGCTCGTCGGCAACGCCGTCCCGCCGCTGCTGGCCGCCCACCTCGGGAAGCACTTCGGCGACGCCTGTATCGAGGTCGACCCCGCCCGCAACTCCGGGGAGGTCACTGCATAGAACCCAACAGGGACCCACTTCGAATCGAGGAGGGACACGTGAACGGGCCCATCACCCCCCATTCTAATGATGCTATTGTGCGTCGTCGGAGTGTATGGCCCCCGAAAGCAACATCGAGGACAGAGAGGACATGACAGAGTGGGCTTCAGAGATCCAGCGGGAGGTATACCACCACTGGAAAGAGAACTATTCAGACTATGATCCTGGGGTAAAGGTCTTCTACAGCCCCGTCTACCGGAATCCCCACCTGCTCATTCTGGGTTATCAGCCGGGGGGCTCAGAGTTCGGAGACCTCCACGAAAAGTTCGAAGCCGGCCGTTTCTCACCACCCGCTGAACACGAATATCTGACCGAATCCTGGGACTTGACGCGGCCAGTGCGGAACAAGCTCTTCCGAGACGCTACCCACCACATCGAGGATAGCGTCGCGTTGAATCTTCTTTTCTACAAATCCCCGAGTATTAGCGAGTGGAAGGCTCTCGAGGAGAGCAAACGGAATGAGATAGAATCCTTCTGCATCAGTCATACGACCACTATAGTGGAAGAATTGAGCCCAGAAAACGTCCTCATCATCGGCTGGGAAACCTGGGACGAACTGACGGAAGTATTCGGGTTCGAGACTGAGCGTACTGTCGAGAGGAACGGGTACCGGGGTAATGATTTAGTGCGTATCTCCGACTCGTCTTCTCCTCAGTATATTGGGATTCGGCATGTTTCAGACCGACACAGCCCGTCCGATGACGAATACGAAAAGGCGCGCCAAGCAATACTCCCAGTATTGGAGTAGATCGGGCAAATAGAGGATCTCGATCTCCCCCGGCGTCCCTGTGCATCATCACACCAGCAGACCGCCGAAGCGTGCTGACTTGGCAATCTGACTTACACCAGGTCGAACTCGACAGTTTCGCGTCCGGAAACCTCGCCAGTTTGCTCGTCTCGGATCAGGATCTCAGCCTCGTAGGTCCCTGGATCCCACCCCGTTGTGCGGAATCGCATCGCAACTTCGAAATGACTCCACTGGTCCGTCTCAAAAATCTGCTCGCTTTGATCTGAGTCGATCGTCACTCGTTCTCCATCCTCGTCGTAGATACTGATCTGCCGGAAGACCTCGAGTGTCTGATTCTCCAGGTAGTACCAGTAGCCGAAGGCGATAAGGATATTCTCGCCAACTTCGGCGGACTCAATGGCGTGCTCTTCTCTGTCACCGTAGCCCTCCCACTCAGAGACCAACGATCCATCCGTGATGATCGGTGCGGTGGATGGGGGCGCTTCGACATACTGTGGATCGCTGTCCTCATCGAGTCGATAGTATATTCGGGAGGGGTAGTCGAGGGTAAATTCGCGCCGGACCGTCTCAGTCTCACCAGGAGCAACGTTGGTGGTGATCCCGTATCGTTCCCATAGATTCGGCTCTGGTTCTACCCAACCCGTCTCCTGAATCCACAGATATGGGGGCGTTTCTCCTGGCGCGTCACCGACGTTTTCGAACTCGAGGACTATCTCGAACGGTTCCCCGAGCTCAACTGTCTCCGGGGCTTGAATCGTCGATTGGATATCCGGTTCTGCCGGTTCGTCTTCCTCATCACTACCGTCACTATCGTCACCTGAATTGCCCCCGGCACCGGAACCGCCGCCGTCCCTGGTACCGGTTGCTTCCTCGGACCCGCCGGTGTCTTCGGAGCCGCCGTCGTCGGAATTGGCCTCGTCGTCGGAACTCCCCCCGTTGTCGAGAACGCCGAGACATCCTGCGACAGGGACCATCGCGGCCGCCGTCGCAAGATAGGCGCGCCGATCCATAGGCAAGGGGTGCGACGTGCCTGGATAAAAGTGTAGTGGCATTGAACATTATTGAGCCCCATAGCCGATACAGCACTCAGATTTTGTGTGACGTCCATTCCCTCGAGGAAACGGCGAGCCCTCCGAGGGTTCCGAAAACTATGGAATGTCCTCTACGGCATCACGGAGCTCCGCTTCCGTTTCCCACTCGATGCACCGGTCGCTCTCGAGCAGGCGCTCGATATGAGAGTGCGCCATGCCGTTCTCGAATTTCTCACGATCGACTTCGGGATCGGCATACCGGCGCCGGAGGACCCACACTTTGTCCCGATAGGACGGGGCATAGAGCAGGCCAAGCTCCCAGACGTACCCACCATCGAAATCCTCGAGGACGGACACAACCCACGTCGCTTGACCGCAGAGAATGTCGAATACCCGGCTCCACAGTTTCTCCTCCTTGATCCCAAAATCCTCGAGCTGAAACGCGACGGAGGGAGGCGATTGGCGATCGTCCAAGAGATCATAGACCAGCTGCCGGCGATCCGCTGGACCGTCCTCGTTCCCCTCTCCCACGACGAGGTATTTCCGTTCGTGTTGCTTGATCTCGCGGAGCCGCTCCCCGTGAACGATATCCTTGACCTGCTGGTGTTCCTCGGGGGTGATGCCGATCGCTTCGATGCGGGAATAGGGGTCGTCCTCAGGAGGGAAATTGGGTTGTTCGCCTTCGCCATCTTCCGGGTTTTCCGGGTCCTCAGTGCCTTCAGTCATTGATTTAGTGTTGTATCTCCAGGCTAATCAATGGTGGGATTAATGGGTAATCAAACTCATGATCAACCTCATTTGAGTGAGAGAGTTTATAGTGCTGGGATGCAAATATAGCGATATGAGGCCAGAGCCACAGGCGAGCACGGACGGAGGTGTCGTCGGGAAGCCCAAAGACGACGAGTTCGACACCTGGCGCGCCCTGCAAGCGGCAACGAAAAAGAAGCGGGCCGACATCCTCGCGGATGTCGTTGGACACCCGCAGGGTGCTCCCAGCGTGGAAGAGCTCGACTACATGAATCCGCCTCTCAGCGAAGACGCGATTCGGCGCCACCTCCAGGCCCTCGAGGACGTCGGCGTACTCGAGAGCCGCGAACTTCCGAAGGGGGAACGGGTCAGGGACTTCCCTCGGAAGTTCTACGAGCTGACCGACGAGGCACGTGCCCTATTCGACCGGAACGACCTCTTCCCGGCCGACGCCTGGCAGCGAGAGTACGAGTCGGTCGAAAAGACGGCGCGAATCAAGGAAGTCGAGTCGATGCCGCGTCCGGACTAAGGGAGTGTCCAGGCCCTATAGGGGCCTGGACACTGGCTGGGGTCACAGGTCAACATACTGGCTTTCCCACTCCCGCCGGGCCTCGATCTCCCGCTCACCTCGACTCGTTAGTAGGTAGTAGTTCGTTCTGCGATCGAGCTCGCCCTTCTCGACGAGTCCCTTGTCGACGAGGGAATCGAGATTTGGGTAGAGCCGCCCATGATGGATCTCTTTCTCGTAGTAGTCCTCGAGTTCATCCTTGATCGCTAGCCCGTGGGGTTCCTCTTTACCGGCGACGACGTAGAGCAAGTCCCGCTGGAATCCTGTGAGATCGTACATCAAGCCGGGCTATCGTTGGCATTTGGTAAAACTCTAAGCAGACCGTCAACCGACAGGTTAGAATAGTTTATACTGTTCTACTGCATAAGAACTAAGTAATAGGGGGTAGAATGTAGGAGTAAGCATGGTGGTCGGGATCGACGAGCGGGGCCGTCACCTCAGCGGGCCTCAGGCGCTGCGTGAGCGGATCCTCGAGGAGTACGAGGAATACCATGTCCCGCTCGCGATCGACCTGTTCTGCGGCGTCGGAGGCGTCGCACGGACGCTGCATACCTACGGGTTCCGCGGACCCGGCTGGGAGACCCTCGGGATCGACGTCGACGCTTCGAAGGCCGACACCTACCCTGGCCACTTCCTCGAGTGGGATCTCGAGAATGGCCTACCGGCGATCGTCGACGACCTCGTCGACGCCGGCGTCGTCGACGTCGTCTGGGCAAGCCCGCCGTGCACCTTCGCGACGAACCTCCAGTTTCGACGCGACGGCAAGAACCTGATCCCGGTCGCCCGGGACATGGTCCAGGAGATCGACGCGCCAGCAAAGATCATCGAGAACGTGCCCGGCGCCGAAGAGTTCCTCGAGGGGCCCGCCCGATTCTGCGGCGGTGCGTTCGGGCTGGGCGTCCAGAAACACCGGCTGTTCGAGACCAACTTCCACTGCCACGGTACCGCGTGCGAGCATCCCGACGGCGGGTTCGACTTCCGGATCGGCGATAAGGAATCGCCGGTCGAAGGGTATCGGATGGCCCACGGGTTCGCCCCCGATGCCGACCTCGCTACCAAGGAGCTCCGCGAGGCGATCCCGCCGGCCTATGTCGAAGCGCTGCTCCGTCAACATGCTCGCTACGGCGGTACCGAGCCCGATCCCGCGAGGTGTGTGGCATGACCAGCTCATCGCGCCCCGCTGAGTTACGGCAAACGCCGCGGATCGATCGAAGCGCTGTTCCCCAGGAGTGAGCCGCGCCCCGGACGGACAGGCCTTCAGAGTGGTGCATTGGCTCAAATATCCCTATTGCTAGGGCACCGGGACAGATTTCCCACCTTTGTGAACGGCCGTGTGGCAACCGTGACAAAGAGAAACAAGATTGTCCATAGCGTTTCGCTCGTTGGCTTCGTCTTCGTCGAACTCCCGGGCGTTGATTACGTGGTGAACATGTAAGACCGAGCCATGCTCGTCGAGGTGATCCTCTTCCGACATGCCGCACCTGACGCACTTCCGGCCGTCGCGCTCACGAACGTCGCGGCGCTTCTTGGGGTTCCATCCTGTACCGTAGTCAAAGGATCCACCCTCCCAATCGGGATGATTGGGCCCGCTTGGAAGAGCGTCAGGGCGCCCGGGTGAGACGTCATACCCTGCTTTCTCCAGTGCATTGAGCCATGACCCGAACCGCCGATGGTAGGTCACAATCCCATACTCGCTTTTCTCTCGGACTTCGTTTGCCGAGGGGGGCCGGCCGATATCTTCCGCGATGGCATGGAGACTCTCGAGTAGTGCCTCATCCGATACACACAGCCCACGGCTCGAGACGTCAACGTCTGCCGAAAGCAAGGAGTCACTCCAGGAACCAAACCGGTTCTCGAGCGTTCTGGATGCGTATGCGCCTTTTTGATCCATCTCCCCCTGCGTGGGAGGATGGCCGAGATCGTCCGCAAGTCGTTCGATCTCAGCTAATAGCTCCTCGTCTGCAACACCCCATGAGCCCTCCATATTGGGTTCGAGGTCGGCGGCCCGGAGTGCATCATTCCAAGATCCCCACCGCCGTTTGTAGGGGTCCGCAGACGGATATTCTGTGAGGCGATAGTCCATGTCTTGAATGGTGGGGACGCGACCGAGCTCATCTGTAGCCTGGCGGAGATTTTCGAGTAACGCCGCCCGGATAGCACTCTCACAATGGACGGACATGTGGCCCGCGAGCCTTTCGAACGAATCGCCGCAGACCCAACACTCCTCTCCAGCCATACCCATGCATGTATCTGTATGGGTAAAAATATACCGGGGGCAGATGGATGCATGGGTTAATCCGGCATCGGGTAGAATTGTGAGGTAGTGACAGAAGACGGCCCCTACGACGAGCGAGATGAGGAGAGTGGGGAGTTCCAACGGAAATTCGCGGACGTCGATTTCATCAACTCGCTTGAACAGCATCAGCCGGCAACGACGAACGATATCGCCGAGGACGTCGGCTGCAAGTATCGAACGGCTTACGAACGGCTCCAACAGCTTGAGGACGGCGGGAAGGTAGAAGCACAGAAGGTCGGTAGTTCCCTCCTGTGGTCACTTTCAAAAGGCGAATAGCGGCGATCTCGACGCGAACGTCCGGGTGAACGGCCTCGCATTCGGCAAGGGGTTCGACCTCGAGCGGCATTTCGAGACGACGTTCCCCGTGCCCGACGCCTACGTCGACGGTGAGCCAGAGATCACCGTCGACACCCGCGACGACCAGTCGGTGAAAGACCTTGCCGAGGCCAAGGGTGTCCCCGCCGAGTGGGGGAAGCAAGCCGTCCGGAGCGCGATTTCCTGGGAGTACGTCCACTGGATCCTCAGTCACTGTCCCGCCGTGCCCTCGCTACCACCGCAACGACTTCGGCAGGATCTCGGCTGCTACAGCACGGGGGCAGGACGGCATAGAATGTGGCCAGACCCTGACTCGTAGCGGGAGAGGTGCGTCTCCCGCCGAGGGAGGGCTCGCGCGCGAGCGTCGCGCAAGATCAACGGGGACAATCGATGGGGACCATCAAAGAATGGCGGTTGTTGCGGATGTGGAAACCTGCGAGAAACGAAACTAGTTGATCTTGGACAGCCGGGGGCAGGGGCCCCCGGTGGTGGGGGCGAGGGGCATCTCCCCCTCGTACCACAATGGACGACGAATCCGAACCTCACAACTCTCAGATCGGTAGCATCGGCCGTGAAATCGTCATAGCGATCCTCTGCAATATCGGAGCAATGCAGCTCGCCGGGATCTCGAGAATCCTCGCCGGCGGTGTATAGCGGAAGGCCGGAACTACTTCGTAGAGGAAACCGCCTCGTCAACCCGGATGGCCCGGTAGTTATTTATACAGGGACGTGGCCGACAACGCCGATGGTCCGCCCCCACCCCGATTGGTCAGATCATGATACTGGTTACAAGCGAGATAAGGCCGCGATCCTCGTCCTACCCTCGATTGCTCGGTATCGAGAGCATGGGATGTATCGAGAGGCCGGCGTCGATAGACAGGATGCAAATTCCTTCACGGTTAGTGTCGAGTGCGCCACTCCACTCGGAGACGACGAGCAGCTCGCCTCCTTTGCTGATGAGATCGATGCCTGGGAGTTCGCCAACGGAGTGATGTGGTACCTCTCAGAGAGAGGTAATGATCCTCAGTTCGCACTCAAGGAGTTAGCCGGGACTGCGGACCCGTATGAGGACTCCTGGATCCCAGAGGGAATTATCGAGGAGAGGGAGCCAGAGGAAGTTTTGCGGAAAATGGCCGGTCACTACGAATACGTTCTCGACGAGGTGTTCGAGGCCCAGGGAACCGAGTTGTGATCGTTACAGCCGGGAAATTACTCCCTCTTCAGGCTCGAACAGCTCGCCATCCATCAACAAATCGTCCAGCATCCCCTCCGCATCTGACTCAGGAACGCCGAGGTCCACGAGCTCGTCGACGACAGCGTCCCGGTCGGCGGGAGATTCATGCGACCGGGGAATCAATGAGAGCGCCAGCTGCCCAAGCTGGTCGTCCTCGAGGTGCGAAAGACGAGGACCCGGATCATCGTAGTATGCCGACCGCGCGATCACTCCCAGAACCGTTGCGTTGTGGACCTCTTCCACTGGAATTTCTGCGACTCGTTCGACAGAGGGCCCCTCGCGCAGCGAATTGTGATAGAGCCACACCTCTTTACCGTTGATAGCAATCCCCCATTCGGCGTCAACCATCTGCATATATCCAGCCAATTGCGATTCACCGGCGGTGAGCTGCAACCCGTATTTCTTTGCCTCCACCAAGACCGAGGGACTGTCCGAATTTGGGCCAAACAGTGCGTAATCGAACTTTCGACCCCCTCTCTCGTACTCCATCCGCACCTCACGGTTGTCGAAGAAATTCCATCCCAGCGCTTGGAGCATGGGGGTGATGAACTTCGCCTTGGTCTCTTCTTCGTTGACGTTTTCGGGAAGATTGACAGTCGCCGCCTGTACCAGCGCGACGCATTCCCGAAGATCATCGACGACTTCGAACTCTCCATCATAGAACTCCGACTCCAAGTCCGGCGCTGACTCGATCGAGACTGCCTCGAGGAAGACGTCGAATGTCGACGATTCCTTCTCTCCGTCCTGATCCAGTCGGAGGACCCCATTGGCAACTACCGGAGAACCAGCGGAAACCTCGCCAGCAATGTCGTCCTCAACTTCCACATAAATACTCTGTGACCGGTTCCCCCCGGCCTGATTGTGCGGCACCTCGCGAAGCTTCAGCTGCTGCCCGTCGACGAATTCCGATTGGTCTTCATCGAGGCGGAAGGGGCCCTGTCTCTCGCAGGATCGGCACTCGTAGGGCTCCTGAAAGTCGCCGCCGTTCAGGGGGACCCGAGTCATGGTTTCACACCGGACGCAGCGGAACGCGGCTTCGGTGCATTTGGGCTTGACATCGTCCGCCTTCTCGACCACGGTCTCGAGCGCTACCAGCGTGTTGACGTTGGCGGAGCCGAGCTCTGAGATACGCGTCCGCTCCGGGAGGTTCCGTAGTCGGACATGAGCATACCCCAGACTGACGTCGACGGGGAGGTCATACAGCCGGAGGGCCTCCTCAGCCGCGCGCTGGAGCTGCGCGGGCTGCTCCAGATACTGCTCGGCAAGCTCGCGATCGTATCGATACAGGTCGTCATAGTCCACGTGGATGGACTTCCGTTCGGACGGGTACCCCCTCGCGAGCTCGCCGATCTCGTCCCGGTAGTATTCCCGGAAGAACTGCTCGAACTTGTCGACGTACTCCTGTTGATCCACTCCAGTGGCCATGACCGTTGATAGCGAGAGATCTCACAAGAACCCGCGCCGCAGGGTGGAGGTATTCAGAGTGGGTCGACCCATCAACTCGCGAACTCATCGAGCCCGGACTGGTCCCCGATATCGATCGGGTCGAAGAGCTCCGGGACGTCGTTCGTGGGGTCGTTGACGGTCTTCGCGACGGGATAGGCTTGAAGCGGGTCCACGGGGTGGGGATCGAGGACGTCCATCGCCTCGTCGGCGCCGCCAGAGAGCCACGTCGACTCTTCATCGGCCTCGAGGATCACCGGCATCCGGTCGTGGATCGGCTCGACGAGCTCGTTGGCATCGGTCGTCAGGATCGCGGTCGTGTTCCGAACGTCGCCGTCGGGGCCTTTCCACCGGCTCCAGATCCCCGCGAAGGCAAAGGCCGACTCGTCTTCGCGACAAATCCGATAGGGCTGCTTGCTACCCCGAGACCCTGCCCACTCGTAGAAGCCATCAGCTGCAATCAGGCACCGGCGGTCCTGGAACGCCTGGCGAAACATGTTGTTGCTCGCGACGGTCTCCGATCGGGCGTTGATCGGGTTCGGGGCGTCTTCCGGCTCGTCCGCCCAGTGAGGGATGAACCCCCAGTCGAACACGTCGGCCGTCTCGACGTCCTCGTTCGCGATCGTAACCAGGCCATCGCCGGGAGAGATGTTGTAGGCCGGGACGTAGGAGTCCACGGCAGCGGTGGCCTCGACGTCGAAGCGGTCCTCGAGGACGGCAACGTCGATCGCCAGGCTCGTTCGTCCGCACATGCCCCCGACTACGAGGGCGATTGCCCTGAGGCTTCCCGTTTGAGGGGCCCCTGGAGAGAGGGGGAAGTGGTCTATGCCCTACCTACTGGATCACCACCATGATCGTGAGATCGAGATCGAGCTGGAGCGAACGGACGAGATAGGCTGCGGAGCAGAATATGCAGCCAACTGTGATGATTCCGCCCATCATAACTCGTCTTGCTGCGGGCGGGATCCGCTTGTTCGACCGCGCCAGACCACACCAACCGGTCCTGCTCGATAGGTTGATTTGCGAACGATACTATCATTGTTATATCTATTCTCTACCATTCTTCTGACTATTCTATTTTAAGTCAGAGCATTTGCTCAGGGAGAGACTACGACGGTCGCCTTTGCCACACTCAGAGGTGGCGAATACAGCGAGTTCCTCGAAATGGATTCAGCGATTTCAGCACTTCAGACACCGCTGAAATCCTAATTGATATATCCCGATAAGAGCCGCGATACATCACCCCACGACACCATCGCTCTGCTGCACCCCTTACATAGATGACTCTGACTACAATATCCTATGTTCTACAGCTACTTAAATGTTTTGGTTCTGTCATTATATCTGTCAGAGATGAGGAATTCAGGAGAATCGTGGTCTCTACATGCCGTTCCTCGTCGCCAACTCCGGCTTGTTCTCCGGCCGTGACTCCTCGATCGTCTCGGAGTGGACCTCCCGCTCGATAGTCAGCGCCCCGTCCCGCCCAGCGCGGATCCGCAGCCGGACGTAGTGAGCGCGGGCCTTCACGCGGCCGGAGAGACTGACGCGGCTGCTCCGTCGTGGGTCCGCCCAGCCGCGAGCATACCCCACGACGACGTCGTTCTGGGGACGGTGTTCCGGCGGTCGGTTCCGGCACTTCATCGGCGTGCCGACCGGGTACTCGATCGAGTCCAGCTCCGCGTGGAACGTCTCGTCCCACGGATCCTCGTAGGCAATCTCCCCCAGGACGTCCTCTGGATCGCGGGCCGTGCCGGCGAGCCGGCCCAGGTGATAGCCCTTAATCCGGAGAGTGTTCCCTCGCTCCGTCAGGAACCGGTGGTATCCACCACAGAGGCCGTCGTGTTCGACGAGCTCGAGGCCGAATGTCTCGGGCAGAACGTCAGCGAGGAAGGCGATCCCTTCTCGGACCTTGTCGGTGTCCTCGGGTACGGACATACCGGCGATATCGTGATGGGGGTGATTCGTCAGGTCGAACCCCTCCGGCCGCTCCATATCGACCGTCGCGACGGCGAACGCGCCCTGGTCGTTCTCGACGATGAACGGCCGTTTCCCGCAGCCAATCACCGAGGTCTCGCCGGAGGAAAACGCGCCCCCACCCGTGGCAGCCCGGACACCCTCCTCGAGGCGCCAGTGCGTGATCCCGGCCGCGAAGCTGTCGTTGGCTGCGGTCACCCCTCCGATGTACGGGTCAGCTTCGTCGTCGAAGCGACTGTAGTAGGTCGGGAGCTCGATCTCGCGATCGCCATGCTGCTCGAGATACTGATCGAGGCCGTCGACGACGTAGCCGAACTCCGATGCACGCATCGTCCGATCGCCGCCAAGTGAAACGACTCCTGGGTTACCTCGGTGGGTAACGTCAGGGAGCACGACCTCGAGGCCGCCCGCGAAGGTCACTGGTTCATCCCGCCATTCGAAATCGCGGTCGGGGAGACTTGCAGTCTCGATCGGGTCCGGGATGTCGCGGACGAAATCCGTGACTCGTGTTTGTGCCATCGTAGGAACCTCCGTACTACCCTATTCTACCCCCGCTTACTTATATCTTATGCAGTAATGCAGTATAATCTCCGTTTCGGGACGAATTCCATCAACCCGTCCTACCGGCGAGACCCGGTTACAGTTCCCATTATCCCTTTAAGTATTCCTCGCGACAATACTGTTAGATGAGGGGAGCTGCGCTTCGGCAACCTCGGATTTCTGCCGTACGATACCGCCACCAGCGCCCGGTCCTATCTTCCGAGCTCAGTGCTCGATTCCGAGCCCTACGTCTGGCGGTTGGGAGCGCCCCTTCGCAACCAACTATGATCGAAACTATGAGGAGCACCTATGCTACGAAATAACACGCTTGATTCTGACGAAGTTTGCGAACTCGCCATCTTGGCAGAGGGTGGAAGCAAATGACTCCATACTACCCGGGGGGATTCCCATCCGGCACTGCATCTGACGGCGATAGTGTCGATGCATCCTCCGAGGACCCTGGAGGCAGCCCCTCTGGCCACGAGTATTCGGCTGGCTACGAGACGGAGGCGGCGACCCGCATCGGCGACGAAGAAGTGGACCTCTCGGAAGAGGTCCAACGAATGCGCGAACACCACGAAGGGCGACACCAATCTGACGGCGATCACTCTACCCGAGAGCACTACAGAGACCGGAAGCGAATTCCCCAAGCCATCTGCTCGTCTCTCCCGCTGACTGAAACGGAGAAAGGGATGGTTGTCAATGTGGTCGAGAACATCGACCTCGCCCGATTTGGGCAGCAAAAGGGGATCCCTCGAGTGACACTCGGCGTCGTGGCCGTGGTCGTGGATGAGAGGAAACGGGAGCCGATGGAGGATCCGGAATTCGTCCGGTGGACCGACGAATACCGGTCGGCCTGCGATTCTCTGGGCGTCACAATGAGCGACCTGGGCACGATCAAGGAGTCTGTCCGAGAGTGGCTTGAAGAGAACCGCATCACCGCCACTCCCACGGCACCACCAAAGCGAGACACAGCACTGCCTGGACCCACTTCGCCGGATGATCTTCCAGCAGAATACTGGGATAACCAGCCGGCGGAGCTCTGGGAAGAACTCGCGGAAACATGGAATGACGCACCAGAGGGTTTCCGAGACGCTATCCCCGACCGGTATCGAGAACTGGTTGACCGGATACGTAGGTGGGAGCCCTGGGACATGGAAGACGTTGGCCCAGAACACGACCGACCTCCATTCGGGACTTGGTCAGACCAGGAAATAGAGGGGCCATGGATCGCGGAAGGCGATATCAAGGACGTCGAAGGACCCCTTGACGCCGAGAATTCGGACAGCTAAGCAACTACTATCGATGATTCTGTACGCAACTCCACCACCCTGGGTAGCTGCGCTCATTTGGGCCTCGGCCTTCGCGATACTCCTATTGGGGACGTTCGCCGTGGCCTACGCGAAGCGAGATGTGACGATCGACATCACGCTTTTCGAGTTCCACTGAGCGGGCTGCTGAAAGTAGAGCACCCCTGCTCGACGCAGGGTGGTAGAGACATCTCTACCGATTGACTGTCACCCAAATGCCCCAAGCCTGGTGTCCTCGGTATCCCGGAGGTATCTACGAATCTCGCTCTCGTCCCATTCCAGTGGCGACAGGACGCTCTCTGCCGCACGAATGCTGAGGTCGACGTAGAATTCAGGGTCGTAGTCGTCGGCCTCGAAGGGCAGGCGGACTCTGTCGTGATCGGACCGATCGTCGTCGACGACGACGTAGCGGACGTCCTGGCCGGGCGACCTCCCGATGCCGTGATCCTGGTAGCGTTCGAGGGCCGCCACAGTACGATTCTGCTGCTGATAGGCCTCAAGTGGCCGAGAACACCGGGTTTTAACAACGAGGTCGGGGGGATCTATCGTCCCGGACCGGAGCTCGGTGATCGACCTGGCCAGGCGATCGCAGACCGCCTCGGGGTCCCGCCGCTCATCGAGCGTGCCGATCAAGTCCTCCTGCATCGACTCGATGAACGCCGGCGTCGACCGCTGGCGGACCTCGATGCCGCGGTATTTGAATTCGTCCTCGCCGGCGACCTTGCCAAAATACCGGTTGAGTGACCCGCCGGAGCGTTCCTTACGCGGAACGAACGCCACCCAGTCGAAGCGATCCTCGTACTCAAGCGGGATCGATTGAGCGGCCGAGATAGCCTCGCAGAGCGCATCGATCGGTTCGGGGTCCGATTCCCGTGGCGTCACCCAGAGACTGTCGATGATCCCGTGGACGATCCGCCAGCCGCCGTCCTCGAGGGTAGCCTTCGCATCGAGCAGGATCTCCCGGGCGTGAGCGTTGATCGACTCGTGGACCTCTATCCTGCCGAACTTCGCGTTGCTGAACCCCTGGTAGCCGAAACAGGTCACGAGGATCCACTTCAGGGCATCCGATCGTCCCTCGAGGCGCTCGGCCTCCGCCGGGTCGTCCGTCTCGTCGATCCGGCGCTTGATCTCGGCGCGATCGTCGATGATCGGACGGAGAACGTCAGGAACGAACCCGTCACGATCGCAGACGCTGTACCCCAGCCCCGGGACGTCAGCCCGGTCGTGACAGTCACACCGGACCGTCTCGGGGCTGAGGTTGTACTCGCACATGATGTTGGGGAAGAGCGACCCAAAGTCCACCTCGACGACGTCCTCGTGGAGTCCGACGTCGGGCTCGAACGTGAACCCGCCACGGTCGGCCTCGTGGAGTGTCGACAGGTCCTTGAACGACTCCGACTCCCAGGCCCGCCACGGCACCAGGACGTCGCGGTCGTAGGCCTCGCGGATCTGGATTGCAGTAAACAGCCGGCCGATCGACCCCCAGGCCGTTTCCTGAAGTGGCTTCCAGGACCGCTCGACGAGATCGAGCAGGCCCGGGAGCCCGCCATCGTCCCAGAGGAAGCTGTTCGATCGATCGACGATCACCCGCCCGGGGACGTCGTAGCGAGCCGGAGAATACCCCACCTGGCCGTAGCTGTGGTAGGTGCTCTCCGCGGAGAGCTGGCGGTATCCCGGAAGCCGGCCCAGCTGAAGATCGACGCCGAGGGCCTCCGCTCGATCGGCCAGCAGCGGGACGATATCGGCATTCGACAGGACGAGAACGTCCGGATCGGACTCCTCGAGTCGAGCAGAGAGATCCTCGAGGACAGCCCGATCGGCGCCGGCGACCGGCTCGCCGTCGACGGTGAGCTCGTCGACGTCCTCGTTCGCGAGCGCACGCTCCGATAGCGATATCGAGAGTGTCCGCAATCGCTCGGAGGGGATCGGCGGCGTCTCCGTCTCGAGACAGTACCGGAACTTCGGGCTGTGGTCCACATTGAAGAGCCGGAACGTTCCGACCGCCCGCTCGCCGGCTTCGTGGCGTTGGCGGACCGAGCTCGCGACCGCCTCGATCTCGGAGGGCCGTTCGCACTCCAGGCGGAGCACGCGTGAGGGCTCGCGATCCCGCAGCGAGGGGTACCGCTCGACAAAGGCGATGTCGTCGACCTTGGGATCCTGTGCGATCCGTGGCTCGAGCCACTCGAGCGCCGACTGGGATCGCGCCGATACGTAGCAGGCCGGTCTGTACTCGCGGTCGCGCTCGAGGTGGACGTCCTCGCCGTCGCGAGACCAAAGGCGGACGGCGTCGTCCTGGACCTCCACGCTGAATACCATACAGCAGCCGATGCCCCTCGCCGGGATAGGGGAGAGCCTGAGGCGGGCTGAAACTGAAAGAGAATCGACGCCCCGTCCCTACTGTGTGTCGTCGGCGCCCTCAACCAGTTCGCTTTCTGGTTCGTGGAGGGATTCCTCTTCGACGATCTCGCCTGGGACCTCACTCTCCTGCTTGATATAGAGGCCACGGGTGCCTACATAGCGGTCCCAGAACATATCGAGGACCTCCTCGATGTCAGCGTCTACGAGATCCTCGTCGGCGAAATCCATTGTGAACATCCCGTCACTGCCTTCGAGCCATACGCCACGGTCGGTGTCAAACACAGCTACGCGCCGGTAGGTCAGCTCTTCGAACTCCTCCTCATGTGGGTCGCCATCGATGCGGTAGATTCCGGCCAGGGGCATAGAACCAAGTTCAGCTGCTCGAATCGTCGGCCTCGATCAGGTCGGTGTCGGGCTCGGCCAGTGGCTCCTCGACCTCCACCTGACTGGAGATGTTCTCCTCGGGGATGGCCCGGATCCCGACGCGATCGAGCTGCGTAGCGAACAGCTCGGCGATCTCCTCGGCTTCGGCGTCAATGAGTTCCTCCTCCTCGAAATCCATGGTAACGCGGCCGTCGCTCGAGTCCAACCAGACGCCCCGGTCAGTGTCCCACGCTGCATGACGCTTCCAAAGCCGGTCCTCCGTCTCTTTGGAGTACTCCGCATCGTCCATAGTGTAGATCCCGACGATAGCCATGGGATCAAGTGCCGCCACTCGAATCGCCTCCCTCAATCAGCGATGTCTCCGGTTCGAAATCAGGGTCGGCGTCGACGATCTCGCCAGGAACTTCGCTCTCCCGCTGGATGTAGAGACCTCGCGTGCCCTCGTATCGGGCCCAGAACATATCCAAGATCTCCTCGATATCGGCATCAACGAGGTCCTCGTCGTCGAATTCGCGGGTGTATTCCCCGTCACTGCTGGCGAGCCACACCCCGCGGTCCGTATCGAATGCGGCTCGCCGCTGGAACGTCAGATCCTCGGGATCGTCTTCGTAGGGGTCGCCATCGTACCCGTAGATCCCGGCAATTGGCATACCAGTTGATTGCTGCCCCTACCCGTTTAAACCCGAGGCACAACTCACGGCCAGCCAAACTGATCGCGAGCGATCTCGGCTGCCACCTCGATATTACGTTCGTAGATTTCGTCGTTATCCGCGTCGGCATGAGATGCGTCGGAGTTAGCCACGATCGCGTTCATCTGCTCCCGGACAGTGTCGACGACTTCCTTGTCCCGTCCGGAACGTTCGAGCTCGTATCCTATCTCAGCTGCCCGTAGGGCGATGTCCTCTCTTGTGATATCGAGTTTGTTGTCAGAATCGCGCAGCTCGTCGATTTTCTCCGACGAATTCGCTGCGCGCTTTGTGACGTGCTGAAGCGAACGGAAGTCGCCGAATTCGCGATCCCCTCTATCATAATCGTAGGTAAGCACCGTCCCGTCTTCGCCAATCGAAATGTTATCGCTGGTGGTGTCCCAATTCCCGCACAGGGCCTGTACCGCCAGCTTATCCAGATACTCCTCGCGGGATACTTGGTTCGCCCATTCGGGCTTGGTGAGGTCCTTGACCGATGAGTAGCCGTAGTCCTCGTCTTTTGCAACGGTTTCAGAGATCACTGCGTCCCTATCTGCATCATAGGTAAAACGAGGTGTCTCAACCCCCAGCTCCTCTGCAAACGAGTAGACTGCCATCTGATTGGCCTTTAGAGCTGGATTCTCGACCTTGGTCACACCATCGCCGTAATCGGTCCGGTAGACGGCGTGTGCTTCTAATTCCGAATCCTCCTCTATTTCGCCAACATATTTCGCGTGGTCAGTAAACCCCCTCCCCTCGTCGTCATCGGATTTGATCGGCGACCACTTTTTCACGTCCTCCTCTGAGAATTCGTCTAACCCTCCATATCGGTCCTCGTGACTGGGTTCCGCCGCAGAATCGACCGGAACATCACCGTCGCCTTCGAGGTGTTTTGCCGCCACGGCCTCGTCGACTAGAACCGAGCGAGCGAATTCAGATGTAGATGGAACTACGGACCATTCAGCGACCGGTGGCTCCGCCTGGCTGGCGGATTGCTCTGCCGATGATTGGGAAGTCTCGGTTCGGGAGTGTTCGGTTCCGGCTGAGCCACTAGGAGACTCACTAACCGGAGGGCCGCCAGCCTGTACTTCGTCCAGGTCCTCGACGAGATCCTCGAGGTTCTCCTCGACGTCTTCGGCCATCTCGTCTAACCTGGCCTGGGCCTCCGCAGCCGCTTCATCGTCGGCCTCGAGATCCTCGACGTCGTCACGATCGCGACTGCCAGAGCTGGAGTCACGACTCCCGCCCTTACCGCGGGTTCGTCGCGCCGGGGGATCTGAATCCCCACTCTCCTCCGAGCTCATCTCGATCTACCCGCAGCATCAACCGCGGGTACAAAAAGTGCACGTGACGCTGGAAAGGCGGTCCCTCGCGACGGCGGCGCCGTTCAGAAGTAATCCTCGCGATATCGGGGCTCGATGATCCCCTCGACGGCGTCGATGTCCACCACCGACGGCGGGAGGTCGGAGACGATATCGCCAGCGCGAGCTGCCGGCGCAAAGTCCCAGGAGAAGAAGTGGGTCCACTCCTCCATGCTGGAGAGGTCTGCGTCGTCGACGACGATCAACTGGTCCGCTTCCGGATAGAGCTCTCCCAGCATCCGAACCCTGGTCTCCCTCCGGGGACGGGCCCGCACTGAATCATCCTCCGGGGGGTCCTGGGGATAGGCGTCGACGATCTCTGCAATGCCGGGGATCTTCGCCTCGCCTTTGAGCGCCTGATTGCCGGTGGCGTACACGATGTGGTCGGTCTCGTGAGCGAGGTAGCCCACCCACTCGATCGGGACGGCCTCGAGGCCCTCTTCGCGAGGGGGATTGACGTCGATCGTCTGATCGCGGTCGAACGCGAACACCGTCCGGCCCGCGGCACTGTCCTCTGGCCGGTGGAGCTCGGACGCGAGGTCGGAAGTCGGGGTCAACATACGGCTCAATTCTGCGGCATCACTGAAAAACTACGGCGAGCGATCGTGAACGGGGACTACTCCTCACCGGCTCGCTCGCGGTATTCGTCGACACAGCGGTCGCATTTGTCCGTGAACCCCTTCGGATGGACCGCGATGTCCTTGTCGTCAAGCGCGGAGACCGCTGCGGCACACAGCTTATCGACGTCAGAGTCCTCGCGAGTCGACCCCTCGGCTGGGAGGTGGATATTGCGTTTCCCTCGGTGACCGCCCTGTCCCTGGGTCGGATCCGCGGCAGCCACCTCGACCCACCAGGGGAGGTAGTTCCGGATCTCGTTTCGCTCGAGGTCGGGCGGGAGAGCTGCATAGAATCCCTCCGGCACCTGCTCGAGTGTCTTCAGCTCCGCTACCGAATCAACGGGCAGCTTGCTGAACTCGATCTCCCCACTATCCGTGACTTCACGTTGCCGATCGCCACGGTCTCCCAGGTCGTCCCGTCCGTGTGTTCCGGTCCCCATATCGGTGGTTCCCCCGGTATCGGTTATAAACTACCAGACGGGCTCGTAGTATAAACAGTGCGATGGGTAATGGCCATATCTTACGGAGGGTGATCTAATCGATGTTTAGTAAGGGACGGACGAGTTGCATTGGCGGCTCTGCTCGACACCCTCAAAGTTGATGGGAATAGCGAGATACAGAGCCTGAGTTCAGCAGAGATTGAGCCTGTATTCGCGACCTGGCGGGTGACAACTGCTGACACATTTCTGGGGATGATCTACCGAATTTCATGCGACAGCAGGGCCCTCTGGCTCCCATCAAAATGGATGATATTACGAGACGAGGTGGAGTATCGGGTGGTGGATACGCGGGTGTATTGAATCACCAAACCCGTCGAAATATCTATGCCTGAGACTACGTTACGATGGTTTAAGGATGAATATTGCCGCCATGGCTCCCGCAGGCGGTCTAACGATTGCAGGGGTATCAGCTTACCTTGGTTGGAAAGCCAACAGACTCCCATCTGTGCGCGAGGTACGGGCAGAAATTGAGGACCGCCTGAATGAGGAGCATATAATTCCAACACCGTTAGCTGCGCGTCGTCACGACGAAATTGAGTGGAGTAGCGATTTCTACATTACGGTAGAGAATGTGGAAGTATGGGAGCGTAAGCGGCGGCGGAAGTGGCTACCGAGACATGGGTTTAGCGGAAAGACGTCACTTGAGTTTGAATTTCACGGACGAGAAGCGCCTTCAGAGAAAGAGTTGTATGACAGTTTTCTCGGAAAACACGTACAATTTGAGCGAATTAATCGCCATATTGACGACTCCTATCGGGTGAAAATTCTGGTTGGGACGGCTAATCCAGATACCGTTTGCGGACACATTATTGGAACCTTCAAGCGAATCACCATGGAACTCAAACTCCAGAAGGACAATCCACAGATTGATGAAGAATGGCTCACACTCCCGAAAAACACGTTCCTGGGGGCCAAGAATGGGGATTTATACGACCTGATGGGGGAGCGTGTAGTCCTTCCAATTAGTTACCCCAAAGGCCAGGAACGGCCCGACAATATACCTCCCAAACCTAGGAAATTTGAGGACGATACTGCTTAAATACTATCCAGATACCCACGTCGCTGTTCCACCTTCTGCTCGTCGCTCCTCTTGTCGTAGTGTTCGTCGGAAATGATGATTCTGACCTCTTTCCCAACCGATTGGTATGTGCGACTTGATAACAACCTTCCTCACCGATGCGCCCTGAATCCATCGGCGGACGCTCGAATTTCCCGGTCTATGTCAGCAGCGATGTGACCGAAGGAGAGAACTAGTTCACCAATCTGCTTGGGTTCTCTGGGTGACGTCCTGCCGAATTGGCTTTCAAGTGGATCCGCTGTTGTTGGCACGGCCATTGTGAGAAAAATTCCGAGGCTAGTTATCTGCTTCTGCCGCTTCCACGGCGTCCACATTCAGCGTCACGTCCTGCTTCCGCTCTGGTGCCGGCGGCTTCCCATCAGGATACAATTCCTGCATCGTCTGGTGGTAGGCAACGAGTCCCATCTGATTAGAGATATGAACCATATCGCTTCCCTCCAGTCGATATAGTTCTTGTAATCCCTGCTCTATATCCCAGTCTGCTTCTCCGCCTAACTCCCCATCTCCATCAATCAGCTCATCAACACACTCTGCGATCTCCTCTGCAGTCTCCACACCCTCGTCTGTCGTTAACTTCGCAACAGGAATCGGGAGCGACCGAATCTTCGTCTGCGTAAGCTTCGCAAACGCCTGTGCAGCGTCAATCTCCCCGAATCGCTTGAATACATAGAAATGGAACACGCGAGAATTCAGAACACCTAGCAGGAACTTGTGATACGCCTCCGTGTCCAACCCGTCTGGGATATTCTCCGGATCGGTCCACTTCCCTTCATACTCCTCGTCATCGTCTTCAAGTTCGATATCAACGTACCAATCACGCATCGCGTCACGGTCGCTCCGGATTTTGTAAATATAGACGCTCTGTGGGCAGTAGACAGTGTCACTGTGGTAGGCGACTGATAACCCCACTCCAGCTTGCCGGATCAACACTTTGTCACCGCGGTATATCTCTTCATCCTTGTACTGAATTCCGTTGTAACCAGTGTCAAGACCCTTCAACGCCAGGTGATCGTATCTCTCACCGAAGGAATCCCCGTCCATGTACGTCACGTCACCCTCTTCGGGGTCATCAGATACAATATATTCATCGCCGAGGCTATTCTGGTATTCGAACACGGTATTACAATCCGGGCACGTTTTCTCCGTGTCCGGGTCTCGGCCACGCGGCGGGGGCATCCAAACCCCACACGCCGGGCACTGAATGATATGCCCCGCCTTGTTCAACTCTACACCGCGGTGCGACTCACAGAACGCGCCGAGCGGGATAGAGTTCGACTGCATCGTTCCCAGAATCTCATCGTCGGTAGTGTATCGGAACGGTTCAATCTCACCGGACTCGATGCATCGGTCCTGCGGGATGTCGAACGAATACGCCGATTCCAGCTGTGACAAACTCAACTCACCCTCAATCGCAGCCCGACGGTCATCGTCTACGAGCGTCATGCTACGGAACGTATTCTCGTCGCCCGGTTCCTCATTCTTGACCTGCAGTGTCGTCGTGTTCATCCGAATGTCAGGGCCGAACCAGTCCGCTCCGAGCATATGGTACCGCTCGAACGTGTAGTTCTCCAACAAGTACTCTCTGACGGCAGAGTGGTCCGGGTTCAACAAAGTTTGCGGGAGAACGAACGCTAACCGCCCGTTATCGTCTAAGTACTGCAACGCGACGAGAACGAACAGTTCGTACGTGTCAAGATTATTGACATCGAACTCGTCCCCGAACTCGTCACTCAGCCACTCAGACGCCTCGGAACTGACCTGTCCACCCCATGGGGGATTACCAATAATCAGGTCGAACTCGCCGAACCCGGCCGTTTCATCCTGCTCCTCGAATTGAATCTCACCGACGAGCGCGTCCTGCGACGCGAAATTCCCGGTGAGCATACCGAGTGACGTGTTTTTCCGTGCCGACCGTAGCCACACGGACAGTTTCGAGATCTCAATCGCTTCCTGCAATAGGTCATTCCCGTGCAGGCACTTGTCGAGAATTTCGATTTCCCTCTTCTCGAACGATTCGAGCGGTACCTGCACTGGTCCATCCGAACCGGTTGCCGCTACTTTCGCAGATCGGAGCTTCTCGTGTACTCGACGCGCCTCACGACTCAGATGGTCAAAACAACTCACGAGGAACGCACCGGATCCGCAGGCAATGTCCGCAATTCGGATGTTGACGATAGCTTTCAAGTACGCTTCGAGAAACTCTTTGTCGGGGTTCTCCATCTCCAGTTCCCCATTCTCCAAGTCCAGTTCGTCCCGAATCTCCGCGCGCTTGTCCTGTAGGAGGTCTTGAATCGCGTGTTCCGCGACGAACTCAGTGAGACCTTCCCTGGTGAAGTACAAGCCGTAGTCCCCGCGGTCACCGCTGAACGGGTTCGACTCGCCTTCTGCGAGGTTCGCTCGCACTTGCTCGATATCACCGACGCTCTCCTCGAAGATACGGCCGAGAACGTGCTCGTTCAGGTCACGGTGGAAATCGTACTCGTAGAACCCGTACACGCCGTGAATCGTTGTTTCACCGATTTCGTACTCGCGGGTGAACAATTCGTCCGGAAGTGTCACGGACTGCAGCACGTCGTCAGGTTCGAACAGTCCGCCGTCGTACCCGAAAATGTCGTACGGGTACTCGTCCGGGCTGCCGGTATCGATGACGCGGAACAGGTCCTGTACGAGCGGGTAGATTTTCCGGTCGTCTAACGTCGGGAGTGTCGCTCCGCTGGTGACGACTTTTTCTAGCAGGCCATCGGGGAGTAATCCGGAAGGGTGGTCGCTGAAGAAGCAAATCACGAGACCGCGGTGAATCATCGTCTGCGCGGCTTGAATCGCCTCTAGCTGACCTCCGCTGAATTCCGCGAGGTCTGGGTCCTCCTCGACAATCGCCTCATATACGTCCTCAACTGCTTCACGGTAAAATTCGTAGAAATCTTCAGTGAGCTCTAACCGTTCGGACAAGTTCTGCGCCATCAGGTCTTCGATGTCCGAATCGGCGTCCTCGCCGATCAAGAACCGGCGATGCATAACGAAGTAGAACTCCCAGAACGTCTCCGTCAATTCGTCGTTGTCATCGAGGAACGAGTCGATTTCCCACTCTTCGTAGTGGTCAATGCTGCCGTGGTGGTATAACCGCACCACTTCCATGTTCGACGCGACGACCCATCGGACAGACAGGCCGTTCGTAATTGCGTACTCGAACGCTTGCTCGACCGGGGATTTCAACCGGTTCGGATCGACTTTGTCCAGATCCGTCCCCGGGTCTTTCAGTTCACCAACGACCTTACGAACGTCTATTGTGAGTTCTTCGTCTTCCTGCTCGAAGTGCCCTAACAACACGTCGGGGAACCCGTCGCCCCCTTCTGAGAGCGATTCGGGGAGGAGCTGGAATTCACCAGCGGTGCCTCGTGGTCGCTTGTATCCGAGTACATCCGAGAAGATGTCGCTCAAGAACGACTGCTGCAGGTTTCGTTCGGTAAGTGATGTGCTCGTACCGGTCCAGCCTTCGACCGCTTCTATGAGTTCGTCCGTGTCGCTTGGTCGTTTCACCTCTTGCTGTTGTAAATACTCTTCCACCAGGTCCGGATCGAAGAGGGAGTGCTGATTATTCGGCAAGGTATACCCGGATTCTTCCTACAGGGGGCACTTTGTTCTAGCCCTCTTCTGCGATGACTGACATCGCGAAGGTAATCTCTCGCGTAATTGTGAATCGATGTTTATGAATTGTAATAGGTAAATTCACTCATAGGAAAGTGGGACCAAACTCCGTAGAAGATTTGCGCTCTGTACTCAGCACACTTCAACAACCTCTCCCTAATAGTGGGTTTCAACAAGGCCGCATGGTCTATTCCCGACCTCGCCGATTACTCGTCGGAATAGGTCTTAGGCAACATCCCGCTCCTCCTCAAGTTTCCGCTCCAGCACGATATCGTGGAGGTCTCCGATCTTCATGTTGATCGTATCGACTCGGTTCTCTTCGCGATCGGTGAGCTCGTCGCGAGGAATGTCCCAGGAAACAGTCTTCATCTCGTCGAGACCGCGTAGCGCCTCAAATCTATCCCTGACGAGTGCGCGAGTGGTGAACCCGTCTGTGTCGGCCGCTGGTTCAGCCATCGTCCTCACCCTCGGCCGCCAGCACGATCTCCCGGAAACGGTCAACCTTCACCTCGTCGTCGGAGAGTTCCCGCCCCTGGGGCTTGCTCTCGATCCTGCCGATTGCTGCTGGGCCTCCTGAGCGGCGATCTCGCAGCCCTCCGCATGATCGTCCGGGGCGGTTACGTCCTCACCGCATTCATCGCATTCTTCGGATAGATTCTCACCGAACATCCTGCACCCGACTCTCAGGAGATCGCGTCCGTCTGGCCGTATCTATACTTCCAGGTGACCCCACACTCCTGCCACGTCCAGCAGTTCGGCGAACCCTGAGCGAGACGACAGAGTCCGATCCCGCGTCGCACACTTCGCAGCCGTCAGGATGGGCGGAGAACAGCCCCTTCGACCTCAGGCATCTGTCTGCCCTGGAGTCTCTACCTCGTCGTTTCCCCAGTGATATCGTGGATGCTCGCCTCCGCCGGCGGCGTCAGCTCCGATACCGACTTGACCCGATGCCGCTCGAGCAGATCGCGGACGAAGTTCTCCGCATTTGCGGCTGATTCGGCGCGAACCCACGTGGCCGCTCTCGTGTTGGCACCGACATTGGCCGAGCGAACACGGAAAATGCTCGATTGCTGCTGATCGGCGTCTGCTTTGCCCTGGGATTCGGCGTTCGAGGAGTGCATCATTGGGACCTCCGCACTATCCTATCCCCTATTACTTAATACTTATGCAGTAGCGCAGTATAATTAACTGTAACGGACGACTGGGGGGCTCGGGATTAGCTTCTGAACGGGTCGCCTCGAGGACGAAACGATCGGGTGCTACTCCGGTGTCGGGTCTCGCTCCTCATCCCAGCCGCAGGCAGGGCACGCCTGGAGATCCAAGAACGCCCAGAGTTGTGGAGCACCGCACCCGGGACACTCCTCCTCAAGGACCTCGAAATCCACGTGCTCGCAGCTATCCGCGTGGGGGCGATACTCCCACCCTCGTTTGGCGGACCAATCGACCGGGCAGCAATCGCAACGAGCACCGCTGACCCAATCAGAGACCTCCAGTGGGTCACCGCCCGTATTGCCATAACCCCGGCTCTCTACCGACATCCGACGGCCACAGCCGCGGCACTCCGGCGCCTCGAAGCGATCGGCACCGGTGGGAAGCTGGCCACCATCATTCATGCCCTGCCCCCAGAGGCGCGGCGTCTAAGGCGTCCTCCTCGAGGGCGCGGCTCCGTTCGACAGAATACGTAGGAGTCACACAGGATCCCCCGATTCCAGACACATCCCTACAGCCGCCTGTCGCTCGTGCTCGGCCGTCTTCAACGGCTCCCCGCAGTGGGGGCAGATATCGTACTGGCTGACGTCCCCGACCTCGGCAATGACCTCGTCGACGAGCTCCCAGCCCTCGTGGAAGCCCTCCTCCGTCTCGATCGCCCGCCACAACCAGAGGTCGTGAGCCGGGCCCGGCGCCGTCAACATGTACGCGGACTCCCCGTCAGGGCCGGTCGCCTCCAGCTTCGGACCATAGAAGGTCTCGGTCCGGGCGGCCACAGTGAGCTCCCCGTAGCCCTCGACGACGATCGTATCGTGGCGCTCCGCCCGAAGCATCACCTCCTTACAGCTGTACTCGGTGGCTGGCTCAGTGTCGATACGGAGGTTCTCGTCGGTGGCTATCGTCCCGCCGTCCGGAATGAGCGCTTCCTCGGCCGGTTCGTGTGTCTCGGCGAGGATGTCGGGGTCACAAATTATCGAGAATACATCCTCAGACATCGTACCCCTCGCGCTTCTCTTCCAACTCCTGGATCTCCAGTTCGAGTTCGGCCATCTCGAGGTCCTCGACGAAAGCGTGGAGGGCGTCCCGATCATGGAACGTGAGTGTCTGGGTGATCCGATCGTGGATCAACTCAATCACCGCCTCACCATCGTCGTTAAGGCGAACGTCGACGTCTTCAAATTCCCCAAAGTCTACTGTCATTCCTGACCCTCACTAGCCGTGCTTTGTGAGCGGACTCGGTACAGGTAACCCGTCTCAATCCCATCGTTTAGCGCGTCGATGGCAAACTGCCATTCTCGGGCGCTCTGAAAGCCGCTAAGGGGGCCGTATGGCTCAAGCTGGTCGAGGTCGCGGGGGTCGCACTCCCCGATCTCCTCAACGACCACGTCTCCGCATTTCTGGCCCGTCCGGGACTTTCGCCACCACGTCTTTCCTGTCGTCCGCCTCGACGTGCGGAACGTGACGACTTCGCCTTCATCAAGTAGCTGAGACCTCGCCGTCTCGTCGGCGAAGATAATCGGACCGGTGTGATCATTCCCGCCCGCCGGCTGCCCGCCGTCGGCGCGGAGGGTGTCGTCGTCCTCCACATACCACATCGAGTCGGGATCGTGTCGCCACCACTCGACGGTTTCTCCTCGCCGGTGTCCTCGCTCTCCGCAGTCCGCACACATCGCGGAGCCAGCTCCGGGAGCCTCGAGGACCGTGCTATCGTCACAGCCGGGGCACTCGGCGTCCGCAATCACCCTCGCCGAGCGCCCACTGCTGGCCCTGTCGCCATCACCAGCCATCTTAGCTCCCCTCCTGTTCGGGCCTGATGCCTGCCCGAACGCCTGAATCCGATATCATACGCTCAGTTTGACCGGTTCCCCATTTATAGCTCAGTACCAGGAGGGTGACCTCTCCCCATCAGGACCACTCACTCGGCGACCGGCATGTTAGCACTAAGTACTAACCTGCTCCTCCCTGATCGACTGGAGATCGGCTGCGAGCCGGTCGCCATCGGCAGTATTGGGATGGACGAAGAGCACCCCCTCCGCCGGGCGTGCTAGCGCGGAATCCCCGACTGCAAACCCGGCCTCCCTGGCCGCTGGAAGCTGGACCTGATACCCGTTCCCGGCCGGTTGGATCGCGGCCTCGAGGGCCCGATACACCGATCCCGTATCCCGTGCGGCCGCAGCGACGAGCTCGGCCTCGTCCGCATCGTCGACGCGATCGACGTCGACGACCAGGAGGAGCCCATCGAACCCGTGGACCCTGACGTCCGCCCGTCGAAGCGTGTTGCCCTCGCTGTCCTCCTCGACGAGCCCGCCGTCGCGGGCAGGCTGGGTCACCTGGAGTGCGTACCCCTCCCCCGATTCCTTGATCTCGTTGGGCATTATTGGTTAGTACTTAGTGCTAATATCTGACTGCCATCAAGTGTTTCGGCTGGAGCCGAGAACCAATATGTGATTAGTTATTGTCGATGACACTGAGAATTAAATCACTGGGCGGCTCAATTGAGTTCCAAGAGAATGGGTCGAGGGTACCAATATTCTGAGAAAGAGCTACTGACCGACCTGGCGGAGCTCCGGGAGGAACTCGGCCGACGGCCAAAAGCGCCTGACCTCAAGGTCCGCGAGGACATGGCGTCACAGGCGACCTACACGATCCGGTTTGGGTCCTGGGACCAGGCGCTTGCAGCAGCAGGGATCGACACCGACTTCGAGGCGGTGGAATCGGACGAAGACGAGCAGCTCCCCTCCGAACGCCAGGAAGAGCTCAAGCAGGATATCAGAACGGTCGCTGAGAAGCTCGAAAAGCCGCCAACTACCTCGGAAATCACAGAGCTCGGAGAGTACGGAATCGCAGACTATCGGGAAGCATTCGGAAGTTGGGAGAACGCCCTGAGTGCGGTTGGGCTGGAGCCTCGAGGGAGGGCCTTCGTTTCCGATCAGGTCCTCCTCGAAGACTTGCGTTCCTTCGCTGAGTATGGGCCCGAAGGCGAGGTCGACGTCCCCAGGGCCGAGGACATGGAGGCTGAGGGCCCTCGGAGCTCGGCCGCCTACAAAAACCGATTCGGGTCCTGGGAGACCGCACTCGCCCGGGCAGGACTCGACCCCCGGCACGACACGATCGTCGACGATCCGCTGTTCGACGTGATGGATCTCGCGGAGAGCGGAACCCCGCCCACTGTCGCCGATATCCGCCGCCAGGGAGAGTTCCCCCTGGCCGTCTACCGATCGCTGTGGGGTCGCTGGCCGGCACCGCTGGAAGCCGCCGCCTTCGACCCGCCGGAGGATTGCGAGCCTCCAGAGCTCTATGCGGCCAGCACCCTCGTGTACGAGCTCCGGGAGCTCGCGACAGAACTCGGGCAACCCCCGACCGAGGACGACGTGAGCGACGCCCTCGAGATCCCGACCGAGGTCTTCATCGATCACTTCGAGACCTGGGAGCGCGCGCTCGAAGCAGCGGGCGTCGTCGCTCCGTCGGAGCCCGACCTCGAGGATCGCGATCCCATCCTCAGCGAGGGTAACGTCGTCGTACGGGAGGCGACCCTCGAGCACGACGACGGGACCACGCCGCTGTCGGTGGGGGAGATCCTCGTCGACGAATGGTCCGAACTGGTCTACCGAGTCCAGGCGATCCGCGTCGACGTGGGGGAGGTTGTGGTCGAACCGGAGTGGATCGTCGTCGCCGATTTGCTGCACACAGAGGAGCCGCATCTCCGGGAGTTCTGGCGGGACGAGATAGAGGAGCGACTCGGTGACTCGATCGTCCGGTTGGAGCCGCTGGATCAGGAATAGGACTCTGAGAGCACCGTCCCGCCGCTATCGTTTCTGACGGTGATCGTGTCGCCTCCGTTGTTCCACACCGCTCGCCCACTGCTCCAGTAGAGGCTCGAGTCCGAGTCGGACCCCGAACCGGTGTATAGCGTTATCTCCTCGCCCGGGTCCAGGACCGTTCCCGACGGGACGGAGTAGGAATGGTCGGCTTCATCGGTGATGACCCACCCGGAGATATCGAGGGCAGTCGACCCGGTATTCGCGAACACGATGTACTCGTCGTTCAGGTTGTCGTGGTCGTTCCCGGAGGCATCCGCGTGGATCCGGGCGACAGAGAGCTCTCCCTCGCCGCCACCGTCCTCCTGGGCGGAGTCGTCGTCCTCCGATGCGTCGACGTCTCGGCACGACCAAACCCCGATCCCGGCGCTCTGTGCGGCCGATTCGGCCTCGTAGAACCGATCGCGTTGCTCGAATTCAGAGTCATAGACGCGGGCATAGCCCTCCTCGACGAGCACGTAGTTGAGATTCGACTCGTGCTCAAGAACGTATGCCAGCAGCCGGCCGAATCCACCGCGGCGGTCAGATTCGTTATCGAGATGCAACTCGATCTCGTCGCCACCGATCTCGGACTCGACGAACGACGTCGCATTCTGGCCGACAGAGCGCAGGCAATCGCGCCCGGCTTCGCTCGAGGGGACGCCTTCGAATTCGCTGGGCGTCGTCGAACTATGAACCTCCGGTGTGTCGACGCCAAGCAGTCGAACGGTGTCAGCAGAACCATTCGCCAGCTGAACGTCGACCGTATCACCGTCGACGACGTCGACGACAGTCGCTGAGAGGACCCACTGCGTCTCAGTGGCTGTCTCACCGGCGTCGTCAGATTCGTTGCTCCCATCTGACGGCGATTCCGATCCGTCCGTAGCGTCCTGCTCGTTGTCCGCTGGCCCGCTGTCCTCGCCTTCTGAGGTGTCCTCGCTCGACGAGCCCGTCTGCTCTCCCTCGTCTGGATCGCCCTCTGTCGACCCATCGGAAGGCTCTGTGTCTGTCTGCTCCTCGCTGTCCTCCTCCTGAGAACTCTCCGAGGAATCCACCTCGGAATCCTGTGTCTGATCGTTCTGCGCGTCGGTCAGTTCCTCGGAGTCTTCTCCGGGGTCCGCGCCGTCGCCTGATTGCTCGGCGCCGAGGAGTTCGATGGTAAGACCGGTGAGAATCGCGAGCGCTACAACAGCCCATATCACCAGCAGCGCCAGGTTGTCGAACCTCGAGTTGTGGGGACCGATTCCCGGCAGACGGTCCCAGTCCGGCATAGGCTGCTATTCCAGGACGCAATGCATCAAAGCTCGGGCCCGCCGCTCCGGGTTGTGCTACCTCGCGAGCGCGTGGACGGCAACGATCCAGCCATCCGCGAGCTCTTGGATCGCGACGACCGGCTCAACCGCCTCGTTGTTCTGGATCATACGCTCGCCGAGCGCAGCCTGATGGGCCCACCGACGGACGGCATCGGCCGACTCGAAGGGAGCGATCTCGACATCGTCTTCGTCGACGCCGGCCTCGCGACTCGGAACTACCATCGGACCGATCACCGGCCCTCCCATTGCAGCATCCGCATCGGCGAACGAGACCGAGGTGGGCGAGATCGGGGAGTCAGAGCTCTGTTCGTCGGTATCTGGGGACACCGGATCGGGCGTCATGGGGACGATTCGCCGCGTTCCCGTTGATAAACCTATGGCGGGTCGTCGGGGAGAGAGCAGCAGCTACGGCGGAGTTCAAGAGTGGTCGTACACCGGGAGGACAGCACCGTCGTAGCCCATCAACCGGCGGCCGAGCTCGGGGGCTCCCTCCTCTGCTACACGATTGGCCTCGAGATTGTGGGCGTACCTGAGCGCCGACCTGACCCCATCCTCGTAGTCGACGACGTCCAGCTCGCCGTCAGGCTCCCAGGCGCTCGTCGGGACCGTCCACACCCGCCGACCCTCGTGTTCGACCATCTCGTCGGGGGAGAGTTCATCGAGATCCTCGGCGTCGACGCGGGTTGCGAACGACTCGAGGGCCGCAATGAGGAGATCCGCAGGGACGTCCCACTCGACGACCGCCTCTTCGATCGCAGAGGGCGATATCCCGGCGACCGGGCCGCCAGGAATACTGGCCCGGTGAGACTCCTCGGACTCACCATCGGGTTCCTGTGATTCTGTGTCGGTCGCCTCCTCCTGGAGCTGCTCCCACTCCGACTCGAAACAGAGCGCGTATAGCCTGATCCGGTCGGGGAGCACCTGCGGCCAGAACAGCAGCTTGTCCGAGCCATCGTAGCGATCAGCCGGGATCCCCAGCTGGACCTCGAGGAGCTGCTCGACCGACGACGGTGGAATGCGAAGCCGGGCGCCAGAGTTGTCCTCGATGAGCTTCCGGGTGTTCGGCAAGGTGTCCGTATCCTCGTCCTCGCCGATGTAGTAGAGGTCGATGACCGGGGAGCCGCCCTCGTCTGCCTGGACGAATACCTGGAGGGCATCCCCCGTCTCGACCGGGGAAACCCGGACGGGCTTTGTGAGATTGACCCAGTACTGCGGGTTCTTCGAGCTGTCGTCGACACCGAGACCGACCATTCGCGACCGGCCAAGGTCGCCCGGGAACGGCGGCCGATAGGGTTCGGCGCCAGGGGCTGCCTCGTCGTCGACGTCCATCACCCGCTTTGCCTGGGGTTCAGGCATCAGATAGAGGAGCGAGTACCCGCAGTCCTTGCAGAAGGCCTCGCCGTCGATCGTTATCGAGGCGGCGTCGCCACAGCTAGAGCAAATCTGGTCGCTCCCCGTCCCCTCCTCCGATTCGTGAGCGTCCACAATTCGACTGAACATTTCGGGTCTACTTGGGTTGTCGGGGTTGCGACCGTCTGCCCCACACTGCTGCGGACTCGCACTTAAAGCGGGACACGGCGGGAGCGGCGACCGTTCATGAGCGCTGTCGATGCCGAGCAGACCCATCGACGTCGCCGCGCCTCGCCACTGCCCGTACGGGATGCCCCTGTCCGTCTCGTCGCCACGCTCCTGGGGATCTGACCCATCGTCGGTGTTGGAAGCGTCGTCGACGTCCGGCTGCTCCTGGTCGGCATCGTCCTCGGAGGACTCCTCGTCGATCTCCTCGAGCATCTCCTCGATCTCCTTGTACCCGGTCCGGACCGTCGCGTCGGAGACGCCCGCAGCGTCAGCGAGCTCGTCCTGCGTGATCCTCCCCTGAGAGAGGTGATAGATGATCCCGGCTGCAAAACCCGAGGGCTTGTGGCCGACCGACACCCCACGGTCGACTGCCTGGGCCGCGAGCTCGAGGGCGTCCTTCCGCACCGTCTCCGCAACGGTCTGCTCGACGCAAGAGAGCACTCGAGGAACGAACTCCCGGGGCGTCGGTGGCGTGGCTGCGAGACCGAGTTCTTCGTTCATCCGTCCGTAGGCCAGCCGGATCTTCGAGGCCGGCATCGAGGAGTGCTCGGTGACCTCGGCGATCTCCCGGGGGATCGCCATCACACGGCAGGCCGCGTAGACGGCCCCAGCGGCATAGCTCTCGATCGAGGACCCCTTGAGCAGCCCCTTCTCGTGGGCCGTGCTGAACAGCTCGCAGGCCCGATCCCTGACGGACTTCGGGAGATCGAGCTCGGCGACTATCCGGCGAATCTGGACGAACCCAGAAATCCGGTTTCGCTCGGCCTTGGACCCACCCTTGGTAGCTCGCCTGTGACGGGTGCGGAGACGCCGGAACTTGCGTCGCTGGGATCCCGAAAGCTGCTTTCCCCGGCCGTCCGTCGACGCATCGAACGTCGTCGACAGACCACCGTCGTGGAGCGCGGCGGAAACGGGGGCTCCGACGCGGCTGGACTCTTCGGAGTCGTCCTCGAAGCTCCGCCATTCCGGGCCGGGATCGATCTCTTCGTCCGCCAGGACCAGCCCGCACTCGCGACACACGAGCTCGCTGTCTCCTGGCCTCACGTCTCCCGAGCACTCGGGACAGGTGAGCGTGTGGTCCTCCCCGTCGTCCGCGGGTGCGGAGGAAAACGACGCCGTTGGAGCTGCCTCGAGATCCGGGCTATCAGATGTCGACGCGTCTGGCGGGCGAACCGGCTTACCGTACCGTGCACCTCCCGGTGCCGGTGGGGCGCGCTGTGCCATGCAGGCAAACATTCTACCTCCTTTAACTTAATTCTTATGCAGTAAAATAGTATGTACAACTGCGGCACTCGAGGGGGATCTCGAAATCTACTAGCCGACGCTCAAACAGGCGCTGCGACCCTTACACATCGATATTGGTCCCAAAACCGGGGGTATTTACACATCGACGGCGGGGGGTCTCCCCCGAAGCTACACATCGATTTGCATATGCCGATGGTAACAGCATGACGTAGATAGAGAGGCCATAGGAGTGTAATTCTGGCCTATACACATCGATCGTGGTGGGGATTTATGTGGCAGGAGGGTGCAAGCGAGTAGCAATGGATTCCACTTCAGATCACACCGACGCCGGTTCCGGTGGAGACACGGGACCCGAGTCAATTCGGGAACGGATCGAGCAACAGGAGGAGTCGGGAACCACGATCTCGGTCTTTCAGAACGCTGAACTCGTCGATCCAAACACCATCATCGACGCTGGTCGGATCGTCGGCAGGGACGAACAGCTGGACACCATCATTGCCAATCTTCGGCCCGCTATCCGCGGGAATCGGCCGCCGAATATGCTGCTCTACGGCCCGTCTGGAACGGGAAAATCGCTCATCATTCATGCAGTCGGCGAAGAGATCAACGCAATCTGCCAAACCCGCGACGTCGATTTCGGCATCATCTCCCTCAACTGCCAGATGGTCGATACGCTCGATCGAGCGATCTACGAGCTGTGCCTGGCCGCGGGCGAATCTGTGGGCGAGGACCTCGATGTCCCACCATCAGGCATCTCTACGAAGGACAAGCTCAATCGGTTGTACGACTTCATCAACCAGCACTTTGACGTCGTCCTCTTCGTTCTCGACGAGATCGACTATCTCACGGGGAGGGGGCAAGAGCCGGCATATTCGAAGCTGCTCTATCAGCTGTCCCGGGCAGGTGCCCAAGGCGATATTGAGGGCCAATGTTCTGTCTCCGCGCTCACGAACGACCCGCAATTCATGGAGCGCATCGACGGCCGGGCCGAATCGTCATTCAATCCGGACAACCTCTCCTTCGAGGATTACGATGCCACCCAGATCCAAGAAATTCTCAGACAACGCCGTGATGCATTCCGTCCCTCAGCTCTTGCTGACGACGTGATTCCTCTGACTGCGGCATTTGCAGCTCAGAGTCACGGTGACGCTCGAAAGGCGATCGACCTCATTCGGAAGGCCGGTGAAATCGCCGATCGAAACGACGACGAGCAGGTTAGGGACGATCATGTCCGAGAAGCCCACGACGTTATCGAGGTCGACCGGACTCGAGAGCTCATCAGTGGCCTGAGCCTTCAAAAACAGGTTGCGCTCTACGCCACAGCTGCAACAGCACACTATGGTAACATCGACCCGGTGCCGTCTCGGCCAGGATACGACGTGTACCAATGGATCACGGAAGAAGCCGGGGTCAACGAAATGACCCGGGAAACGTACGTTAAGTATATGAATAAACTCGGGAGCTACGGTATTCTAACGGCAGAACGGAAAGGCCGAGGCCAGGGCAAAGGGATGATCTCCGTCTTTTCGTTCTCGAGGTCTGCGTCGACGTACATGGAGTCGCTTGAGGAGGATCCCAGGTTGGGGGATCTCAATGACGATGCCCTGGAAGAAGTCGCCAAACGCGAAGTCCGAGCGTTCCAGTGATCGGCCGTAATTAGCGCGGCAGAATTTCACCGTCTTATTTACTCACAATTCGGGGCGATCAGTCCCCCCACCACTGTCGATGTGTAATCAAATTGTGAAAGAATTCGAACCCTTAGTTATCATTTTTGGCGCACAGCCGTCGTTACCATCGGCAATCCGCAGACACCCCCCGGCGTCGATGTGTAAACCCTCGATATCAACGGTTTCAAAGGCCCTCTAAAGATATCCGCAGATATCTAAGTGTTCATAGAGCCCGTTTCGAAACCACCTACGTTGCCATTCTCCGTTTTGATATCACATGATATCATATAAATTTTTGTAGTTCACTGGAGAATATCGACACCCCCCGGCGTCGATGTGTAAACTTCGGATTTAAGTATTCGACAGGGTTGGGGCGCTGGGTGAATCCTCAAACACTCGGGGAGCAGATATACTAATCAATGAGATTTGTCTATCGCATATCGTTTCCTCACCTGCTCGTCGTGTCAGCCACCATCCCGAGCTCGAGATCGACCGATCGATGTGTAAACTCGACCCTCCCTCCCCACCGTCGATGTGTAAACACGTTCGGGTGGGTAGGGGGACTCCCCCGGGGTGGAAGGCCGAAAGGGGCAAGAGAGACCGTAACAAGGTCGAAATCCGCAACATCCGTCCTCCCAAGGTGGGGCGGTGAAACCTATGTCGAACAACTGACGTCCGTCGATACCTATCGACGGACTTACTCAGTTGTTCCCATTGCGGATATGGTTGCGATAGCTAGAAGATAAAGTTGGTGCTTCTAGTAAGCGGGTTTATAGAAATCGGAAATCTCCCTTCTAGTTCCCTGAGAACCGATGATACGGAGGATCCGAGTCTAGACGCCTCTTCGGCTGATTCCCCCCTCTACACCCGTCGCTGTTTACACATCGAAGGAGGGGAGGGAGGGTCGGGGCTACACATCGATAACGTGCGATAGGCGGCGGCTTACCGGTGTGAGCGGCTACTTTGGGAGGACGATGGGGCTGATATCGTCCAGGGAAAAGTTGCGATGTTCATCGGTTCCGGCCTCACCGACGAGTTGTTCGGCCTCTCGTCGATGCGCCCACTGAACGGCCTCGACGTGCTCGGCCGGAACTTCGAGAGAGAGTGCGATCTCCTCCCATTCGTCCCTTTTCGAAAAATGCGCCGTCCGGTGGTCGTCCTCGAGGGGCGGGTACCCGTCGACCGTGGAAATCGTAGCGCCATCTACCGTTGCCACAGTTTCTAACGTCTCCAGGAGCTGCTCTCTGTCGACGGCATAGTGGTCAACAGCGAGATCGATGACGTCTCTACCGATCCCTGTGGAGGACAGCTCTCGTCCCGTTGCCGTGGTAGCGGGGCCCTTTTGCCCGGCTTGTTCCTCGTCAGGATCTTCTGCCCCCGAGGGTTCCCACTCGTCAGGCGGGAGCAGTCGTTGGTTTTCGTCCAAGATCCCACTCGCGAACCCGAGGGGAGCGAGCTCGATTGCGTTTGGGTAGCCCTCTTCGTCTGGATAGGCCTCGAGATCGAACACGACCGGATCCTCTTCGGGGTCGTAGGAGTCCTTCGAGATCCCCAGCGGACTCAACAGCGCAGACGGGATGTTAACGCGCAGCTGCTCGCCCTTGAGAGCTCGCGCATCTTCGGGCGGATCGTCGCTTTCGACCTCGAGTAGGATGATCGACCCGTCCTCCGTTTCGGCGACGACGCGATCTCCACGCTCGAAGCCAGCCTCTTCTCCCCACTTCCCGAGAGCGATGACGAATCCGCTTTCGTAGGCCAGCTTTCGGAGGGACGACGTCCTACTCGAGAGCTTCGGCCTGCTAGCATCTTCGGCGTCGTCCGGTGTCACGATCATGGTTTGGACCAGGTCTGATTTGAACCCTTGTAGACCGGGTTGGCTGGACGTAGTACGGCAGGGGAGTTAATTCTACCGGTAGCAGACAGACGTTTCACATCGACAGAGGGGGGCACTTTACGCTTATATTCTACCGGTGGATTTATATTGTACGGGCTACTACGAGGAAGTACGGAGGTCTTTCACGATGGCAACTACTGACTCCTCGAGTACCGGAGCTCGCTCCGATAGCGAGCACTTCGTTCCGCCAGGATCGGAAGAGGAGTACCTTCCGTCGTTCCGGGGCTGTGGACTCGTCCCTGCTTCCACGTTCAAGAAGCACCCGTTGAAGCGATCGAACCCGTGGGCTCGCCCCCACCCCGACAGCATCTACCGCGGGATCGCCCATGAGCTCGACGACCCGTTCACGGAGCTCGAAGAACGCGGCGCGATCTACAACGGAGACCAGGTGATCGTCCATGAGGCCGAGCCGGCCGATGACGTTACCGCGTCGACGCCGCCAGCCTTTGAGGGCAAGGCAGTCATTCAGTCCTCGCCCTTCGAGGATCCGACACTCGTCTCGATCGACGATCTCGACCCACTCCCGCGCTACCACAATACCGGATCGGAGTTCGCCGATCGCATCCCCCACTATTACGAGCGCGAGATCCGCGAGAAAGAGGAGATCGCGGAGGCAGCGCCTATCGACGTCTACTGCTCGAGCATCAACCCGCGATGGGGATGGCGGTGGAAGATCGTCTCCTATTATGAGGCGAACCGGCCTGCCGTCCGCGACTCCTGCGAGACGCTGATCATCGATTCCGGGTTCAACCGCTGGGGATCCCCCGACGACGTCCTCGAGGCGGCGGCCCGGATGGACGCGGATTACGTCTTCGCGACGGACGTCACGGGGCTGGAGGATCCCGAGAACAAGGGGCACAACGACGCCATGCCCACCGTCGACGACCCGGGGATTGACAGCCGACTCGACGCGGCGGTGCGGGGCATCGAGCTATTCATGGAGCGCGCCCGCGACCTCGGCATCGTCCACAAGGTGATCCTCCCGATCCAGCATCCGTATCTGGATTTCTTGGAGGAAGCTGAGGACCGTGGGTGGCTCGAGGAGGTTGACTACATCGCCGTCGGCGGGCTCAAGGACGTCGACGCCGTCCAGGACCGCATCGACGCGCTGCACGCCGTCCGGGAGTTCGTCGGGCCTGATATGCGGATCCACGCGCTCGCCCCGGGCACTGAACCGGAGATGCTTCGCGAGCTGCGGGACAATCCCGACCTCCTGGATTCCCTCGACAATTCGACGCCCGAAAAGGCGCCGGCGTCGAACAAGCTCCCCGACGCGAGCTGGACACAGACCAAGCACCTGCTCCCCTTCGGCGAAGATATCTCAACCGTCCGCGCTCAGTATTCCGGCTCGATCGCCGTCCAATTCGCGCACATGATCTCGCCGCTGTGCTCGGACAGAACCTTCGAGGAAGTCATTGACGACGAACCTGAGGGCGACGCCGCTAACGGCCCGATCAAGACCATCGAGGAGTGGGCGTCTGGATAACCAGTTGTTAGCACTAAGTACTAACCCGGACAGCTCTTGCGACTGCGATCGTCGCCGGTTGCGCAACTGGAGTTGGGACTCGAGGATGTGGGAATGGGCCTACGGAGGTCCCCTGAACGATGGCACGAACAGGGAAGTTGTGAGGCCCGTTTCGAGGTTGTCGACTGATCCTACAAAAGCGTACGGCACTCCGCGAACGTGGGGCACCTCGATCAGGAATCGACTTCTCCGACGTCGACTGCCGCGGCGTGCTTTGTGATCCACGCGTTGTAGGCGAGCAGCGCCGCCTCACCGCGTTCGGTTAGGCGGTATTCGTTCGTCCGCCTGTCGATTTCCCCCTTCGCGATCAGCCCGGCGTCGATGAGGTCCTCGAGATTCGGGTACAGCCGTCCGTGGTAGATACTTTCGCCGTATAGGTCCTCGATCTCCTCCTTGATCGCGATGCCTTTGCTGGGGCCAAGGTCGGCCAGCGTCGCGATGATATCTCGGCGAAAGCCGGTCAGGTCCGTGAACGCTTCAAGGTCGTCTTGATCGGGCATTGGGGACCTCCTGCCCGATGCTGCTTCGGTTTCCGTTATATACTCGGAGTCCGCTCAGCTGGCGGGCTCTCTACTCGTCCAGGGCGTGGAGTTGCTGTTGGAACTCGTGGACCTCCTGGTCTATCTCCCCAGGAGAGTTGATCCAGGCGGTCAGGATTCGGTCGAAGGAATCGAGCAGAGTTGCAGCCTCCCGCTCCGAAATTCCCCGTTCGTCTTGCGCTCGCCTCACGGTCTCGGCCACCGCTTCGCGGACGTCTCCGGCGATATAGTAGGCTTCCGCGATCGGAACCGACGTCGACGTCGCGACTGCGGCACTCACCTCATCGAGCACCGCCAGCGGCTGTTGCTCGCTCTCCCGCTCCTTGGCGTGACGCCATCGAAGGATCGGATTGTCGTCCGGATCGATATCGGATTCTGCCTCTGTGGGTGCCATCGTTGGGACCTCCGTGTATGGCTATTCTACCGGCGCCAATATAAAACTTATGTAGTATAGTAGTATAATGGGGACGGCTGCCGCTCTCTATATACTAACCTACTGCATAAGGTTTTTGTGAATGGGGGTAGAATAGCGGTATACGGAGGTCCTGACTGATGGCAACGAACGCATCCTCGACGGCGTCGACGGGCGATCTACCGGTGGTCACCGAGGTTCCCCATCGCGATTACGCCTTCTACGGCCGGGACGCGAAAGGGGAGTACCATCACTACGATAGCAGCTCGAACCGGATCCTCGTCACAACGGGACGCTATGAACAATTCACTCCCGAAGGCACCACCCGGCCGTCCGTACGGATCCTCGGCGACGTCGTCCGAGAGGTCGATCTGGACTCGCCGGAGTATGCCGATAAGCGCCCCCAAGACTGGATTCCGTATGTCGCCGCCCGCCGGGGGTGGGCGCAGCGCCACCGCTCGGTCTTGTCGACGGTCGCTGAAGCCCTCCGCTCGTCCTCGATCACCAACTAAGAGGCTACTTCTCGCTGTCTGGCCGGCACTCGTCGCAGAGGTCTCGCCCGTCGACGCGGGCGGTGGCCTCCCGTTCGCCACACTCCTCGCACGGTGGAGCGACGCCCGCGAGCTCGGCGATCGACGCGTCGTCCGGTTCGCCTACGTGTGGGGCCTCCTCGCGATTGATGCTCTCCGCCATCGATCCGGGGCGTCCGCTGTTGGGGTCCATACTGGCGATCACTCCGTTGTGCCGTCGACGCCGGACCAAAAGTTCTCGAGGGCCGGGCCGAGGTACTCCGGCGCCGCGCTCTCGAAATCCTCGATGGCGTACTCGGGGAGGTACTCGCGAACGCTGTTCCACCGGTGCTCGTCGACGTAGCGATCGTCCGCAATCACTCGGATGCCGACCTCGTCGGCGCCGCGGATCACCCGTCCAATCGCCTGGCGGGCCTTCCGCACCGCGGGCACCGTGAACGCGTACTCGAAGCCGTTGGACTGGCCGAAGCGGCGTTCGTATGCCGTCTCGATCGCGTCCGGATAGTCTCCGCCGAGCCCACGGATCGGCACGCCACAGACGACCGCCGCTGCGAGCCGGTCGCCGTCATAGTCGACGCCCTCGGTGAGCGTCCCGCGCAGCCCCGTGCATAGCACCTTGCCCTCGCCGTCGAAGAATTCGGCTTTCAGCTGCTTGGTCGCCGTCTCGCTGCTGCTCTCGTCCACCAGGACCGTCTTCTCGACGTCGACGGCCTCCTCGAGGACGTCGCCTGCCCATTCTGCCTCCGCGTAGGAGGGCATACAGACGAGGACGTTCCCTGGGGTCGTCCGGGCGACGTCTCGGATCACGTCGGCGTACTCCTCGCGAACGCTCTCCGTCTCGTCGTCCCAGTACTCCTCCCACTCGGGGTTGCCGCGGTTCGTCCCGGTGAACGGCGAGGTCTTGACCGCGATCGACCGGCGGTTCTCCTCCGGGAAGCCGAGACCGTAGACCATCTCCTCGACCGGGCGGCCCTCCTCGGCGAGCTCTTCGACGCCGACGACCTCCCGGAACACGTCGACCGGCGCGAGCGTCGCCGACATGAGCGTCGCGGCGCCGAACTCGCCGATCCGGTGGGCGATCGGTTCGGAGGGGATGCAGTTTTTCATCGTCAGCTGGGCGCGGTAGGCCTGCTTCCAGCCGTCCTTGTCCCCCCAGAGCCCGTCGCGGGCCTCGAGCACGAATTGCCGGAAATACTGGTCGTGTCCGCAGCTCCGCCAGCGCTCGAGGATCCGCCCGACGCTGTCGGCGAACGTCTTGTCGCGGGAGTTGCCCATCTCCTTAGCGGCCTCCTGGAGGGCGTCCGCCACCGCCTCACCCACGGCCTTGGCGTCCGCCCAGTCTTCCATGTGGCCCTGGGCCTCGACCCACTCGGTGAACGTGTCCGGTTCGGGCGTGTCGGGCTCGCGGAGGTTGATCTCGATCTCGTCCGGGAGGTCTGTCAGGTCGTCTAACCACTCGGGATCGTGAGCCTCGAGAGCGTCGACGGCCTGGCCGTCGATCCACCGGAGCACCTCCTGAAGGAACCCGGCGAACATGTCGACTCGACGCTCGCCGATGCCGGTCTCGTCCAGCGCTCGCCGGGCGTGCCGGCCAAAGTCGCCGTCCGCATCGAGGACCGTGTCGATCTCGTCGATCGCCCGCTCGATCGAATACCGGGAGAGGTCCTCCGAGAGGAGTTCCCGAACGGACTCCTCGACCCCGTGGGCTTCGTCGACGATCAGGATCGTCTCGGGACCGATGAGCTCGCCGGTCAGCCGCTCGACCGTGACCGGGTCGAACACGTGGTAGTAGTTCGCGATCACCAGTTCCGCGTTCTGGATCCCGCTGCGCATCAGCGCGTGGGGGCAGAGCCCCTCCTCGGCGCCGAAGGCGAGCATCTCGGGAGGCGTCATAATCCCCCGGGGGTGGTAGCCCTCCTCGTCCTTCTGCGCGGTCGACCGGAAGGCCGCGTAGAAGGGGCAGTACTGCTCGTCCGTGTCGTCGTCCTCGGGGATCTCGGGCTGGTACGGAGCCTCCCAGCCCTCTCCCTCGAGCATCCGATCGGCGCCGAAGGCTTCGCTCGCCATCCGGTCCCACATCCCGATCTTCTCCTGGGGCCCAGGTGCCGACGCACCGGCCTGTCGGACCGGATCGCGCAGCGTCTCGCACTCGCTATAGAACTCCCTGGAGTCGGTCCGTCCCTGGCTGGCATAGGGGCAGAGGTCCTCCTTGCCGACCAGCGAGAGGCCTTTGATCGGCGACTGCTGTTCCGGGAGGTTCGCGTTGATCGCCTTGCCGTCCTCCTCGAAGGCCCGAAGCTGCTGCTTGACGCTCGTGATGACCATGACCCGCTCGAATCTCGTCCCTTCGTCTCGGACGGCCTGAAGTGCCGGCGTCAGTGCCGCGAGCGTCTTCCCTGTCCCGCAAGCTCCCTCGAGGACGGCGATGCCCCGGTCCCGATAGAGCTCGGCTAGCCGCTCGATTGCGTCCGCCTGGGCGTCGTAGGGGGCGGAGTAGGGAAAGACGTCTCCGAGCGACGGCCCGTTTTGGCCCTGGTCCGCCCCGCCGTCCGGGTGGGGTGCGGCCGGCATGGTCACTCGCCTCCGACCGGCTCGAGCCGGCCAGCCGGGAACGTGTAGGGATCCATCCCGTACCCACCATCTCCGCGGTCGGCATCAAGGACTCCGCTCTCGTAGGCCTCGAGGACGTCTGCCGTCCGCCAGCACCCGTCGAACCGCTGGTCGACGGTCTCGACGTAGACCGCTTCGACGCCTTCCTGCTCGGGGGCGTATCCGCTGTTGTACTGATCGACTGTGTGAACGGTGCCGTCCGGTTCCTCGTAGACCACGCACTCCTCGATGGGCGTCTCCGTCCGGTTCAGGACGATCACCCGGTCGTCTTCTTCGGGATCGTCGGTCTGTTCGGTGTCTCGTGCAAACTCACCCGGCGCAATCTCCGGCCGGGAATCCTGGGTCTGGGGCATCCATCGGTCCTCCTTACAACCCTATTCTACCCCCGGATACTAAAAACTTATGCAGTATATTAGTATATTATTCTCTGAAGCAACTGCTGGACGGTTCGTGCGCCTCGAGCCCCACGGCGCCGTCAGACTCGGCGGAAGTACGAGTAGGCGCTGCGACCGATGAATTCGTCCGGATCGAGACCGGCGTCCTCGGCGACGTCCGCCAGCAGGCGGGCCTTGACCTCCATCGCTTCCATCGGATCGGCGCCGGCTTCGCGCAGGCAGTTGATCGCTGCCCCCTCGTCCGCGACGTACTTGCTGTGCCCCTCGACGTGCGTCACCGGGCCGACCGTCTCGCCGATCTCGACGCGCTCGGCCAGCTCGTCCTCGACGCTCTCTTTTCGCGCCGATTCGGCGACGTCCTCCAGCTGCTTCAGCGTCGCCACCAGGTCGGCGAGCTCGTCGTCGCTTGCCTCGCTGAGGTCGGCCTCGAGGATGGCCTCGGCCTGTGCGGCGGCGTCCTCGAAGGCCTCGGGGATCTGGTTGGTACCGGTCGGTTCGTCGGTTTCGCTCTCGGAGTCGGGTGCGGTTGCCATCGTTGGGAACCTCCGTACACCTACGTAGTAGCCCGGGGATAATAAACTTACCGGTAGAGTATAGACGTATATAGTCAGAAAACACCCCCCGGCGTCGATGTGTAAACACCGGGATCAGCCCGCCCGACACTCCTGTCTGATGGCTACTCCTCCGAGTCGCGTACGGGCTCGAGTCGTTGGTGGTCCCCGCGTCCGTAGCGGCGGCTACAGTTGTTCACGTTGCTCGCGATTCTGTCGGGTCTGAGACCGACGTCCTTGTACCTGCGGTCTGAAACGCACACCAGTTTGGCGACGTCTTGCCCCAACCGGTCGTGCTCGAAAATGCTCGCGATTTCGTAGGTCTGCCCCGGCTCGCCCGGGAGGTGGAAACACCGGTGACGGAGAATATCCCCCTCCTGGGGGACGTACTCAAGGCGCCAATCCCCGTGGCGCAAGTAGGACTGCAACTCCGCGACACTGAGCGTCCGCCGTTCGTCGACGTCCTCACCCTCGAGGGTCACAACAGCACACAACCGTTCGGGCTTGGGGCCGATTCGCTGGATTCGGTAGGTCTCTCGGTCGGCTACCCCCTCCCCGGTCGACCGCAATATTCGATCGCCCTCCTCGAAGCTGGGATCTCCCCAGCCTGGGCCCTGTTTGCCGCTGCCGTCTGCGCTACTCATTTCTGACCGCCTCCGTTCTCGCCATCCTCGACCGTCAACGGGGCACCGCAACACCGCGACTGGTACTCGTCTGGGCTCTTCGTGACCGAGCTCGCGCGGAACCGCTTCCCGACGACGCCTTCACACTCTTCACACCGGAGAATGTACTTCGCAGGCCGCCACTGGACGCAACCCCTCGGAGCGTCGATCTCGTCCGCTCGGGCCTCGAATTCGGCGCCGTGGTCGGCCGTCCCGTAGCGCTGGAAATGCTCGGCGTGGATGAGCTCGTGCTTGACCGTCCCGCGGCAGTCCTCGGCGTCCGTTCGCGACGACTCGAACGCCGCCCACGTGAGCGTGATCGTCACAGCCTGGTGGTCGTCGTACCCCTCGGGCAGTGGGACGTTCTCCCTGACCCGTTCCCAGTCGATCGGCACGCCAGGCCGCGTCCTGACCGGCAACTCGAGGAACTCCATGTCTGCGGCGCGGGTCTTCCGCCGGTCGCTCGTGTCGACCTCGAACTCTACCGCATCGAGGTCGACCGCCATATCGTGCTCGTCGACGACGCGCCGGGCGTATTGCCTGGCCCACTCGAGTAGCCCGTCCGGGCCTTCGACGTCGTCGACGTGCTTCTGGACCTCCTGGACGGCTTCGCCCGCCATCAGTTCTCACCTCCGTTCGCCAGGATCTCCGTGGGGACTCGCAGCCGGATCCCCAGGCCCGTCCCCCGGTAGCTCCCTCGAATTGCGATGACGTGACCGTCCTCGCGGAGCAGGATCTCCGTTAGGGTCGGGTCGAACCCGAATTTCTCGAGCATCCGCGAATCGTGGAGCTCGACGTCCGCGTCCGGGGGGTACTCCGTGAGCGCCAGCTCCGCGTACTCCTCGGAGACCGTCATCGGATTGTCGGTCACAAACCGGGCCTCGAGGTCCATCTCCTCGGCGTCCGCTTTCAGCATCCGCTCGAGAACGTTCTCGGCCTTCTCGACTATCTCTCGACCGGTCGCGAGGTCAATGCAGTTTCCAGTGCGGTGGTCTGCGTGTGCCATCGTTGGGTGCCTCCGTACTACCACGTAGTAGCCCGGGGATAATAAATGTACCGGTAGGATATAGACGTACTTCACTCCGGTGTCCGGAGTTCTCTCGAACGAATCGCTCCTCCAGGAACAGCTAGCGCTAGGACTGCTCGTCTCACCCACCGGAGAAAAAGACCCCCCGACCCTACGCGACCGTCGGCTCGCCGGCGAGCTCGTCGATCACCGACTCGTCCGTGACCCGGCCGTCGACGTCCCCGATCGGGTTGGCCGGGAGCAGCAGGATGTGGTCCTCGAGGGGGACCGACCGGATCGGCATATCGATCCACCACCGCAGGGCGTGAATCACGACCTTCGGAATCGTGATCGCGTACATGTCCTCCGTCTGCGTGCTCTCGCCGTAGTAGTTCATCGACCGCATGATCGTGTTCGGATCGTCTGGATCCGGCTCAAGGTCGATCGCGACCGCGAACGATCCATCCTCGAGGGCCAGCTTTAGCCCCACCTCTCGCTGGGGCTCGAAGCCGTAGCCCCGCGCGTAGTCGACGGGCACCTCGTACCGGATCGACTGGATCACGCCGTCCGCGGATCGTGAGGGGGTAAATCCGCTGTCCTTGTACTCCTCCCCCAGCTCATCGTGCTCTGCGTCAGTGATCGGCGTCGGCATGAGCGACGGCTCGACGCTGATCCCCAGCGTCCGCTGCTCGGCATCGACGTCGTACCGGAGTAGCGCGTCCGTCTGTTTCGTCTGGCTCTCCAGGCCCGTGAGCTTCGCAATCACTCGCGGAAAGCGCAGCTGGACCCCGCCCGACGTCTCGTTCTTGTTCAGCTGTCTCCCGCTGATGCCAGGTCCGGCTTCGTCCGCAAACTCGACCTGGAAGCCGATCTCGAGGTTCTCGGCGTCCCACGTTGGGTAGATGAGCGCGGCCTCGTCGTCCGAGAGACCGAGCTCCTCGACGATCTCCGCGGGGAGCATCGTCGCCGTCGACGCGTCGCCGATGAACGCCGCTGATGTTGGCTGGTTGGCCGTCTCCGCTGTATCGGGTGGGGTCATGTCTATGCCCACGTAGCATCCCCATCCCCAAAAGTCTAACGGTAGTATACAGACGTACTACCGGAACGGTTTCGAGCGTCTGCGCTACGCGGTGGCTTCGATCGCATCGGCCGCCGTCCGGGGATCGAATTCCTCCCAGCCGAACGGCTCCACAAGGTAGTGGTCCCCGTCGATCACGACGACGTCCCCGACCTCGAGGCTTCGCGTCTCGGCGTTCAGAAAGGTCCTGCTCTCCTCCCCCGACCCGCGGTTCCATCGGGCCCATACCCGCGGGAGGATCTTGTTGGGGTCGTCGTAGCTGAAGGTTTCTTCGGCGACCTCGTCGTACAACCGCGCGAGCTCGGGCTCAGCGATCGCATCCCGACCGTCTCCTCGGATCTCGAACCGGATGTCTTCGGCCGCCATCTCGTCAGGGTCCTCCCGGTGGTTGCCGCGGTATAGCTGATACACGGTCGCCGTGGTGGTGGAATCTGGTGCCATCGTTGGGACCTCCGTACACCTACGTAGTAGCCCGGGGATAATAAAAGTACCGGTAGGATATAGACGTAACCGGGGGGGTGTTGTTCGCTCCGTTATCGCCCATCCTCGAGGTCGCTCCGGTGGTCGTCGATCCGCTTCAGGAAGCTCTGGATCCGCTCGGCCTCCTCGTCTTTGCCGAGCGACCGAAGCGTCTCGTAGTCCTCACTGAGTTGGGCCTCCAGCGCGTCCAGGGACTCCTGATAGGGAGCGACCGGGACGTCCGTTGCGGGAAGATCGCCCTCGTTGATCTCGATCGCGACGCGGTTCAGATGCTTGCAGTTGTCGCCGTTGGGCCCGGCGTTGAAGCGGAAATCGGGGCAGGAACAGCTCCCCGTCTGAAGGTCGACCGTGTAGACGTCCCCGTCGGTGATGACCTCGTAGATGCCCGTGGCGTCCCCGGTGTGGTCGGCCTGGGGGAGAACCACCATCGGCTCCTCGCGAGCTCGGGCCGGCCGCCCGGCCATCGACTCCGTCGGTCCGCCTCGTGCAAGCTTGGTCTGAGATTCGTGGGTCGACATCGTTTGGACCTCCTTACACCTGCATAGGACCCCCATTTACTTCAATGTAACGGTAGCAAATAGACGTATAGCGCTCGATATGGCCGCTGGTCGACGCGCAAGATTTGTCGTCCCACTGAGGGAAAATTTCGCGGCTTGGTGGCCGGAATCGAGGTCTTGGGGACTCAGACCGCTTCGACTGCTGTTCGCTCCACCGTGAGCGCCCCCTTGTCGATCGTCGTCAGCTCGATCTCGACGAACACGCTTCGACGCTCCGACGCCCTCCCGTTCCGGTGGCGCCCGGCGAGCGGGACGTCCGCCAGGACAGTCCCCCGGGCGGTCATGGATCCGTTGGGGTTCTCCTCGACCTCGTCGACCGCGACGGTCCCCCAGTCGATCACCGTCCCTTCGGGGGTGAGATTTTCGACCTTCGCACCGCCAGCCTCCATTTCTGCAACGCTTCGAGCATTCCGCGGAATCGTTGTGGGTGCCATCGTTGGGACCTCCGTACACCTACGTAGTAGCCCGGGAGTAATAAACTTATCGGTAGAGTATAGACGTAAACACCCCAGAAAACGCCCCCCTCCGTCGATGTGTAAACTCCCTGGTTTCGGGGCCTTCACTCCACTTCCCGACACATTTCAAATTCAGATTGGGCAGCCACTGCCGTTCGTAACAGTCACCTATTCTATTGACTGCAATTAAATCACAATATAGCCTATGAAATCTATAAATTTGGATCCGGATAGAATCCACACCCCCCTCCGTCGATGTGTAAACTAGGCGGTTTGGATATCCTCCGGCGGGTGGGCCAGCATGAACGCTAGCGCAATCGGTGGGAGCTCGTCAAGGACTTCCTGCGCCGTCTCCTTTGGCGTGGCTCCCCAGGCACCCCACCGCGTCGCAACCGTCGTGTTGGTGCTCCCGTCGCCGTCTGTGGGCCCGAATTTCACCGTGTAGCCCCGCCGGCGCCGTCGCGATCCCGTGATCGTCCGACCGGCCGCCCCTTCCTGGGGTTTGCTGTCGTAGCTGGGCGAGATCACGACCGCGACCGCCGGGTCGTCGACGTCGTCGACCCACTGGGCGACGATCCCGGGAATCTTCGGCGTCGGGTACCACTCCCAGCCGTTCCAATCCTCCCGTTCGATATCCTCGAGGTCGACGACGTCGACGAGCCAATCCCCGGCGATCTCGTCCCCGATCGTCTCCGCGACCGCGAGCTCCGTCTTCGTGACAGGGTCAGTTACAGACATCCTGGACCCCTCGATTAGTGCCCGTAGCCCGGCGCCGTCTGGTGGGCGGTCTCCTCGGGGTTCTGGGGGAGGAACGAATCGCGGCGCGTCCCGTCGTCCTTCTTGCCTTCGTTGGTGAACGGGTAGCTACCGCGGAAGGCCGGATCGCCGCCGGAGTTCCGGACATGAAGCCGGAACTCGTCGCCGAATTGCTCGCCCGTAGGCCGGACCTGCTCGCTCCCCTTGACTGTCTGGGCGACCTCCGCGTTGACTCGCCGCGCGACCACCGTCTTCCCGGAGTCGCTGACCTCGACGATCTGCGCGAAGTTCGTTTGCGTCTGACCGTACCCCCAGGAACAGGCGAGGAAAGCACCCTCCCAGCCCTCGGTCACCGTCTCGGCCTCCGGGTCGAATCCTCGAGGCTCGCCGCCGTCGGTCATAAGCTCGCTGCGGTCGAACGCCGAAAGTTCGGTCTGAGTTGCCATCGTTGGGACCTCCGTACTACCACGAAGTACCCCGGGGATAATAAATGTACCGGTAGAAGATAGACGTATATTGCTCTTGTATATTGGCCCATAGACCAATAGAATTATGGCATTGGCCCACAAACCAATATACGAGGATGGCCCGACCGAACGCCGATGCCCTCGACGGTGTGAACGAACGGGCGGTATTCCCTGACGGGACTCTCGTCCGTGTGTTCATTCGCCGTACCGACGACTCGGCGTATCCTTCGGGATGGGCCTATACACTCCACTACGGCGCAAAAACACCCGACCCTCCCAGAACGCTCGAGGATGGTACGATCCGGCGATACGATAACGCCCACGAGGCCACAAAGGGCCACGAGCTACACCTTGCCCCCGATCCGGATCCGACTCCTATCGAGTTCCCGGGGATGGCGATGCTCTGGGAGCGGTTCTGGTCCGAGATACCGAAACCCCAGATTGAGATTGAGTAAAGAATCCACCAATCCACCCATGACCGAAGCAACCCCCCCGATGCACCCGAAAGAGCGAGAACAGCTTGAGGCAGCGTCGACGCTCGTCGTCACAGTGACGTCTCCCGACCAGGTCGCCGCCGACGTCGCTAGCAGTATCGAGACTCTCGAGACCGGCGCCGACGTCGACGAACAGCCTCGGCTCTCTTTCGGCAGCTATGACGACCTCTTGGATACACTCACTCCCCCCGTCCTGGAGTTGATCGAAGCGATCCGACGGGACGAACCCAGCAGCATCAATGAAGCCGCTCGCGTCGTCGATCGCGACGTCTCCAACGTACATGGGGAGCTAAGTGAGCTCGCTAGGCTCGGCTTGCTCTACTTCGAGGAAGAGGGGCGCAGCAAGCGCCCAGTCGTGTGGTTCGATGAGCTCGTTATCTCCCTCCCCTTCGACCACGATGCCGCTCACGCGGCGAGCGCCAGCTCGTAGGGCCATCCCTCGTCCCTCGAGGGGCGACCCCGAACCCGTCTTAGGCGTCGACCAGGACCGTCGTCCACTCGCTCGACCGACAGCAGGGCGTCACGGCGCCGTCGGCCGTCTCGACCATGCTATCCCCCAGCAGCGGGAGCTGCTCCTCTCGGGTCGGCATCTTCGTCCGCTGCCCACACTCGCACTTTGCGGCGATCATCTTTCCGCTCGAATAGTCCACCGCCAGCGTCTCGGTGGCGATCCCGACGACGTCCGAAAATCGGCCAACTCCGTCCTTGAGGTACACCGTCCCCTCGTCCGGGTCGTAGCTGATCGCCTTGGACTCCGCAAAGTCCGCCGACGGGTTCCGCCGTTCCTCGACGTCGACGACGATGTCGTAGGGCTCGGCAAAACCGCTGTCGGCGTAGTTCCGTGTGTCCGGGTAGGGCCCTCCTGTGACCGTCATGTGGAGCGTCCGCCGGCGAGACTGCCCTTCGACCGTGATCGCGAACGTATCGCCGTCCTCGAGCGCGTAGACCTCGTCGACGATCGCCTCGTGGTCGGTGGTCAGCCCTTCGTCCGTGTCCGCGTTGCTGTGTGCCATCGTTGGGTGCCTCCGTACTACCACGTAGTAGCCCGGGGATAATAAATGTACCGGTAGAAGATAGACGTAAGCCACACACCGGATTTCCGGAGTTCTCTCGACCGGGTCGCGCTCGAGGATCGGCGTCCGCCGTCCGTGTTACGCCGACCGCTCGCCTCGCTCGGCCTCCTTGGCGAATTCGACGAGCTGATCCACCGCTTCGGTGACCTCGCGGAAGGTCTCCCGCTCGGCGCCGGAATAGTCCTCGGTGGGGCTCTCAAGGCCGACCTTCACACCGACCGCCGACGGCCGCCGGGGCCTGGAAAGCCGGAGCGTCCACCCCTCGGCGTTCTCCCAGGAGATCGTATAGTGGCCGTCTGCTTCGACGGTGAACTCGCCGATCCCTGCGGGGAGCTCGTGGGGCGTCCCGCCGACCGTCAGCGACGGGTCCACCGTCACTCCTGGGTCGTTCTCCATGATCTGGCCCGCTCGATCGAACGCCGATTCCCGCCCTTCTGGCGGGTAGATCGACGTCCCCTCCTCCGTCCGCTCCACGGTTACCGTGTACTGGTCGTCCGACCCTTCGAGCTCGACGATCACCGTCGCGCCCGTGTCTCTTCGCTCCCATACTGCTCGCTCGCGCCGCGTTCCCAGGTCGCCGTTTCCGCCGACGTCGTGGGTCACCAGCTCCCAGCGTCCGGGGGGAGAGCCATTCAGGGGATCGAACCGCTCGCTATCCGCCGGGTACGGCCCGCCGCGTCCGTAGGTATCGTGTTGGGTTGCCATCGTTGGGACCTCCGTAGTGATTTCTGGCGGGCTATTCCTCGTCCTCGAGGACCGTGATCCATTCCGGCGCGGCGTCGTGGGTGCCTCCGTAGATGCTACTCTCGGGGTAGGTGCCTTCGTCACAGGCAACGCCAACGATGACCTCGCCGGCGCCGCTCCCGATATCCTCGACCGTCCCGGTGAATTCGTCGACCGGGCTGTTCCCCTCGGACCAATCGACGTGTACCCGATCGCCCTCGCCGAATTCGTATTCCTCGAACGAAACGCCGTTCGCCGTTGCTGAGTTTGCCATCGTTGGGACCTCCGTACACCTACGTAGTAGCCCGGGGATAATAAAAGTATCGGTAGGGAATAGACGTAACTATTTGCTGGATATCCGCACAAATAGTAAAGAGAGTTATACTATCAAAACGGTAGATTGCTGCCGGCCTCGAGGGTCGCACCGAGGGAAAATTTCAGGGCCGATTTCGGGCGGCGATTCGGGAGAAAGCGTCCGGATTACCGGCTAACGGGCAGCCCGCTCCCGTCGGGAACCGCCCGGATCTGGGCGCCGGCGCCGTCCGATTTGGCCCCGAGCGTGACCTCGTACCGCCAACCCAGCGCCTCGAGCGCGTCGCACAGACTTTCCTCCCGCCGCTCGAGGATCGATGGCACCTCGTCCTCGACGTCCAAGATGAGAGTCTCCTCGGCGTCTTCGGGGTGGTCGACCGCCGTCACACCGGGGGCGATCTCCTGCTCGACGGGCTCGCAGCCCGGCGCCAGCGCTATGTGTGCCGACACTCCGGAGAATGCGGCCTCCAGGATCCGCGCAGCGCCGTCGACGACGTCCACCTCGTCCTCGACGTCGTCCGGGGTGGCGAGCTCGGCCTCCGTCCGGCCCCGCAGGACCTTCCGTGCCAGCATGTCCATCGTGTCCAGCCCGCAGAACACGCACGGGGCGCCGCCATCGCCGTGCCGGAATTGGTTGTCTTTGACCTCCCGGAGGCTCGAGGTCGGCAGGCCCGCCTCGTCCGCACAGCCCTTACAGATGCTCGCGCTCTTCCGCGCCGTCTGGAATCCAGTTAGTGCCATCGTTCGAACCCCCGGTTAGATCGCCGCCCGCTGGGCGACGAGTTCGTCCGCCTGTTCGTGGGCCTCGTCCTTGTGGTCGAAATCGCCGAAAGCGACGAACCCGACGCGTCCGAAATTGGCCTCACAGGCCGTACACCGGCCGTAGACCTTCAGCCCGCTTGCCTCTTCCTTGGTCTCGCGCTTCAGCTTGCTTGCACCGCACCGCTTGCAGTCCGCGCCGCCGACGGGGGTGAGTAGTGCCATCGTTGGGAACCTCCGTACACCTACGTAGTAGCCCGGGGATAATAAATGTACCGGTAGAACATAGACGTAGCAAACCCGCATCGATCGCGAAGTATCGGCCGTGTAGCGCGGGGGGCGCGGATTCCCACCGAGGGATTATTTCGTGGGGTGTCGACTTATCAGGGGCCCGGCGGCCGGCGCGTGTTATCGCCGGCAAGCGCCCGGGGTCCCTACCGAGAATAGACCGCTGTCCGAGTGTGGCGCGTCTCGTCGATCTCCTCGATCTCGTAGCCAGCCGCCGCAAGGACGTCCGCGGCGAACCCCGCCGGCGGCTCGGTCTCGCCGTCCTCGAGAGCCACACGGATCCGCCCGGTGGGGTGATTCACATCCGCCGTCCGGCCACTTGCTTCCCGGACCTCGCTCGCGACGTCCGCCGGCCGTCGGGGCTCCTCCGTCCGTGGGTAGGTGGTTGCCGTCATGGTCGGACCCTCCGAGTTACTCCGCGACCGCTACCGCGCTCTTGTGGTCCTGGACGACCGCCCGGGCGATCTTGTGCCGGGGCATCCCGCAACCCCGAAGCGCCGTCTTCAGCTCTTCGCGAACGACCGCCACACGCTCGGCCTCCGGGATTGCCGTGTCGGTGACTGCTTCGAACACGTCCCGGATCACTGCGCGAGCCTGGTCCTCCGTCATGTCCCTGTTGGCGTGCTTCGCGACGAGATCGCTGCTGAAGGCCTCCTTGAACGTGAGAAGCGTCTGCTGGACTCCGATCGGGCCCCAGTCCTCGAGGAGCTTCATCAGTCGGTCGTACTCGTCGTTGTTCATCGAATTGCGCCCGTGGCGCGGCTCCAGATAGCCCTCGTGGACTACCTCAAACAGCTTCTGCTTGACGTAGGCCTCTTTCACTCGGGCGTCCGGGAGGGCGTCGACGCCCTCGTCGTCCGCCAGGATATCGGTTAGCGTCTCGTCCGCTTCGGGGGGATTGGGTCGGGTTGCCATCGTTGGTGACCTCCGTACTACCACGTAGTAGCCCGGGGATAATAAATGTATCGGTAGAACATAGACGTAAGACACATACCGGATTTCCGGAGATATGGCTACTGGGTTGCGCCTCGAGACTCCGCTGGCGCCAGCTGGCGCCTTACGCTCCGACGTAGAACAGTAGCGGGAGCGTGATCGCGACCGCGATCATTGATGTGCCGGTTGCCATCTTCGCCTTCTGTCGGATTGACAGTGCCATCGTTGGGAACCTCCGCACTACATCGTAGTACCCCGGAGATAATAAACTTATCGGTAGGGTATAGACGTAACGCACTCGTATCGATCGGCCTCGCGATCACTGTGCTCAAGTCTCCCACCGAGGGAAAATTTCTCGCGGCTTCTTGGCGAGAATTCGGGGGCTACACGCGTGTAATCGGGCTCTGTCGGGGATCCGCTTTGAGCATCTCCCGGACCTCAATCACGGCCTCGAGCATGGACTTGTGGGCGTTCTCGTACCGGTGGGTCCGGACCATCTCCCCATCGATGGTTACCCCGACCCCGTACCGGTAGGGTTGCTGTGGCCTCCCGAGTTGCCGCACCTCGTACCGGATCCCGTCGCGCTTGACCACGAGCTCCTGCTCGCAGGGCATCCGAAACTCGACGTCGCAACCCCATTCCTCGAGGATATGCACCGAGGCAAACAGCGACTGCGCGCCGTCGTTCCGCTGCTGAATCACGTTCCGCTGGGTGTTGGTTGCCATCGTTCGAGCCTCCATGATCACGCACTCGCGCCGTAGATCGCCGCGACGCGCTCGTTGTTCTCGACGATCCGCCGGGCCGCTGCTCGGGAGTGGATCCCGGCCTCTACCTTCGCGGCCGTGATGTGGACCGCGGCCTCGTCGAGCTCATCGCGCTGCTCGTCGTCCGTAACCCCCAGCGTTGCCATCACCATACCGTGGAACGACTGCCGAGGTCGCTCGAAGTGGTCCATCGATTCGCGCAGGTACTTCTCCGGCGTCCCCGTCTTGACGTGATCGCGGTCCATCATCCCGTCCCCGCGCTTCTTGGGCCGGCGCAGCCGCAGGTACCACTTCCGGGCTGCATCGTCCTCGAGAGCCTCGTACACGGGCTTTCCGTGCTCTTCCCAGTTCTCCACCTGCTTCGGGGTGAACTCCTCGCGCAGCGATTCGGGCGTCGGATCCTCGAGTCGGTCGGGTCGGTTGCTGTGTGCCATCGTTGGGAACCTCCGTACTACCACGTAGTAGCCCGTGGATAATAAATGTATCGGTAGGGAATAGACGTATAACGCCCCCCTCCATCGATGTGTAAACACCGGAAGCAGCCCCCCGACACTCCTGTTTGATGGCTACTCCCCGACGTCCCTCCTAGACCGTTCTGATCGCTAGCCGGTTCTAGCGCGTCTAGACAGCTCCGAAGACTAGAATCGCTCCGATCGTATAACGATCAAAACGGTTTGTGAGAGCAAACCGAACCCCGTGCTCCACTGCCTGCGTTCGCGCTCGAGGATCGGCCGATTCGCCGTTTCACAATTACAGAGAGCCATAATATCTTTGATCTCTATAATATATTATATCTCTAAGCGATTATTCTCGCTGCGGGAGCTGCTCGCCGGATTGGCGGATTTTCGCAAAACTCTCTTTACTCGTTAAACGCTCCCGGTGGCCCCGGCGTCCGTACCCAGGGATCTCCCCCTTGGACCTACGGCTTCGCGTCGCGGTTCTCCTCGTCGTCGACTCGCTCAAAGACTTCCTCGAGGATCCGATCGATAATGTCGTCGTACTTCTCGGCCGCATCCTCAGTGACGGACTCCGTGGTTCGAAACGCGGCCACCGCCGCCCACGTTGACGCGTCGACGACCTTGCCCGTCTCCGACCTCCCGCGGCCGCCGGCGCCGGCCGGCGTCCGCTCCTGGACGTCGTCCTCGATCTCGTCCATCGTCCGCTGGGCATCTTCCGCTGCTTCGCTGTCGGGCTCGTCCTCGACGTCGTCCGCCGGGCCCCGGCCTGCCTTCCGCCGGCCCTTCCCCCGCGTCCGCCGGCCGGCGTCCGTACTCTCCTCGCTACTCATGGCTGGCTACTCCCTGCGTCTGGTCCTTGGCGTCCGTACCCTCCTGGGCCTCCCCCGGCGTCCGCTCCCCACCGACGTCCGTACCCAGGGCATCCCCGACGCGCTCCTCGACGTCCTCGAAAATCTCGCGCATCTCCGCCGGCGTCTGCTTCGTCGGCGTGACAGTCTCCCGCCAGCCCCGGTTTTGCCCCACCCATAGGCCGCTCGCGGCCTGCACGCACGGCGGGAACCGCTCTAAGACCGCCGGCGACAGGCAATTCAGCACCGTCAACTGTACCGGCCCGTCGACGTGCTCCGCCACCTCCTCGCTCTCCTCGGCGATCGTCTCGAGGTCCGCCACGAGCTCGTCGATCCGCACGCCCGATCCGTCGTTGAAATACCCGTTCGCGTAGAACGCCGCGTTTTGCATCCCCAGCTGCTCCATCGTCCGATAGCACAGATACCGCTCCTCCGGCCGCACGCCTTTCAGGAACGGCAGGATCCGCGTGTCGATCCCAGCGTCCGCTACGTGGTTCGCCATCGCGAGCGTTCCCTCCATGCACTCCCGCACCTCCTCGTATCGCCGGGCATCCTCGAGGTCGGCGTAATCCGACCGGTCCGCGGGGATGTGGATGTCCGGCTCGAACTCCCGCACGATATCGATCTCCCCCCGCTTGTGCCCGTTGTGCTCCAGGGGTAGCGCCGCGTTCCGCTCGTCTTTGATCGCCGTCGACGTGATCACCGTCGTCTCGTCCGGGAACCGATCCGCCGCGGACTCCCCCGCCTTCACCCATCGTCTGGCGTGCTGGATCTTCACCAGCACTGCCGACGGCTCCACCGCTTCCGCGAACAGCCGCCCGGCTCGTCCGGGCTCTACCTGGGCTATGAGCCCGCGGGGATACATCGCCATACCGTGGGTATCCACCCCTTCACTGGTAAACCTGGGGTAGAGGGCGTATTTCTGCCCGACTG
>Ga0207756_100078_pt1 | contig 107134 bp, 92 predicted proteins | sample A23M1SouthBayCA_FD_187748 | JGI IMG/M metagenome (GOLD analysis project Ga0207756, IMG submission 187748) | Aerobic enrichment media microbial communities from Eden Landing Ponds, California, USA - A23 M1 (3) (SPAdes) | ecosystem: Environmental > Aquatic > Marine > Unclassified | place...
GACGATTTTCTTTGCTGAGTTGGGTATGTTTGTTCATGACAACACGAATATAACCCGCTTGGCCGAAGACCTCAGGGGAATTCCCCTGAGGTCTTTGCTCGTGTTGCATTAACTATTTGAACTCAGGTTTTAAAAATATTCTTGTAACGCGTAACGTTACACGTTATATTATAATATGATAAAGTCATTTAAGGACAAGGAAACAGAGAAAGTCTTTAACAGAAACTACTCCAAAAAACTGCCCGAGACCATCCAGCAGCGGGCCTTGCGAAAACTTAGAATGATTGATGCCGCTGCAAGTATCAATGACCTTCGCGTACCACCGGGCAATCGTTTAGAGGCACTCGGAGGAGGTCGGGAAGGCCAGCACAGCATCCGAATCAATAATCAATGGCGCATCTGTTTTACGTGGAATCAAGGTGATGCCTATGAGGTAGAGATTGTTGATTACCATTAATCAAACCCAATTAAGCCATGAATACCAAAAAACTTCACCCTATCCATCCCGGAGAAGTGCTTCGGGAAGAGTTTATAGAACCCATGGGCATGAGCCAGCGTAAATTCGCCGACAAGATCGGGGTAACCCATACGCGGCTTAACCAGATTGTAAACGAGAAACGAAGCATAACAGCCGATACGGCCCTGCGTCTGTCAAGAGCCCTAGGAACTACGGCTGAATTCTGGATGAACTTACAGGCCCGGTACGACCTGGATCATACCCGGGATGAGTCAGGCAGTAAAATTGATCAAGAGGTACGCCCATTAGTTACTTCTTGATAAGATCCAGTGGTAATAATCTCTCCTGTTTAAACATTACCGGTTCGGTGGCATACCTAATGGGCATATTTTACGGCTGGTTCTGGTTGGTGTTTGAAATCTTATCCGGCTATTTCAGACACCATTGAGCCACGCAATTCCAAACCTGTATTTTAATCAAATAGGCCACTTCTTAAGAGCTCCGGCATTAGAAATCAAGGGATAAATATCGACTAAAACCTATTGCAAATATCGTTTAAGGATTCCTAGCCTTTTACTTAAGGCCGATGAGTCGATATAGTTCTCAAATTTATTAAGCGTATCCATTGAGATACGATGCTTGATTTTATCAGGATTCCAGCGTAAACCTAGTAAATCTTTTGTTCCCTGGATTTCGTGATGCAGATATAAATAATCAATGAACACTTTCTCTGGTCCGGCTATTATAACAGAATAGTTATTCCATCTTTCAATTTGATATCCAAAATACAAGGCTGGTTTTATATGGTGATAAGAAAAATGGCCTAATGGAGTCGGGAATTGCTGAGTCTTACGAGTAGTACAGGAAATGATCTGAAATGTCCCCTCTGGAATAAAGTTATACCACGCTAGTGCTGACTCCAAAGAAATGTAGGATGGTTTATATATCTTATTGGCTGTATGATATAAGAATAATTCGTCGAACTCCTGATCGACAAAATAATAAAATCGGTTTCGAGTTTTCTTAATGTAACCCTTCTTCTGCTACTCGACCAATCTGCGACTATCAAATTCAGGAAAATACTTCAATATTTCCTGAGTCGAAAAGACTGGAAATACTTTTAATTCTTCCCTGAATTCAGTGTACTTCATGTTATTTATTTCTGATTTTTGTTACAGATAACAATTTTTAGAAACAAATTAGAAATTATCTGTGATTTTCGTCTTCCGATCTGGGATAACAAATATTTTGTTGCGTAGAACCTAACCCCTTCCAAAACCATTCTTGAACGAGCAATTGATATGTCATGTTAGGGCAAATCTAATAGGATATTAAACTTTTAAAGCAAGAATAGACTATGAGTCGCATTCTAGTAACAGCAGCCACCGGAAATGTAGGCACCCCTTTGGTTCATGCCTTGCAACAAAAAGATATTGACTTTACGGCAGCCACGCGGGATGACCAAAAAGCCCATGAACAGTTTGGGGAATCTTTGGATACGGTGTTCTTGGATTATGAACAACCGGACAGCTTCGGCCCGGCCCTCCAGGGACACGATCAACTGTTTCTCTGCGGTCCTTCGGCCACACCCAATGCTGCCGAACTCATTATGCCGATGGTAGAGAAAGCTCAAAAGCAAAATATAGAGCACATTGTATTCATTGCTTCTCATCCCAGTGTGGTAGATGCCATTGAGAAGTCTAATATCGACTATAGCTTTATCAACGCCAATTTCTTCATGGAAAACTTTGAGATGTACCAGACCGAGGATATCCGCGAGCTCCAGCAGCTGTTCCTGCCTTGTGGAGAAGGAAAGGTTTCCTGGATTCACAGCCGCGATATCGGGGAAGTAGCCGCCGAACTTCTTGCAAATCCGTCGGAATACACGCAGCAGGCCATACCCCTAACCGGACCGGAAGCACTGGACCTTTTTGAGTCCGCCGAGGTCTTCTCCGACGTGCTGGGGAGGGAGATTACCTACCAGAACCCGGACGATGAAGCCTACCGCAGCGAAATGAAAAGCCGCGGCTACTCCGATACCTACATAGACGCAATGATCGCTGTCTTCGGCAAAATTAAGGATGGTAGCAGATCGGAAGTCAGTCCGATGGTTGAGCAGATACTAGGACGCCCGCCGTTGTCTCTCAGGGATTACGTAAAAGACAACCAGGAATATTTCCACCCGGAATAAGCCAAGAACCTCCTCAATGAATTACAGTCCAGTAAAGGCTATATCTGGTGAAAAGTCATTCATTTTAAAACGAAACGGGAGATCGAAGAAATGACCTGAATTTTGGGGAATACCGTAAACCATTAGAAAATTTATGTCATTTTTGGGATTCTTATTGTTCATATTAAAGGTATGATTTAACTTTAGTCCCACTAATCAAGAATTTTGGAAGAATATATCCACCAATGTACCAACTTTGAGTATCACTGGTGAACAGTAGTTAACTATTAAGGAACTAAAAAATACAATATCAGGATAAATACACCTATGAAAAGAAATCCCTAGCAACTTTCACATCACTGGGGACAGGGAACATATGGTAAATTTCTCTTTAGTGCTTTAAATGGTCTAATATTCACCTGTTACATTGAATATTCTTTCATTGGTCATCCATTTTCCATCTGTAAAATCAGGAAACTCAACAGCATCTCCACCCCGAGCAATTGACTCTTCAGAAAGCGGGCTAATTACACTCCATGCAGCGGCATCATAAACGTCGATGGGAGGTGTAACTTTCCTTTTGATTGATTCTACAAAAGCATTTCGTACGAAATAATCCATGCCTCCATGACCAGCACCTTCTGCATCTTTTTCATGTTGCTTCCACAACACCGAATCGTACTTCTTTTGATAAGGCCCAAAAGGTTCCCACCTATCGTATTTGGGACTAATTCCTTCCAGATAAATAGAGTCGTTATCAACCATCCAAATCCCTTTAGTTCCCTGACACCTAAACCCTAATGAGTATGGACGTGGTAAGCTAGTATCATGGGTAACTACAATTGTTTCATCATTTGCTGTTTCAATAAGGGAAGTAACTACGTCACCTTTTTTAAAGTTTATATCAGCATTCGGATGGTTTTCTCCACCTGTTTCAACTATTCGGGAATGTAACCCTCTAGCTTTCGAGGCATAGGAAGTTATTGTCATAAAACGATTACCACGGTTGATGTCAAGCCAATGAGAAACCGGACCAATACCATGAGTAGGGTATAAATCAGCATTCCGATTAACATGATGATCTGTTCGCCATTTGGATTCACTCTCAGTTCCAGGGCCAAAATCTCCCTTATCATTAATAAGAATCGGTTGCAAATTATGTTGGTAACCACAACGGGCATGAATCATTTCTCCAAACAACCCTTTCCTTACCATATTTAAGATTGCCATTACATCACGCCTAAAACATACATTTTCCATCAACATACATGGAGAACCCGTTTCTTCTGAAGTTTCTACCAGCTCCCAACATCCATCAACAGTAGTAGCTGCCGGAACCTCAATACCAACATATTTGCCTGCTTTCATAGCGTCGGTTGCCATAGGTACATGCCAAAGCCATGGTGTTGAAATTACCACCCCATCTATATCATCTCTTTCTAGCATACGTTGATAATCTCTTTCTCCTCGAGTATAGAGTTCTGGAGCTGGCATTCCAGCATCCTTAACCACTTTTTGAGCCTTATGGGCATTTTCTTTGTCAATATCACATATTGCTGTAATTTCAACATCTGAACGTGCTGCAATACCAGAAACATGACCTATTCCTCTTGCTCCAACACCAATAAAAGCGACATTTACCTTTCTGTCATCTATACCTCTTAACACTGAAAAAGGCATGGCTGCTAAACCAGCACCGGCAATTGAAGTTTTCTTTATAAAATCCTTTCTACTGATTTTTTTATCCATTTTTCTGGTATTAGTTTAAAATTACATTTAATAATATCACAATAATACCTGTTAAGCCCGCTCCTGCAGGTTCCAAAATCTGAATTTCTGTAATATATAGACTTAAGGCACATTCATGTGTCAAAACCTATTCACTTTCCAAAGTAACTGTCGTTAAATATGTGAAACTGCCTTTTGTTCTAGTCCCTATAACTAAGATGACTAAATAGATCCCTTATTGGTTGGATAACCCAATCTGTTGAAAGGATTGAGTAATAGCTGAAGCTGTGGTAATTATCGAAACAGTCGAAGAGCATTGAGCTGTTTTAACTACAACTATATTATTAAGGATAATAGAATACTAACTGATCCAACATTATTTGCTAGAACAGTTGTTATTGCTCCAATAATTTTTCCTATTTATAATTAATCTAACACACCACCAAAATAAGCAGCAATAATAAGTGCCAGGAATGAGCGGCAACTTGAATCTATACCCACAAGAATTAAGGATACCATAGCAAACAACAGGAGGATAAGCCTAATCTCATTCATTGCTCAATATTCCTCCTGCTTATTGCATTTAGATATTAAGTTTGTCTATCATTGTTTTATTATATTCAAGGCATTTTCCCGGTAGATTTTCTTTAAAGCCTTTTCACTCATATCTAGTCCATACATAGGCCACTTGTACCCTACCAAATCAGTCATATAGAAATGTTCATCCCTAGTTTCTAATACTCGAAACGTCATACGAAACATGTCAAGAGTACTGGTATGATTTCCATAATCGGTATTATTGTCGAACGTCTCCCATCCATAATCTGTCCCATAAACAATTTGATCCTGGTATTTCTCAAAGAAATCGGACGCAGTTCTAGGGATAGTGGAAAACTCGGCAAAACGAGCTGAAACATCAGCATATAAATTGGGATGTTTATCAAGAAGCTCCCCTAATTTATCAAGATCATCAGTGGAATTTGCTAAATGTGCCGCTACAAAAGTTGTATTAGGATTACGTTCAAGCGTTTTATCTAAAATACTTAGCATACCATCATGACTGATGATATTTTCTTTATCCTTAATCCTCCAAGTATATGCACGAATAAGTCCGTCATTAGTTGAATCCATCGGCTCATACATCCAAATTGGATCTGCCACATGCAAATTAATGGGAAGATTTAAATCAGCTGCAGCCTCAAATACAGGCTCCATTCTTGGATCATTTGGGTGCATACCATCTACTAATCCACCTCCTTTATCATGCAGTTCTCCAATACCTCCAGCACCAACTTTTTCACATCTCTCTAATTCTTTAACGGCTTTATCACTCCATCCTTCTTCTTTATACCCTGAGAAATCAATTCCACAATACACATCAAATCGATCCGGATATTCTGAATATAAAGCATAAACAGAATCAAACTTGGCTCCTGTTGCCCCTGTAAAAACAACAGATTTTTCAATACCGGCCTTATCCATAATTTCTACTCGTCGTTCCACCTCCTCCGGAGTGGTTGCATAATCATGAGCATGCAGATCAATAGCAGGAAATTGAGGTTTTTTAACCGTATGATCCCCAGCCTTATGAATAGACTTTGGCATCCAATTCTTTATAGCAATTTGCGTAGGTTTTTTCTCAACATCTTTATCTTTTTTTGCTGAACAACTAACGACAACTCCTATACTGACTAGAAGCAAAAGAGCCTTAAAATTATCAAAGATATATTTATCCATTTTTTTATTTACTTATTCATTTAAAAATTAAAACCATCCATTCAATCTAAAATCCCTCTTCTGGCCTGAAGATATTTTCATTTGTCATCCATTTTCCATCTGTAAAATCAGGAAATTCAATTGGATGTCCCCCCTTAGATATTGATTCTTCCGATAAAGGGGTGATAGCACTCCAGGCGGCCGCATCGTAAACATCAATTGGTGGTGTTACCTGTCTTTTTACAGACTCGACAAAAGCATTACGAATGTAAAAGTCATCTCCACCATGTCCTGCGTTCGCAGCATCCTTTTTATGTTTTTTTATAAGCTTTGATTCATATTTTTCTAAGTATGGTCCAAAAGGTTCCCAATGTTCATTTGGACTCATATCCTCAATATATATTGAAGGGATTGACTCTTCCTCGTTAAAAGAATCATTAAGCACTTGCCAAATTCCTTTAGTACCTTGACACAAATATCCCATTGTCTTGGGACGCGGCAAAGTTGTGTTATGTGTCACAATAATTGATTGCCCATTTGCCGTTTTTATAGTTGATGTAACAACATCCCCCTTCTGAAAATCAATACTTGCATTGGGATGTCCAGCTCCCCCACGTTCTACTATAGCTTCGTGAAGCCCTCTAGCCATAGTAGCTGACGAAGTAATGGTCTCAAAACGATTCCCTCGATTAATATCCAGCCAATGGGCTACAGGGCCAATACCATGAGTAGGGTATAAATCTCCATTACGATTAATATGATGTTGCGTTCGCCAATTAGATTCGCCGCCTGTGCCTTCTCCGAAGTTACCTTTTGAATCAATAAGCACGTCATTAGACACCAAATCATGAAAATATCCACATCGTGCATGTACTAATTCTCCAAATATACCTTGACGAACCATATTTAAAACAGCAAGTACTCTCGGACGGTAACAAGAGTTCTCCATAAGCATACAGGGCATACCGGAGGATTCAGAAGCTTCTACCAAATCCCAACAACCGTCAAGTGTAGTTGCTGCAGGGACTTCGACTGCCGCATATTTACCCGACTTCATTGTGGCTACAGCCATTGGTACGTGCCAAAGCCAAGGCGCTGCAATAATAACACCATCTAAATCATCTCTTTCTAACATTCTGAGATAATCTTTTTCTCCTCTTGTGTATAAATCGGGCTCTTCTAATCCAGCTGAAACTACAATTCGCTTCGCATTTTCAGCATTTTCCTTGCGAATATCACAGAGTGCGGGGATAGTAACATCCGCTCGTTCAGCTAGTCCTTTTACATGGCTAGTACCACGGCCACCGACTCCGATAAATCCAATGCGAATTTTTCCTTTATCTCTATTCTTAAGGATTGAAAATGGAGCCATTGAAAGCCCCAACCCTGTCATAGCAGCTGTCTTAACAAAATCTTTTCGACTAATATCTTTATCCGAGTTCATAGCAAGACCTAATTCCAATGATTATTTATTTAACAAATAAGTAAACTCTTCCCCTTCTATTAACTAGTAACCATTTGATTCAGGTTTAAAGATATGCTTATTAGTCATCCACTTCCCATCTGTAAAATCAGGGAACTCCACTGGTTCTCCACCCAATGAAACTGATTCTTCAGATAAAGGACTGATTGCACTCCAAGCAGCTGCATCATATACATCAATAGGAGGAGATACATTTTTTTTGATTGATTCTACAAATGCTTTACGTACGAAATAATCTATTCCACCATGTGTTGCCCCCTCTGCATTCTGAGCCTCATTTTTCCATAGAGCAGATTGATATTTCTTTTGATATTTGTCAAAAGATTCCCAGCTATCTTGTTCGGGGCTTACCCCTTCGATATATATAGAGTTATTACCAACCTGCCAGATGCCCTTTGTTCCCTGACATCGATAATCGCCATCATGGACTTGTGGGAGCGTTGTACTAAAGGTCACGATAATAGATTCTCCATTTGCAGTAGTAATCGTCGATGTTACCATGTCTCCCTGTTTAAATTCAACATCCGCTTTAGGAGCATTATGGCCGCCACGTTCAACTATTTTAGAGTGAAGTCTTCTTGATTTTGTAGCCGTAGATGATATTGTGCGAAAACGATTACCTCTATTTATATCCATCCAGTGTGCTACAGGACCAATACCATGAGTGGGATACAAATCACCATTACGATTAACGTGATGTTTAGTTCTCCAATTAGACTCGCCTCCTTTGCCGTTATTATAGTTACCTGTTCCCGGTCCGAAATCACCTTTCTCATTTAATAAAACAGTATTAGCAAGAAGATTATGATTGTAAGCACATCTTGCATGCACCATTTCGCCAAAAACTCCCTGTCTAACCATATTTAATATTGCCAATACATCCCTGGAATAACACGCATTCTCCATTAACATACACGGCATTCCAGTTGACTCAGAAGTTTCGACCAACTCCCAACAACCATCAATAGTAGTTGCCGCAGGGACTTCAACAGCAGCATATTTCCCTGATTTCATAGTTTCCACTGCCATGGGAACGTGCCATAACCAAGGAGTAGCTATTACGACACCATCTAGATCATCCCGTTGTAACATTCTCTTGTAATCCGTTTCTCCTCTTGTATAAAGTTCAGGAGCATCAAAGCCTGCATCAACCACAATCTTTTGGGCTGCTTTCGCATTTACCTCTTGTTTATCACAAATTGCCGGTATTTCAACATCCGGACGTTGTGCAAACCCCCTAACATGGCTAGTTCCGCGGAGGCCTACACCGATAAATCCAATGCGAACTTTATTTTTCTTTCTTGATTTTAGAATTGAAAAAGGGGCAACTGAAAGTCCAACCCCAGTCATCGCGGCTGTTTTTACAAATTCCTTTCGGCTAATATTATTTTTTTTGCTCATCCTCTTAAAATTTCTTGAAATTTAGACTTCTTAGGAATAGATCAGTTGATTGGTCATCATTTAAGGATTCTGCTCCAGACTGGGATTTAACTCAATTTCTGTATCAGGTATGTAAAATATGACTCTAGGATGGTCAGCGGGAATTGCTTGAGTACCAGCCTCCATATCTATGCCAGGATTACTAGGATTAAGGTGCGTGCCCGGGTAGTCCCGAAATAGAGTTCTCCCATTTCTAAATACATCATATTTCCTCTGTGCTTCCCAAGCTAACTCAAGTCTGCGCTCCTCAAGTACGACATCTAAAACTGAATCATGCCCCTTGAGATCGGAAGTACTGTAGAGCTCATTACCGCTTAAATTTGCTCTCTGCCTTATTCGATTTACATCATCTATAGCCTCTTGATCATGGCCGCCCATCTTTGCATATGCTTCAGCCCTATTGAGATACATTTCAGCCAAGCGAACAATCGCTGGAGAACTTAAAGAAGGTATTCCCTGTTGGTTTACAAATTTAAGCGTAAAGTATTTTGGATAACCATTCCTTTCTTCAAGTACCGGATCTCCATTTTCATCTGTTACAATATTTCCTTGCTCATCTCTTCTATATTTAGGCTGAATAAAATCATGACGAGCATCATCGGGATATTCGTTGATGAGATCTCGGTACTGTTTGGAAGCATACATTTCTCCCCAACCTACTCCCCCTGGCGAAGTATAATACATAGACCCAAGGTTCCCATTACCGTGTGCATCGGTTGGAATATGTTTAATTGCAAAAATTGTTTCCGGATTATTTTCAATGGGAATTGTAAAGTATTCTCTAAAGGTCTGTGTATCTACCAATTCGTATCTCCCCGAATTGATTACCTTGTTAGCATACTCAACCGCTAACTGATTTTCTTCCATATATAAGTAAACCCGAGAAAGCAGTGCATAAGCTACTTCTTTAGAAGCATACCAATTTTTCTTATTAACGGTCATCAAATCAGCTGATTTTTTAAGCTCAGAAACAACAAAATCATAAACTTCTTTCACACTACTTCTGGCTGGTAATGCTTCCACATCAGCCTTAGTCATAATTGGGATCCCAGGATTATTTCCAGGATTCTGGGTATAAGGACGACCAAATATATTGACTAGATTGAAATGAACCCATGCTCTTAAAAACATGTTTTCTCCCAATAATTGATCTCCTTGTTTTGATTCACCTGGTGTAATGTTTTCAATCACTTTATTTGCCCCAAAGATAATCTTGTAACTTTGACGCCAGAAGAAAGTTACATTGCCCATGCTTGGGTTATGATTATAGTTATATGAATAATAAAGTGGATCTGAAGTTGTACCACTTAAAGAAACATCATCACTTCCATGTTCACCTAACTGATAAAGCTGCTTTACATAGTAACTATAATCTGAGCCGGAACCCTTAAGCATTTTATAATTACCATATGTAGTAGTTTGGAGAGCTTCTAAAGTTCCTAAAGCTTCTTCATCAGTCTTACCATTAGTTGGCAGCTCCTGTAAATCACATCCAGCCAAAAGAATAGATATACACCAAATTGCTATCAGAGAAAACTTTTTTGAACTATTCATAATAATCAGATTTTGTATTGTAGTAATTATAACCCTAATTCAATTCCGAATAATATTCTTCGACTACTTGGATATTTTTCACCTACGCTACCCGGATTAGAACCGATACCACCATTAACACTAACCTCCGGATCTCTACCTCGATAATCTGTAAATGTCAATACATTGTCACCACTCACGTAAAGTCTTACTGAGCGAATATTTACTTTTTGTAACAGACTGCTTGGCAGATTATAAGATAAAGTAGCATTCTTCAATCGAAGGAAAGATCCATCCTCAAGGAATCTGGAGGATGGCTTATGCGAATCTTGGTTTCCTCCATAAACAGGCTTTGGGTGTGTTGCGTGATCCCCAGGTTCCTGCCATCTGCTTTCATCAGGCTGAAGAACAGCGTTGTTTATAGAAACATAAGCCCCATCATCATACAGGTCGTTGTAATAGAGAATCTCATTGCCGTAAACGAAATTAAAAAATGTACTTAATGAGACGCCTTTATATTGGAATATATTTCGAATACCTCCTGTAAAGTCTGGACTTGCAGTACCAACTGTTTGCAAGTTGGCTTCATCATAATTATTAGTTAATTCAGTGCCTGTTACATTACCATTACTATCAAAGGTTTGTTTCTCCCAAAGGGGATCACCATTTTGTGGATCAACACCTGCCCACTTTCGGAGGTACCATGTATTCAGGTCTCGTCCCTCAATAATACGCTGATTACCATTCAGAATTGGCGTACCTTCGAAAAGATCTAAAACCTTATTATTATTGAATGAGATATTGAAGTCGGTTGTCCAATTGAATTCTCCTAAAATATTTTCAGAAGATACTTGAAACTCTACACCACGATTTCTAACGGTCCCGACATTCTGAATCCTATACTCATAACCACTTGTTCCAGGTAGCCTTACTTGCTGCAACAAATCTTCATTTCGTCGATTATATAAATCAACAGATAAATCAATACGCTCATATAAACCTATATCGATACCTACATTGGTATTATATGCGACCTCCCAAGTAAGGCTGGGACTGGGAATTCTTTCAGGTATACTTGCAGTTATACCTCCGTACTGATTAGCAAAGCTATACAAACCTGAAGCTTCATAGGGACCTATAGCTGCATTACCAGTCGTCCCATAACTTGCCCTCACTTTTAATTGGTCAATAAGAGATTCACTATTCATAAACTCTTCATTGCTAACTACCCATGAACCACCCACTGAATAGAAATTTCCGTAACGATTATTTTCACCAAACCTTGAGGATCCATCTCGTCTAAATGAAGCAGACAAATTATATTTATTTTCATAACTATAATTAACTTGCGACAAGAAGGAAACAAATACACTATTTTGCTTGTAACCTCCCACATTAAGTGCTTCAGCTGCAACATCTTGGATATGTAATCCATTGGGAATACCGATTCCTCTTAAATTCGTACTTTGATAATCATTACGCTGATATTCAAAGCCTGCAATACCACCGATAGCGTGGTCTCCAAAATCTTGGTTAAGATGAATCAGATTTGAAGTAATTATCGAAGAACTAATTTCTTCACTGTTATAAAGTTCTCCACTATTGGCGCTCCCCCGTTGTGAGCGACTATCGTAATATATCTCAGAGTTGGAATTTTCTAACTCAAAGTTATTTGTGCTTGTAAAACTAGCCCATTCAGTGAAATCATAAGTCAACTTAAGATTTCCCAAAAAATTTGTATGTCTCCCATTATCATAATTCCATTGCATAGGATATAACGGATTTTCACTATCCCGGGATAACCAATCGGATTCTAGTCCAGTTCGTAAAGTCCCATCAGAATTATAAGGACTATCCCAAGGAAGAAGTCGATAGGAAAAGTTTAGTACATTATAATGGCCTCCTTCTGCAATATTTTGATCAGTCGCATAATGACCTGACACTTTAGCATCAATCATAAAATTCTCACTCACTTTATGAGAAAGATTTGCCCGACCGGCAATCCTATCAAAATGTGTTTGAATGACCGTTCCCTCTTCCTTGTAATAATTACCAGCTACATAAAAAGTGGTCTGATCATTACCCCCAGATACCGAGGCTTCGTATTTGTTCCTTATCGCTGTTTGATATAAAACTTCTCTCCAATTTGTATCTGTGTTTAAAAGATCGGGAGTTAAATTCGGGTCGTTCATCATTTTGTGCAGATCATATAATTGTTGGGAATTCATCAACTCTAAATTCCCTTTAAGTTGATTACTAAAACCAACTGTTGCTTTAACATTAACCTCCGTTTTACCAGGGACACCAGACTTTGTTGTTATAACAACCACGCCTCCTGAGGCCCTTGACCCATACAAAGAAGTAGCTGCAGCATCTTTAAGTACCGAGATAGATTTAATATCACTTGGCGTAACTCCCTCCATACCATTACCTGCAATGACACCATCAATTACATAAAGTGGTTCACTTCCTCCACTTAAAGAACCTGTTCCACGAATATTGATACTTGGATTTGCTCCTGGCCTGCCGGTATCATGTGAAATATAAACGCCAGATACCTTTCCTTGTATCATACTTGTAGCATCTGGGGCAGTTACTTTTCCTAGATCTTCCTCATTAACTTGAACTATAGAGCTGGTCGATTCCCTTTGATTAACAGTACCATAACCTGTTACAACAACTTCCTCTAAAGCTTGTGTACTTGGGTTCAAGGTTACATTAATTGTCGACCGCCCCTGTACAGGAATATTTTTTGTGGCGAATCCTATATAGGAGAAGGTTAGTGTATCATTAGCAGAGGCACTAATTTCATAACTACCATTTGCATCTGTAGTAGTACCCCTATTTGTACCTTTAACTAAAATATTAACTCCTGGTAAAGTTGTTCCATCTGAGGCCGAAACAACCTCTCCACTAATAGTTATTTGCTGAGCCGATAAATTGCTACTAACAACAAATAAAAAGCAGAAACCCAATATCCATCCTAAGAAACTTGTCCCTTTTTTTATCTTCATAACCATCCTTATTTTCATAAAGTTAAGTAAAGAAAAATTGACTTCTTTCGTTTCGTAATTGAAAAATAATTAATTAGAATGTCAAGACATTGCAATAATTACTAATAATTATTTATAATTTAGTATATATAACTAATTAATTTATAGAAAAGTGTCATTTTTGATAATTTTTTAATACAAAAAACATTAGAAAGCTTACACCCCATCACTTTTCATGTTTTATTTTTTGTTTTCCTAATTATTATATAAAATCAAAAAGTAATATAACGAAAATAATTGATTTGCCTTAGCTTATAGAGCAAAGGCAATTAAACTCTAAACATTCAAAACTTCTCTAATGTTTAAATTCAAAAATCCAACTGTAGTACTAATCTTTTTTCCACTATTCATCTTCATTATGACAGAAGCTTATGCCCAAGCCCCCAAAACCATTGAAATCATCAAGACCCAAGACTTTACTATAAATGGAAAGGGAACGTCAGAGAATTGGCAAAAAACAGATTGGATTAATCTACCCTTAAGGACTAATAGCCAGAATAGTCGAGAACTAAATACAAATCTCAAGATTCTATATTCAGAAAAGGGTATTTATTTCCTATTTCAATGTGAAGATCGAATCCTAAATTCAACAATGAAATCTGACTTTTTAAAATTATGGAAAGAAGATGTGGTTGAAGTTTTTCTCTGGCCTAATGAAAATGATCCAACATATTTTGAATATGAATTATCGCCATTGAATTATGAGTTGCCCCTTCTAATATCAAATAAAAATGGAGATCTAACACGTTGGCGTCCTTATATGTACGAAAGTGATCGCAAAGTAAATCACAAAACATCCGTTACTGGTGGAAAGAAGAAAGTTGGGTCGAAGATTGAGAGTTGGACTGCTGAATTCTTTGTTCCTTTTAAGTTGTTAAGACCCTTAAAAAATATAACTCCTTCTCTTGGTACAGAGTGGAGAGCAAATTTCTATCGAGTGGACTATGACCAAGGTGAAAGTAGTTATGAGTGGATGCCCGTAAATAACACTTTCCACGAAATTGATAAATTTGGATCGATCATTTTTAAATAATCTATTAATCCAGTCCATGTAAGCAGACTGTAATCTAAACCAACTAGTTTGGTAGAAGTAATTAATACAAAGTATTCTCACTGCTTATATCTAGCCCTAGATCTGAAATTAATTATAAGATATTTCATAGTTCATTTTGGACTTAGAAATGGCCACACTAGTGTCAGAACCAGCTGGCCACTTAACTTTTAAATAGACAGGATTTTTACCTTTTCCTATGCCTAATATATTTGTAAATCCACTCTGAGACCAATAACCAGAACCGGCTCGAACTTCCCTAACAGGTCCTTGACTTCCGTCCTCATAAACAAGCTGCAGGCTAGAACCAACTGCATCCTTGTTTTTAGTCGGTCCTATAAGATGGACCTTAATACCATGTTTCTCTGATTGGTTTAAAAATAATTTTACTTCTCCTCCATTTTGACCAACTACCAAATCAACTTTCCCATCTTGATTAAAATCGCTAGTTGCAGAACCCCGTTGTTCACCATAAATCTTAATTCCTGTCTTCTTACTTGGCAGAGCTTTAAAATTTCCTTTTCCATCTCCTTTCAGTAAAAGTCCCAGGCCGGCATCCAATCTGGGTACTTTGGTCGCAAAACCAAAGAAATTTTGAGCTATAAATACATCTTCATTACCATCATTATCAAAATCCAAGACATTAATCCCGAAACCTGCTGACAATTGAGCTTTTTGTGGAAGGGATTCAGCTTCAAAATGACCTCCTTTATTAATAAACAGAGTACTTTCAAGAGTATTTATCTCCTTAACAGGTATTTTCTTAAAATCCCTATTAAATATTTCGCTTATAGATGACCTAGCATACTGTCGATGAGATTTAATATTACCCAGATACATTGAATCAAAGTCATAAAACTTTCGTCTTGGAACATAAGATTTTTTAGCCTGACTATAATAGGCCTCAATAATGTCAAGAACACCATCTTGGTTCAAGTCATTGTAATACATTTTAAGAGGAGCCTGGGAATCTGTTTTATAGGCACTATTTAAGCCTAGGTTGGTAACAACAAAATCAGGCAACCCATCATTATTAAAATCACCAGTAGCAATTCCTTTCCACCATCCTTTTAAATGTGAAAGTCCAGCTTCCTTTGATACATCATGAAATATTCCATCGTTATTTTCTAACAACAAGATCGAATCCCATTCTCTGGCAATTAATAAATCCTGATCACCATCTCTATCATAGTCAGTAAAAACAGCGCTCGTTACTAACCCTATATTTTTAAGAATTTTTGAATTCTTCTCATCAAGCTCAAAATGCCCCTCGATATTTTTAAATAGTCTGGAATTCGCATTCATTGGATATATTCCTGGTCTGAGACGCCCACCAATAAACAGATCAAGATCTTGATCTCCGTCGTAATCAGTAAGAGCAATTGGTCCTGTTGCCGAGAAGCTACTAGGAAGGTCCTTTTGATTTACTACTTCAGTAGAATTGAGTAAATATTTTGTAACCGGCGGAATCCCAGAGTTTGGACTTTCATAATTTGAATTACCGACCAAAATATGAACCCCTTTCTGACTGTTCCAACCTACTAATGTCGTTTGATCGCCAATTGCCTTTTGTTTTAGTCTTTGCAGTTCTATTGCCTCAAATCTTTCTTCTCCAATATTTTCAAATATTCCCATCTCATATCCTTTCCCACTACCAATAAACAAATCATCATCGCCATCTCGGTCAAAATCTATCCAAGAGACTCCAGGGCCCTGCTCACTTAAGTTCACAGGCAATAGTGGCTGAACTTTCAAATCATCAAATTCCTTCTCTTTGTGTTGATAATTGATCCTTTCCGAGACATCCTTGAAAATATATTTTTTTTCCTGCTTCGAGTTGTTTGTATCTCGCTTAGCTTGGGAAGCAGCAATTTTTGATTGATCTACCTCATAAATACGTCCTGTTCTTACGCTATCAATAACACTCTTAGAGCCATCGCGCCATCTCACCTCTAAGATATGAGTAGCATTTTCTTTCCCTGCAAATACAACAAGTGAAGTTGAACCCGAGAGATACCTACCGCCTGAAACAACTTCTTTTTTTTGTATTACCTTACCTCCAGTTAATTTTATTTTGGCACCAATAGCCTGCGTATTACCTTTCTTTCCTTTGAGTCGTACAGCAATTCTAGGAGCCGAAGTAACATTTTTGAATAATCCAGCTGTTTTATTTAAACGATTAGTTATTAAATCATAATCTCCATCGTTATCTAAATCTGCCAGAGCCATACCTTGAGATACATCTTCTTCATCAAAACCCCATTCTTTACTTATGTCACTAAAGGTAAGATCATGATTATTTCTAAATAGCTTGTTAGGAAGGTTTAAAGACGGATATTCCAGTATCCCTTCCTCCATATTTTTATTTTGGGCAATTTGCCTATTCAGTTTGAATTGAGTATCCAGATCCTCAACATCTAGAATATTTCCAGTAGCTATAACAAGATCTTCATATCCATCCAAATCGACATCAATAAAGTTTGTAGCCCATGACCACCCACTGGCTTCAAGACCGCTATAATTTGCTATCTCCATAAAGGTGCTATCTTCCCTATTAAGATATAAGGAATTCTTATTGTACTGTGGGTGATGATCTATTGCCCCTAAATATTGAGAAAACTGACGCATACGCCTTTCGTGAACAGGGCTTAACATCTCGGATACAAAAAAGTCTACCGCCCCGTCCCGGTTAATATCTGAAAAATCAACAGCCATTGAAGAATAGCTGAAATTTCGTACCATTAGCGAGTCGGCCTTTTTAAAAATTCCCTCCCCTTGGTTAATCCAGATACGATCCGGGGTCCAAAAATCATTACAAACATAAAGATCCGGGCGATTATCATTATTTAAATCATGAAACATTGCAGTCAGTCCCCAATCTCTTGATAGCCCTATCCCTTTACCATTCTGATCAAGAAAATGTGAATCCAAATCCTCAATTTTTTCAAAGACCCCTCCATTATTTAGATATAATTGATCCCTTTCGCCATACTCTTTTCTGTATGGTCTGTCTTCTGTAAAAATCATTGTATAATATTTATCAAAAGGGGAAATAACTTTAAATGAGTCACTTACTGGTTTAACAGTATTCTTTAGACTTCGTTGACTTGGGGACAGAATATCTCTTGCTGATTTCTTTTTGTAATTAGTTATATAAAGATCCAAGTCATTATCTCCATCGACATCTGCCAATGCCATAGATGTACTGCCGTTACTTTTGCCTAACCCACTCTCTTTTTTTATTTCGAAATGTCCTTTCCCATCATTTATATATAAAACGTTCTTTTCTAATAAAGACGTAACGAGTAAGTCTAGATCTCGATCACCATCAACATCCACTAAAACTACTCCAGTAGAGTGATATCCTTCGTGAGCCACCCCAGCCTCTTGGGTTATATCCTTGAAATGAAATGCTCCTAAATTCTTATATAATTTATTAGTCCCAGTGAGACTAGCAAAGTAAACGTCAACTCTTCCATCGCCATCAACATCACCAACTGCTACTCCTGATCCATTAAAAAGGATTCTATTTTCTGCAACTTCTTCATTAGATAAATGGTTTTTGAAATGAATGTTTGATACCGATGGATCTATTTTATCAAAGCCAACATCTTCAAAAAAACTAGTCGATACCTCAGCCCACCTATAACCACTTTCATTCTTCCATTTTAATTTTTTCTTCTCAGAACACGATATCTGAACTACTAAACATGCTATAAAAAGAACTAGCCATTTTTTGTGATACAAACTCACTTCCTATCCAATTATTAAGTTAGAAGAAATATCTCACTAATAAATAAACAGTTATCTTTAAATTACATACAGTTTATTTGAAGTAATATTACTTGAAGTCAAATGCCAAATATCAAATCTCTTTTAAAAAATCGGTAGCAGCATACGAGCTAGTTACTGCTACCGAAATATTAATATTATACTAAAAAGAGTTTATTATTTGATAGATGAGGTAATTAATGTAATAAGATATTCTTAGCCTCAATTATCGTATTAACATCTTTCATTCTTCCATCCGGATTCTGGGTGACCAGTTGAATTGCTTCTGACAATCTTTCATCACTTATCCTTCCCTGTTCCTTTAATATTTTAACAAGCTCATAATCTTCAATGCTTTCTTTTAGTAATTCCCACCTGATACTGGACATAGGACCTTCTACCCCGGGATAAACAAAATATTCATCCCCCTGCGGATAGTTAAAAACAGGAAAACTAAATACATCTTTAGGCCAACTATTATAAGCCCAGTCAGCATATCCATCTAGATTATGTTTCAAAGATATCCAGCCTAATAGATAGTTTTCAACGGCAGGAGAAAACGAATATCTATTGGGATGAGTAGAACTACAACAAGTCATATAAAAATTCACCAACCTTCCTTCTTTGATACGCTTCTTAATTGCCTTATCCATTTTATCAGTACTTCTTTCACCTCCAGGTAAAAAATCATACCCAAGATTTAAATCTTTAGCATATTGAAACATATTAACCTTGGAGGTCCCGCTTACGTAAAACTTATCTTTAAACTCAGGTGCTGCTTGATCAATAATTCCAACTATTCTATTCATTAACTCTTCAGGCCTTTCATCAAATCCTAAGTATGTTTGATCAAGCCACCCTTTTTGTCTCAGATGGGCACTAAAATCCCGCAGAAAAGTCGTCCAAACTTCTTTATACCGCTTATCCTTAACATCCAGGTACTCAGTCACTTCTTTACCCTTTTGTTCATCCAAATAGGTAAGACGTTGCGCTCCCCGGAATGTTAACATTGAATATGCAGATATATAGGGGCCAACCCCGACTTCTAGTCCTGTCTCTACATACTTATCAAAAATTTCATAATTAAACTCCCACTCACCCTCACTTCCTAAAACCCATTTAACCATTGATTGATACCCTGTACCAGTCTGTGGCTGCATCTGGTCATTTAACCAAGGCTTTTTCCAGGGCTTTTCGGTGATGGTTGTTGTAATTTTTTTCTGTCCCAAAGAAGCTAAATTAGCAAAGTATTTTTTTATTAAATCCCAGTGACCGTCTGACCATGCTTCGACCCCATAATAGCTAGCTAGGGAACTTGGGTTCATAAATGCATCCATATGAAATTTATAATTTTGGGGGTCCGGAATGCTGTACTCACGAACGGCCAATTGTATGGGTAGCTTCACCACACCATATTGATCAGACGTAATTTTAATGGTCCCTTCATACCTACCCGGAGTATTCTCTTTGGGCACTTTGACCGTAAACCAAGCTGGCTGAGCTCGAAACGCCGGTACCCCGACCTTCTCAAGCTCTATCAGCGGATCCCCAACTACATCTGGCCCGCCGAAACCGGAAACCCCAGAAAGCCCTTCGCTGCCAGCCACATCTTCATAGGTATTTCCCGTATAGGCCCGGTGTACCGGCACATATTTAACGTATCTGACTTTTACATTGCTAGCTGGAATCAGCTCTCCGCTTTCCGATTTCAGGTCACTCACTTGAACCTGCAAGTCAGATAGTGTATCGGTTGCTGCTATAGCCAGCTGAGCTGATACTTGCTCATTACGTACCGCTTGCAGCTCCAATACCTGGTCTTTAGATATCTTTTCAATACTACGTGATGCCCGTGGAAATCGTGGCACCCGCACCAATGAGGAACTAGCAAAGATGCCGGTAGGTACCCAGACATTTAGTCCCTCCGAAGGCAGAGCCGACTCCACCTGTACCATCAGCCACTCCGGCACCTGCTCTAGCCCATCCAAATTATCAGAGCGATATACCTCATCTGCAAAAGCCGGCCGATCCTGAGCAATGAGATTTGCGAAGCCAGTTAACAATACAGCGACTATTAAACTACTTTTTAAAAACCAATTTATTGCTCGTGCCATAAGTCAAATAATTATTATTAATAAATTTTATGACGAATAATTCCATTTCGATATAATTGCAGAAGCTCCTCATCCAACAATTGAGTCTCTCCATTTGCAAAAACAATGAAATGGTATATAATTCATATAAAACAAAAAGTAAAAAAAGTTATTTATTTATTTTTCCTTTCTATTTGATAACTATTTAAAATATCGGCCATATCACATGACCAAAAACGTTTTTTACATTCTACTACAATTGAAAAGTATCACTATTCCTTTTTGCCCTCATTACTTCATCCCAATTATTACAATAGAATTATGATCGATTAGTTGGATATTAGAAATCAATTATCTATTGATAAAAAGGCTTGAATTAAATTACTGTTTCCAAGTCACTTAAAATCCCTAAAATTATTGATCTTCCTATCCTACCTATTGAAAAAAATACCAAGCCTCCATATATATAGCCGAACGATGAAGAAACATCGTAAGGGGATGTTGGCATTATGGAGGCTTGGGGGTGGGAAGTCTACCCAATCATACTTTTTATATGTTTATAGAACAATACATGGAACATTTTTCCTATTTAGAGTTCATTTAAAAAATGAATTCCATTTATCGGAAACTATTCTTTAAACAGAATTTGTCTAGCTCTAAACAGGTCTTCTTTATGTTTCTTTTGGCCATTTGAATCTCTAGTTGCTAGATCTATTGCCCGTTCTAATGTTTCATTCTTCAAGTTTTTAGAGTCTTTCAAAATTTGAACCAGTTCAAAATCTTCAATTCCTTCTTTAATCAACTCCCACCTAATGCTAGAGAGAGGACCTTTTAGACCAGGATAAACATAATATTCATCTCCCTGTGTATAATTAAACACCGGGAATTCAAATACATTTAATGTTGGCCAACTATTATATGCCCAGTGCGAATACCCATCCAGATTATATTTTAAAGAAATCCAGGGCATCATCCTTGATTCTATGGCCGGCGAATAGGTATACATATTTGGATGTGGATCTCCACAACAGGTCAAATAGAATCGGATAGGTTGGCCAACCTCATTTCTTCTCTTAATAACTTCAGTAGTTTTTTTATTCGATCTGCTCCCACCAGGGAAATAAGAATATTCTATTTTAATATCTTCAGCATATTTATCAACATCGGGGCCTCCACTTATATAAATTTTGTCTCTAAGGTCCGGTGCTGAGTTCTCTATGATTTTTAGAATATGATCCATTAGCTCTGGAGGTCTCTCATCAAAACCGAGATAAATTTGATCAAGCCATCCCTTTTGTCTTAGATGGGCACTAAAATCCCGCAGAAACGTCGTCCAAACTTCTTTATACCGCTTATCCTTAACATCCAGGTACTCAGTCACTTCTTTACCCTTTTGTTCATCCAAATAGGTAAGACGTTGCGCTCCCCGGAATGTTAACATTGAATATGCAGATATATAGGGGCCAACCCCGACTTCTAGTCCTGTCTCTACATACTTATCAAAAATTTCATAATTAAACTCCCACTCACCCTCACTTCCTAAAACCCATTTAACCATTGATTGATACCCTGTACCAGTCTGTGGCTGCATCTGGTCATTTAACCAAGGCTTTTTCCAGGGCTTTTCGGTGATGGTTGTTGTAATTTTTTTCTGTCCCAAAGAAGCTAAATTAGCAAAGTATTTTTTTATTAAATCCCAGTGACCGTCTGACCATGCTTCGACCCCATAATAGCTAGCTAGGGAACTTGGGTTCATAAATGCATCCATATGAAATTTATAATTTTGGGGGTCCGGAATGCTGTACTCACGAACGGCCAATTGTATGGGTAGCTTCACCACACCATATTGATCAGACGTAATTTTAATGGTCCCTTCATACCTACCCGGAGTATTCTCTTTGGGCACTTTGACCGTAAACCAAGCTGGCTGAGCTCGAAACGCCGGTACCCCGACCTTCTCAAGCTCTATCAGCGGATCCCCAACTACATCTGGCCCGCCGAAACCGGAAACCCCAGAAAGCCCTTCGCTGCCAGCCACATCTTCATAGGTATTTCCCGTATAGGCCCGGTGTACCGGCACATATTTAACGTATCTGACTTTTACATTGCTAGCTGGAATCAGCTCTCCGCTTTCCGATTTCAGGTCACTCACTTGAACCTGCAAGTCAGATAGTGTATCGGTTGCTGCTATAGCCAGCTGAGCTGATACTTGCTCATTACGTACCGCTTGCAGCTCCAATACCTGGTCTTTAGATATCTTTTCAATACTACGTGATGCCCGTGGAAATCGTGGCACCCGCACCAATGAGGAACTAGCAAAGATGCCGGTAGGTACCCAGACATTTAGTCCCTCCGAAGGCAGAGCCGACTCCACCTGTACCATCAGCCACTCCGGCACCTGCTCTAGCCCATCCAAATTATCAGAGCGATATACCTCATCTGCAAAAGCCGGCCGATCCTGAGCTGCTATATCTGTAAGTCCAATTACTATTAATAGTGTTGCGAACCAAAAAAAGGACAAATTCCTCTTCATACTTATTCTATTTAATTAGATTCCAGAACCATTTAAAGTTTTCCCTTGGCTTATTTTTAATTATACAAATTTAAATGAAAACAAAAAGAAATGTTTTTTTGACTTTATTCTTTCATTTACTTTCGTTAATACATGTTATTGCTTAACTAAAGTATTAATTCATCAGATATTATGATTACCACAATTGATGATCGAAAAAAATGGCTCGGGTATGCCTTGCTAACAACAATTTTCTGGGGTATATGGGGCGCTCTTATAGAAATTCCAGAAAAAAATGGGTTTCCAGCTACTCTTGGATATACCGTTTGGGCTTTTACAATGATTCCACCCTGTCTGTTTGCTCTTTATAAGATAGATTGGAAAATAGATTTTGATTCCTCTTCAGTAATTTTTGGCAGTCTGGCTGGTTTATTGGGAGCTGGGGGACAATTAATTTTATTCGAAACCTTAAAATTAGGTCCTGCTTATCTTGTATTTCCTTTTATTTCCCTTTCTCCAGTAGTAACCATATTACTTGCTATAGTTTTCTTGGGAGAAAAAACCAGTTTTAAAGGATGGATCGGTATTAGTCTAGCCCTTATATCTATACCATTATTGTCGTACCAAGAGCCAAACAATGGAGTAACTAGTGGATACTTATGGATAATATTTGCGTTGATGGTCTTCTTTGCCTGGGGGATACAAGCATATATATTGCGCTTTGCAAATGAGGATACAAAAGCCGAAAGCATATTCTTCTATATGACAATAACAGGCTTAATTCTCATTCCTGTAGCTATTGGAATGACAGATTTCCAACAAGAAATAAATTGGGGCATGTCTGGCTTATATTCAGCGGCAGGGATCCAAATACTTAATGCTATTGGAGCTCTCTCGCTTGTTTATGCTTTCAGATATGGTAAAGCAATAGTTGTTTCACCGATGACAAATGCCTTAGCACCAGTATTAACAATAATACTATCACTCCTATTATACTCTGTTATTCCTCACTTATTTATTGTTATCGGAATGATTTTAGCTGTCATAGCGTCCTCCCTCTTAGGTATTGAAGAAGAAACAGAAGACATTGCGAAGTAATTTATACAGTCATTATTCCTATTTAGAATATTTAAACACTTAACTATCCATGACGAGACACTAATACCGAAACCTTTATTTTCGTTTCATTTTCTTAAACTTGTTTTTCTTTTCAAATTGATATAAATTTTTTACGAAGTTTATGCATTTGTAATACATGCATAATAAGAGATTATAAATAACCTTTTTATAATGAATGATTTATTTTCCCAAGAAACTACGTTAATGGAGAAAGAAGAGGGAGTCTACACATCCCAAGAAATTGCAAGACAACCAAAGACTTGGGCAAAGGTTTGGGACAAAATAAATAACGACAGCAAGGAAATTAGCTCTTTTATCAAGAGAGTTTTAACAGAAACAAATGATAATTTAAATGTAGTGCTTACAGGAGCTGGTTCTTCGGCTTATATAGGTGATGTCGCTTCTTATGCTTGGTTAAAAGCATTTTCTAAAAATACCCAAGCTATTCCAACTACGGATTTAGTAACTCATTTTAAAAAAAAGATAGCTTCCGATAAACCTTTACTGCTCATTTCTTTTGGACGTTCCGGTAACAGTCCCGAAAGTAAAGCGGCAATTGAAATTGCTGAAAAAGAATGCCAGAAAATTTACCATCTAATTATTACTTGTAATTCAGATGGTCGGCTAGCAAAACTAGGTAATAAAGATAATACCTATGTATTTTTACTTCCCCCTGAGTCTGAAGATAAAAGTTTAGCAATGACCAATAGTTTTACAAGCATGGCATTGGCAGCAGTACTAATAGCTAAACTATTTCAACAGAAGAAAAATGTGATTAATCAGAATGTAGAAAATTTAATTAATTGTGGGAATTTAGTTTTAGAAGAATATAACTCCCTACTGTACGAAGTATCCGAACAATCATTTAATAGAATTATTTTTTTAGGCAGTGGACCATTATTAGGAATTGCCAAAGAATCACACTTAAAAGTCCAAGAACTTACCAATGGTGAGGTTGTAGGAAAATTTGATTCGTTCTTAGGCTTTAGACACGGTCCTAAAGCCCTGATAAATGAGAATACTTTACTCATTTATCTTATTTCAAACCAGCCCGAAGTTTTACCCTATGAAATGGATCTTATCAATCAAATAAAAGAACATGGAATAAACCTTAAAACATTAGCAATTGCTGAAAAAGAGCATACTGATATTGATATGACTACCCTCTGTCTAAATAATAAATATAAACTCGAGGAAGATTTTTGGGCAATTTTATGTACCCTACCTGCACAAATAATAGGATTTTATAAATCACTAATATTTTCTTTAAATCCAGATAATCCTTCACCAGAAAGGACTATTTCCAGAGTAGTTGAAGGAGTTAAAATTTATGATGGGGCCTTTTAAAGAGTTAAATCATGATACTTACTGTATGCCCAAATCCATCCATTGACACCTTCTGGACTTTTAAAAGCTTAGAGAAAGGAACTTCGAATAGATCTTCTAAAGAAACCTTTTTTCCTGGTGGTAAAGGAATTCATGTTGCTTTAGCCTTAAACGAGCTAGGAGAAGAAGTAACGGTACTTGGCACTTGGGGAGGAGCAAGCGGTAAGTGGCTTAAGAATCAATGCCTTAAATATAATATCCAAACGATCGGTCCTGAAGTTGAAGGATGGTCTCGCCTTTGCATAACTAACAAGTCTTCTACTGACTGGAATGAAACCGAACTCTTAGGGTCTGGCCCTAAACTATCAAAGAAACAGGTAAACAAATTTAAGAATATTTTTGAGTCTTATCTTATTAATAAAAATCCGAAAGCAGTAGTATTAAGTGGCTCTGTCCCCCGCGGCTTCAACAATAATATTTACTACGATTTAATAAATATCAGTAAAAAATTAAATGTTCCAGCATATGTTGATGCCAGTGGAAAATTGCTGGAATCAACACTTAAAGCTAAACCTTTTGTTGTTCATATTAATAGGCATGAAGGCAAGGATCTTAGTAATGAAAATAATCCAGCATATATAACTAGATGGCTAAGTGACCATTGCTCCATAGCTGCAGTTACAGCCGGCAGAGATGGGCTATTTCTTGGTTATGAAGATGAAATATTCCATGCCTATCATTCAATAGATCCTTCAGAAATAACGAGTACAGTTGGTGCTGGTGATTGTCTTTTAGCTGGATTGTGTATGATGATCTTAAATGACAAATCCCCTCTTAATTGGGCTAAATTTGCTACAGCATGTGGCAGTGCTAATTGTATCAATCCAAATTTAGGAATGCTCAAACGAAAGGACGCAAATAAATTTTACCAAGAAGTTACCTTAGAGTGTTTATAAATAATATAATTTTAAAGACAAGAAAATGGATTTATTAGTAGTTGGCGAACTCAATATGGATTTGATTCTAAATAATGTTGAATCATTTCCAGAACTAGAAAAAGAAAAAATTGCCCAAGATATGAGTCTTACCCTGGGGAGTTCTTCTGCAATTTTCGCCAGTAATATTTCTCGGCTTGGGATCAATACAGGATTTTGTGGGATGATTGGGGATGATGCATTCGGCTCCCAAGTCATTAATCAACTGAAAAATTTTGGTATCGATTCTTCATTTGTTACAACCTCTGCAACAAGTAAAACAGGTTTGACAGCTATTATCAGAGTAGGAGATTCCCGTGCAATGGTGACCTATCCAGGAGCTATGGCTCACTTTTCAGGTAAGGACATACCTGATGCTGCCTTTACGGATGCAACTCACATGCATATTTCTTCAATTTTCTTGCAACCAAATATCAAAAAAGATCTACTGAAAATAGTCAAAAAGGCTAATGCAAATGGTCTGACAGTTTCTATTGATCCACAATGGGATCCTAATGAAAAATGGGATATAAATATTAATGAACTTCTAGATTATATCGATTTCTTTCTGCCGAATAGAGAAGAATTTCTCAACTTGGTGAAATCAGATAACATTGAAGAGGGATTAAAAAAAATTGGTCCCGGGAAGAAAGCAACTATTATTGTCAAAAACGGCAAGAACGGAGCAACCTATTATGAGGATAACAAAATCACAACAGTACCCACTTATATAAACAATAATCCAGCGGATGCTATTGGCGCTGGTGATAGCTTTAATGCCGGTTTTATATATCAATTTTTAAAAGGTAGAAGCCGGTTAGAATGTGTCGAATTGGGCAATTTGACAGGAGCAGTATCTACAACTAAATCGGGAGGAACAGCGGCAATAACCAGCCTTAATGATGTACTGAAAACGGCAAAAGATAAATTTACAATTCCAAATATTGATGACTTTACAGGATAAGTTCAAACAATTAGATAGCAAACAAAAAGCACTGCTTGCAGTTAATTTCTACAACTTTGAAACCCTTTCAGCAATTTTAAAAGCTGCTGCTAGTTGTGGTTCCGCTATTATATTACAATCAACACAAAGTACCATTAACTATTTAGGACTGGACGTCACTGCGAATCTGGCCAGAACCGCTTCAGATCAATATGGTGTTGAAACGTGGCTTCATCTTGATCATGCCCAAAATTTGGATATAATACAAAGAGCTCTTGAGGCAGGGTATGATTCAGTTATGATAGATGCCAGTGAAAGACCAATGGATGAAAATATTAGCTTAACTCAAGAAGTTGTGAAGCTAGCTAAATCCTATGGGGCAAATGTAGAAGCTGAACTTGGTTACATTGCAAAGCTGGGACAATCTCAAAAACCTTCTTACACAAAGCCAATAGAAGCAAAAAAATTTGTAGAAAAAACCGGTGTTGATGCCCTAGCTGTGGCTATCGGATCAGCTCATGGGTTTTACGATAGAGAGCCTGAGTTGAAGATTGAAATTCTAAAAAATATTTACTCCGCTACCGATGCTGCATTGGTTTTACATGGTGGATCAGGCATCCCTGACTCAGAAATTCAATTAGCTATAAAAAATGGTATTCGCAAAATTAATCTTGCTACTGAAGTCAAAAATGGATTTATGAATACCTTAAGAAAAGAGTTGCCAAAGTCTAATGAAATTGATCTTCGCAAGATATTTCCTACAGCTATTAAGCACGTTCAAAAGTTACTGGAAAATAAAATTCAGATGATTAATCAAGCATAATTTAAAGATGCGTTCCTTTCCGAAAATTGATGCCCATGTTCATTACAATTGCGAAGACAATGGGCTATTAAAATTGGCAAAGAAGTATGGCTATTCTTTGTTAAGCATTAATACTGAAGTACCTGAATTTCCATCATTAGAAAAACAAAAAAACATAGCTCAAAAACACCGCAGATCTTCAAAAAGGGATTTTTTTTATGCCACAACTGTTTCAACAAAAAACATCTTTAATGAAGAATGGGCAAAAAAAACAATAGAAAAAATAAAACAGGATCATTCTGCTGGAGCTGTAGGTGTTAAATTCTGGAAAAATATCGGTATGTCGATCCAATGCGATGACGGATCCTTCCTAATGTTGGACTCAGAAAAATTCAAACCTGTTTTCCATTATCTTGAAGATAATGATATTACTGTACTTGGCCATCAGGGAGAACCAAAAAACTGTTGGTTACCAATTAATGAGATGACTGTCAAAAGTGACAGAGATTATTTCACCGAACATCCCCAATATCATATGTATTTACATGATGAATACCCAGGATATTGGGAGCATATTGAAGCAAGAGATCAAATTTTAGAAATTCATAATAACCTGAAATTTGTAGGTTTACATCTTGCCAGCCTAGAATGGAATCTTGATGAAGTAACCAAGCGGCTAGTAAAATATTCAAACCTTGCAGTAGATTTAGCGGAACGCTTCTCCCATCTGTATTATCATGCTGCTAGAAATCGAAAGGAAGTAATAGATTTTTTTCATCGATTCCAGGATCGAATTATATATGGTACAGATATCATCTATAATCCTGATGATAAGCCTGAATCAATTTTTAAAAACCTGAAAAGCAGATGGGAAACGCATTGGCTTTTTCTATCTTCAAAACAAAAAATGACATCACCAGAAATTGACAAATCTTTTAAAGGGTTGGATCTTCCAAGTTCCATTCTAGAAAAGATCTATCGAATAAACGCCTTGAACTGGTATCAAATAGAAAGCTTTTAGCTTTAAACTATTTAATTCAGCTCTTATTTGGTTCCATCATACTTTGACAACATTTATGTCTCTTTTTTTAAAATGATCCTCAAAATCTGATGAAATTTTTTTATCAGTAATTATGGTATCAATTAAATCCAAATCACAAATATTCGAAAAACTATGTCGGCCGAATTTGGTAGAATCTGTTACTGCAATTACCTTATTTGATCGCTCAACCATTATTCGATTCAATTGAGCTTCTAGTGGATTTGTAGTTGTAAGACCATGTTTGAAATCTAGTCCATCAACGCCAAGGAAGAGTTTGTCAAAATTATAATTCTCCATTGTACGTTCCGCTTCAGGTCCAACCAAAGAATATGACTTATCGCGTAAGACCCCGCCAGTCAGCATAACATGTAAATCACTCGAACCAGCAAGTTCAAGTGCAATATTGATGGCATTGGTCATCAAGGTAAGCCCCTTTTTGTTTTTTAGGTGTAGTGCAATTTCACGAGTTGTAGAACCGGAATCTAGTATTATAGACTCTCCATCGTTGACTAAACCTGCTGCATACTCTCCAATACGTCTTTTCTCTTCAACATTAATTTTTCTTTTTTCTTCTATGGAGGGATCGTTATAAACATTATTTCGCAAAAGGGCACCTCCATAGGTACGATGAATCATTCCCTTTTCTTCAAAAAAATCTAAATCGTTTCTTATAGTAACTGTAGATACATCAAATTTTTCACTTAATTCATCAACTCTTACAGAACCTTCACTTTGAATTTTTTGAAGAATCTTATCTCTTCTGTCTACTGTTGACTTCATGACGTAATTTTATTGTAAATAATTTCAAATTCTTTATTTAACTTCAAAGGTAATGAAATGCAAGCAACTATTTTTCAAAACCTTAACTAAATGCTGAAATATACAACTTATTTTTTCGAAAAATAATTCATTGCTTTTATTTGTATTTTTTTAATCTAATTAAAGGTGTAGCTTTAATTAGCAAATGGTCTTCAAATTTGAGCTTTACCGTTGCCAATGATCCTTCAACGGTACTTATGTCAGCACCTGTTTCATAGTTGGTAAGCTTATATTCTGTAGCAGGTTCTAAACCACGCAATTTAATCTTCCCATCAAAAGAGTCGGCATAAAAAGCATAGTAATACTTGCTATTCTTCTCGATAACATGGGCCTCAGGTTGATCAAATCCGATATCATATAGTTCGCCCCTATACTGTCCCTTGGGAAGCATATATTCTTTATAGATATTCATCCATTTGCTTACAAGCCTTTCCTTTTGATCCGTCAATAGAAATTCATTATCAGATTCTGAATTAGATTTGGGCCATGTGAATTTTGAACCAATGACTCCTCCAACTCCAACTGTTGAAGCAAAATCTTTCTGATTATTACTTAGTTCAACATGATCACCATAATATGCGGCATCTGCTCCCATCAATGCTTTATAAGTCTTACCCTTTAAACGGATTTGCCAGGAATCAAGCGGATCCGAAGCAACAGGTTGGTTCATATAAGGCATGATAAAGGAAGAAGCCGAGGTACCACACGGACAGATTTCTACTACAGCATCAGACTTTATCCCCTTCGCAGTCTGATAAATACCTTTATAAAAGACCGGCAACTCTTCTAACGATTCTTCAGGATATTTCTGGGCATCCTCACGGCCGTAATCAGGGGGGACCTGGTTGAGATGCTGACCGTCAATTTTCAACCCGTCAAATCCCCAATCACCAATAAATTTCTTAACTAATTGTTGATGATATTCCTTGGTTTCTTTCAACGCTGGATTCAAATAGTGACTATCCCACCACGTGATTTTTTGATAATCACCTTGCTCATTTTTCAATAACATTTCAGGATTCTGTTCATGGGTTTTGGATCCAGGATCCGCAGCTAAAGGAGCCCACCACAACTTAGCCTTTAAACCATAAGCATGGACGCTATCAACAAAAGCTTTCATACTAATTTGGGAGAATTTGTCATTTGTTCTCCAATCACCTTCGGCTCTTTGCCACCCATCATCTATAACTACCCACTCGAAACCTAATTCTTTAACCTTGGGCAGCGTATTTATTACTTTCTGAAGAGTAAAGTCTCGTCCATATCCCCAAGCACACCAAATAGGCTCATATGCAGTTTCTGGTGGGGAATTAAATGGTACACCTTTCTTTTCTATAATCGTTGAATATTTTTCAAGAGACGAAAAATAATCTCCCGTATGTGCAGAAATAAATGTTTCAAATGTGGCAATACTTTCACCTGGTGCAATAGATCTTTTGTACTTTAGTTGGGAAACGCTATCAACATCGAACTTAACAGACAAACTAGCCCCATTATTAATACCCTTTGAACTTACCGGCAAAGAAACCAGTTGAGGTTTAAGCTCTAAATGACCGACAGCCAATCCAGCATCTGGCCTCCAAAGATCTGCAACTGGTGTTCCACCACCATAGTCCGATGCATTCATCCCTAAATAATTTTGTTGATAGAAATCCTCCCCCACCGGAAGCACCCAATCAGGTCGAGACGGATAAGTCCCGCTTTGAAAAGACCAGAAGCTATTTTCATTTGATGATAATTTGGCAAGCTCATATTTATTGTTTTCCCATCCTTCTATAGGTACTTTTACACTCCCTAAATTTTCATAAAGTACCTTAGTACTTATTAAGTCCGGGATATCATCATATGATGAGGCTATTACCTTTTTTTGAATCTTATATCCATTTTCTTCACTAATACCTTTTACAATTAATCGCTTACCAGAACCTACACTATCATGAAAGGCTTCCTTTTCAAAGCTTTTAAGACTAAAATTAAAAACAGGCCCCTTATCTGTTCTTAATATCTCTGAAGGTTTAAAACCAATAACCAATGGATTTTTAGATTTTTTAAAATCTAACTTGGTATACAGCTGGTTATTGTAAGTTATTGTGAGAGCTCCACTTGTTATGCTTGGAGTTTCCTTTTTAACACATGAAGAGCCTATTAATAGGCTAACAAGAAGCAAAACAATTAATCTGATCCTCATATTCACTGAGTTATATTTGAAAATGCTGCTTTTATGCTATTACCTACTGCATAAATCATTAAAATACAACTATTTACTCCTACTTTATTTAAACCCTAATACTTCTGCCACACATGATCAAACACCTCATTACAGGTCTGGGCGAAGAGCTGGCGGTCGTATTTGTCGGGTAGGATCTGGTCCAGCTCGCGCTCGATCGTCACTTTAACGGCGGCAATACGCTGCTGCTGTTTGGTCCAGTCCATCACCAGCTTCTCCTGCTTGAGCTTCTCTATTAATTCGGTGATGCCCTCCTTGATCCGGTTACGTTCTTTCTGGGTCAGCTCGATTTTCTCGTGCTGGGTGACGATATCAAAAACCGCCAACTGCTCTTCTGAAAGGTTCTCCTTGACGTGACGCTCCTGCTCCTCGTCCAGGTCCTTTACAAAATTGAAGAGCTCTTCCAGCTGCATTTCCACCGACACGCTGTAGTTGTTGTACTTTTCGATCATCTCCTCAAACCGCTCCTTGAAGTCCATGCGGGTATGGTTCTGCTCGACCATCTCCTGCACGCGCTGTTCTATCTGCGTCTTCATCTTTTGCAGGGCCACGCGCTTGTGCTTGGTTTTTCCGAAGCGCTCTTTGAGCTTCTCGAAGTCCACCTGGCCGATGTCAATAAGCTCGTTATCCCCGTCAATACTGATCGGCTCACTGGCGATACCTTCGTCCAGCTTTTTGTTTATCTCTTTCTTGATCTCCGAGATATCATCGTTCTTTTCGGGACCAATGACCTTGATGCGGTCCTTGATGGCTTTTAGGGCTGAACGGACAGGCAGAAACTCCTCGGCCTTGGGATCGGGCAGGATCGCCTTGTAGAGACGATCGACCACATTGGCATGGGTCATAAACTGCTTCTTTTTCTCGTCGTTGATGATCACCTCCTCAACGGCATCATCCACGGAGTCACCGAGCTCTTCGTATTCCACGATGGCCCGGGCAAACTCTTTCTGGTACTTGGAAGCCTCAAAGCCTTCGGCTTCGATAATCTTATCCAGATCCACGTCCTGCCGGGTACAAAATTCTTTGGCTTCGGCGATAGCTTCCCGGAGTTGGTTGACGAGCTCTTCCTTGTTCTTGACGGGATTGGTCGCCTCGGGATCATCGGGCTCATGGCCGGTGGCATAAGTGGCCAGGGCTTTCTGCAGGTTCCGGAATACGCCCACATAATCCACGATGAGACCATTGTTCTTTTCGCCGTAGACGCGGTTGGCCCGGGCGATGGTCTGCATGAGGGTATGGTTCTTCATAGGCTTGTCGAGGTAGAGCGTGGACAGGCTCGGGGCATCGAAGCCGGTAATCCACATGGCGCAGACAAAGACCAGTCGCAACTCGTCGTCGGGATCTTTGAACTTCTCGTCCAGGCGCTCGTTTTCCAGGCGCTTGCGGTGGGGACGAATGTCCAGCCCCTCTTCTTCAAAATCTTTGATCTCGTTTTGGGACTTGGAGATCACCACGGCCATGTTGGTATCCTGCAGGTAGTTCAGCCGTTCCAGCAGGCGATCTTTCTCCATCTGTGAATCGGCCGATGACAGGGCGCGCTTGACGCGGCGGGTTTCCCGCTCCCACTCCTCCTGCACCAGGTCGTACATGCGCACGGCCGTATAGCGGTCGATGCAGATCATCATCCCCTTGCCCATATAGCCGCGATCCAGGAAGTGCTGCACCAGGTCTTCGGCAATGGCTTCCAGTCGCTCCTGGCGGGTAATCAGGTGATACTCATGGCGGAATTCCCGTTCCAGCTTCTCTTCCTGCTCGTCGTTGAGCATGGCTTCGTCCAGCAGCTCTTCGAGTTCTTCGTTCAGGTCCTCGTTGGTGAGCTGCAGCTCGGGAATGCGATTCTCATAATAGAGCGGTACCGTAGCGCCGTCTTCGATGGACTGCTTGAAATCATAGACGCTCACGTAGTCGCCGAAGACTTCCCTGGTCTTTTCATCCTGACCCTTAATCAGTGGCGTGCCGGTAAAGCCGAGAAAAGCGGCATTGGGCAAGGCCTTGCGCATGTTCATGGCCAGGGTGTCGTACTGGGTGCGGTGGGCCTCGTCGGTAATCACGATAATATCGTCGTCGGTGCTCAGGACCGGAAACTCCTCGTTATCCCGGCTGTGGAATTTGTGGATGAGGGTAAACACGTATCGGTGGTTCTCCCGAAGCAGTTGCTTGAGCTGCTCCTTGCTGTCGGCCCGGATATCGTCTTCGGGCTCGGTGACTGCTCCCACGGAAGCAAAGTTCTTGTAGATCTGGTCGTCGAGGTCCAGGCGATCCGTGACGATCACAAATTTCCAGTCCCCGGCCAGCTCGCGCATGATCTTGCGGGTCAGGAATACCATGGAGTAGCTTTTGCCGCTGCCCTGCGTGTGCCAGAATACGCCCAGCCGCCCCTTGTTTTCTTCGATGGACTTGACCGCCTCAATCGCATTGTTGACGCCCAGATACTGATGGTTGCGGGCCAGCAGTTTCTTGGGATTAGCCTTCACGTCATCAAACAGCACAAAGTGCTCCATCAGGTCGGAGAGCCGCTCCTTTTCACAGATGCCGCGAATGGCGGTCTCCAGGGACACGATGCCCGGCTCGTCCTCGTCGCTGATCTTCTTCCATTCCCCGTAGTGCTCCCAGGGCGAAGTGATGGTGCCTACCTTGGTATCCGCGCCGTTGGAAAGGATCACCACCTGGTTGTACCAGAAGAGCTGGGGAATGGTATCCTTGTAGTCGCTGATGTTATACTGGTAGGCATCGCGGACGCTGCGGCCGGTTTTCTTGAGCTCGAAGAGGATCACCGGCAGGCCGTTGACAAAGGCCACCAGGTCGGGTCGCTTGTTGCCGTACTCTCCGTGCACCCAGAGCTGGGAGACCAGCAGGTAATCGTTGTTGGCGGGCTCGTCCCAGTCAATCACCTGCAGCGTTTTGTCGACCAGCTCCCCGTCGGCATTGCGATACTGCAGGTCCACCCCGTCGCGCATCAACTCGTAGATCTGCTTGTTGGCGCGGACCTCATGCATGGAGGAGCGGTCCCGCGACAGCTGCCGGACGGCTTCATCGATCTGTTCGTCGGGGGTATCGGGATTGAATGCTTTGAGTTTGCGCCGAAGCCTTGGCTCCAGCACGACCTCGTCTCGCGTCTCCCGCCCCAGCGTACCTTCGTCCTGCTCGGTCGCCAGCGTCTCTTCATAAGCATTGATGGTCTCCCACCCCAGCTGATCAAAGAGATCAATAGCCGGCTGTTCTACTGCGTGATCTTCGGAGTATTTGGACATAATGTTATTTCAAAGTTCAACTACAACCTTTATTCAGTACTAGCCCAATTGCTAAACTGGTAGCTATCTTCAAAACGTGGAAATGAATCAGATGACTTTGTTTTTTTTATGGAGATAAATGCCATCAACACCTCAAGAGTAAACCGCCTTGAAAATTTATTGTACCCCATATAACACACAAATGAAGCTATAGTTACAAATGAAAGAAGATATATATGTTCAAAAAAGGACCCACCTATGAGTATGCACCAAAAGAAAACCGTAAATAAAAAAGATAAAGCTCTCAAGAACCCATATAAGGCGATATAGTTTTGAAACTTGTTTTGGTGGTGTTTAACTCGCTCTACACAATAATGATATATTACTTTGAAAAAATTTTGATCCTTGACATCACCCGTTTCATCAGGATTATCAATGTCTGACAGCTGATCAAAATTATTGTCAATATAACTTATTATTGTATTCTTCATGAAATCATCTAATTCACGAGCATATAAAAATCTGCCGTAGAGAAACCAGCCAAATATTGAGTCAAAAAGGCTTATTGGTAATAAGAAAACACCCATTACAACTCTGAAAACTACCCTGATCGATATTTCAAACTTACTCTCTGATCTCTTTTTTATCGATTTCCAATATCCTCTCGGATCGATCCCAAGCAAATATTTTGAAGGGTAACCCAATGACCAAACTGAATATTTCTCAACCGTTACGGAACTAAGAAAACTAATAATATGCCCAAGTATATAGCTTGATATTATGAGAGGAATATAAACAGCAGTCCTATCTAAACTGTAATAATCGAAATAGCTTGACCAAGTAACTTTTTCTGGGGCAATCATAAATAGAAAAATATAAATACCAGTTGCACCCGGTATTAAGTATCCCAAAAAGTCATATAACGAAAATGGGTTTTGTAACCTCTCCATATTTAAACTAATACTTTGGTATTAAATTCCTCTACATCAATCTTCCCCGAAATATGTTTCGGCAATAGTAAATCTTTTGTCGCTTTCAACTTCTTATTTGGCTGACTTAGCAGACCAATTTCTTTAACCCTACCTTTGCTCACTCTTTTACCTTTCCGAAGCTCCAACCATACTTTTAACGGCAATTCATTTTAAAAACCAACGAAAAGGGGATACGGAATAATCCGCACCCTTTTCAAACTCTACTCGACCCTCTCCCTACATTCCTTTGGCTTCGTCTACAGAAGCTTTCTTGTAGGGAGTCAACAACTTCTTCAAGTTATTGGCAGCCTTCCTGGCTCTACGGCCAGCAGCTTTATTATCCTTTTGATCGAATTCTTCATGATTCTCTTTTAACTTTTCCCACTCTTCTTTCATTTGATTGAAGAGACTTGCTGTGCTTTCATCCATAGTTATGTTTTTTTATTTGTTTTTTAGTGAGGACACGTTAACCGTGGTTCTGTTTATACCAATAATACACTTATAAAACGGACTCAGGAATTCCCCTTTAATTCATAACTAATTCTTCCATATCAATCTTCCCCGAAATAAGCTTCGGCAATAGTAAATCTCTTGTCGCTTTCAACTTCTTATTTGGCTGACTTAGCAGACCAATTTCTTTAACCCTACCTTTGCTCACTCTTTTACCTTTCCGAAGCTCCAACCATACTTTTAACGGCAATTCATTTTAAAAACCAACGAAAAGGGGATACGGAATAATCCGCACCCTTTTCAAACTCTACTCGACCCTCTCCCTACATTCCTTTGGCTTCGTCTACAGAAGCTTTCTTGTAGGGAGTCAACAACTTCTTCAAGTTATTGGCAGCCTTCCTGGCTCTACGGCCAGCAGCTTTATTATCCTTTTGATCGAATTCTTCATGATTCTCTTTTAACTTTTCCCACTCTTCTTTCATTTGATTGAAGAGACTTGCTGTGCTTTCATCCATAGTTATGTTTTTTTATTTGTTTTTTAGTGAGGACACGTTAACCGTGGTTCTTTTTCTACCAACAATACACTTATAAAACGGACTCAGGAATTTTCCTTTAATTCATATTTAATTCTCCCACATCAATCTTCCCCGAAATAAGCTTCGGCAACAGTAAATCTCTTGTTGCCTTTAATTTCTTATTTTGCTCACTTAGTACTCCAACTTCCATAAACATTGGCTCTGTAGCATCACTAAATTTCTTCAAGAGGTCTTTCGGTGGAAAGGTTATTTTAAATTCTTTAACTGTACCTATCCTCACTCTTTGTCTTCCCGAAGCACCGACCATACTTTTAATTGCCGATTCTCTAAACTGCCCATCTCTTGCCAAACAATAAACAAAGTATGGATTGAGTTTTTTGGATCTCAAAACAATAAACTCTGTTGATCCCAATGCAATTTGTTCATCAGATTTTAGAAATTGTACAAATCCTGTTTTGCCATTCTCCAAACTTGGGGTAATGCGAGCAAAAAGGGTATCGTAATTTTTGAACTTGGAACCTCCACTCCCATCTCGATATTCTATATCAGTATCGTCTATTAGCATTGAATTTTCAGAGACATTTGCCATCGGCAAGTATGGCCTCTCTTTTACTTTATCAATGCTTGTTCTGGGATTTACATCGATCACATCCTGCACTTCAACTATATCCCACCCCTCGGGAATCTCTCCCAGCTCGGTACCCGAATCCACCAACCTCTGTCCTGAGCTTGTCGAAGGATCATCATCCTCTTCGTGGCCGGGATAGCGGAATTGTACAAACCACTCGCGGTAGATCCGACGTGCCATCTCCTCCAGGATCTCGATGCGACGGCTATTGTTTTCGATCAGGTCGTCAAAGGCAGAGAGGATGGAGGCTATTCTTCGCTGAGTTTCTTGAGATGGAAGCTCTGGTAATTCTAATCCGCGAATATCACTCATATTTAAGTGTGGAACAGTTGCACCTGTAGAAACAGCATAAAACCTTTCTTGAATTTCATCCCCAAGCATTAAATAAACAAGATACTCAGGCTCAATTTTTTCTGGATCAGGCCTAATTAATACAGTTCTTTGCCCTAAACATGGTGTAATCCCATCTGTTACTATTGCTACATTTCCAACGGGCGCTTCTCTCGCTAAGATTAAATCATTTTTCTGAGGAACAGCCCTTCTTGTCCACTTTTTGTAACTTTCTTCTGAAATTCTTTGCACATCATCCAGAATTAATCTTCCCTCTCCAATATTAGGAGTACGAACATAGGGATAACCTGTATCTTCTTTTGGTGCTGTTTTATGCTCAGAATCGACTATTAACTCTGTTACATCTCTTAATTCCATAGTCTAATTTGATAGAATTTCAGAAATTGATCTTGAAATTTGGTCTTCAAGACTAGTAGCCTCAGAGTTTAGAATTTCCAACTCCTCATATAACTCTTCCAACCGCACCTGAAAATCCATATCATCCTCTTCCCGCTCGGCTACGCCTACGTACCGGCCCGGGTTCAGGCTCCAGCCCTGCTCTTCAATCTCTTCGTTGGTCGCCACCTTGCATAGCCCGGGAATATCCTGGTATTCCCCATTGGGGAACAGCTCGTCCATATCATCCGGCTGCGTAACGGCTGAGCCATTGGCTTCGTAGTCGGTATCCGGCTCGGCGGCTACTTGGTAATGCACCTGTTCTTCGTCCCGGTAGCGTCGGACGATGCTGGAAATAAATTCAATCTGCTTGGGCGTAAAGTCGCGGTGGGCGCGGTCGATCTGGCGGTAGATATTGCGGGCATCAATAAAGAGCACTTCGTTTTCGCGGTCGGTGCCTTTCTTGCCCTTGTCAAAAAACCAGAGGGTGCAGGGCAGGGTCACCGTATAAAAGAAGTTGGAGCCGATGGAGATAACGACATCCACCACACCCTCCTCGATCATCTGCCGGCGGATCTCCTGCTCGCTGTGGCGGGCATCGGCGGCGGAGTTGGCCATCACGAAACCGGCCCGGCCGGAGTCATTTAAGGCGCTGTAAAATTCCTGCATCCACAGGTAGTTGGCGTTGTCGGTACTGGGAATGCCAAAGGGATAACGCTCGTCACCTTCGATTACTTCTTTATCCACCCCGCTCACGTTAAAGGGCGGATTGGCCATCACATAGTCAAAGCGTCCCACGCAGTTGTGCAGGTTCTCGTAGTAGGTGTTACCGGCCCGGATGTCACCTTCCAGTCCGTGCACCGCCAGGTTCATCTTGCAGAGGCGTACGGTGGCCTCCTTGTTTTCCTGTCCATAGATTGAAAGATTCTTTTGGGCCTGATCGCGGTGACGCTCACGGAATTTCTCGCTCTGCACAAACATGCCGCCCGAACCGCAGGCCGGGTCCAGGATCTTGCCTCCGTAAGGTTCCAGCACTTCCACAATCAGCTTTACGATGGAGGTAGGTGTAAAGAACTCTCCGCCTTTCTGCCCCTCGTTCATGGCAAACTGCCCGAGGAAATACTCGTAAATCTGTCCGAAGACATCCCCTTCCACATCGGTACCCACGTTGGAGAAGTTCTTCAGCAGGTCCTTGAGCATCTGATCGTTAAACCGTTTGTACTCCTTGGGCAGCACGTCCGACAGCTCAGGGTTCTCCCTTTCGATGGCCTCCATGGCCTCGTTCACCTTCTGACCGATATCCTCACTTTCGGGAAGCTTCAACAGGTTGTCGTAGCGCGCCTCTTCAGGCAGGTAGAGCACGCCTTCGGCCTTGTAGTGCTCGGGACCTATCGTAACCCGACTGCTGGTCTCCTGTTCCAGCTTTTCGTGCATCGGTTTAAAGCGATGCCAGGCATAGCGCAGGAAGATAAGTCCCAGTACGGGCGTGGAGTATTCAAAGGAGCTGAGCGTGGAGTTGGCCCGCAGATTATTGGCGACTTCCCACAGGCGATTTTCCAGTTTATTGAGATTGGTAGACATCTGATCCCGTTCGTCTCTTGGTTGGTTTATGATAGATTAGTAAAGAAATGCTATATACGAAAAGTATGAGAGAGATTGCAAGCATTGCTTGTCAAAAACTACATACAGACAGATGAAAAAAGGTTCGGGATTTCACCTAGGTATAACGAGCTATCCCAGTCGGTCTTAATGGTAACCGTTTAGCATTTTTGGGAGATCTCGAAACTGTATATCCTATAATATTTATCTGCATTCACCACACATTTCCCTGGTAACTTTTACAGATGAGAGTGAATTATTGATTAGTAAATAAAACTTATTTTCAGATAGAATCCGGTACCATTTGGCAGGAGTTGGAACTGAAATCCGATGATCCGAAATACCTCGTTTTTACGGAATAGTCACCGTTGGAGCTACCAATAATTTTCTAAGATTCTTCTTATCTATTTCTTAGAAATAATCACGGACTATAACGTTTAAATGCTCTTTCCAAGAAACTAAGAAAATAAGAAGCATTTCTTAGATGAGGTATTTGACTCCTTCCTCTGAATAGTTTTCTAAAATCAATCAGCTTTACATTAATTGCCATTTTGGCCGATTTTGCTCGTCTTTTATATCCCGCATGATCTGAAAGTCATCGTCAATGTTTAAGCCCTGGAATATACGTTCGTTTTTCTCTTCATAGGTGTAGATCCCTTCGGCTTTTCGATTCAAATCATTTGCAATGGTTTCCAGGTAAGGAAAGAAGGCACTGGGTTTATCTATGAGAAACGGCTTGTTTTCTCGATAATAGGAGGACCTGCTTCTGTTAAAGATGGCTTTTTGTATATCATCTATACTAAAGTGATCCAGGCAGTTTTTAATCTGATCAACCATCTTAGGGTCAGATAGATTAATTGGATGATCAAATATCTCGTTCCAGTATTCAGCGATAAGAATAATCTCAACAGACCCATCACTACTACCGGTAGTATTTCTTTCTGTTTCTTTAAAAGGTTTCTTTTGTGGGTTCAATTTTTGATCCCCGGTGAGGTTCACATTTTGATCCATCAGAGGTTCATTTATTGAACTCCCGGTTCCATTTTTAGTCTGCTGTTTTTGAGTACTGTGGTTTGTAACAACGATTCCGTATCGATAGGGAATAGTATCAACAAATCGGTTTATTATTTTCTGTTTAATCAGATTCCTGAGGGCTTTAATGATCGTGTTTTTACCTAGTCCGGTGAGCTCTTTGATCTGAGAGAGAGCTATTCCGTCTAGCTGTTTGTGGAAACCGTAGGTTTTCCGGCAGATGGCCAGTGTAACTTTCAATTCGCTTCCTTTTAACTCTGCCATCCATTGTTCAATAATGAAATTGGGAACCTTCGTATAGGCTATGTGTTCGGGTAATCCAGACATAGCTGCTAACTCAAATGGAAAAGACGTTCAATGACCTTTCGCTCGAAATATTTTCTCCTGCTCCCGCCAAATTGTATAGACGGAATGAACCGGGGATGTTCTTCGTCCATATTCGATCTATTCAAAACCGTCCGGTGGTTCAAACCTGTTAAGTCTTGAACTTCCCGGGCAGTGATGTAGCGCTTTTCGCTAATTCTGTGACGATTGGTATTAAGGAGGATATCAATCTTTTGCTCGATTCGGTTTAATGTTTCTTGACACATGGGGAATAGGGTTAATTGATGATTCGGTTTAACCGATATTAACTCCTAAGTAATTGTTTAGCAAAGAGTTACAGAACTTAAACCTATAGCTCTTTTACAGAAATGGGCGGTTTATCTATACAAAATGGCGTTTTTTTATATAGATGGTTTTGGGTTTTATAGAATGGCTATAGAAAAAAGTGAAACCAAAGATTAGCCCGGGCTGAAACCTTAGCTTTTGGCCTATTACCAATAGAGTCCTTCGCAAAGATCTCCAATAACAATTATTAGAGCGCATAACTTGTATTGAGCTCATGCTATGATAACATTAGTAAATTGATCTCCAATTCTTTTCCTTCCCCTTGTTAATAATCCACATTCTCAATTGGCATATGTATAGACCATAGCGTACGTTTTTTTATGCTCTGGTATAGACGTTTTTTTAGCGGAAGGGTTTAAGCCAACTTTGCTCATCTCCTTAACGATCTATACCCCTTGATCACTGTAAACTTTCACACTGTAAATACTTTATGATTAGTTATACTGTGGGGTTGATGTGTCTTTTAAGTAGATATTCATGAATAATCCGACCAATAATCAAATAAAGAAGTGGGTAGCGGAGATCTCCGAATCTCAGCAGGAGGCCTTTGGTATGCTTTTTCGGGCTTTGTACCCACAACTTGTTCAGTTTTCGCTAAGATACACCCGTAACAAAGCGGTGGCATCTGATATTACCCAAGACGCGTTTGTGACAATCTGGAGAAAACGGCGTGAGATGAAACAGATAGATTCGCCCAAAGCCTACTTGTACCGAATCGTTCGGAACCGTTCTCTAAATTATATACGAGATCATTCGTCAAGAATTATGGGCCTGGAGGCTATGAAGGAACCGAAAGTTGAGATGAGTGATCTGGAGAATAACGAGCAGGCGGATCAGCAGCTTCAACTGCTGAAACAATGGATCGGGGAACTTCCTGACCGGCGTCGCGAAGCCTTTGAGCTGAGCCGATTTGAGGGCCTAGATCACGATGAAATTGCCGAAGTAATGGAAATTTCACCCAATACGGTAAACAACCACATTGTGGCTGCATTGGATCATCTGAATGAACGCCACAGTGAATACCGTAACGAAGCAAACTCTAAAGTACAAGGTTATGACTGATAATATAAAAATTGATGGGGACGATAATTCCGACAGCAGACACATACTAAAGCACTTTTCTGAAGAACATCGTGCTACAGTGAAGCATCTTTATGAAAAGAGCCGACAGGCCCGGCCTAAGCAGGAGCATATAGGTACGGATGAAGTTGAAACAGCCCTTTCTAAGGTTCGGCAGCGTCTCAATTTAAAAGATGACTCACAGCCAGGTGCCGGTAGCAGTACCGGCCATGCTATGGACTGGAAATGGATGGTAGCGGCCGCTTCAGTGTTGATTATACTCAGTGCTGGGTTTCTTTTTTATCCTAAAACCATTGAGGTTCCCTATGGCGAAACGATGACCATCGAGATGTCTGACGGATCAGAAGTTGAGCTGAACAGCGGGAGCAAATTGCAGTACAGTCGGTTGTTTCCCCTGATAAACCGGGAGGTGGGGCTGAATGGCGAAGCCTACTTCAGGGTGCAGGAGGGGTCGCAGCCCTTTATAGTCCGGGCCAATAACAGTATCGTGAAAGTAACAGGGACCCGGTTTAATGTTCGTTCCTGGCAAGAAGAATCGGGAACAGAGACAGAGGTAACGGTTACTGATGGAAGCGTGCAATTTTACCCGGAGAAGAAGGAAAGTCAGTCGGTAGCAATCGGTCCAGGACAAATCAGCCGGTGGGCTAAAAACCTGAAAATGCCCACTTCACCGGATTCGGTTTCCCTTGATCACGTCTTGGGCTGGAGAAATCAAAGCTTTGCATTCAGCAAGAAACCCCTCGAAGTAATACTGCTGGAAATGGAGCGGCGTTTTGATGTAACCATCACCCTCGAGGCAAAGGAATATCGTAGTGAAAAGGTTACCATTCATTATGTGAATCCAAAAGATGCGGAAGTTATCTTAAAAGATATTTGCCGCGTGAAGGGACTTCGCTATTCGGCCAGTTCCGAGGGATTTCGGATTTATGAGTAAGGGATAAAATAGATTCGAATGTTATGAAGGGACAACTTTGGTTGAACCGGTAAATTGCAAAATGGCACCATACATGAAATTACGATCTATTATAGCCTGCACTTTCCTTCTTTTATTTTTCATGCAATCGGTTCCATTGAATGCCCAGGTGATCACTGACGATAGTTATTCGTTCGATTTTCGAGGAGAAGAACTACATGAGGTGTTGCAGGCCATTGCCAGGGAAGCTGAAATCGATATGGTTTACGACCCGAAACTGGTAGAGGGAATTAGCATATACAAGCGCATTGATCAACAGTCAGTTCCTTCGTTACTGGGAACGATTCTGTCGGGTACTTCCCTCGATTTTGTCATTCTTTCAACAGGTACCATTGTCATCGTCGAAAAAGTGAACGAATCTCCCGCCTATGGATCCTATTTCGGCAAAGTGGTAGGCAGTCAATCAGGCCGGCCCCTTCCCGGAGCCACTGTTATGCTGGCGGATGCATCCGGGGGTACCAGCACCAACAGCAATGGCAGCTTTGCTCTGAACAAGTTGGTTACGGGATCTTATAGCATCATTTTTAGCTATGTGGGATACGAACCGGTGTATAAAACCATAATCATCAGACCGGGACAACGGCTCCGGGAGAAAGTTGCCCTAAAACCGGAACCGATCGATTTTACGCCCATCGTAGTAACCGATCACAAGCCGCAGATGATCAACAGTAATGGGAAACATGTAGTTGATCCTGCCGGACAATGGTCCCCTCCCGGTAGAATGCAGGACGCCATCCGAAGTCTGACCCTATTCCAGGGAGTACAATATGGACTGCCCCTAACCGATCTTCATCTGCAGGGAGGACAGCCGGGCGAGCACCGTATTCGCCTGGATGGAGTTCCTGTTTATAATCCGCACAGCTTTGGACAAATGTTCAGCGCATTCAGTCCCTATGCCTTGAGCTCCGTGGAGCTGCATAAGGCAGGTTTTGGAGTTGAAGAGGGAAGTCAAATCGCAGGACTGATAGATCTTTCTCATGACATAGGCGGAGTAAAAGACGAAAGGATTATGGTCCAGGGTGATCCGCTGAGCCTAAACCTTCGAGGAGATTACAGAATAGACGGTAATGATTCGGAAAACAGTTCTTCCCTGGATGTCATGGGAGCGGCGCGCTTTAACTATTGGGATCTTTTCAAAGAACCGAACCTACAGCAAACGCTCAGAGAATGGGATGATCTGGATCCCCTTATAACAAATTTATTAATTGATTCTAATGCGGATGCGTCCCTTTATGAGCCACAAGAACACACTTCGGAGGTGAAGTTTCATGATTTGCATCTGGCCTCTCGTTATAAAATTAATGAATACAATATACTCTCCTCCTCTTTCTATGTAGGAAGTAACTTGGTAAGTACCGATTTGCTCAGACAGGCCCCGACTGCCGAAACCTCACCACGATACTTATATGCCAGGGACAAATATCACTGGAATAATGTTATGGGCCAGCTCAGCTACACTCAGCTGGTTTCCTCGCGCCTTGACTTGCATACACAGCTGAGTTATAGTGCTAACCGTCTGCGTCACCGATATCTGATCGGAACGAGTAATAACTCCTTTTTACCCAATCTGGACAGCAACCCGGATAACGTCTTAGCTGCTTTTTCCCAAGCCGGCGCGAGAAACCTGGTGCCCAACCAAAGAAATGACAACCGTATTCAACACCTGATATTCCGAACCGATGGTACCTATAGTTTTAATCCTCCTTTTTCCATAACAGCCGGCGCTCAACTGGATTATGTTGAATCCCGGGTAGATCTATCAGACCTATTTTACCTGGCTACCTTTACCGATCAACAATCTATGCTTTATAGCACCTATTTAAACGGAAACTGGATGCCGGGAAAATTGTGGAAGATTACGGCCGGTACTCGTCTCACCTATTCCGGCTCAACCCAGCGTCTTTATTCCGAGCCGAGAGTCTCTATTCAGCTTGACCGGCCCGATGCCGCGATCGGCTATTGGTCCATGCGCATTTCCGGCGGATTATATCGCCAGTTCATCAATCAATACCAGATTACCAATCCGGGCCCGACCTCACTGGTACCCTCTTTCAAAATTTGGTCACATGCCGGTACGGACAAAGTGCCCGAAGCCTGGCATCTGGGCGGATCCCTGCACATGGAACCGGCAGAATACACCAAAATCAATGTCGAGTGGTTTTACAAATGGCAGCCAACGGCTTATATCGTTTCCTATGATAATCTTTTACAGGGATCGGATATCGCGCGCAACGGATTTTCTGCTTTTGCAGAATCAACTGAAAAGAATACCTATGGCATCGGCATTCGTCTTAATCAAACCCTATCAAATGATGATCTGAAGTTTATGTTGGGCTACGACTACAGTGTTGCAAGAATTTCGATGGCTTCTCAGTTTGGCAAGGAGTTGCCAGCACCCTGGAATCAACCACATCGCATTCAGTTGCGGACTTTATGGCGGGCGTCCTCTTCATTTTCTGCAGTTTTAAAATGGGTAAGCGTCTATGGCCGCAGCTGGGGTTTCCGGCAGTCGTACTACAACTACCTGCTCTATCAAGGCGCTGGACAGTTCGATGGGTATACCTTCAAAAGCCCGGAAGACGATCGGCTGAGCCCTTTTCATCAGCTGGATGTCTCATTCATCTACAGACCTTCCCTCAGCGTTGTGGACCTGGAGCTTCGTGCCGATCTCATTAACCTGCTCGACAGGCGCAACACCTTAGACTGGAGCCTCCAGCCCAATCAATCGGGCGGTTATGACATCAAAAAGAGGACCATGCCTGGACTCAATCCTTCCCTCAGTATTCGAATAGCTTTGTAAGGGGTTGTTTTTCCTAATTCGTTGGATCAGGATTTTATGGATGATCATAATAATAACTTGCACTCTTTCTGCAGATGTTCACGATAGTTACTACCCCTGCCTCGCGTGTCTTTTAAACAGTGAGCTCCCACATCTAGAGAGCGAGATGCAAAAAAGTGAGCCTCACTAACCCAATACCGGAGGCGGAAACACTGAAAAGCATTATCGGGGCCGTAAAGTGCCCCGATACCTCTCCGGTTTCCAGATCTTTAACTCAACATTAATAGATCAAAAATATAGCGAATGAATTATGAAACAATTTGATGTTCACTTCTTCCCGGTTTTGCTGATTCTGCTAATTATAGCAAGCTCTTGTACGGTCGTAGGAGACAGTGGAACCGCAGATCGCTTTGACTGGCAGAATGGCGAGAGCATCGTACCCGCAAATGACGAGTTGTTAAGCAGCGAACAACGCCAACTCTATCGGAAAGATGCTGAAAAGCTTGCGGTACGCCATATTAATGAGCTGGATTCAACTCAGACAGAAATACCTCAGAAACTGGTGGACCTGTTATATAAAGGTTTAGTGCATATCGCACTTTCAAATGATCCCAAGGCTAAAGACGTAACTGAAACTTACAACGTGCATGCCCGGATGCCTGTATCCCCGCGTGAGATTATTGTGGAAGCCGATACTACGGCAGAATGGATAAGTGCTTGGCGAAATGAAATAACCAAAACGGGTAATAAAGAGCTGGACACCTTGATTGAGCAATTCAATTTCACCCTTGTCGAATACAGAGAATTGAAGCATGTGCTGCCGACTGCGATGGCTACACTACGCTCCGACCAGGTCATCAACGGCTATGCGGTAGGACGTCTTTTTGAGAGACTTGAGGATATTGAAAGTGCCGGCTACGATTATGTTACCGACGGTAGTGACATCAGAGTGATATTTTTTGAAAATCATCTGCAATACATCTATGAATATGGTTTTGGAGATTGCCCGTCAGGGTGTATTGGCAATCATCGCTGGAAGTTTAATGTATATAAAGATGGCGATGTTGTCTTTGCAGGTGAGGAAGGAGATCCGCTGCCTTAATAACACACTGATATTATTCATAGGGTAATTAGGCTCCGTGTTCTGAAGGATCTTGCATACATCCAGGTAACCTAAAACGGAGTGTTGGATAATAGTTATTCAACCCGTTTTGTGTGTCACTTAAATAAATCGACCTGCGGCAGGAGCAGGTTTAGTCCACCAACCAAAAGAGGTAATTCATGAAACACGCTACTATTGTTTTAGCGCTAATAATCGGGTTATTTTTCCCAAGCCAAGCCACCGCACAGTTTATAAATCTGAAAACAGCACCCGTCGCAACGGGCAATCAGTTTTTGGTGCATCCCTCCGTTAATCTCGGTATGGGTTCTATTTCCATTGCGCTGGACGATACGCTTGGTAACTCTTTCGTAAATCCGGCTAAAACGGTGAAGTTGCAAGGAACGAGGCTCTTTATGCAGCCGGCATTATATAACATTTCGGATGGAAACGGCAGTGCGCGCACACTATCCCTGGGTGGGCTGACCTCGGGCAGGAATTGGTTTGGCGGACTTGGAGTAGCCGTACAGGATATGAGTCTGGCGACGAGAGGATCGAATTTGCTAAAGGAAGAGTCAACCAATAACAACTATCTATGGGTGCAGGCCGGCAAGAAAATCAACGAGAGGACATCAATTGGCGCTCAGATATCTTGGGCCGGCCTTGGTGCCATCGATGGGGTGGACCTGCTGTATCCGCGAAGCCGTCGCATTGAACAGGATGGATATAGGGTGGATGCCCGGATAGGCCTGAATATGGAAACAGATCCCGGACAGTTTGAAGCATTACTGCTTTTCAGCCGCACCGATATGACGCATAAGGTATTTTACCAGGATTTTTTCAGCATTTGGAATTCCAGCACTTTCACCGTAGATGCTTTTTCGACCCAGCTACGCATAGAAGAGAATTTAGATAAAACCAATACCTGGGGGATGCACCTGGGTTACGATCAGGAGGTAGGAGAAAACGATTGGAAACTGGGCGGTATTTTCACCATTAATTACAAAACCCACCCCAAGATTCCCAATTATGAGCTAATGAATATACCCCGGGATCCCGGAAATACCTGGGCATTTGATGTGGGGATCGGTACCTCCCGCACCTCTCAGGATAACTGGACTTTCGGAGCTGACGTAATTATTGAGCCGATATGGAGCAATACCTGGGTAGAAGCTCAAGCAAACATTATGAACCCAGAGGAAACCCGCATAATAGTTCCTAAGGGTGAGAAAACGATTGAAAATGATTTTGCATTCTTTAATTCTATCATAAAGACCGGACTTGGCTGGAAAGGCGAGCATATGTTATGGGAAGGAGGTATTCAAGCAAAAACCTATCGTTATCGCCTCAAGCAATGGAGCTACGTAGAGCAAAGCTTTAGAAGACAGCGTGAGCACTGGACCGAATGGACCCTAAGCATGTCGGTCGGGACCTTTATTAAGGGTATGAGCATCAAATATACCGGCTTGCTTACCACCGGAACCGGTCGGCCTGGCACCAGCAATCCTATTATTTTCGCAGATTTTTCCTCAGCTATGGCAGGGGGTGATTTTATCTTTGCGCCTGATGGAGACCTGACACTGGATAATGCTACCGTATTGACACACCAATTTACCGTAACTGTTCCATTTTAGGAACAACCGTTCCGATTTCTATTGGGATTAATCGATCAATATAAACAAGGAAATTCAGGTCAATAGCTATTGTGTAGAATTAGCTCCTAAGAATTAAATGGACTTTACAGCCTTCTGCCCTCTATTATACTTATTCTCCTCATGATGCCACCAGGAATTTATGCGGGCGTTAATAATAGACCAATCGGAAATTGGAACTCCATTTTCACATATTCGAATATATTTGGCCATCTGTTTTTTTAGTTCCACCCGGTTGAAATCGTTTCCATCTTGTCCCATAAGGTATCGACAAGCTTCGGGCACGCTGTCAAAATTACGATAGAAGCTATAGCTTTCCTCCAACGATACCTCATCAATGACCTTTTCCATAGCGTTTATCTTGATTTGGTATAATCCTATCTTTTTTAGCTTCTCACTACTCTCGATAATTTCATTTTGGCAAAATTGGAAGCAATGATTCCCGCCAAGATCGGTATATTTCTCATACCATTTTTGCACTATAGGGTGAGTAATATTACCGGTAAACTGTTCATTAATTTGGAATTGACCTTCTCCCGGAGCAGGATTCTTATTAATCGACGGAAAAGGGATGTGGAATACAAATATTCTTTCATATTCCAATCGTTTATTTTTCAGTCGATCCATTCGACGTATAAACTTCGGGTCTTCAATATCATCGATAGCAAAATTGTCAAACGATTGTAATGCTTTGTCTTTTTCATCCTGATAACTCTGAGTAATTTTATGCAGATCAATCGATGCCTTTGGTATTGAAAGCTTTTGATCCGGATGTTTACTTATATGGAAAGAACTGCATAGAATGGTCAATAGATCTGTTACTTCCTTGGTCATGCTTCTTAATTACTGAGGATTGATTATTTTTTCTGGGAATAATTGGGACTTATTGGAACCGAGTGAATTGGACTTGATGAAATTTTGTCTGTTTAAAAAACTCACAAAAGGTATGACAAAAGAAACTTTTATTCCCAAAAAAAGATGGCCCGTTTGATGTTTTTCATACGAAGCCATGATGAATGGCTATTAGTCTATCTGGTTTTGGGATCAATGAATCATCCTGTCAAAAAATCTATTCCGTTTAATAAAGACTAATTCCTCTCTCTTTCATTGAAATACTGCCTAATTAAAGCTAATAAGGCTAACCCTCAAGACACGGAGAACCTACATTCAGGAGAAAGAACTATGAGGCTGTTGGAACATAGTATATACTGTTCTTCCTAATCGATTCCTTTTATGGCATTCTTAATATCCTTCTGGTCCAAATGCTCATAAATTTGAGTAACATCAATGGATGAGTGTCCCATGATTTTTTGGACTATATGAATGGGTACCCCTTTACGTAACAGGTCGGTAGCACAAGAGTGTCGGAGTCCGTGTAAGGTTATGGAGTCAGGTACATCTTTGGCCAATCTTATGAACTTTTTAAAGGATCGGGACAGCGATCCGGCCGTCATCCCGTGAAAACGGTTCAAACCGGTAGAACTGGGAAAAACGTAGCCATCCAAAGGTTCGTCTTGCTTCTTATGCCATTCTACTAACCAAGGCTTCAGCGGCTCTCTAATGGGAATAACACGCTCCAGTTTTGACTTTGTGGTGTTATCATCCGTGTTGATGATAAGTATATGTCCGTGGTCATCCGGATCTTTGGGGTCGCCTTCCAGGTTAACCTCATTCCATTGAAGATTAACGGCCTCACTGGCTCGCATACCACAGTAGTACATGGTATTAATCATAGGTTTAAACCAGAGCCGCATCTGATGGGGTTTAGTTACGTAGCCTTTCTCTTTCTGCTCTTTGTAGAATTGGTCAAACGCTTCAAAGACTCTATCGAGCTGTTCTCTTGAAATGGTCTTTTGAGCAATTTTTTGCGGGACTTTAGGTGGTTTAATATCAGCGGTAATATCTTCCTTTAAGATTTCCTTTTCGTGCATCCATTTAAAGAATACTTTCAGATGACGGAGATAGCTCGCCTGGGTAGCCGGGGCTATGTCATCCCGAAAACAAAATTCCCGAATGTCTTTTTCCAGGATCTCCGTTACCGGCATGGTTTGACCGATCTGATCTTCCAGCATATCCAGGTGTCGGCGATAGTTATTTTTGGTTGTCTGATTCGCCTGACTCCTTTGTTCGATGAACTGATCGGCTGCTTTATGTAAGGGAATATATTTTCCGCGCAGCTTCTGCCGTTTCTTTTCAGCTTCCTTTTGTGGAGTCCATCCATTAAAGGGATCGATCTCCCCGCGGTGATACATGTCTTCATACTCAATCTGTAATCGTTGTGCCTCACGTTTAATTGTAGTTCCCAGGCTAAAGGCTTTGCGTTTTCTCTTGCCATTCTCAGTTTTGAAAAAGCGAATGTAATAAACGTCCCCTCTTTTCTTCAGACTAGCCATAAATATCAGTAATTAGTTATGGTGATGCGAATATGTCAGCGGGTATAATTTGTTTCCAATTACAAGATGTGCAGAGAGCAAAGCAATCTCGTTGTTAGATTGAGATGAATCGCGGTAACTGCCCAACTTTTGTACCCACTGGTGTACCCACTATTTACAAAAACCGGGAATTAAAAGGAAGGGCGTCCTCATAAAAATTTTTGCAGAGAAGGAACAAAACTCTCAAATAAAGCCGCTTAAATGGAAATGAAGGGTATTTAGGAGAATTTAAAAGGAGGGAAATAAAAGTGGGCCCGGAGGGATTTGAACCCCCGACCAATCGATTATGAGTCGACTGCTCTAACCACTGAGCTACGGGCCCTCGTGTTACTGCCGGCGTTCAGAGAGCGCTAAAGTTAAGAGATTGTCATTCACAATACAAGAATGCAACTTGGATTTTCATCACTTAAATATTTCATGCTAAATTGACTATTATTCGGCAAATTTGACGTGCTTTTATGACCATGGGACACTTAACCAAAACAAGCGACAAATAATGCGTAGCTTCTTTCTTCAATCTCTGATTTTTCTTTTTTTCTGTTGGCCAGCTAAAGCCCAAGAATCTTTTCAAACCCTGCGAACATATTCGGCCCAAGAAGCTTTCCAGGGCGTGGCCGTTGACTCTTCCTATTTTTATGCCATTGACAGTGAAGCCATCGGTAAATATGATAAGCAAACGGGAAAACTTGTCGGGCGTTGGCAAGATTCCACTCAATCTCATATTTCTCATTTGGACAGCGGCGTAATCCTAAATGGTAAATTATACGCCGCCCACTCGAACTATCCTGATATTCCCATGACGAGCTCGGTTGAAATCTGGGATACTGAAACACTAAACCACATAGATTCTCACAGTTTCGGCATTCGATGGGGATCCCTTACCTGGGTTGATTACCACAATGGCTACTGGTGGGGCGTTTTCGCTCATTATGATGAATTTGAACAGCAGACCGGCAAAGATAATCGCTGGACGACCCTGGTTCAATTCGATGACCAATGGCGCCCTATAGAATCCTGGGTATTTCCCCAAAAAGTTCTTTCAACATTTAATGGGAAAAGTTGTTCGGGTGGTTCCTGGGGCCCTGAAGGATCTCTCTATATATCCGGACACGACCGGCCGAAACTGTATGTCGTGGAAATACCTGACAGCGGCTCTACCTTACATTTCCTCTACACCCTTCCTTTTGATAACGAAGGACAGGGTATTGCGTGGGACCGATCCAATCCGGGTGTTATCTATGGCATCAAAAGAAGCAGCCGTGAAGTAATAGCCGCCGAAAAGGAAGCGAATTAGTTATTCACAAACAGTGGCACAGGGCTCTTGGTAATGAGATCGTAGGTTGTAGAACCCAATGTGGCACGCTTGATGGCCGACATGGAATGGGCGCCCATGATCATGAGGTCGGGCTCCGAATTTTCTACTGCCTTCAGCAACCGGGTACCCGGCCGATCTTTCTCAAAGATACTTTCGGTCACGTAATCAAAACCATGGGCCTTCAGGTACGCGGCAGACAATCGAAGCATAAGCCTTGCTTTTTCCCAGCCGCTTTCCGACTCCTCATCCACCACATTCACCAGCTCAATATCAATACTTTTGCCATACGGCAGTAAATGAACAAAACTTTGTAACGTCCGGGCAGATGCCCCACTTTCGTCAACAGCCACCATCACACGCTCGATTTCTCGATAATTTTCGGTGACAATCAGACTGGGCGCTATGCTTTTTTTGATGACCTTAGACAGGGTCTTGGTTTCCTTTTCGGGACGGGAATAAAAGAAGTGTGAATCCCTACCCAGCACCAGCAAATCATGATATTTCAGTTCGTCGATGATGCGTTCATAAGGTACTCCTTCCTCGATTTCAGTTGAATACCCTATGCCGGCTTCTTCCACCATTTCATTGAAGGAAGTCAACAACTTTTTAGCCTCTGTGCGATTCTCTTCCGTAAGGTATTCGCGGATCTGCTCCGCATAATAAATGGTCCCTATACCTCCTGTACCCACCGATGCATGAATATTTTCCATATCAATAAGTGCCAGTCCGGTCAGGCTGGCATCGAAACGACGGGCCAACCGAATAGCATATTGCGTGGCAATAGGGGTATCAGGATCTGGATCGAGGGCTACAAGTATTCGCTTAATCATAACGGAAGCAGTTAGTTAGTCTATATTTCCAATATGACAATCCCATCACCAACTGCAAATGGGAAAACCTGTATTTCTTCTGCAAGTGAAACGCTTACACCACAGAATTCTAAAAAAGAAGGAGACATAATTCACCTACAAGCCTGTACGGGTTTTACCCACAATTGCGTACTTCAATACCTCTCGATATGGAGCTGTTATTCCTGCTATAGTTACCAATAAACGTTGATTAACACGCACACCTATGAATGCCATAACGAACGTCAAAGAACTATACATTGAGTTTATACGGGATATTTATAATGCCGAAATTTTGTTACTTCCCGAACTTCAGCAGTTTCATCAGAAAACCAACACCCATTCGCTCAAAAAATCCCTTAAAAAACATCTAAATCATACCCGGTCGCATATTACGCTGTTGGAAGATCTACAGGAAAATATTGATGCCAATATGTTTAATACGCACTGCCGGACCATGAAATATATGATCCTGGAAAGCCGCGACCTGGTAGAACGCTGCCGTACCGATGAGCTGGCCGAGCGTGCCATTGCGGCTTCACTTTACCGAATTACACAGTGCATGATCACCGTCTACCGGATGCTTATCTCACTTTCAGCCGAGCTGGAACTCCCGAATCACACCGAAATGCTGGGACGCAATCTGGAAGATGAAATCAATTTTGAACAACAAATAAACGCCAATGGTCTGTATTCACTGTTTGGTGAATTTAACGTAAACAAGAGGTTGTCATGAAAGAGCAAAACGAACACAATATTTTTGACCTGTATGATTTACTGTTGGAACAGCTACGCGACCTGTATGACGGAGAAAAACAGCAGATTAAGCTCCTGGAAGAATTATCAGAAACCTCAAACACCTATCAACTAACGGAGTTTCTTACCTATCATCTCAAGGAAACCAACCGGCAAATCGACCGCATCCTGGAGGTATTCGAAATACTGAATGAGGAACCCACTGGTGAATCATGTGACGGTATCAAAGGGCTGATTAGTGAAGCCCAAAAGCTGGCCGACCGTTGCCTGAATGAAGAAGTCCGTGATGCCGCCCTCATTACGGCTATTCAACATATTAATCATTATGAGATGGCCGGTTACGGAACGGCGATAGCATATGCTAAAGCACTCAACCGCCACGATATTGGCGAACTGCTGTTGGATACACTGAGGGAAGAAAAACGCGCCGATATGGGACTTAGCGACCTGGCCGAAAACCAGATCAATCCCGATGCCAAATGGTCAGCCCTAATGAAAAAAATTGAACCTGCTTCAAAGGCGAACATATAGAGATTTTTTTTGTACCAGGTAACCGAAAAACATTCATCAACATAGGTGATTGTCATGGCACCACCCTTTAAACAGATTCTGCTGCCGACCGACTTTTCGGATTATTCACAAAAGGCTCTCGAATTTACCCTGGATTTGGCCACCCGTAGTAATGCCAAGATAATTTTGGCTCATTCTATTGAGGATCCGTATGATTTTGCTCCTCTTAAAGAGGACATCAAATCACGGGCTACTCGCAAAGTCAAACTGCTTTTGCAAGACCTGAAAGAACAAATTGGTCAGCAAAAAGAGTATCAAAAGCTCGATATTGAAACGCTAATACTCAGCGGACGCATCGTTACCAGCCTTTTGGACGAGGTTAATTCCAATCCCGGGATCGAACTTATCGTGATGGGCACCAAGGGCACTTCCGGCATTAAAAAAATCCTCTTCGGAAGCAACACCTCTGAACTGATTCTTCATGCCGATGTCCCTGTATTTGCGATACCCAACAGTGAAGATCTCCTTCCTGTTGCCAATATCGTATATGCCACCAATTACCAATCAAATGATCTGGATTCACTACGGCAAGTAATCAGCTGGGCGGAGCTCTATGACGCTTCGGTGCATGTAGTACACGTGACTAAAGAGCTGGACCTGGAGGCTGACATTAAGTTTCGAGGCTTCCGTGAGCTATGCAAAGAAGAACTCAACCAGCCAGATTTACATTTTGACCTGATGGTAGAAGAAAATTTTCATGCGGGCATAACCACCTACCTGGAACAACATCCAAAGTCGATTCTGGCAATGACCCGGTATACCGATGAACTGACCGCCCTGTTTGCCAAAAGTCATTCGCGGGATTTTAGTTGTTATACAAAGGTACCCTTGTTGGTGCTGATCGGAGACTGAAGGCTTACATCAGCCACGCCGTACGAATCACTCCTACACGGCTGCACGTATTTTTCTCACCTTCAGTTATCTGAATAATCGATAATATATTGTTGTAAAGATAAAAGATGACCTATGAAAGAAATAAAGCCACGCATATTAAAAATACTGGTCGAAAAGCCATCCCTTTCTCAGCTTGACCTGGAACAGTTGCAAGAGTGGGAAAATGAAGGCGGAAATCCAAATGCCAAGTCCGATTTTTTTAATGATGTATCCCCACTCAAACCGGGACGAATATTCGAAGTAAAAGCCGGGGAATTGTCTTACCAGGATGGCAAGCTGTATTATGAAGTCGAAATCGAACTGCTTGCATTACATTAGGATCTCATCAACTGCCTCTGCAAGGTGTTCAGGCATATAATTAATCAGACCTTATTCACTCTGTTGCCTTTTTCTTTTTAGGCTTGAAAGATTACCGGGTTTATAATCCGGCATGGCCCCGGCTTGAGAAGCTACATAAGCTCCGGTTGCATTTGCAAATTCTAGAACCTCTTCAATATCTCCATTCTTTTGCAATCCCCGTAGCAATGCTGCCAGGAATGCATCACCGGATCCAACGGCATCTTTCACCTCAACTACAAAGCCATCGTGTTCGGCCCATTTTTTTTGATGGTATAACATAGAACCTTCACTACCTTTCGTCACAGCAATAGTTCCACACCCAAAATGGTCGGCAATCTCGGTAACAGCCTGTTTAGGTACCTTCGTCAGATTAAACCATTGAATTAGTTGTTTCAATTCTTCAATGTTAAGCTTAAGGATATCAGCGTTGTTTAATGCATCACTAATCAACTCCCGGCTGTAAAAAGGAGTACGCAAGTTAATATCGAATACTCTCCGGATGTCCATCTCAAGCAGCTGATTAATCGTAGAACGGGATGCGGCATTCCGCATGGCCAGGCTGCCAAACACTAGCGCCCAAGCTTCATCTATCTTTTCCCGAATGGCGCCCGTAAGCTTGATATAATCCCATGCCACCGGTTCCACGATCTGGTATGCGGGGTCCCCCTGATCGTCCAATTCTACCTCCACAAATCCAGTCTCATATTCTTCATCCTGCTGTATCAAATCAACAGAGAGCCCTTTTTGACGGATGCGACGAACAGCTTCACTTCCCAGTCGATCGTTGCCTACCCGACTAATCATGCCGGCCTTCTCTCCCAGTTGATGCAGGTGATAAGTAACATTCAGAGGCGCGCCGCCTAAAAAAAGTCCTTCGGGAAGCGCATCCCACAATACCTCACCAATACAAAGTATGCGCTGTTTGTCATCCATGATGTCAGATATCTAATATTTTTTGGCAATTATTCCGCTTTTTTAAACGAACCCTCGATATCAGCATCCGCAGGCAACAGTTCTTTTTCCAATTCTTCAAGCGTCCGATTTTTGGTTTCGGGCATCACCTTCCAGACAAACAGCAACTGAAGCACCATCATCCCCGCAAAGAAAGCGAAGATAGTTCCGCCGGAGAAGGCACTTAGTACTGTGGGCGTCAATAAAGTGATAATGGCTGCGCAGGTCCAGTGAGTGCCTGCCCCCAGCGACATGCCGTAGTCCCTAACCGAGTTGGGAAAAATCTCGGAGATAAATACCCAAATCACCGCTCCCTGACCGATGGCATGCGCTGCGATAAAAGCACTTACAAACATCACCACAAAGAAACCTTCCGCTCCGGTAAAGAAGGCCCAGGCTACTCCAGAAAGCGAAAGAATGTACCCGATGGATCCGGCATACATCAATTTCTTTCTGCCCGCTTTGTCGATCAGATACATCCCCAGCAACGTAAACAGCAGATTTACCACGCCCAACGGAACCGAAGCCCCCAGCACTTCACTGGCATCCAGGCCCGCCTGTTCAAAAATTCGGGGCGCATAGTAAAGCACAAAGTTGATCCCTGAAAACTGGTTAAAGAAGGCGATCAGAAAGGCCAGCAAAATGGGATAGCTGTACTTTTTGGATAAAAAAGCTCTGCGGGTGGTGCGGCTGACCGAGCTTTTAATTTCCTGCAACAACCTGTCAATATTCTCTTTGGGATTAAGCTGCTTGAGAATCTCCCGGGCTCCCTGCTCGTCATTCCTGCGCAAGGCCAGCCAGCGCGGGCTATCGGGGATCCCTAAAACCATAGTACAATATATGGCCGCCGGAATTGCCTCAACCCCCAGCATCCACCGCCAGGCGTTGGCATCAAAATAAAGACCAATGAGATAATTCGAGATATAAGCGACCAGAATCCCAAACACAATATTAAACTGGTACGAAGCCCCCAGGCGCCCCCGGTCGCCGGCCGGCGTAATCTCCGATATATAAATAGGCACTGCCACGGTAGATGCTCCTACCCCCAAACCCCCAATAAACCGGGCGATCGAAAACATATATGGGCCCGTTGCCAAGCCTGAACCGAGAGCCGATACCAAGTAAAAGATTCCGATCCAGAATAGGGTAACCCGTCGGCCGAGCTTATCGCAGGGAATACCGCCAAACAGCGCACCGACAACTGTGCCCCAGAGAGCCATCGACATGATAAAGACGCCGTGAAAAAGATCGCTGGTCTCCCATAAAATCTGTAACGGACGATCGGCTCCGGAAATCACAATAGTATCAAACCCAAAGAGAAATCCTGCAAGCGATGCCGCAATTACCGAAAAAAGAATCGACTTGTTTTTAGCCATATGCTAATCCATTTTATTTTTTTGGCTGCTCCATATCGAATGTAGTTGCCAAACATCCAAACTAAGTAACTCAGCTGCGCCGCCTTTTGCAAATAATGACAGTCCGGTATTCCCGTCGGACGGGAAAATGCGGTTGGTTAATACTACACGACCGTCATTGCCTAAAACTTCAATCGAAGATTTATCGAGGAAAATATGCATGGAAATAATACCTTCCTGCGGAGCTAGGGGTGCCTTATAAATACCGGCAAAATCTTTGTTAAAGGAACTCTCTCCGGAGTTTCTGCGGTCAACGTAGAGTTTATTTTTTATAGCATCATACCCAACGATGGTTTCTTCATCCAGTCCCCGGGCCAGCTTGAAACCAAAATTTTGACCATCCTTCAGTTTAAACCTTGCCTTAATCTCAATAGTCTTACTTTTGACATCTGCCTTAGATAAAAGATCGAGACTATCTCCGATGCTTTGTCTTCCGGTTTGATAATGCTTTCCACGCAGGGTCTGCAACTCGCGTACCGGCTGCTGGGTAAGGAAAATACCATCGTTAAATGATCTCAATTCAAGCGATCGCGGTATAGTCATAGCACTTCGCCAAGGATGTGTCGGGATTTCCTGTGCATACTGCCAGTTATTCATCCAGCCTAGCCAAATGCGCCGGCCGTCGTCCGGAGGAATATTGTTGTAGGATTGAACTGCATAAAAATCTTTACCGTAATCCACCCATCGGGTCTCTCCTTCAGTAGCCGGATCCTGCACAAATTTCTCCCCGTCGAACTCCCCGATAAAGTACTGTGCCCCCGACCCGCCAAAAGGCCCGCCGGGATTTAGGTCCACCTGCAATACCCATTTGGTGTCCGTGGAATCACCATTGACAGGCAAGCGAAACAGGTCGGGACATTCCCAGACACCTTCTGTGCCGCCGGCAGGACCAAATTCGCTAAGCTCTTTCCAATCTTTGAGATTCTTTGATCCATAAAAACGCACCTTATACTGTGTTGCCAATACCGTAACCATCACCCACTGATGAGAGGACTCATGCCAAAATACTTTCGGATCGCGGAAATTTTCCAACCCTTCCTCCACTACCGGATTCCCCTTATACTTGGACCAGCTCCTTCCGTTATCCAAGCTATAGGCAATACGTTGATCCTGTAACGGCTTATTCGTGTAATTGCCGGTATAGATGGCAACCATCGCCGGATTCTCTTTACTGCCAAACCCACTGGTATTGTATTTATCCAATATCGCGCTACCTGAAAAAATCATCACTCCGTCTTCTTCCTTCAATGCCACCGGCAGATGCTTCCAATGCACCAAGTCGGTACTTACCGCATGTCCCCAGCTCATGTGCCCCCAAGTATTTCCAAAGGGGTTATACTGGTAAAAAAGATGATATTCACCATCATGATATACCAACCCGTTGGGGTCGTTCATCCAGTTTTGGGCAGGCGAAAAGTGGTATTGCGGACGATATGCTTCACGGTAAGTTTGCGACTTCGACTGCGCTTTGAGGACTCCAGTCCAAGATGTCCCTAAAAAACCAACAACCAGCAGAATAACGAGTTGCTTACATAAATTTCCCATATGCCATAAATATAAGGCCGACCAGCCCGGATAGAAGCTACTACCGGACAGTCTTCTCAAGCTGAAGTCGACCAGAGTTCAGGTTTAGTTAATATCCCTTTCGGATACATGCATCCCATGCCAAAGAAATTTTAGTAATCTATCCTACTTATTATCACCGAGAATCGGTTTGGAACACAGGATCATTATCAGGTCGTATACTCGGCATTAATGCGAATATATTCATAGGAAAGATCCGACCCCCATCCCACGGCTTTGGCAGTTCCCTCGTTGAGTTTGAGAATCACCGTGATGTTGGAGGCTTGCATTTCCTTCTTCACGTCCGACCGACTTTCTTTCACCGGCTGACCGTCTTTTAAAATCTGTACACTCCGGTCGGCATCCGATCCGATAAACAGATCCACCTTTTCGGGATCAAAATCAACACCGGCTCGTCCGGCCGCCCCCATAATACGTCCCCAGTTGGGATCGGTACCAAATATTGCCGTTTTCACAAGACTGGAATCCGATACGGTTCGGATAATCTGACGCGCATCTTCCTCGGTAGCTGCCTGTTCCACGCGGTATTCCACCAGCTTGGTCGCTCCTTCCCCATCCGAAACAATCAGCTTGGCCAGGTGCTGGCACAACTCCTCGAGGTTTCTGTAAAACCGTTCGTATCGCTCGTCCTTTTTAGTGATCTTTTCATTGCCGGCAGCTCCATTGCTTATGATTGCCACCGTATCATTCGTGGAGGTATCCCCGTCTACGGTAATCATATTAAACGTTTTGTTGACCGCTTCGCGAAGGGCCTCGTCCAGCAGATCGGAGTCGATCGCCAGATCACAATTAATAAAGGCTAACATGGTCCCCATATTCGGGTGAATCATGCCCGATCCTTTAGCAATACCGGCCATATTAATCGTAGTATCTTCTATCTTGAAATCAGTGAATCCCTCCTTGGCAAACGTATCGGTGGTAAGAATCGCATTGGCTGTCAACGATCCCGCCATCTCGCGATCCGAAAGCTTATGAACGCTCTCTTCAATACCATTGAGCACTTTTTCGGTGGGAAAAGGCTCACCAATCAATCCGGTGGAAGCCACGATAACATCCTCTACCGGGATATCAAGCAGTTCGGCAGTCTTCTCGGCCATCGCTACGGCCCCTTTCCAGCCCTGTTCGCCGGTACAGGCATTGGCATTACCGGAATTCACCACAATCGCTTGGGCCTTACCGTCGGCCACGTGCTTTCGGCTGAGCTTAACGGGCTCAGCGCATACTACATTTTGGGTAAAGACGGCGGCAGCAGAGGCCGGTTTCTCCGAATAAATAAGTGCTAAATCTCTTCGCTTGGATTTGATGCCCATATGGCATCCCCAGCATTTATATCCTCTAACGTGTGTAATGTTATTAAGCATTAGAAATAGGGTAAGTTTTTATTGAATCAATTACTGAACTGCGTAAATAAATTTATAATAAACAAATCTTTATGGATTCAGCGGTGATATTTCGAGTCCCGTTCGTTCGATAAAGCTGAATAAAAGGTTCATATTTTGCACCGCTTGTCCCGCGGCGCCCTTCACCAGATTATCAATGGTGGAAACCGTGACCACTCGATTCGTGCGTTCATCATAGGTCACAAAAATATCGCAATAGTTCGATCCGCGTACGTGTTTGACGTGCGGCGGCTGATCAACGACACGAATAAAATACTCTTTCTCATAAAAGCTGTAGTACCACTCCTCGAGATACTGTTTATCAATTTCCTTTTTGGGGGTCGAGTATGTCGTTGTCAGAATACCGCGGTCGATAGGCAGCAGATGGGGCGTAAACAGCACTTCCGGCTTTTGCCCGGTATAGCTGGACAATGCCCGCTGGATTTCCGGCGTGTGTCGATGATCAAGCATCCCATAAGCTGAGAAATTACCGAATACCTCGGGAAAGTGCGTTTTTTGCTTGGCCGTGGCACCCGCACCGGAAACACCCGATTTTGAATCAATCACTATATCTCCGGGATTAATAACGTCGTTTTTAATGAGTGGAGCAAGCGGCAGAATCGCCGAGGTGGGATAACAGCCCGGATTGGCTACCAACCGTGCATTACGGATATCATCCCGAAACAGCTCAGGCATTCCAAACACTGCTTTGTCAAAGGAATCGGGATCAACATGTTCCTTACCGTACCATTGCTCGTATTGATCGGTGGAACCCAGTCGATAATCTCCGGAAAGGTCAATAATCCGAAAACGGTCTACTCCCCAATCCTTCACAAAATCCATAGACACGCCATGTGGCAGGGCCAGGAACACAAGATCGAGGTCGTAGCTATCCAGGTTTTCCACGGAATCCAGCTCCATATCAAATCGCCCCTTAAAATGGGGATGGATCTCAGAAAACGGCTTGCCCGCCTGACTTTGGGAGGTGACTACTTCAATTTTGACGCCGGGATGATTCAGCAGCAGCCGAACCAACTCTGAGCCAGTATAGCCTGTTGCGCCAACAATTCCGATATTATGCTTTGGCATGTGTTTCTACTTCTTTTAAAGATTCAATGAATACATTAATAAGCGTGTCGATCTGGTCCTTGGTGATAATCAGCGGTGGTACAAAGCGCATCACGTTACCCGAAGCACAGTTAGAAAGCACTCCGCGCTTCATCATCTCTTTTACAACCTCACCACCTTCGAAAGCGAGTTCGGCTCCGATCATCAGTCCCTTACCGCGTACGTCCGTAACGGCTTCAATATCTTTTGTGGCCTCTTTCAGTTTATCCATGAAATAAGTCCCTTTTTCAGCTGCTTGTTCGGGGATATGTTCTTCTTCCATAGCTGTAAGCGTAGCGTACGCACTTGCGCAGGCCAGTGGATTTCCGCCATAGGTGGTGCCGTGTTCGCCGTGTTCGATAGCATCGGCCACTTTATCTGTGACAATTACGGCGCCGATAGGGAAGCCGTTGCCCAAAGCTTTCGCCGAGGTAATAATATCAGGCTTAAAATCGTAATGCTGGTAGGCAAACATCTTTCCAGTGCGCCCCACTCCGCACTGGATTTCATCCAGGATCATCAGGATATCGTGTTTATCACACAGAGCACGAACGTGATTCAAATATTCTTCATCAATAGGACACACGCCGCCTTCACCCTGAATGGGCTCCAGTATGATGCCGATCGTATCATCATCCACTTTATCGGTGAGGGCTTGTTTATCGTTCACCGGCACGTTGCCAAAGCCGCCGGGTACCGGTTCAAAAGGCTCTCTGTATTTTTTCTTGCCCATGGCGATGGTACCGAGGGTGCGCCCGTGGAAGCAATTTTCCATTGAAATAATCTTTCCTTTCTTGCCCTTAATCTTTCCATATTTGCGAGCTAGCTTCACCGCTCCCTCCACAGCTTCTGCACCGCTGTTGCAGAAAAAGGTTTTGTCGAGTCCGGAAACCTGAACCAGTTTTTGCGCCAAATTGCTTTGGGGCTCGCTGTAGTAAAAATTGGAGATATGCATCAGCTTACCGGCCTGCTCGCGCACGGCTTCCACCACTTTGGGATGACTGTGCCCCAGACTGTTCACGGCAATACCTGCCAGGGCATCAAGGTATTCGTTTCCTTCGGAGTCGGTCACATAAACGCCCTTACCTTCTGTCAGGGTAATAGGGTATCGTCCGTATAAATCCACATGATATTGTTCTGCAAGTTCTTGCGCCTTATCGCTCATAATCGGTGTTTTTTCGGTTCAAATAATTTATTCGTCAGTTTCTTCATCCGTCAGCAAGGTTCCCACGGTTTCGGTAGTAAGCAAAGCCTTCAGGATGGTATGCTCCTTCATCCCGTTGAGGATGCGTGCGGAGCGGGCTCCCTCCTCGAGGGCAATAATACAGGATTCGACCTTCGGAATCATCCCGCCTTCAATAGCCTGGCCTATCTGCGAGCGGGCCTGACTGACAGTAATCTCACTAATCAATGTTGAGGGATCCTTGGGATCAAGCTGTAGCCCGTCGACATTGGTCAATGCGACATAAGATGCAGCCTCCAGAGCCCCGGCCAGATGCCCGGCAAACATATCGGCATTCACATTGTAGGCATCCAGCTCTTCCCCTCCGGCCACCGGAGAAACCACGGGGATATAATCGTTATCAATCAAAAGCTGAATCAGAGAGGTATCAATGGAATCGATGTCTCCCACATGACCAAGGTCGGTCTGCTGCGTTTTGCCGTCAATGGTCACTTCGTGAATTCGCTTGCGGGCGGTCGCCAGGTTACCGTCCTTGCCTGAAAGTCCCACAGCTCGATATCCCTTTCGAGAAATAAGACTGACCAGCTCAGAATTGACGCTACCGGTGAGGGCCATCTCCACATATTCCATCGTTTGCTCATCGGTCTTACGGTGACCATCGATAAATTCAGACTGAATCCCGACTTCATCCAGTAGCTTCTGAATCATCGGTCCGCCCCCGTGAACAATCACCGGAATCGCCCCGACTTCTTTGAGGGCAACGATATCTTCAACAATATTCTGCTTAACCCGATCATCAACCATGGCGTTACCACCACATTTTACAACAATAATTTGTCCGGACAGCTGGTCAGCTTCCCGTTGGTCCACATCAACCGGTATATCCAAGGTTATCAATCCTTTAATTGCGATTTTTCCAAAGCCTTATAAAACTAATATTATATCCGATACATTTCGACTAATTTTGGAATTATTTACCTCAACATTAAACGAGGAATAATGTAGGAAGATTTTAAGCAAAAGATTGTTGTAGATGTAAGGGATTTCGCTTTATATTTAGCGTCTTCAAAATGGGCAATCCAATTTCCCTTTGAAAGGAAATAACTTGTATACTATTGCCGGTTTTATTTTTTCATTTGCCCGAGTGGCCCTCCTTCGCTAAAAGCTACGGAGGACTAAGTTGGGTGGCATATATTTTGAAGAATGCCCGAGTGGCGGAATTGGTAGACGCGTCGGACTTAAAATCCGATTGGTATCTAAATACCAGTGCCGGTTCGAGTCCGGCCTCGGGTACTCATTTATATTGAAAGCCCTGCAAATTTAAAATTTGCAGGGCTTTTAGTTTTCCAATTCTTAAGCTCACTCTTCGGCGTTATCTTCCAGCGCTTCAATTGTTTTATGCAATACCCGTTTTTGCTCTTTCAGCTTTTCCCGAAAATCCATGCGGTCGGTATCAGCCACTTCCATACGAATGTCTGAAAGCAAATTATCCAAAAGCTCTTTTAATAGTTCGCGTTCTGATTGATCTAGATCTAACGACACCATAATAATTCCTCCTGAAAGTCAGTTTAATGTTCCTATTATAACAATTAAACCATAACTGAAGTTTAATTGTTAAACATCAAAAATGTGATGCACGGACTATAGTTCATCAAAGATGAGAATGTTTTTTAAAACAGCGGTTTAAATTTCATCACGAGATAATTAATAACCTGCCGGATCATTCCAAACCGTCATTTTACAAACTGAGTACATGGTTTTATTAAAATGGAAGAAATCAAGATTAAATAATTCTAAAGCATTTTCTTAGTTCGACTATTGACTAAAATCGGAAACAGATTTATTTTTCAACCGGTTATTAAAACGTTGGTTTTCAATCCGGTGATTCCCCAAAAATATCCCGGATATATGTCCGGACATTACATACAATATCATCACAAACAGCTATGGATGACAGTAATAACACAAATCGTAAATGGGAGGAATACTACCTCTCTGGTACTTACAAAGGCTTTCGCAAGAGCAAAGAATACAAATATCGCCTGATGGGCAGAACACATCTGACCTTCACTAACGGAGATAAGGATTTTTTTGCTTCGGGGTCATTTCAGGAGGAAGCTCTGAGAAAAATCTTTGCCCGCATTGATAAGTACATTAAAAATTAGAAAGGGCCAACTGGCTTATCATAACTACCGGGCATTAGAAAGATACTGACAGGTTAGTCATGCCTTCGTATAATGATTGGGAACTAACATACTTCAAACTGTAAAACACAGCTGGTAGGAAGTACCCTTAGCTTGTCCGCTATTGATTTCAAGATCCCCATGTAACTGCTTGGAAAATCTCCGGATCAGCGTCATACCCAGGGACTTTTTAGCTGACCCATTGTAATTTTCCGGCATCCCCACCCCATCGTCGCAGATCAAAAGCTCCACACTATTCTCATGCACACTGCTTTTTAGCTGTATGGTGCCTTTGTTTCGGCCGCAGAAAGCATGCTTAAATGCATTGATAAGAATCTCATTGACCAGTAGTCCCAACGGGATAGACTTCGACATTTCTAGTTTGGCATCATCCAACTGAAACTGCAGGTCTACCTCTACATCCGGGTTGGAGAAAGAGTTGTGAGTAAAAGTCGCAATCCGTTCGATATATTTCTTCATGCTGATATCCGAGAAGGTTTTGTTTTGATACAACGCTTCGTGGGCCATTGCCATCGATCGTATACGAGAGCGCGCTGTCTGCAACGTTTGTCCGCTGTCTGATTCGCCACCGGCTCGCTGCTGCAGTTCCAGTAAAGCACCCATCAGGGCCATATTATTTTTGACGCGGTGATGAATCTCTTTGAGCAAAATCTTTTTCTCATCGAGAGACTCCTCAAGCTTTTCCTGGCTTATACTAAGCTCCTTCGTCCGATTGTCTACCTCTTCGCTAAGTCGCCGGTTCCATCCGCTGATCAACACAAAGGCTCCAAAGCCAGTCACCAGTATAATTCCTATAGAGATCCATGAAATCAGCTCGAAAGACTCCAGCCCATTAATAACATCCGCTACCGTCGCGGCCTGTTGGGCATTCATCACCTCTTTAACCCGCATTTTGCCCAATATTTTTCCGGAAAGAATAAACAGCGCCAAGGCCCCTGTAATAGAACCCACCGCTCCAAACACCCACTTCATGGATACTTTTTCAGGTTCAACCTCGCCAAACCATTTCTGCTTGAAACGTTCTACCGTGGGGGTCGCCAACATCAATAACGGACCAATAATTAACAACGACTGCAGAAATGATCCGCTCCACCAGCTCTTCCAGATCACCAGTGTTTTGAATGCCGTGAGGTTGTGAGTAAAACTCCAGATAAAAGCTCCCAGCGAACTGGCAATGGAACCGATAAAAGTGATAGCAATGAAAAAAACCAGGCTTTTAAAGCTTCGCAGATCATACGGCATCTGAAATCCCTGGTAGGCCATCGCGCAAATTGCCATCCCAAGTACAAAAGAAATCCCAAATATCAGGGCCCAGAACCACGGCATACCCGAGTGGAAGGCAATAATAAACATGGAGAGAAAAACCGGCGTAAATCCCCATTCAAACCCTATCCATAAAAATAACAGCATTCCCAATATGAGTGCCGGATTAAATAAGAAGAAGTGCAGAATGTCAGTGCCGCTGCTGGAAAACGTAATCCAGCTTTGGGGAATTAACTCCATGGTAGCCCACAACGAGCCGGCAATTACAGCGACCCAGCTTAGCAGAGTAACCCATACCCGCATATCGGTCAATGCAAACCGGTCGAGCAAGTAATCAAAAGTTACCGGCCGCCATTGCAAACCAAACTGCTTCTTTTCCTGATCCGTATCTGTAGCCATCCGTCGGTTCTCCCTTAAACATTTTTGTGATCCCTATTCGCAGGTATCGGTCACCCAACCAACCTGCAGTAATATTAAATTTTTCTAATATTTTTAAAAGAAAACTATTAATGAGCTATGGACCTACCTATCCAATTGATATTTAAACACTTACAATAATTACAACATCGATAAGCATCGGATGAAACCGGCTTCAAAGGACAGTCATTGAGATCGCTACTTCACTGAAACCCGGCCGCCCTTAAAGGTTTTCATCAGGTAGAAAAGAAAGGGGAGTATAATGCAGGAACCCACAATGAGCGCCCATACGAGCTGCGTGAGTGTAGCCTCGGGAGCCGCTGTATTATAGAAAGTAAGATCGGCAAATCCCTCCTGTCGATTCACCATCACCGGATGCTGTACCCAAAACCAAGCCAAAAGAATTGCTACCACCTGCATGGCTGCGAAGAGTCGAGACCACCAAACACGGGCATAAATCAAAGCCCACCAGATCGCCGGTAAAAGTAAGGTAGCAACAACAACCATCCCAACTGCAAACCACGATTCCGCAAAGTGAGAAAGCAGGGGAAGCCCTTCAAATTCAGCCGAGAAAAATACCAGGGAACCGATAATAACGGCAGCAATGTTCAGCCGCCGGGCAAAAATGGTAAACGTCGCCTGTTGTCTTGGATCCCGGTTTTCGCCAATTAAATACACTGCCGAGAGGAAGGTGAACAATGTCACCGTAAACAATCCCACGGAAAAGGAGAAGACATTAAACCATGGAGCAATAAAGGCTTCATAATAGTCCGCAGGCTCCGGGGTAATCCTTCCCAGGGTAGCCGCACCCGCCACCACCCCCAGGAGCAGCGGCGTAAATACACTCGATATCTTGAACACACGGCTGTAAATGATATTGGAGCGGTCCCGGATCGCATCATAGTGCATAAAGGTGAAGGCTGTACCACGCAGTACAATACCAATCAACATGATAAGCAGTGGAATATGAAGGTGAATGGAAAGAGAGGCATATACTTTGGGAAAAGCCATAAAAAGAATAACAACTACTAAAATCAGCCATACGTGGTTGGCTTCCCAGACCGGACCTATAGCATCGGCCGTGGTTTTCTGTTCGTGCTCACCCGACAGCAGTTCCAGCACTCCCGCACCGAAATCCGCTCCACCGAAAAGAACATAAAACAAAATCGACAATCCCAGAAAAAATATGACGGTTTCTATCAGCATATAAATTCTTAATTCCTCATTCCGAATTCCCAATTGAGTTTGCTGATTCATACCGATCCGCAAGGGTAATTATCTGCCGGTACATCAGCCAGCTAACCAGTGCCGTAAGCAATAGGTACAGTGCAGCAATCAGATACAAGGTATACTGCAGTCCCGGCATCGGCGACACCGCATCTTCGGTTTTCATGATGCCGTAGATAATCCACGGCTGGCGCCCGACTTCGGTAACCGTCCATCCCGCTTCCACGGCCAGGAAACCCAGCGGCGTACAGACCCCCACTAGCCACAAAAACCACCGACGGAAAATCATTGCGCGATTACGCCAGTAGAAATACAGGTAGAATAGCCCTACAACCATCATGGCAAACCCAGCCGCAACCATCAGCTGAAAAGCGATATGGGTGACCAAAACGGGCGGATGCTCTTCTTCGGGAATCCGGTCCAGTCCCGTCACTTCAGCACTAAAATCTCCGTGCGCCAGAAAGCTGAGCATGCCCGGAATGCGAATGGCGTAATTCACTTTCTCATTCTCTTCGTCGGGAATACCGCCGATAATCAGGTCGGCTGATTTCTCAGTCTTAAAATGGCTTTCCATAGCAGCCAGTTTGGCAGGCTGACGCTCGGCCACATCCTTAGCTGAATAATCACCGCTGATAGGCTGCAGTATAGCTGCCACTGCTCCTACTGTCAGAGCTATTTGCAGCGCTTTCCTGTGAAAGACATTCTTTCGATCATTCAGCAGAAGTATGGCATGCAGCCCAGCCACGGCAAATCCGGTAGCTACAAAGGCCGCCAGGGTCATATGAATAGCCTGCGTGGCCCACGCATCGTTAAACATTGCGGCCACCGGATCAATATTGATCGCCTGTCCATTGATCCAGTCAAATCCGGCCGGACTGTTCATCCAGGCATTGGCCGCCACCACAAAAATGCCGGAGGCTACGCCGGAAATACCCACCACCAGCCCGGTTCCCCAATGCACCCAGGGACGCAGCTTGTCCCATCCATACAAAAACAGACCGAGGACGATCGCCTCTACAAAAAAGGCCGTCCCCTCCCATGAGAACGGCATGCCGAATATAGGACCAGCATGTTCCATGAAAGTTGGCCAAAGCAGTCCCAGCTCGAACGAGAGAACCGTGCCCGAAACCGCCCCGGTAGCGAAGAAGATAGCTACTCCTTTCGACCACGCTTTGGCCAGATCCAGGTATACCCGGCGACCGCTCTTAATCCATTTGTACTCGGCAATAGCCATCAAAAATGGCATCGCAATCCCGATACAGGAAAAGATGATGTGGAACCCAAGCGAAAGGGCCATCTGCAGTCGGGCGGCAAGCAGGTTTTCCATCACAGTTCATTCATTAACGGTGTTAAGTTCAGATAAGAATTAATCATACATAGATGAAGCAATGATGAAGTCATAACCACAGGATGACCGATTTTTAAAAGAAGATCAAAATAACTAAATTATGTACAAACATACATCTACCTGTTTATGCAGAAACTGACGTCCAAACAACGGGCCTTTTACGATAGCCTGGTAGCTTTTTTCCGTAAGCATCTGCGGTTGCCTACCCATCGGGAAGCCGCCGAACTCAACGACTTCAAATCGGCCAACAGTTCGGTGCAGTATCACCGGGCACTGGTCGAGAAGGAATACCTCAAAAAAGACGGGCCCGAAAACTATACCTTCACCTCACCGGCTGATGTATGGCCGGGAAACAAAGAAACGGGATCAACCATCCCTGTGCTTGGAGAAATCACGGCCGGCGCTATGCGTGAAGCCATTGAATCGGACCTGGGGGAGCTTACCTTTCAGCAACTGTTCCCCAACGCTGAAAATATTTTTGCCCTACGCGTCAACGGCATGAGCATGAAGGAGCTGGACATCACTGACGGGGACTTCGTGCTGCTTTCGAAGACGGAACTCAACAATGGCGACGTGGGCGCGGTGCTATATGATAATGAAACCACCCTCAAGCGTGTATATAAAAATAAAAACAAACTGCACCTTAAACCCGCCAACCCCGAGTACGACGAGATCGTCATCAAGCCGGGTGAATCGGAAGAAGTGCGCATCCTGGGCAAGTATGTGGGACACATGAATAAGCAAGGCATTTTTAAATCTCCGTATTAATCGTCCCGAAAACCGGCTCGCCCCCATTGTTCTTTATTATTGTGAACTTTAACAAGGATTAGGTAGGATCCAACAGTATTCCCTCTTCTTCATACACCAGGTACCAGCCGACTTTCCGGGTATCAAACACAATATCAAGGTAGCGGTCATCTTTGGTTTGCAGCGTGATGTGGATCTGTTTGTGCCCGTGTCCTACCGGCTCTTCGTGACACTTACGCACTTTCTGAACGTGGTGAATCTGCCCGTTCTGTCGCAGAATCCGGATCGGCTGCAGGCGTCGATTAATGTTTCGCTTCTTGTCGGCAAAAGACGCTACGGTGGTAATTACAATCAGCGGTTCCGGGTCCTGTTGTTGATCACTTTGACCTGCCATTTCTTGCTACTCCTGTTTGATTCTTGTCGGCCTTTTCATATTATGTACATGCGTACATATACAATTTCGTCAACACGCAGCTACTTGTCAACATGGATATGCAAAATAATTCCCTGCCCGAGATGCCCGATCCCGGCAAGTACCAGCTCAGCAAAAACGTGCATAACATCTGTCGCTACCAGACCGTCTCGGCTGACATGCAGCACAGCAGCCTCAAGCCCCGACTGTATGTGCACATCGATATGAACGCCTTCTACGCGCAGGTGGAGCAGCTCTGCTATAATCTCTATGGCATGCCGGTGGCCGTAGGCGGCTGGCGCAAGAAAGACGGCACCGTGAAGGGTATTGTCGCCACCAGCTCGTACGAAGCACGCGCGCTGGGCGTCAAGACGGCCATGAGTGCGCTGGAAGCCTACAAGCTCTGTCCCTATATTGTCTTCAAGCAAGTAGATTATGAGAAATATCGTGCCTACAGCAAGCGCATCAAAAAGGTGCTCGACACCTTCTCCCCGGATATAGAGGCCTACAGCCTGGATGAGTTTTTTATGGATATCACCTGGAAAAAAGACGTCTCCCGCGAGGAACTTGTCACATTCGGCCGGAATATCAAGGAAGCTATCCTCGAAGAGACCAACCTCTATTGCAGCGTGGGCATCTCCACTTCCAAAACGTATTCCAAGCTGGCTTCCGACATGCAAAAACCGAACGGGCTCACTATACTTACGGATGACGAAGACCTCAAAGAAAAAATATGGCCCCTGCCGCTGGACGAGGTATGGGGCATCGGGCGCCGGCGATCCGAAAAACTGCAAAAACGCGGACTTTCTACCATTGGCCAAGCCATCGAGAAGGGATATCCGATCTTTCAGAAATTGTTTGGGCAGTATTTTGGCAAAATGCTCTGGGAAACAGTAGCGGGTCAGGACCGGGCCAAAGTCAGCGACGACACCGAATACGTGCCGGAGCGTGTCTCCTACGGACATACCTTTTCAACTTGGACCGAGGATCCCTGGAAGGTGGCCGGCGAATTTGCAAAGGCCGTCAAACAGGTTTGCTATCGGTTGCGGGGATACGGCAAGAAAGCCGATAAGTTTTTCGGCCACGTTCGCTTTCAAGGTCCCGAAAAAGAAGGCTTCTCCTTCACCTTTCGCGCGCCGGGCCTCACCAACCTCGATGATTACGTGCTGCGCAGCTGCCTTAACAAGGTGATGCCAATGCTTCTTTACTGCCGGCGCCAGGGCAAACAGTTCCGGGCCATCATGCTGGGGACTACCGAGCTTAACATGACGACCCAGATGGAACTCTTTTTCCAGGAAAATCCGCGTCTGCAGCGTATGCACCAAGCCATGGACTATATTAACAACCGTTTTGGTATCGACACTATCGACCACGGCTCCAGCCAGTTCGACGTAAAGGGGAATACCCACTTTAAAGAACGATCGATGTAACCTAAATAATGGTATGATCCGCAATTGATTCGGATATCGGCAATCCCCAGCTCGGGATTTTACCGCCCAGCGTATAATACATCGCCTTAAATCCCATTTTAAGTGCATGCGGGGTATATCCCATTTTCAGGATACTGGTATCTCCGCCCCACCATTCGTTGGTGTGCATGTAAAACCCTTTATGACCGCCCATGTCGCCCATACAAATGAGCTCAAATTGAAGAGGATCAATTTCTTGTTTGGGCTGATAGCTTCCGGCTTCCTTACCCAGCACTTTGGCAAGAACCTCAGCCTCCATGTGACCCAGCGATCCCAGTTTGGGTACGGTAATCGAAGCGACATCGCCCACGGCAAACACCTCAGGATAGTCGGGATTCCGCATATGCAGATCAGTGATGATAAATCCCTGATCGTCGGAGATCGGCAATCCCCTCAAGAACTCATGTGCTTTCCAATTCGGGAAGATTATCTTGAGTTCGGCTTCCACACTGCTGCCATCCATAAACTCGATACCGTCTTTTTCGATGCTTTTGATACCACGGGTGTTGGCTTTGTATCCGAAACCCATTTCCTGTACCATCGGCAGCAGCTGATCCAGAATTTTCTCGCCGGCATCCTCAGCAATAACCTCAGCCGGGGTAAACATGGTAATCTTCTCGGCCCCGCCGAGTCCGCGTTCGTTGAGCCAGTCGGCCATAGAAAAGGAAATCTCAACCGGAGGTCCTTCACAAGCGGCTTCGGCTACCGGAATATCAGGCAGCTTAGGACTTTTTCCCTGAATAAACAGATCGGACCCGATAGCAACAGGACCACCCTTGTACTCACCTTCATGCAGATAACGACGTACTTTATCCCCGTAATAAGTATCGGTAAACGTATGACCGTATTCGCCAAAGCCCTCGATTTCGTCGAACGCCAGTTTGTTGCCCAGTGCAATCACCAGGTAATCATAGGGAACTTTTTCAACTGCCGAGCCCGAACGTTCTACCGGTTTAAATTCAACCGATTTTTTATCCACATCAATTCCCTGTACTTCTCCCTGGATGAAATCGATATTATCGCGATCCAGGAACTTGATAAAGGGTAGATGCAGCGTAGATTCCGGATTATTATTGTTCCACACCTCTATGGGAATATTGGGGATAAATGTAAGATACGGTTTCCGATCGATGCAGGTCATCCGCACATCTTCACCGGCATATTTACGAATTAAACGCGCCGTTGTTAAACCAGCGAAGTTAGCGCCAAGAATAAGAATATGAGGTTGCGCAGCCATAATAGATTCTCCGTTTGGTTAGGAATTTACTGCAGTATAGTGTTTTATAGCTTTGGGAGATACAGTAAAGGCGGTGATTACGATGTAGTCAAAGCCCCTACAGCATTTGTTTGAATAGCTGTTTACCAGTTGCCTGGTTAACAAATAGTCTCACCGGGCGCTGGCAAATAAAAGGCCTGCTATTCAAATAACGGCAGGCCGGAAAACATAATTACTTGATGATTTACTTTGACGTTTTCACTTGTTTTGCCTCAGTGGTCAGTAAGTTCCTGGGGATGGGATTATCCTCCCGCTCGGAATTCCTAGTGATATTCGTAATCCACCAGCTTCCCTGATCGTAGATCAGCTGCAAATGTTGCAAAACCCTTTAATCCGAATCGTGAATTGAACTACTGTCTGCCGGCAAGCTGTTGTCTATTCCAGGCTATAGGAATTCTCAAGACCGGCTTCTTCGGACAAGATCCAGGTCTGAATATTGTGCTCCACCTCATAGTGCTGGTTCATCTCGCTGTGAAAGTTGCCGGCAGTTTCCTCAGCCTGAATTAGTAAATTTTTGCGCACGGATAATGTTTTGGAACCCTATATTGACAGCTTATTTTATCAACATTGGAATCCTGAGTTAACTCCATAAAACATGATTATTACTGCTAACAGTACTCCCACTGATGTTCTAAAAAAGACCCACAAGGAATTACGCAAAGGGTCAAAAAATAGCAGCCATCCGTTTCGATCGCTCTCATTGGCTACCGTTGATCCGGACAGCCAAATACCCAATAACCGAACGGTAATTTTACATAAAGCGACTGATGATTGGCGCCTCCATATCTTCACAGATAGCCGATCGCGAAAAGTCGATGAGCTAAAGAAACAAAATACGGCCTCTCTTCTTTTCTGGCATCCGTATCACAAACTACAGCTTCGCTGCCAGTGTTCAGTGGAGCTGCATCAAAAAGATGGGTTGGCTCAGCAATGCTGGGCTCAGGTACGCGGCCCCGCCCAAAAAGCATACACTTCCCTGCTTGCCCCGGGCGATCCGATTGATACCCCCGAAGAGGCTCATGAATGGCCTGAAGACTTTTCCATGGATCATTTTTGCGTACTCGAATGCATCGCCACAAACCTGCAAATTCTGCAGCTGGACGGTCGGAAACACCGAAGGATTGCTTTTAAGAGAGAAAATCCGCAGGATTCCTGGCAGGGGCAGTGGATTACCCCTTAGGCTCTGAAATAAGCTGTAAAGACCTGCAGAATTAGGTTGTCTTATATCGTGATATTCCTATTTTAAACACGTTATCAAAAACTGATTCAAAAAAATATGGATGACGACAACAAAAAGGTCATAATTGTTGAAGATGATCTCATTTTAAATCTCCTTTACGAAAGCTATCTCGAGCGCTTGGGGTTTAAAACGCAGGGAGAACTGGTATACGGCAAGACCGCCATCGAGTCAGCAAAAAAAATTAAGCCCGATCTCATTGTGATGGATATTTCGTTGGAAGGAGAGATTGACGGTATCGATGCCATGCTTGAAATTCGAAAATTTTCTGAGGTGCCGGTCATCTATATTACCGGCAATTCCGATCCGGTTCACAAACAGCGAGCCGAGCAAACCGATTACCTGGATTATCTTACGAAACCCATCGAATTTGATGACCTAAAGAAATCCGTTGAAAAGTATTTTGCTTCGGATACGGAATAGCCGAAGCTTTTGCATCACTAATTCGCAAACAGCCAATCTGTATCATGAGTAATCCAATGAACTATCTGAAGACACTAATTGCGGTACTGCTTACCGTTCTGTTTACGGCATGTGCCAGTACTCAACAAACCACGCAACCGCAAACGGATACAAAGGAACAGGCCACCTCTGCCAAGACCCAATCGGAACATAAGCCTCCCTCTCAGCTCGACCGACTGGTACCGAATCCGATAAATAATGAAATTCCCAATGCCTATTACCAGGCAGTGGATAATGGCACAAGAACCATGTCGGGCAAACCGGGCAAAAATTACTGGACCCAGCGAGCTAACTATGATATGGATGTGGAGCTGGTTCCGGAAGATACCCTCATAAAAGGACAAAGCGTTATCACTTATTACAACAATTCACCGGATACGCTCAATGAACTCTTTATGGAGTTAACACAGAATTATCACAAGGCCGGTGTTCAACGCAATGAAAGAGCCGAAATTACCGGGGGCGTGAACCTTAAACGGCTGGCTCTGGACGGTACGAAACTTAATCAGCTACAATCGCGACGCGATCCCTCAGGCTATGCCGTCGACGGCACCATTATGTATCTGCGCCCCTCCCAACCTATGGTACCGGGAGACTCGGTTAAAATTGAGGTGAGCTGGGATTTCAAGATTCCGCAACAAGGTGCCAGCGGACGTATGGGATACAGCAACGACAACCTTTATTTTATCGGCTACTGGTATCCACAAATGCGGGTGTATGATGATGTGATTGGCTGGATGACCGATCCCTTCACGGGTAATGCCGAATTCTACCACGATTTTGCCAACTATAATGTGGATATCACGGTACCCGAACAATGGATGGTGGCTTCTACCGGCCGGCTTACTAACGGTAAAGACGTACTCAAAGACAATATTTATCAACGGTTAACCCAAGCCCACCAAAGTGATTCCGTGATGCACGTGGTCACCCAGGATGATTTCGGCAAGGTTACCCAATCGGGCGAAAACGGTACCCTAACCTGGAATTTTAAAGCCGACGATGTTCGGGATTTTGCCTTTAGTGTCACCAAGGAATCCATGTGGGATGCCACCCGCGTGAATGTTGGCGATCGCAACGGAGACGGAACAGACGACTACACAAGTATTAATGCCATCTACCGGAACTCCGCTCCACTTTGGAAGCACGGAGCCCAGTTTACCAGTGATGCGATTGGATTTTTATCCCAATATACCGGCCTTTCCTACCCGTGGCCGCATATGACTTCGGTCGAAGGAGGAGGCATCATCGGGGGCGGTATGGAGTATCCCATGATGACCATCATCGGTCGGTATCAGGGAAGACCTGCCCAAGCCCTGAATGGCGTAATTGCACACGAGCTCGCACATATGTGGGTACCTATGATCGTAAGCAGTAATGAACGCCGTTACGCCTGGATGGATGAAGGCACAACGACCTTCAACGAGAACCAGGCGATGAGCTCCTATTATCCCAACGGCAGCGACTTTAACCACAATGAATTTCAGAATTATCTGCAGATAGCAGGGACTGATGCCGAAGGCCCTATTATGCGCTGGTCGGATTACCAGTACAACGGGGCAGCCTATTATGTGGCTTCCTATCCGAAACCGGCATCCCTGCTGGTTAGCCTGCGAAACCTGCTGGGCGAGGAAACATTTAATAAAGCATACCGCACCTTCATCGACCGCTGGAAATACAAGCATCCCTATCCCTGGGATCTGTTTAACACCTTTGAAGATGTAAGCGGCCGGGATCTCGACTGGTTCTGGCGAAGCTGGTATTATGAAACATGGACACTTGATCAAGCGGTGGGAAGCGTTATGCCCGCAAAAAATGGGCAGGGAACCACCATCATTATTGAAGATCATGACCAGGCACCCATGCCGGCTACCGTAGAAATCACCCTATCCGACGGTTCAACAATTACACGCAAGGTACCGGTAGACCGCTGGCTAAAAGGTGCCACACAGATACCCATCACGGTAAACGGTGACGTTACAAAAGTAGTGATCGATCCCAATAAGAATTACCCCGATAATAACCGATCGAATAATACCTGGAAACAATAATCGGTCGTCTCGATTAATATTTTAATTTTATCCTGCAAAGGGGCGCATCTCTGGCGCCCCTTTACTAATTTCGGGAGATGCTCTATTTCCGGGCAATTCCCAATCCCTGGATGAGGATTTTACCGGATTAATTTTTTTTGCGCTTAATTTCTTAACTTTGCGATTCCTCAGCATAATTTCACTAACCACAATATGAAGCGATACGGATCCATACGATGGATTTTGCTTGCAGCCGGGCTCATTGCCATACTTGGGCTGACGGGCATGAATGTGTATTCCCTATACGCGCTTCAGGAAAATACCCTGGAATCAGCCCGCGAAAATAAGAAGCTGCAAATTGCCGAATTTACCGACCGCATACGCTACCGTTTCTACAAGCAATTCAACGGACTGGGTTCCACCGATATCAATAAGCTGGAACAGAGCTTCCGGCAGACCGGCCATTTTACCGGTGAAGTAACTAAAATTCTGGACCGGGCAGCCCAGGATTCCATGTATGAGCATATCTATTTTATTCCCGCTAATTCAGGAATATGCCAGAGTGATGAACCTATCTACCAGTACCAGCACTCTGTACATCAATTCCGTAAGAAGAGCGAATATTCCGAAGTAATATGCGACGGGATGGGCATTGCCCGCACGCAAATGAAAAGCCTGATCGGCAACTACCAATACAATAATAAGATTATATTTGATACTCATCGCAGTATCACTCTCGTACTCGTCAATCCGGCGGACCAGCACATTTTCGGATATCTCACGATGCCCTTCAATCAGGAGTACATGCGCAATGATTATCTGCCACACATTCTGAAGGAGAAGTTCGGCTCATCCGAAAACTCGGGAATGAACGTATGGTTGCGCGACTGGACCAATAATGAGATTATTGCCAGCAGTAATCCCCAGGTTTCGTATGACATGGAAAAAATACAGTTTGCCCAGAATTTCCCCGACTTCTTTGACTACTGGAAAGTTGAGGTAGCCTTTACCGACCAATCTGCGGTAGCCGCATCGAACGCTTCGCTTTTTAAAAACCTGGTTGTGTTGGGAGCAGCGGTGGTTCTGCTGCTCGGTGCACTGGTATTTATGTTCATTTCCGCCCAGAAAGAACGGGAACTGGCGGAACGGCAGGCAGGATTCCTGGCCAATGTCACACACGAACTAAAAACTCCCTTGGCGGTGATGCAGGCCGCGGGAGAAAACCTTGCTGATGGACGGGTTAAAGACCAATCACGGCTTGAAAATTATGGTACCCATATTTATAACGAAGCCGTACGCCTGCGCAAGATGATCGAGAAATTGTTGGACGTTGCCAAAGCAGACGCCGGCCAATCGTTAATTGAGCCTCACCCGGCCGATCTCTCAGAGATCATTTATTCCTACATTGATGAGCATGAGAAATATATTAAAGAGCAAGGCTTTACGATTCACCTGTCAATTGACGATGTACCCATGATTAAGGCGGATATTGATAGCCTGGATACTATTCTCGGAAACCTGGTTGAAAATGCCCTTAAATATAGCAGCGATGAAAAATATCTTGGCATTCGCCTGAGAAGTGACAACCAAGAAGTGGAACTCTCTGTAGAGGATCATGGGGTAGGGATGAAGAAGAAAAATATTTCACATATTTTTGATAAATTTTTCCGCGCGGAAGATACCCTTACGGCCCATACCAAAGGACACGGCCTTGGCCTTTCCATCGTAAAAAACTTAGTAGAACTTAACGGAGGCAATATTGAGGTAGAAAGCGAACCCGGCAAGGGATCAATATTTACGGTGACCTTTCCCATTTATGAGGAAGCCGAAGAAGTGAAACAAGAGAATGAATTTGAATCCTCAATCTCCCTTTCTGAATTTGGATCAGAGATAAATTTAGAGCCCGAAAACTAACTATGTCAACTAAGACAAAAAAAATTGTTATCGTTGAAGATGAACCCAGCTTAGTCTTCACATTGCAGGATACGCTGGAAAATGAAGGTTATAATGTTTTTGTCGCTGAAAAAGGCGATACTGCTATAGACATCGTCAAGAAAGAACAACCCGATCTCATGATCCTTGACCTGATGCTGCCGGGAATGAGCGGGTATGACGTTTGTCGCAAAATACGGGGCATGAATTATACCTTTCCGATAATCATGCTTACTGCCCGCGACCAGGAGATCGACAAGGTCACCGGTTTGAATATTGGCGCGGACGATTATATCACCAAACCGTTCGGCGTCAAAGAACTGCTGGCCCGCATTAAAGCCCGCCTGCGCCGATCTGACAAATATGCCAACATGACTCCCATCAATGAAGTAGACCTTGATCCTATTCACATAGACCTTAAGAATGCAGTAGCCGAACATCCCGACAAAGGAGAGCTTGAACTGACTACCCGCGAAGTAGAACTGGTACGGTATTTGGTTTCTCACTCCAACGAGCCGGTCTCAAGAGATGCACTGCTTGAAAATGTGTGGCGATATGAGTTCAGTACCAACACCCGAACCGTGGATGTTCACATTTCCAAACTCCGTTCAAAAATCGAGCAGCATCCCGACGATCCCAAATACCTGGTAACCCTGCACGGTGTGGGCTACATGCTGAAAATGAGTTAGATTCAGGATTTTGAGACCATAGAAGTCTCATTCAGATCCCGAACAAAAGAGGGGAAATTCGCAATCTGGGATTCCAGCAATTGCTGTTGTAAGGCATCGTGAATACCCTCCTCATCATCGAAATTATCCCCGATGCGCGAGATAAAAACCCGCTCCGGAAAAACGTGAGCATTGCGATATCCCAATACCTGTTGAAGCTGTTCTACGGCTCGAAGTGCACCAAACGCGCCATTTGCCTCTCCCACCAACGCAACAGGTTTCTTATTCAAACTGCCCGGAAAGGGAAAATAATCGATAAATAATTTCAGTATACCCGGATATCCTCCATTGTATTCGGGACATACAATTACCAGGCCATCGGCATCAACGGCCTGTTGCACGAAAGCATCCACATGCGGCAAGTCTTTGCCATATAACCCGCCCACAACATCCTGCAGCGGGAAATCCTGCAGATTAATGATGCCGGTCTCGATGCCGTCCTGCCAATATTGGTTTTGAATGTACTGTGAGACCCTAAACGCATTCGAATTCGGTCGGTCTGTACCGCTGATAATTTTTAGATCGATCATAAAGCCCTTTCAATTTTTATGAGTACTAAAATACCATTTTGTACTCCAAAATCATTCCCGAAGAACATATTAAAATTATTAATTAAGGAATTAACAACAATATTCCTTAATTAATAACCAACTTTACCCGTAACGCCTAATAATAGTTTTAATTTTATAATTTTTGACTTATAATTAAAGGTACTTTATTAAATATGGTTCATTAATCTCGGTAATTAATAAGTATGACTAAACTTATTTAGGCTTGCCCAAAACATCCGGTAAGAGCTTTAGGTACTTAATGAAGGCAGGTGGATATCAGAATGGAAATAAATTATTGACTCACAGCTGATCGACCAGGGGTCGGATTCTTGACTGGGTTCGGCCCTACTCTTTTCCTTTATTGGCCTTTGCGTAGGCTTTTTTAATCTTTTCCAAACGATCCCACAGTTTTCCCTCGCGACCGATGTTTCCGGGCGTATACCAATCCTTATTTTGCACTTCCTCCGGCAGATAATCCTGAGGCGTCCAGTGATGATCAAAAGAATGCGGATATTTATAATCGTCGGAGGCATTTTCTACCCCCAGGTATCGCGACTGCTTAGAGTTCGCGGTTTTGTCCTGAAGGTGCGGCGGCACCGACCCGATACCGTTGTGCTGGATTTCGCTGCGTACTGAAAAGATAGCACCGGCACTGTTACTTTTGGGAGCCAGCGCCAGATAGATACAAGCGTGAGCCAGGAAATAAAATCCTTCGGGCATGCCACACTTGGTGAAGGCTTCATGAGCCGAGTTGACCAGCGAAAGGGCATGGGGATCGGCCATTCCCACATCCTCGGAAGCCAGAATCAACATACGGCGAAAAATAAAATTGGGATCCTCCCCGCCTTCCAGCATAGCCACCATCCAGTACAACGCGGCATCCACATCCGAACCCCGCATGGACTTGATAAAAGCTGAGGCATAATGGTAATGCTCATCCCCGGTGCCATCATAGCGTACCCCGCGACGCTGGATGCACTCTTTGGCTACATCCAAGTCAATATGGATAACGTCTTCCTCATCAGGATCGCTGGAAAGCACCGCCACTTCCAGGGCATTCAGTGCGTTCCGGATATCCCCGCCGGCATATTCGGCCAAATGCTGTTTGGCGGCATCGGTCACTTCCACATTTTTCTTTCCAAGGCCCCGCTCTTCATCTTCCAGCGCCCGGTTGATCATTTCCAATACATGATCACGAGTCAAATCATAAAGCTCAAACAGCTGGCACCGCGAGAGCAATGGACTCACCATAGAATAAAATGGATTTTCGGTCGTCGCCCCGATCAATGTAATAACTCCGGATTCCAGGTGCGGCAGCAGGGCATCCTGCTGCGCCTTATTCCAGCGGTGAATTTCATCCACAAACAGTATGGTTTTCCGCCCGTTCATCTGCTGTACCTTTTCTGCCTTGCTAACAACCTTTCGCAGATCTTTGATACCATCCAGAACGGCATTCAGTTCAACATACTGTGCATTTATTTCTCTTGATATGACGTGGGCCAGCGTGGTTTTTCCCGAGCTGGGAGGCCCGTAAAAGATAAGTGATCCGATCACACCCGACTCGATCATGCGGCGCAGCATTTTACCTTCTCCGACAATATGCTCCTGCCCCACAAACTCCTCGAGCGAGCGGGGGCGCATTCGGGTCGCAAGCGGTTCATGCGGATTTACAAAATCAGACTTTTGTTTCTGATTTAATCCACCATCCGATTCTTCATTAAACAGATCCATGAAAATGGAGAATTAGAAATTAAAGATTAGGAATTGGTAAAATCGGCAATATTCATTTCACATTAAAACAGAAATCCAAAACATGAAATTCTATTAATCCGGATCATTCCTAATCCAAAATTCCTAATTACATAGTGCTACATCATTAAACTGCTAGATCCTGGAACAAGTTCAGGATGACATAGCAGAGTAATTTTCCATCTTTAACTTTTAATTCCTAATTCTAAAGCGGTAGATTATCGTGTTTCTTCTGTGGAACATTATCCACCTTGTTTTCCGTGATCTCCAGTGCTTTGATAAGCTTTTCTCGCGTTTCGCTGGGAAGGATCACATTATCGATAAATCCCCGTTCCGCCGCCTTGTAGGGATGAGCAAATTCCTCCTTGTAGTAATCGGTCAGTTCTTTTTCCTTGGCTTCGGGATCGTCGGCCGCCTGTATCTCCTTACGGAAGATAATTTCGACCGCTCCCTTGGGCCCCATCACTGCAATCTCGGCCGTGGGCCACGCCACATTGTAATCGGCGCGTATATGCTTGGAATTCATTACATCGTAGGCGCCGCCATAGGCCTTGCGCGTAATGACTGTCATCTTGGGTACGGTAGCCTCGCAGAAGGCATACAGCAGCTTGGCACCGTGCTTGATAATGCCGCCCCACTCCTGGTCGGTACCGGGCAAAAATCCGGGTACATCTTCGAAGGTAACCAACGGAATGTTAAAGGCGTCACAGAAACGTACAAATCGCGCCCCCTTCAGCGAAGCATCGATATCGAGGACGCCGGCCAGGGAAAGCGGCTGATTGGCAACCACCCCCACGCTTCGTCCGTCTATGCGGGCAAAACCGACGACCAGATTTGTCGCATAGTGCTCGTGGACTTCCAGGAAGGAATCCCGGTCCACAATCCCTTCAATAACATCTTTAATATCGTAGGGTTTGTTGGGATTGTCGGGCACGATATCGTCGAGCTGTTGCGCTTTGGCGGGATCCGGCGCCTTGCCTTCCGCACGCGGCGGCTTTTCTTCACAATTTTGCGGCACGTAGCCAAGCAGATCACGCAGCCGCTGCAGACAAATTGCATCGTTTTCTTCAGTAAAATGCGCCACGCCCGACTTGGTGCCGTGGGCACTGGCTCCTCCCAATTCTTCGGAGGTAACCTCCTCATGGGTGACCGTTTTAACCACGTTAGGTCCGGTCACAAACATGTAGCTGGTATTCTTCACCATGAATACAAAATCCGTGAGAGCGGGACTGTAAACGGCTCCTCCGGCGCAGGGCCCCATCACTGCAGAAAACTGAGGCACTACACCGGAAGCCATGCTATTACGCCAGAATACCTCTGCATAACCGCCCAACGACGAAACTCCTTCCTGTATACGCGCCCCGCCGGAATCATTCAGTCCTATGATAGGAATGCCGTTTTTCATGGCCATATCCATAATCTTACAAATCTTTTCGGCATGTGTTTCCGAAAGCGAACCGCCGAAAACCGTAAAATCCTGGCTGAATACATATATCGGCCGGCCATGGATAGTCCCCCATCCCGTTACGACTCCGTCACCGGCAATCTTTTTTTCATCCAATCCAAACTTCTCGCTGCGGTGGGTAACAAAGGGATCAATTTCTTCAAAAGAATCTTTATCGAGCAAAATTTCGAGGCGCTCGCGAGCGGTAAGCTTACCCTTATCGTGCTGTTTCTTTATACGCTTTTCGCCTCCTCCCTTTCTAGCATCTTCTCGTTTCTTCTTTAGTCGTTCAACTCTTTTATCGGAAGCCATCTAGTCTCTTATTTATTTCGATTTTGTTTATCCAGAAAATAATTCTGTAGCTGATCTGTAAAATCTACTGCGGGCTCGGAATACATGTCCACGAGGTTTCGTTTAAAAATATCTTTTTCAATAAACTTGCTAACTTCACGCCAGCTATCGTAGGAGGCAATTTGTTCCAGGGCCTCATCATATGCCCGCTCGGAGCCCCGGAAAATCTCTTCCACAAACAGTTCCTGGTCTCCGGAAAGCTGATCCCTCAGATTTTCTATTTCCTGTTCGTCAGCCTGTTCGGAAGTCAGGTCAATTATCGGGTCATCCAGGAAACCGTCCTCATCGTACTCTTCTTCGGCTTCCTGTTGCTCGTACTCCGCAATATCTTCCTCGCTCATATAGCGCATCCACATCGGTGTTTCGTTCTTGTCTCCCTCTTCCGGCTCCTCTTCAGGCTCTTCGGCACGCCCGTCAGCATCTTCAGATTCTATCTCCGCCCTGCTCTTTTCCTCACCTTCCTCCAGATCTCCAGTCGTCTCCGCTTCGGCCGTATCTTCATCTTCGATATCAGCGGTCTCCTTGTCATCCGTTAATTCCGACTCGTCTTTCTCTTCCCTCTCCAACCCAGTAAATCGGGCATTGAGTGAATTCTCATCCAGTTCATCCTCAGGCTCTTCGGACCCGGCCTTTTCCGGTTCTACGGAATCTTCTTCATCTACAAAACCGGTATTTAGTGTATTTTCCCGGTTGGAATCGCCTCCGGATTGTTCCTTTTCCCTGCCAACCGGAGACTCATTCACTTCTTCCTCTTCAGATTCAGATGCGGACACTTCTTTAGATTCAGCAACCGGACTTTTTTTCCTTTTGGGCTGCTGGCCGTTACTGGATTGCGCCTTATCCGGGCGTTCTTTTTTACTGCGAGGCTGATCATCAAACAAATTTGACTGTTCCTCTTCATACCCCTCAAAATCGAGCGAATCCGGCGAAGATAATACCTCGATAAGCTCAGCACGGGTTAGTACATCATTCATCAGATCAAATTGACGCGAGAGTCGCGGGCGTCCTTTATCCTCGAAGAACAGTCGTAAGAGGTTGGTATCAATTTCACCCTCCAATAGCTGAAACAGCGGCTCCAACATCTGAGCCCAGTTCAGGGGGGAATATTGCGAAACCAGCTTTTCATCGGCCTGTCGCACAATCTTTCCACACCGTTCTTTGGTCAGGGTATCAAGCTCTTTCTTTTGCATATAGCGGGGAATGAGCGAGGCAAAATGGCGATAGACAACAACCGACCGAATATTGGTTAAAACCTCATCCGCGCTCAATTCATCATTGGTCCCAAAAATGATGGTGGGAATATTTTTTCGGGGTTGTACCAGCATTTCAACTACATCTGCGACGGCTGTTTCAATCACGGTTTTAGCATAACTCGCCGGCAAACGGGCTTCATCATGGATGGCTTGCACAAAATGCTGCCAGGCTTGCTGCACGGCCTCCGACTGCGTATTAGCCCAGTCCGTTTTGGGGATATTCATGGATTCCGCCAGATTCCGCTCGAGCTCTACTTTAATCCGGCGAATAATAAAGGACGGGAAAGACCAGTTTCGCAGTTCATCCAGCCGGTAGTACTGCTCATTATCCGGCAGGCGATCGATGAGTTTTTCCGTTATTTGCTGAACCGTTTGCTGCATAAAATTTTTGGGAAATATATTATCTACGGACTGGCAAAACAACCAATTTAGGAGTCAATATGTGAAATCCTTCGAAGCTTTTGAAATATCAATTTCTTGATCGCCAGTTGGTAGTCTTTCCTAATTCTGCCTGTAAATAAATTCTTCTTAAAATTTTTAAAGAATGCTTCCTTGATGATTCGTAATCAGGAGGATGATTAGCCATGAGTCTTATGCTCAGAATATCCATTCAAATAGCATTCAAAAAGTTAACCCAAATATAACACTCTGCTTTTTCAATACTCATTACTAAAGCAAAAAAGATAAGCCTCATTATTCCCTGGGCATCTCCCCGGTTTGGGGTTGGCATTTGTCCTGAAATTAATTTACACCTGTACACAATGGGGACTCTGGTTTATTCTGTCAGCGTGAATTTGAACATTTAATTCCTCATCTTTACTCTCTTTTTTCATTGGGATGTTGCTAACGCTCCTTACCTTTGCTCTATGATTGAACTAAGCGTTAAAAATCTACAGAAGTCGTTCGGCCACAATACGATCTTCTCGGAAATTTCTTTTTCCCAGGAAGGGACTTCCCTTGCCATTGCCGGCTCCAACGGTGCCGGCAAATCTACTTTTCTGAAATGTCTGGGAGGATTACTGCGTCCGGACCGGGGCAGCATACAGTGGCGGAAAAACCAAGCTGATCTGCCAATAGAAGAAGTAAATAAAAAGATGGGGTACGCAGCGCCCTATATCAATTTATACGACGAACTGAGTTGCGAGGAAAACCTCGATTTCTTATCCCGTATTCGCTCCACTCCCGTAAAACAGGCTACTATCCAAAACTGGATTGCCAGGATGCAACTTTCCCATGTTAGTAACCAACCCTTCGGAAAACTTTCCACGGGACAGCAGCAGCGCCTGCGATTAGCGGCAGCCCTTTTCCACGATCCGCACATCCTGATGCTGGATGAGCCCGGCTCCAATCTGGACGAAGAGGGACGTTCGCTGATCGAAGAGGTAGCTGAATCTTTTCAGCAGCAGGACAAGCTTCTTATTATCGCATCTAATGATCCGAATGAGCTGGAACTGTGCAAGCAGATATATTCTATAGAACGGCAGTCTTTCCAATAACGAAGCATGTTTTATTCCGTTTCACAACGCTCTCCCTGACAGCACTCATGAACATTGATACCGCAATTCGCACACTGCCCGTGTCCATGCACCCAAACCAAAGAGGCCTTTGCCCCGCAATAGGCACAGGTTCGGACCTTTTGATTCTGATTACCTGAAATTTTAGAATTATTCTTACTCATGTCTGCTAACTGCCAGTCACTTCTTCATATGCTACGCCGAGATTGTCGGCTAATGTCCAGAAATCCGCATACAAAAAGTTCTTGAACCCTTCCATCACTTTCAAGTCGGTAATTTCTTCCTTGGATTTACCTTGATCCACACCCTTTTTTACATATTCGATGATTGCAGAAAGATAGCTTTGCATCACTCTCAGGTCTTCTCGGGTACCGGTAACGCCGAACTCGGGCTTACCGTGTCCAAAAATGTATTGCGCATCCGCCGGATACTCATCCGCTACTTCATCCAAAATCTTAATCCAGTTCATCATGGAAGCGCCGGCTGGTCGATCGGTGTAGGGATTCATCCGGTTGAATACCAGATCTCCCATGTGCACCACATTGGTCTTTTCAAAGTAGATCACCGAATCGCCACCAGTATGTCCGGGACCGTAGTAACGAGCATGCACGGTTTCGTCCCCAATATCGGTTTTCCAACGTTCCTCATAGAGTGAGGTAGGAAAAGCCGTATTAGGCCCTCCCTCACTTTTTTCATTGGCCTGTTTCATCAAGTCCGGTACATTTTGGTGCGCAACCATTTCTTGAGCCACGCCTTCTAACACCGGGTTGCCGGAGGTATGGTCTCCGTGATGGTGCGTATTAATAAGCAAATTGAGCGGATGGTCCGACCGTTCTTTGAGGCCATTCAGGCAATGTCGTACAGTTTCGGGATACTGGGAATCGATAATAACCATGGCGTCATCCGCCGCCAGCCACCCGATAGTACCGCCTCGCTCGGTGAAATATCCCACATTACGCCGCATGGTAGTAAAATTCCCCTCAGCGCGAGTCCATAAACGATTAAACGGTAATGCCGCTCCGGCAGCGGCCAATGAAGTGCGAAATAAAAACTGACGACGATCCATAACGATTGGATTTATGAGAATTGAAAGTGTCCAATCATAAACCCTCTCCGCCCCAAATCATTCCTAGACTTGCATGTCGTCGCGGATCAACAACAGGATTGCCGCATGCGGACAGATGAGGTATTTCTCATTTTCAAATTCGATTTCGTGGGTCTGGTCTTTCAGAAAGATCGCCAAATCCCCTTCCTGGGCCTGCATTCCTATATATTTTGTTTCGCTGGTGTCTTTCCATGCCTCATCCACCTCGTTGGATGGAATAGGATATCCCGGCCCGGTTTTAATCACATAACCGCTATGGATGTCAGCCTTTTCTTTTACGGTAGCCGGAAGCACCAATCCGCTTTTGGTTCGGGTTTCCATATCCCGCGGCTTGATAAGCACACGATCACCAACTACAATAAATTTTTCAACGGAATTGAGATATTCTTGAATCATCGATTCTGTTTATTTCGTGAAACTAATTTAAAACGTTCAAAGTTAACTGCTTTGTATAACAATCTGAATAAAAGATTCTCTCCCAAATACTCCTAATTATGGATGTAGCTGACAAATTATGTGTGGTCACGGGCGCAAATTCAGGCATTGGCAAAGAAACCGTTCGTGCACTGGCGCGCCAAAAAGCGTATATCGTTATGATTTGTCGCAACCGTGAGCGTGCTGAGGCCGCCAGGAATGAAATTATAAGTGACACCGGGCACACCGGAATCGAAATTATACTAGCAGACCTGGCCCATCAACATGATGTGCGATCGGCCGCAGGCGAAATCGTTAAACAATTTGAGGCCGTTGATATACTCATTAATAATGCGGGTATTATTGCCGATCAACGCCGGGAAACCCCGGAAGGCATTGAACGCACCCTGGCTATCAACCATCTCGCCCCTTTTCTGTTGACAAACTTGCTGCGTGATCAGCTGCAACACGCCCCTGAAGCTCGCGTTATTACTGTTTCTTCGGAAGTACACAGGATGGGAACCGGTGTCTTTAATCCCGATGACCTGCAGCTCAAAGAAAACTATTCACCGATGAAAGCCTACGGCGTTTCCAAGCTTTGCAATATTATGTTCACCCATGAGCTGGCCAAACGATGCGAAGGCACCTCCATCACCGCGAACTGCCTGCACCCCGGAGTCGTTCGCACACAGCTTGCGGAAGAGGCAAACTGGCTGATGAAGCTCTTTTATCTGGTTGGCAAACCGTTTATGCGTTCTCCGAAATCAGGAGCCGAAACAAGTATATACCTGGCTACTTCCGATGAAGTACAATCGACCAGCGGCAAGTACTTCAAAAATAAGCGAGAGGCTGCACCGGCATCTATTGCTTATGACGACTCGGTTACCAGCCGGCTATGGCAACGAAGCCTTGAACTAACCAATCTATCCGAAGACGAAAAATCGTTTTAGGCGCACTTTTTTAGTTCTCCAGATAAGGTCATCGACGCGATCGGCAGAAATGGAAGCGCCCTCTTCATCGGCCTTCTCTTCGGCCGGTACAGAACTGACTTTGGTTTCATCCAGATCCAAGTGATTCAGAAACAGTTTAAGCTGCGAGCGGTCGTAGTGCGAATAGCGATTCTCGAGCGCTTTCACAATTTGAGGCCATAATTCCGGCCTAGCGGACCATTCAATCCCGAGACCAATGGCATTTTCCGGAGCATTTTCTTCCAGGCAGACATTCAGGCACTCTTCAATACTGGACGGGGAGGGTTCATGACGAAGCAACTTGGGACCCAGATCATCTTCAGTGGCTTGCGGAAAAAAAGCTTTCCACATCTGATTAGTATAAGGATGATGGTAATACACTTCGTATTTTTTGGAATCCTTGCGCAACTGCCTCATCTCATTGATCAGGGCTATTTGCTTGTCATGGTCGATGATATACATGATAACCTATTTCATTCTTACTACTGTTCTCCATATTGAGGTACCTCTCCTATCTCCTCTTTTTACTGGAACGTGAATTTTGAGAAGTACATAATTTTTACCGGCTGCCCGTCTTTTTGTTCCGCTGGGGATGGACAGAGCTATCAAAATGATTGCCAAACTTGCCTCTCTGTCCGTACAATGTCAATCTAGTATAGAAAATTCTAAGATTTTAAAATCCATTTATTCTGTTGCAATCGAATCTGGAAACCCGCATACTGTGATTCAGCTGTTTCGTTCATCAATGAAAACAGTAGCTTATTTTTAGTCGCTTTATGAGATGCATTTATTTCGCAAGTCTATTTAACTCCTTGCCCTGGCGGCAATCCCATACCCTTCGTTTTTTAGGTCTAGTGGGATTACTTGTTTTACAGCCTATTTCAATGGCCCTGGCCCAAAATTCATTTGAAAAAGGACGAACCTATTTTGAGCAGCGAGCCCGCGGAGCCGAATCTCACCAAGCCCATCCCGAATATATCGACAAAGCCATCGATGCTTTTGAACAGGCAATAGCCGAAGATATTGAGCCCCAAAAGTCAGCAGAATACCTGCTACGCGCATACTACTTTAAGGGAATGTTCACAGGACTGTCGGAAGACGCCCAAAAAAATATCTATAATAAAGGACGTGATCTCGGAGAAAAGATGACTGAGAAATATCCTGATTCGGTACCCATCAAGTTTTGGTATGCTGCGAATCTCGGGCGCTGGGCCAAAGTATTCGGATTTGTAAATGCGGCCACCAATGGCATTGCAGGGAAAGTGCGTCAACTGTCCAAACAGATCATTAACCTGGATCCTACCTATCAGGGCGGGGGCGGATACCGTATTCTGGCACAGGTCAATTTTCATTCTCCCAATATACCACTGCTTATGGGATGGCCGTCAGACAAAAAAGCTCTAAATCTCATTGAGAAAGCGATGGATGTCGCCCCGGAACATCCGACCAACCGCATGCTCTATGCTCAGCTGCTGCTGGAATTTGATCGGAAAGAACAGGCAAAAAAAGAATTACAAGGGATATTAGATCTGAAACCGCGTCCCGACTACCTGATCGAAGACCGTTATGTACAGTATCGGAGCCGTAAGCTTCTGGAAGAAAAATTTTAATCAGCGTAACAGCTGCAGCATAAACCCTATTACTTCGCGGCTGATCCCGGCATCTTTAAGGCGTCCGTTTACCTCGACCTGCTTACCTTCGCCTTTCTGTAACGGCCCCGAATAAAGAAAGGAAACCTGGCGATCCGTGTTGGGATTTTGAAGGGTTACCTCAATATCGTAATCTGCCGAATCTTCCAAAGCCTTTTCCAGATCAAGGGTGAATAAAAAGTCGAGAATCGGATCCTTAAACCCACCTCCGGTATCGATCGTAGAAAATTCGAGATCGATCGGCTGTTTCTCCGGTAAGGAGATCGGAGTTCCATCGATAGTGCAACGAGCAAGATGCGCCTGCGTTTTAATTTTCATATGGTAATTAAAGGATTAAGTGAACCTGAATTCATCAACCTTTGGGCTTCCTTTCCAAGCCTCAGGAAATGATTACCGGCTCAGGCAAAGATGATCGGCAAAATAACCAATTAATTTTGATCTATTAAGTTCTGGGACAAGAATGATTATCAATACAACCAAAAGAAATTGACCTTTGGAACATTATTAATTCATTCCCATCTAAGCCAATGAGTGAAAATTAATGTTAAACGTATTTATGAAAAAGTATTTACTGCTTTTATCACTGGTCCTTTTAACTATTATTTCCACAAAAACAGCAACAGCGCAGGATGGATTTTTCTCCAATGCCCGCACACTTGAAAAAGGGACGTTTGCCATTGGCCTGCAACCGGTTATACTTACCTCCCAAGGCGACATGCTATTTATGGGCCGGGCCTCCTATGGTCTTAGCCACGGATTGACAGGCCATCTTAAAATTGGACAACAGGATGACCAAACCTACATAGGCGCACACTTTGAAAACAATCTGGCTTCTGAACCTCGAAGTGTCTTTTCGGTCGCCTTGCTGGGTGGTATATACTCCTATGATGATATTGGCTTAAAAGCAGGACTAAATATCAGTAAGAATTTTCATCCTCTGAGCCTGTACGCCGGATTTAATTATCAACCCCTGTTTGCATCTAATCGAACGATCAATGCGTTTCTTGTTCCCGTTGGCCTGGATCTGCATGTTAAAAGAGGAACTCTTGACCTAGTTGTTGAGGGGGATATTCCGGTTAATGATGAAGCAGAATATCTGGAAGCTATTACTTTCGGAGCACGCATCTATTTGAACTAAAAAAACAGACCCAATAGCTAACTCCAAGCTTACAGAATGGCTATAATATTTGCCAATATCTCTTTGGGGGATGACAGGCTCTTGTTAGTCGGAAACTGGAAAGCTGATCTTAAATTCAGTCCAACCATTTTGGTTTACTTCGATCTTGCCTTCCAGCTGATCGGTCAGCGTTTGAATCAACGTTGTTCCCAATGATTCACCGTTTGTGATTGAAAAATTGGCGGGGAGACCTTTTCCATTATCGGCAACTGAAATTGTTGCGGTATCTTTTTCCTTTGTCAGAGTTATCTTAATGTCTCCCTCGTGGATATCAGGAAAACCATGCTTATAAGCATTACTCAGCAATTCGTTAATAATAAGTCCCAGCGGCACCGCTTTTTCAATATCCAGCCGGAAGGGTTCAATATCTCTGCGTAATCTGATATCCTTTTGTGAGGAGTTAAACGTTTTAAAAAGTACATCCGAAAACTCCTCGATATACTCCCGGACTTCGATATCTGTCAACGTTTCGGTCTGGTATAGCTTCTCATGAATCTTAGCGATAGACTGAATTCGAGCCTGGGTATCTTCAATCAATTCATCAACAGATTCTACGGGCTGAAATTTTTGCAATTCCAAGATGCTTGCGATGACAGCAAGATTGTTTTTAACTCGATGATGCATCTCTCGCATCAACGTATCCCTTTCCTCCAAAGCCTGAGTAAGTTCGTTGGTTCGGGCCTTAACCTGTTTTTTCAGCAGCATTACCCATCCCCCAACAATTATCAGGATAGCCCACCCCACTGCAAGACCAACATTTCGATATTGTTGAGGAAGACCGGAATATTTTATGTCTTCGGGTGTCCGGGGAAGTACTTCATAAATCGTTTTGTTAAAATAGTCAGAATTATATTTCTCCACGATCCCTTTTATACGAATATGATCCCCCACGCTAAGTATGTCGAAATCGAAATCCGAATAATTGGTATTGGACCGGGATACAAAAGCGTAAAGAGAATGATCAGATGAATCTATTGGTGAGATGCGCAGCATGGCCATCGTGTTGCCAAAATTTTTCTGCGTGACAATAGCCTTGCCCTCTGCCAACATTCCAGAATACTTTTGCGGTTCTTCAAATGCCTTGTCGAGAGAAATGGGATTTGGGACCCGTTTCTCTTTGGTTTCAATAATGCTATATGATTCAACCATTACTTCCGGTTTCCCCGAATAAAGCTGAAGCTTACCGGAAACTACCAGGCTGTCTCCCAAACCTATCTGATGTTTCAGGGTATCGGAAAAAACCAGTATCCCTCCAGTGCGATCCTGTACATACACCATCAGGTATTCATCGTCAAAAACCGAAGAAGCAACGCTGGCCCGACCGCTGATTCGTACATTTTGCCCGATAAGATCGGCTTTGCCATCTCCGTTTTTATCCAAAAGAATTTTCGAAATGGGGCTTATACTTGTTGTATCTCTCCCGGCTGCTTTTGCTGTTACCGAATTAAATACACCCAATGAGAAAATGCACAAGAACAGAACATAGAGTCCTATGCTGTAAATCCCAGCCTTTGCCGTATTGTTCATACTGACTTACCTAAATATATGCCGTAGCAGATAATTTGTCAGTGAAGATACTCAAATCACACCAGACATTATAAATTTTTAATATTGAGGGCAGGGGCATTAAAAGGAGACTTATCTATTCTCTCAACCATTAACTAAATTCGCATTTAAATTACAATACAAGATCTATCAAGATGATCGGCCTTACTCAACGAACCGGCTTTGTTTTGCGCCTCATTCTCGATAACAATGCGATAACAATTGGTGCGCATAGCCCCACCTAAACAACAGAAAGGCACTTTTCAGAAACAAAAAAGGCCCTTCAATAGCCATAAACAGCCATCAAAGAGCCTTAAAGTCGGGACGACAGGATTTGAACCTGCGACCCCACGACCCCCAGTCGTGTGCGCTACCGGACTGAAATCGGCCTCAGAAACCTGTTACGCCATTTTTCTCACATTCCGAAAAGCGGAGAATAGCAATGGCGTAGCAGTCACTGCAGTTTGCCACTACTTTATGTTATAAATTGAAATTTTATCCAAGAGTTTATCTCTAAGTAAATCCACATCTTCCTTACCCTTCTCGGTCAGTCCTCCTTCTAGCAAATTTTCAAGTGCTGATACACAAAGATTAGGGCAGGCAGTAAACAAGGTATCCGCAAACAACTTTAAACTGGAGGGACTCAAAATTATTGGGTCTTTTAGATCATCGCGTTCTAAGACATATAAATCATCACCTTCATTGATTCTATCACCAAACCGATCGGTTATTGTCGCTAAGGCCTCCGCAAGTGTAAAGCTACCTTTTTTAGTTTCCGCCTTCCAACCACTATCAAGATGTAAAACAGAATTTAAAACAAGAGAAGTTCTACTATTAAACCATGACTCGAGAATCATGTACTTTTTGTCGTCATTCCAATTTTCCATTTTTCGTATAAGTTAAACTAAAGTTACTACTAAATGGTGGTTGGCACGCTGTCGTTGACATGCTGACACAGTTAATATATCAATCCGGGTCTTATTTCAAAATAGAAAAGCCCAGCTTCTCAGCCGGGCTTCTGTACTCCAACTATGGCTTTGTAAAACCTACTAATCCCAGTCCACAGAAGTATCCAGATCGGTGTCATAATCATAGGTACTGGTTTCAGTACTCGTGTCATTATGATATCGCGTTTCGCCGGTTCCGTAATTATAGTAAGTACCCGTAGACTTATCGTACTCCCAGTAATTGGAATCGGAATCATAACCGCTCATATCGCCGTCAGATTCAATGTTGGTTTGCCAGGTTGATCCCGTATCGAGATTATACCCGTCAACCGTAGTTGTACCGCTGGCGTCGGTACTCCAGCTATAACTGTTCCCTGATTGCCAGTCATAAGTGCTTCCGTAATCTACCTCATAAGTATCCAGCGAAGTGGAAGTATCGTAATCATAAAGATCAGACGACTGTCCGAACCCCGCAACCGTAATCCCGATGAAAAGCAGAAGTGTAAATAGGAACTTAATGTTTAAGCGTCTCATGCAGATGATGTTTAATTAGAATGTAAGTTACCCTCAAAATGCCGGCGAGTATTTCCAACTGCAAGTTAGGATCAATTAATCAGTCATAGAATCCAACTCTTGCAAACCGTTTTCAAGGAGATCATGGAACTTCTTAACATCTGATCGCTCCTCAAATTTATACATATACTTTAGGTCACCCTCACCAATAATAAGCGATCCGGATGACCCGTCCGCAGTTAGGTTAAAATTAACCTGAATGGTAGGTAAATCGGCCACTACAGCTTCACTATTCTTAAAAATTCGGTGTTCTGGTCTATGAGTAAACTCAAAGAAATAACCGTCCTTCTCATTAGTTTCCACATTCCATTTATGCAGAATCACCTCCAAACTCTTGATCAAGTCCTGAGCCTTATCCGGATGAATAGTTGTAGAATAGGTTGCGTCCCCGTTATTGAACGGGTTTATTTTATTAATACTGCAAATAGCTAGTAGCTAAATCACTTAACTACTGTAAACTCAGCATATACATACTCCCCTTTGGGTACCAAATTTAGATCTAGAATCCCGGCCCCATCATAGCTTTGCACTACACTGGCAATTTCTGACATAATCGATTCCAGGTTAATATCCTCCTCCACATAAAAATTTAGATTCTCATCATAAACGATAGTTTCATTTTCAAACTCTCCCTGATACTCATCAATTGGAACAAGACGCTGATCTCTCGTTAATGTAATATCAGCTAAAATCTCTAAACCTTCAGTATTATGTATACCCTTTTTATACACTCTTAAGCCTCTCGATCTAATTGGAGAGTAGTCGATTTTGTAACCTTTAACACCAGTGTAATTTTCTTTTTTTACCAGATACGGGCTTTGTTTTATATCTTTCAATACATATAAAAAATCCTTAATAGCTTTTCCTACCCTTCGTTTATATTCATTAAAATTGTTTATTGTGAAATCCGCAAAATTGGAGACGTAACCTACAGCGTGACTTTCATCAAAATCTTCTGGGGACTTGTTTGCTTCTAACCTGAATACTATGTGTTCAACGCCATTGCTAATTATGAAAGCATACATTTTATTTTCATTCCACAATGGGACGCCTTTTTCAACCTCACGATTTCCCACTGTTAGATTTTTAACAGTTCGAAAATCCTTATAGTCATCAAGTTTGAGGAAAGCCTGTAACTTATTTAAGAATGATCTGGCCTTGTTTAATGACAAGACTACAAAGCCTTTTTCGTCTGGTGTATTAAGTTCAACAACACTATAGTGAACCTCCCTCCTACCAACTCTGAACTTTTTTAGCTCCATAAACATCGTTGTCTGTCCATAATCATATAGCTTTAGATCAGCTATTGTTTTACTCATAATTAGATTATTATCAGCAGCTAGACTATCAGCATTCTCATAATCTTGTTGAGCAAAAGCAGGAGTTGAAATAAATAGAATTAAAATGATGAATAGATAGAAACGAAAACTAGAATTCATTACTAGCAGTTTAATTTGGATGTATAAAGTATGCTTTGTTAAAGAGTTTTAAACGTGTTATTAATTTTATTACGACATAAAATGCGTTGAGAGCTGGTGGTGCCTTACAAACCTACAAATTCAGGATCTGTTTCTTTTTGCTGGTAAACTCTTGCTCGGTAAGTATTCCTTTTTCTTTTAGATCAGCCAACATTTCTAAATCCTTGAAGAGTGAGAAATCGCTATCATTATTCGTCGAAGGAACATGATCATAGTCGTTAACATTTTTCTCTTGTTGCAAAGCAGCCTCTCTTTCCAAATTTCGTTCATACTTTTTGGGATCTTCTCCAAATTCATTTTCTCCCGGAGTACCCTCTTTCAATAGAAGGTAAACTCCAAAAATAATATTAACAGCCGGTACCAGGCTTAGCAAAATATACCAGCCACTCATGTTAAGATCATGCAGTCTTTTTACAGCCTGAATCACCACCAAAATCCCACATCCAATGGAGATGCCCACCCAAAATATCAAGTCAATTTTATGATGGCTGGTAGTGCTTGCAAAAATGCTTATAAGAGCAGGGATTATACTAAGCGTTATCATCCTTGAGAAATAGGTTTTGCGGCGAATTCTTCCTTCAAAAGAGAAAAAATCATCTTCGTTATTTATCTGTGGCTTCTCATTGTCTTCTTTTTTCTCAGAAAATGTCTCTCTTCTAATAGTCTTGGATATTTCTTCTACCGAATTACCACAATCCAGGCACTCAGTATCAAGTTCGAAAATTTCTTGCCCACATTTATCACATTCAAAAAATGTGTTTTGATCCTTAATAACTTTAATCCTTCCCATATAAGTGGATATTTAATTTTTCTGAGCTCAGTTAAAGCAACTGATACTTCGATTTCTGTCTTAATTAGCTTCAATATTTGTAATTAAATTGTCTCTAAACGCCCTCTTGATTAATGATTTCAATTTTATACTATCAGTCGTATTTGTCATAAAAATCCAGGCTATTCAGCATCAGCTGAAAAACGGGTGCGAAATGCTCAAATCTTGTTTGAATTTTACCGTTGTTTTCAGCCTTTCTTTGGGAAACCATAAATGTAATATGAACCATCTTTCCATCTTCTACCATCGTGAAGCCTAATCCATGGGTATCCATTTCAATACCGGTCCTGCTAATAGTACCGGTAAACTCGCCCCAGATGGTAGGTTTGTCGGCAAGTCTTACATTACCCTGATCAATCGTACTGATACCCTCATCAAAACCATCCCAGATATTTTCATCAGCAAGTGATAGAATATCTTCTTCAGTGAACTGGCCATCGAATTCCTTCGATAAATCCTTTATTACTAAAAGTACTATTTCTAACCCATGTCCATTCTTACTGATGAATTTTTGAACGACATTAGGGCGACGGCCTTCTTTAGGCTTCCAGCTTGCGGGATACTCGATTGCCAAATCTACTCCTTTGGCCTTAGGAGAATTCAGTGATCTATACTCCTTGGTATAACCATCACTGAATATCAGCCTTGGGTTGCTGATATACTTCGGATGATACATGAGAATTGTCTCAAGGACCGGAGAAGGTAATTTTCCCTGCACTCTTTCCTGAAGCTGGTTAATAAATTGCTCAGCATCATTTTTTGTAATTGATGCATAATCTATTTTTTCGCTTACCATACCTCTGGCCTGTTCTTTCCATTGACTCCAGTCAGATATTTGTGGTGATAGAATCTTATCAATATTATTGAAAGACGCACCAAATTTGGAATTAAATCTTGTGTCAAGAGTATACAATTGGGCTGCAAGTTCCGGAAAAACTTCGCTTAGAACCTCAACACTTTTATCCTGACCGATTTTATACCCTTGGGTATAATAAATGTCCTTTACAATATCCTCTCTCAAAGACGGTGCTTTGGCATCAAACGTACTGTTGTTTTCGAAACCAAAAGAAGATGGCCATTTCTGAGCTTTTTCTACAGATGGACCACTGCTCCCTTCAAAACCACCGCTTATTAAGCCTATCACTATTAATGACCCTAAAATAGAAAGGATGACAAAGCTGGCTCGCGTAATCGTCTTTGAAGCTACATAATCCTCCTTACTCTGAATAGGCCCAACGGTGAATGTTCGATCTTGTGGATCTGATTCAAGAGATTCCTGTTTTGGCAGCGGGGGCGGAGAAGCTTTAACTTTGGGAAGCGGCGGGGGTTGTTGTTCTTCATCTGGTAAAGGCGGCGGCGAAAGTGATTCTTCCTCTCTCTTTTTCAGAAGGCTACCAAGTTTCTCCCAATCAGAAAATCCTTCGCTCCAAATTTTTGACTTTTTATCTAACTCAGCTTCTTGATATAGGTCAAGAATCCTGTCCCAGTCAACAGGGCCCACTGCTTTACCTTGCTTAAAATAAAACCATTTTCTGCTCATAACCTCACCTTGATGGCGTCTCATTACATAACATCGGTAAGTAGCTAACCTTTTAAGCGGCTTGAGCTACTCGATCTTTGGGATCTTCTCCATATTGATTCGGGCCCTGCGTACCATCCTTAAATAGGATGTAGAGTCCGAAGATAAAGTTCACAAAAGGAACAAAGGATATTAGCCACAGCCAGCCGCTCAGGTTTATATCATGCAATCTCTTAACAATCTGAATTGCGGCTATGATACCACAACAGATAGTTATCAGAGCTAAAAAACCAATTAAGCCATTCTCAGCAGAACCTTCCGAAAGTACACTAAAAAAAACTCCGGGTATTGATAATAAAAGTATTCGAACGAAGTAATCCTTTCTGCGCAGCCGACCTTCAGGCGAGAAAAAAGTTTCTTCCTGAGAATCAATACTAGCATTACTATCAATGGTATTAACCTCAGACGATTGATTTGAGGGTTTGTTTATAGCATTAATATCTTTCAGCTTTTTCCATTCATCCATACCTTCCGTCCACATTAATGTATCAGCTGTAATTACCCGCTGTTCTATTAGGTCATATACATCGTATTTTTCGATTGGTCCTATTTGCTTATCCTCGTTTGCGTAAAACCACTTTCCCATTGTTATACCCCGATGTTTAGATAATATTAGTTTAGTAAAATTTTTCGGTACAGCTATTAAATAATTTAAGACTCTCTTGTCTTAGTCTTAAGCAGTTTGATGAATTTATTTATAAACAGCAATTACAAAAAGAAAAATATCTCCTCAGACGTTAGAGATTAAAACTAACTTAATGAATAGTTATGGCTATAAGATTGAATTGCGGTTTCAATAGCTTCAGCGGTCTCCATCAGTTGCTCTGCGATGCTTCCAGGGCTTTCCGACTTTAAACCAAACTTATTAGTCTGACAATTACTATAGTTTTCAACTTCTTCATCTTTTAAACAGTAAGCGCAAGTATAAAACTTCTTGCTACCAACCATTTTAGATACCTCATTAATTGGAAAAGATGAATCAAATTCAGAATTCAAGAAGTCACCAATCTGTTTCAAGTGCTCCACATCTTCAATTGAGTAAAAATCCTTTCTTATAGTACATAATCTCAGCCCTCGAAATCTTCTTATATGACTCTCATCCCTGAGAAGTTGATCAATAAGCTGGTAATTAAACCAGTTACGTTTAGATAAGCTATTACCCAATAAATCCCAGTATGTAGCTCGTATTTTTTGGATGTCTCCAAGCAAAAACTGTTCAATAAACCGGATTGGAATATTTAAAATATGATTTTCAAGATCATCAATAATAACTTCAACTGATTTTCGTAAGATATTTATTGAAATCTTTTCATCCCAGAGATCATATTCCGAGATGTTATTTAAGCTTACCTCTCGAACAATATCATCTGTCTCGTCAATTCTTTTTCTAAGCCGATTCCTGACTTTATGATACTCTACATCCTCTATAGGTATTTCATCTACGGTATAACTGTCATGTTCATTCTGCAACATTGAATCCTTTAGCTTTACAGCGGATCCATAAACATTCAACATGAACATTGACTTTCCGCCACCACTTAATTCATCTAAATCAATTCTCAAAGAGATAATAGCATTACCTCCCCGCTCTTTAACTTGAGATTCAATCCTGCTAAAAGCAGCAGCCTTCATCTTATCGATATCTTTGCTATAACCTTTTGTTTCTCCACCGAAAAGATCGCGATAGCTTGCAAATACATCTCTGAAGATATTAGCTCCAATCACTATATGTGAATCTACGACACCTAAGTGTTTCTCAATTTCTGTATATGGAATGTTATCAGAACTAGTAATTAAAATTTTGTCATCGTTTTTCATTTGGATCCTTAAATGTATTTTTCTCTAATATCCCTGTTGGCTCATATTTAATTCTTTCGGTAGCCATTCTTTACAAACTCTTCGAAATCCTTTGTAACCCTTAGGCTTCTAAAATCATCATGCGTCTGTATTCTTTTAAAATTTGTATAGCCCGTTTCCACGGCTCTCTCTATATAATCCATTGATTCATCACAATTACCCATCTTAGCATAATTGTGAGCCAGCCCGATCAATACTAACGGTGAGTTGGGTTGCAAGCCATTGGCAACCTTCAGATTGTTTACAGCACTTGAAAAGTTTCCTCCAAGATAATCCGTCCGGGCACTGTCATAGAACTGTTTAGCTTCTCCAAAAATACTCCCGCTCTCGTTTAACTCTTGCCTGGATCCCCGTTTCTTTTTATCCGATGCAAGCACAATCAGTATTCCAATTAAAGGGGTGAAGAAGAGTGAAATAAAGAAAGAAGGGAAAAATCCGATTTCTCTTTTTCCACCTTGGTTTGCGATAATCAAAGCTAAAACAAAAAATGCTACTACTAGAACAAATGCTCCCATGATGTTTAACTCCATGCAATAAGTTATTAGTTAAATTCAATCCATGAACACCGATCCACTTGGAACTGATACTAAAATTCTTAATCCAACTCAGTAATTCTGATTACTTGTTTTTCGCATGCATAATCAAAAATGTATGGATCTTGTAATGAGGCTTCTAATACACCTCTAGCTGAATCCTTTTGAGCATGTCTTAAAATAAATGAGCTTGCCATCAAAATACCCAGTGGCATCCACCAACTCAGAAAGAAGAAAGAAACAAGGCCTAAAATTATTCCACCGAATCCACAAGCCCTGATATTTGCTTGCCTTGCTCTCAGATTTCTTGGCATTAGAATAGGATCTTGATACATAAAACCTGACTCATTATGATCGATATGAATCTTAATCTGGTTCGACTTATACTTTTGAACAAATTCTGAGTGGTTCATATTAAATAATCAATTCTTTAAAGATTTAAATCGGTATTACATAATTATCTCAACACATTAGATAACCTTATTTAAATACCTTTCGACAATCCTCCATTTATTTTCAGTAGTGCCCCAATTATTTTCTCCAGGTATATTATTAAATCTAAAATCTGGTAGCATATCCCTTACATAAGCATCTAAATGGATTTCAATAAAACTGCGTTGCTTAACCTGATAAGATACCGCAGCAGCATAACACGTCGGATCTTCATGCTTTTCCTTGAACATTTTTCTCAATTCACCATTTAACATCTCTTCTCCTCCTGGATCCATAAACCTATTTAGGGGCGGATTTTCATAATCTTCGATCCATAAGTCTTCATATCTCCCCAATAGTTTACCCCAACAATCACCCGCATCGAACGCTTTCAGTATAATGTCAACAACAAAGTCCCAAGAGGACTGAATACCGATAGTTATGCTATCAGCAGGGAAATCAAAGATTTGGGCATTAAAATCAAACCCATTAGAACAAAAGAGTTTCTGCAGAAAAAAATAATCAACCTTCTCATCCTGAAGATCTTTAGTCATAGCCAAGAGCTTTGGAGCCATAAAATCAGTAATCCAAAAATAAAGTCTCTCCTCTGAAGGAATTGTTAATGCTTCAAATGACATGCTAATCGCTGTTCCTGGTGCATAACCATACCAGCTCAGGAATATCATGCCATCGGTATCTGAATTTGAAAAAAGTTCACTTATCTTATCTGAATACTGTTTTTGACAAGAATAGAACTCAACGGATTGGAATTTAATTTTCTCACTCCAAGTGATATCGAGTTCTTCAGAACTGCTTATCCAAGGCTCTTTTCCCATCTAGACAATAATTTTTATGCCTGTATTTAACTCTGTCAACTTCCATTGAAGTGCAGAAACTGCAAAAACAGAGGAAAGTCGCACACCCCTCCAGTCTTTTCCTGGACATTCTCCATCTATGAAGCTTACATATCCTAACAGGTGATCCAAATCCAGATCATCCAGAACCACCGATTTTGGACCTAGATCCAAATCCTCAAGCATATGATACACTTTACCGCTGGGTGTACCTCCTGGAGGTCCGTTTAGCCAGTGGTCAAGAACAAGTTCAGGGTCAGCTTCCTTATCAAGATCATCCATCGACATTCCCATATCCTCGACAAAAATTTTAGGGTCTACACCAACATACACTTCACTAAATTCTCTCCAGGTCATTTGAGGTGGGCTGCCCTTTTCTATTGTCTCAAGGTGATACGATCCCCAGCATTCTATAGCTTCAATCACATTCTCAATTTTTCGAGGGTAAAAAGGCTCTAATAAGGGTTTCCCAGAAACTTCAAAAAAAGCTTTAATCTGATTGATAATCTTTACCGGTATGTTAGGCGATAAAAAGTAGGTCATTCTGTAGATGTATTTTGAGAGACAGAATAAATCTTCGGCAAATTAGAAGCAACAACTTTATATTGTTTTGTAAACTTTTTTGCAGAAACGAACCTCCTTAAAATATTATCACAGAAGGGTTTCAGTATGAATAGCAGAAAGGACAGAATGCCAGCAAAAGAGATCCATCGCTTACTAGTATCCTCTGGATTTCGCCAGTTAGACACCAGTAAAATCGGATGTTTTTATGTCCGGAGAACTGGCAAATTCAGCATGTATGTGCAAACGCACTATTTGACTGAGCAAAACGGTGATACCAACAAGGATTGGATCAGTGAAATAAACGGAGAGCACCCTCAGACTTTTCTCAAGAGGCTGAATGTATAGGTTATTTTTTTATTATCAGGCCCTGTACTTTTTATACGTACGCATAAGTGTGAAGAATGCCTATAAGGTGCTAAAAACGGCATTTTGCAATTGAACAATTAGATACGAAACATGAATTCATATAAACTGGTAATGCAACTTCATGGGAAAGAATGGGACTCTGTAAAAGTCTACAAAATATCTGATGGCAGCTTTGAACTTCACACTAGGAAAACAGCTTTAGAATGGTCTGATAAATCTTCTTTTCTGGACTACATGAGCGAATATAGTGAACAGCGGGAGAAGGGAAAGGTGGTTTGTTCTGATGTATGGGATGGCTTTGTTATAACCTGCACAAATCTACAGGAAGTCGTGGAAAAGCTCTCACAGGAAGTTTCCCCGTTGACCCATCTTGAACTCTTCATCCTCAACGAAGAATACAAAGAATCCCTTAAGAAGCTCATCGACCTTTCAAGCGAAAACGGTATCTATAAGTCAACCTGGCAAAAAAAGCTTTATGAAGAGGAATAGACCATATGTACACCCTATAAAAAATTACTGCACAATTCGTGTGCGTCTTATACACTTAACCTTCGCATACTGAGAGGGTGTCCGACGGGGGATGTGCACATTTCTTCCGAGAGCCATAATAGTCCTCGTAAAAAAAATCACTCATCTAGCCCATCAAAATCTAGTAAGTCCAGAAATTTAACAGGGGTCTGTTTCCTTTTACACAACCTATGCCAAGACCTCTGTCTTCCATTTACTCGAGGTCTGGCCGATTCAGTTTTAAACAAGTATTTAAATTGTTTAATGATATACGACCTCCCTGGTTGGTCTTCATCAGCTACTCTATTTAGAAAGCTGTAAGCTCTATTAATAAAAAAATCTCTATGATTTAGAGTCTCTGCTATAAGTTCCAACTCCTTTTGCTCATGCTTTTCAAATCCTATTCGCTCTATGTAATCTGCAACTCCCATTGCTTTTGCTAGACTTATGCCCTTGAGATAATTTTCTAGTCTTCTATAAGCCCATGCCTTTCTGTTGAGCAGTGAATAAGTGCTTGATACTGCTATGTTATTCAGGAGATAATCTTCCACCTTGTCAAAAGACTTCTCTTCATTAAACTTAAGTTTATATAGCAATGCTATCAGGGATCTTAAGAATTTCCTGTCGCGTTTAATGTCAGATTTATAGAGGGTCCTCTTCCCTTTCTTTATGACAATTCTGCGATTCTCAACTGTCCCGTCCACCAAGTCTTCTACAACTTTAAGTAAAATTCTAAAAGCATCTGAGTCTGAACTTTCCTTCAATTGGAGTAAATTTGTAATTCTCCCTATATCCTTGTCTGAGAGAATATCTAAAAGCTCTTGCACATTAATAGCAATATCATCAGTTATAAATAACTCTTCTTTAGGTATCTGATAAACCTTGGCAGCATTTAGTCTTAGATTAGTGAACTGACTATCAAAGGAAGCTTTAAGGATAAATTGTCTTACGCCTTTTCCATAGCTCGGAAAGTGACTTGTTAAAAAATCATCTCCGCTATTCAACAAGAATGAGTAAAAATCAGGAAAGAAGACTAGCGGTCTCTCCCGTTCCCCTTTTAGAACTTTTATACTCTCAGCTTTAACCCATTGTATCTCATTCTTGAGATGAGCTGTGCGCTTATTATACTCCTTCCTGAGTATCTCCCATTTATTGTCCATCTTCTTAAGAGGGGGCAATGTGACTAGGTTTTTTATAGTCATCTTGTCTTTATCACACTTAGAATAATCTAAAGGTAGTATAACATGCACGGTTCCACCATTTCTCACACGTGCAAAAGCTTGTACTATCGCTAGATCACCCCCAGCAAATATCCCATACGGTGTCACATCACCCAGCCTATTATCTACTGCATTACCTACGATGAAGAATAAAACATCATCGGACGAATCGATATTTATCCCTGTGTGAAAACTGGTTCCAATATTACATCTATCTTTTTGATAAGAAAATTTTGAGCTTCCAGTTACGTAGTTGGGTTCTAATGATTTCACTAAATCCTGAAGCTTTTCACTACCTTGCGTTCCTAAATTTTGGACGATAGTCTTGTGATTTGAGAGTATATGAACCTGCTACATTTGTGTGGACACGAAGTTAAGGTATATTGCAGTGTTCAAATAACGAGCTAATAAATGGGTAAAAAGAAAACACGAAAGAGTTACAGTAAAGCATTCAAGCTTGATGTTGTTCA